>WNFO01019342.1_pt1 | contig 10171 bp, 8 predicted proteins | sample 5400251 | NCBI WGS metagenome assembly WNFO01 (sample SAMN13153354, study PRJNA577476) | soil metagenome | isolation source: 100 cm saprolite under Madrone tree | place: USA:California | collected 2016-06-14
AGGGCCTCCATGAACTCGTTGTTCTGGAGCTTCTTGTACTCGGGCTCGTTGGTGTGCCCGATGATCACCTCGTCGATGTCGGTCTGCGGGAACTTCTTCGGCTTGATCCGGTGCTCCTGGGAGGCGCCCAGCAGGTCGTAGAGGAAGGCCACGTCGAGCTTGAGCACCTCGACGAACTCGATGATGCCGCGGTTGGCGATGTTGAACTCGCCGTCGAAGTTGAAGGCCCGCGGATCCGAGTCCGATCCGTACTCCGCGATCTTGCGGTAGTTCACGTCGCCGGTCAGCTCGGTCGAGTCCTGGTTCTTCTCGTCCTTGGGCTGGAAGGTGCCGATGCCGATGCGGTCCTTCTCGCTGAGCAGCAGGCGCCGCACCCGGACGTGGGACATCACCTTGGCAAAGTCGCCTTTGTACTCGGTCATCAGCTCGCGGAAGATGAGCCGCGAGGCGGGGCACAGATCGCCGCGCACCGGCACCTGGAACCCCGCGTCGGGCGAGGCGAGGTCCGCAAACACCTTCTCGCGCCACTCCTCGGGGATGAGGAGCAGCGGGTCCTCGTTCATCGGGGAGTTGAACACCTCGCGGTGCGTGCTGCCATCGTCGCGCTTCTTCTCCAGCACCCACGCGAACGTATAGAGCGCGCCTTCCGGCGTGCGCGAGTACTCCTCGATTCCTTTCTTGAGCAGCCGCACGATGGTGCTCTTCGAGGAGCCCACCGGCCCATGCAGCAGGATCACCCGCTTCTCGGTGCCGTATCCCTGGGCGGCGCTCTTGAAGACGTTGACCAGCTTCATCAGCGGAACGTCGAGGCCGTACACCGCGTCCCGGCCGCCGTTCGGCTCGTCGTGGAAGAAGTGGTAGCGGATCAGCCGCTTCTTGTTGTCGATGTACTCGGTCTTCCCGTGGCTGAGGATCATGTCGTAGATGCGCTGGAACGCGGTGCGCGTCACGCGCGGGTTCTCACGCACGATTTTGAGATAGTCCTCGAACGACCCGTCCCAGTGGAGCTCCTTGAAGCTCGTCTTGTCCTGGAGTGCGGCGATCCTCGTCACCAGGTTCATGTCGCCGGAGTCGCGCAGCGTCGGCATCTTGACTTATCCCCTCTGGCGCCCTCTGGCGCCTCGGAACGTGGCGAACGTAGCTTCGCAGCATAGGGCCTGCAACGCGCTCTGACAAAAACGCTTCCCGGGTGACAGCTGTTGCGTTTTGTCCGTCGTCATGCTGCGAAAAGCGTCCTACACTGCATAAAGGTGGACCGGGCGGTGCACAACTTCATTCACCGGAACGCTTGAAGCGCGATCTGCTCGTCCCGCTCGCGGTCGCCGCCCTCGCGCGCGCCTTGCCCTTCGCGTACGGTCACGAGCACTACGGCGACGCGCCGGTGCGCATCGAGCTCGCCGAACGGTGGGCGGCGGATCCCCATCTCTGGCACGGATACCTGGAATCGTATCAGTACGGCCCACTGCACCTCACCCTCATTGGCGCGCTCGTGCGGCTGCTGGGCGACCGCATCTTCGCGGCGCGACTCCTCTCGCTCGCCTGCGGGCTGGCGGGCGTCTGGCTGCTGTACCGGATTGCCGGGCGCGAGCGCGGCCCGGGGGCAGGCTTCTGGGCCGCCCTCGGCCTCGCGCTCTCCCCGCTGCACATCCAGGCGAGCGCGACCGGGGCCAGCGAAGCGGTGTTCCTGGCCCTGCTCCTCGGAGCGCTGCTGCTTGCGCTCGAGGACCGCCTGCCCGGCTCCGCGCTGCTCCTGGGGGCGGCCGGTCTGGTCCGGTACGACGGATGGATGTACGTGCCGCTCTTCGGCGCCCTCCTTTTCTGGCGCCGGCGGAGGTTCGTCACCGCGCTGGGTTTCTGCGCGCTTGCCGCCGCTCCCGCGCTGTTCTGGATGTGGGTGAATGCGCGCTGGGCCGGACATCCGCTCGCGCCCATCCACCACATCGACCGCGACCACGCAGAGCTCGCGAGGATGGCGCTCGACAGCTCGGGGCCCTTCTGGACCCGCTTTGGCGCGCTGGTGTATTGGCCCCTGGCGGCGTGTGTCGTGGCGACGCCGGCGCTCGGGTTCCTCGGGCTCTGGGGCTCGGCGCGGGCCGTCCGCCGGCGAGAGCAGGGCTGGGAGCTCGTCGCGCTCGCCTGGATTCCGGCCGCCTACTTCACCTTCCGCGCCGCCGTGATGGCGGACTTCTACCCCATGGCCCGCTTCACGATGGTCGCGGCAGCCCTGTCGCTCGTGTTCGCCCATGATGCCTTGGCGCTCCTGGCCCGTCCGGCCCGCGCAGTCGCGGCTGCCCTGGCGCTGGCGACGCCGTTGGTCCTCGCGGCGCTGTGCTGGAACCGGACGGGAGGCCTCGCGGAATGGGCGCGGCCCCTGGCCCCGATCGGCTCGCTTCCGCCCGGCATCGTCGAGGCCGCGGACTGGCTGAGGGCAAACGCGGCGGGTGACGAGCTGGTGCTGGTGGACGAGAGCACCTACTACCTCGACATCCCCCTGGTGCTGGCCTCCGGGCTTCCAGAGGCGAAGTTGCTACGCTCCCGCTGGAGAGACGACCTCGAGCGAAGGATCGTTTCGCGCGCCCCCACCCTCGCCGTCCTGCTCGAGCACGGGCGCCTGGGCCACTTCAAGGAGGATCGCTTCGAGTTCCGCGAGCTGCCGTTCTGTGCCGCGCAGCGGTACACCTACGCGACCGTGTTCCGCCGTTGCGCACCTGCCCCCGCCGGCCAGTAGCTGGCGGCCATCACCCGCGCCGCCTGCGGAAGTAGTCGACCTGGAACTTGCGCACGTTCGCCTCGTGGCACTTCAGGTCGGGACAAAAGACGTGCGTGTGGTCGTTGCGCGAGACGAAGAAGAGATCGTCGCAGGCGACCGGATGCAGCGCGGCCTCCAGCGCGGCCTGCCCCGGGTTGGCGATCGGGCCCGGAGGCAGCCCCTTGATGAAGTACGTGTTGTACGGGTGCTGGAGCGAGAGATCATCCTTGTGGATGTTGTGGTCCCATTTGAAGTCGTGCGAGAGCAGGAGCGCGTAGACCACCGTCGGGTCCGTCTGCAGCCTCATCTTCTTCTTCAGCCGGTTGTGGAACACGCAGGAGATCCGCGGCCGCTCCTCGGGCCGGCCAGTCTCCTTCTCCACGATGCTGGCCAGGGCCACGGCCTGGAGCTCGTCGAGCGTGACCGAGGGAAGGCGCTGGGCGTCGGCCTGCTGCCAGGCTTTCTGGAAGCGGGACACCAGCGCGTGCACGACACCGCTGCAGCCGGCGCCGCGGGGGAGGGAGTAGGTATCGGGGAAGAGGTAGCCCTCCAGCGACGGTCCGGGAACGCCGTACTTCCTCGGGGAGGAGGGATCGCGGGCGATCTTGAGAAACTCTGCTGCCGGGCACAGCCCGCTGGCGGCGATGACCGGCGCCATCTCGTCGGCGCGGAGCCCTTCGGCCACGGTGAAGCGGTACAGCTTGATGTCGCCGCGCACCAGCTTGCCCAGCACGTCGTCCGGAAGCAGCGCTCCGTCGAACTGGTACTCGCCCGCCTTGGTATGCGCGTTGCGCCGGAACCAGTGGAGGTGGGTGAAGAAGCGGTTGGCGTCGGAGACGACGCCCGCGTCGGCCAGGAGCTTCGCCAGCGCGCGGGGGCCGGTGCCGGAGGGAATGTTCACCGTCCGCGAGCCTTCGCCGTAGGGCGTGGCCGCGAAACGGCGCTCGTCGGTGAGTCGCCAAGCGAACAGTCCGAGGCCTCCGAGCATCGCCAGCGCGAAGAGCCAGAGAATGGCGCGCTTCATCGGCCCACAGTATAGGGGCGGCCTCCGCGGCGTGGAATTTCCCGCTGCAGCGCGGCAGGGTCGCCGGTGTGCGTTCCTGCGCGGTGGTGGTGCTCGCGCTCCGGCGCTCTCACGCGATGCGGGACTCCGCCGCCGCGAGCTCCTCGTTCTTGTGCTCCCAGCGGGCGTACAGCTCCTCCAGCTTGCGCGACGCGTCCCGGTAGGCGGTCACCAGCGGCGTGCTGCGCGCCGGATCCGAGAACAGCGCGGGGTCGGCGAGCTGCGCCTCGGCGGACCTCTTCTGCTGCTCGAGCTGTGCGATCCGCTGCTCCAGGTCGGCGATGGCGTGCTTGATCGGCCCCAGCACCTTGTCCCGCTGCTCGCGCTGCAGGGCCCGCTCCCGGCGCGCGTGCGAGCCTTGTCCTCCCGGCACTGCTCTCGCCTGCGCCGCGGGACCGGTCCCCGGCGCTTGCGCCGCGCGCCGTCGGGACCAGTCGTCCAGGTCGCCGGGCTGGGCATCGATCTGCCCGTCGCGCACCTCCCAGACCTGGGTCGCCAGCCCGTTCACGAAGCTCCGGTTGTGCGAAACGAACAAGAGCGTGCCCTGGTAACGCGTGAGCGCGTCGATCAGGGCTTCCGACGAGTCGAGATCGAGGTGGTTGGTCGGCTCGTCCATGAGCAGGAAGTTGGAGGGCACCACCAGCAGCCGGGCCAGGGCGACCCGGGCGCGCTCGCCCCCGGAGAGGACGGAGATGCGCTTGTCGACGTCGTCGCCGGAGAAGAGGAAGGCGCCAAGCACGCCGCGCACCCAGCTCTGCGGCTGGGTGGGCACCAGGCCATGCACCTCTTCGAGGACCGTGCGCGAGGGATCGAGCCGCTCGGTGTGGTGCTGCGCGAAGTATCCCGTCACCACGTTGTGCCCCAGCGCCAGGTTGCCCTCGTCGGGCGCGATCTCCTGCGCCAGCAGCTTGAGCAGCGTGGTCTTCCCCGCGCCGTTCAAGCCGATGACGGCGATGCGGTCCCCGCGCAGCACCTGGGCCGAGAGGTCCCGGTACACGGACCTTCCGCCATACCCCTTGGAAACGCGATCGAGCCGCGCCACCTCGCGGCCGCTGCGCGGCGCCTCGGGAAAGCGGAAGCGCACGGTGGCGCGCTCCTCCCGCACCTGCACGATCTCTTCCTTCTCCAGCAGCTTGACGCGGCTCTGCACCTGGCGAGCCTTGCTCGCCGTGGCGCGGAACCGCTCGATGAACGCCTGCATCTGCGCTCTGCGGCGGGTCTGCTTCTCCGCCTGCGCGGCGAGCAGGTCCTCTTCCTGCGCCCGCGCCGTCAGGTACCGCTCATAGTTGCCCGCATAGCTGCGCAGCCCTTCGGGCTCCAGCGAGAGCACGCGGTCGATCTGGCGGTCGAGGAACTCCCGATCGTGCGAGACGAGCAGGAGCGCCTTGCGCGACCGGCGCAGGAAAGCGTCGAACCACTCCAGCGTGGGGACGTCGAGGTGATTGGTGGGCTCGTCCAGGAGCAAGAGCTCGGGATCCTGCAACAGCAGGGATGCGAGCGCGGCGCGCATCTTCCATCCGCCGGACAGCTCGGAGGCGGGGCGGGCGAACGCCGACTGGGGAAAGCCCAGCCCGGAGAGGATCTCCTCGGCGCGGTGACGGCCGTACAGCTCCTCGTGGTGGCCGAGCTCCTCGTGCAGCTCGGCCAGCTCGCCGCCGAGCTCCACCTGATCCTCCTCCGAGCGCGCTTCCGCCAGCGCGGCCTCGGCGGCGGCGATGCGGGACTCGAGCCAGGTGCGCCCGGGGACGCTGGAGAGAACGCCCTCCAGGATCGATCCCGGCGGCAGCTCCGAGAGCTCCTGCGGCAGATAAGCAGCACGCGCCCTGCGGACCAGCTGCACGCTGCCGGCATCGGGCTCGATCTGGCCCGAGAGGATCTTCATCAAGGTGCTCTTGCCGCTGCCGTTCGGGCCGATCAGGCCCACCCGATCGCGGTGTCCGAGCGAGAAGCTGGCGCCGTCCAACAGCACCTTGGGGCCGTAGCGGAGAGAAAGCCCGCGCGCGTGCAGCATCGACATGATCAGCCCGGCCCGGGAAGCGCGCTGCGCAGGCGCTCCGGCGCCACCCCGCGCTTCACCCCATCACCGTCACGACCAGCTTCCGGTTGCGCGGCCCGTCGAACTCGCAGAAGTAGATGGCCTGCCAGGTGCCGAGCCCGAGCTTGCCGCCCTGGACGGGAATGGTCTCGGAGAACCCCAGCACCGCCGCCTTCGCGTGCGCGTGCGCATTGCCTTCCTCGTGCTTGTAGTACTTCTCGTTGCACGGCACCGCTCGTTCCAGCGCGTTGAGGATGTCCGTCTGCACGTCAGGGTCGGTGTTCTCGTTGACCGTGATCGCGCCGGTGGTGTGTCCGCAGAAGATGGAGCAGAGGCCGGACTGCACGTTGCTGGCGACCACGATGGCGCGCACCCGCTTGGTGACGTCGATCATCTCCTGCTTCTTGGTGGTGGGCAGCTCGATGGTCGCGGTGTGGAACATCACTCGTCTCCCAGGTACTCGACGATCTGCCACAGGGTGGCCAGGTCATGCACGTCCTTCCGCCAGGATGGCCTGCTCGGCGAGGGTCTGGCAGAGGCGCTCCGCGAGGTTGTTCTCGTCCTTGATCTGCGCGAGCTGCAGCGCCTCGCGCAGCGCTGGCAGGCTGTCGGCGCCTCCGTGCCGCCGCGGATCGCGCTGCACCCGATTGACCACCACGGCCGCGGTGCGGATGCCGTCGACCTCCAGCGCCCGGTGGAAGAAGAGAGCTTCCTGGGTGGTCAAAGGATTTGGGCTGCTGACCAGCACGAAGCCGGTCCGCGGGGAGGCGAGCAGCTCCTTGACCTTCGAAGCGCGCTCCTTGAAGCCTTCGTACATCCCTTCGAACGCGACCATGAAGGCGGCAAGATCGCTGAGGAAGCTCCTTCCGGTGAAGCGGGCCAGCGTCCGCAGCACCAGGTTGGAGGGCCCGGCCAAGAGCCGCAAGCCGACCTTTCCGGCCTTGAGCACGGGCCCGAGCACCAGGCGCATGGCGTTGTTGTCGAGCACGTCGAGGATGCGGTTGGGCGCGCGCAGGAAGTCGAGCGCGCTGCTGGTGGGCGGCGTGTCGAGCACGATCACGTCGAAGCGCCCGTTGGAGTAGACCTCGTACACCTTTTCCATCGCCATGTACTCCAGGCTGCCGGCCATGGCGGTGGAGAGCATCTGGTAGATCTTGTTGTTGAGGATTGCCTCGGCCTGCTGCGGAGTGGGGGCATCGCGGCGCACCAGTTCGTCCCAGGTGCGCTTGAGGTCGAGCATCATCGCCCACATCTCGCCGCGCGGCGAGAGGTTCGCCTCGGCGAAGTGCGCTGGATCGATCCGCGTCTCCTGGTTGCCCAGATGCTTGAGCCCGAGGCTGTTCGCCAGCCGCCGCGCCGGGTCGATGGTCAGGACCAGGCTCCGCTTCCCCACCATCGCGGCGCGGAGCGCCAGCGCCGCGGCGGTGGTGGTCTTTCCCACCCCGCCCGATCCCACGCAGCAGATGACCTTGCGCCCCTCCAGCGGTTTCACAGCGCCCCCTCGATGGCGTGGGCGACCTTGTCGATCGCCTGCGTCCCGAAGCTGCGCTCGAACAGGAAGGGCACCTTCATCAGCTCGCGCGGCACGGTGTCGCGCAACACCGCCTCGTAGTGCCGGGAGAGCTCTGCGCGCGATTCGTGATTGTCGGCCGCCTCGCCCGCGGCGGCCAGGAGCGGCCCCCCGCGAGTCACGGCCGCCACCTCCTGCGGGGTGAACCGCGACGCGAACACCCCGTTGAGGAACAGCGGACCCGCCGGGAAGCGGTGCTGGCGGAGGGCACGATCGAGCTCGACGGCCTCGTTGGCGGGCATCTCCTCGGGAAGAGTGACGATGCAGATGCTGCACTTCGCCGGATCGGCCAGCAGCGACATCATGGAGCGCATGTCGCGCGCGAGCGGCCCTTCGCTCACCAGGCGGAGGAAGGTCTCGGGCACGGTGAGAAAGGTCAGGCCGTGCCCGGTGGCGGGAGCGTCGAGGACCACCAGGTCCCAGCGGGGCCGCCCGCGCTCGGCCTCCTGGGTCGCATGCCACCAGACCTTTCCGAGCATGACGATCTCGGCGAGCGACGGGGCCGCCGCGAGGAAATAACGCGCGGCGGGATTCTCGAAGGCGAGCTTGTAGAGCGTCTCGTACTTCAAGGTCATCAGCGCGTACTCGCGCATCGCCTCGCGCGGCCGGACGTGGACGCTGTAGAGGTTGGAGACGAGCTCGCGGATCTGCGGTCCGGAAGCAGGCTTCCCGAAGAAGTCGGCCACGCGCTCCTTGGCCACCACCTCGCAGACCAGCACTCTTTTTCCGCGCCGTGCGGCCGCCAGCGCCACGGCCGCCGACATCGTGCTCTTACCGGTGCCGCCCTTGCCTGTCACCACGACGAGGCGGCGATCGAGGAGGGCCGGCATGGGGCGCGCGACTGTAGTGTCCGCTCCGAGGTGCGTCAACCTCGCTTGACTTGGTGCGGCACCTCATTAGATTGCGCTGGGACACCCGCCGGGAGACGTGCCCATGCTGCGCGACAACGAAGTGCTGAAGAAGATGATCGCGACCGGGGAAGAGCGGATGAGCAAGCTCGCCTCCCAGATCCTCCAGAACGAGACCTTCATGGGCGCGCTGCAGAAGACCATGAGCGCCGCGCTGGAAGCGAAGGCGACGGCGGAGCGCGCGGCCCAGACGGCCCTGGGGGCGATGAACATCCCGACCTCCGGCGACGTGAAGAAGCTGGAGGGGAAGATCGAAGAGCTGGAGAAGGTCTTCGAGGGCCTGTCGGCGAAGATCGCTGAGCTGCAGCAGAAGAAGGACGCGCAGGCGCAGCAGCAGCAGACGCACTAGCCGCCGCGCCGCAGGCGGAGCTGGGCGCTCGCTGGGGGAATGTCCGCCCTTTCAAGCTCCGACCGCAGCGAACTGTCGTGCGCCGCTTGAATGTGGGCGCACATCCGGGGCACCGGGGAGTCTCACGTCAAGCCCGCTGAGCGAGCGGCTCTGGGGTCCTGCGCAGCTTCAGAATCGAGCGCCCCAGGAGAGAGAGGGCCAGCAGCGGAGGCCCACAGAACAGGATGCCGGCAAGAGCGTCGAACCAGGTATAGCGGTACCGGAAGTAGACGCGTCGAATGGGCTCGAGTTGGAGCTGGAAGCCCAGCGGATGTACCGCCGCGGCAAGCTCACCGAGATTCGAAAATCGCGTTTGTATTCCTGCTCGCGTGTCCAGCAGAAAGTACGAGTCGACCTGATCGTCTGCCCGTTGCTGACCAAAAGCGCGGCTGTCCGTGCCCCCGACGACGTACCTGGCGGAAACCTGCAGAATGCGAACGTTAGGCACTGCGTCCTTCTGCTCGCCAACGCCTCCGGGAAACACTTGCGTTGCCGGGTTGTACACCCAGCCGTGGTCGGGCACGTCTATCATCGTCAGCGCGTAGCCATTCGGCAGCGGGCACTCCCATAGATCACCTAGCCCCGGATCGCGGTGAAAAACGGCAGCGTTGATCAACCCTTGAAAAATGAAGACTCCGCCTCCCCAGCCGAGGCATAGGAACGGAAGCAGGGTCGCCGCTCTGACGAGTCGCCGAGGGTCCCCTGTCGCTGTTCGTGTCAGGAAAACCGCAGCAGCACGGAGAGCCCGGGATCCGATTGTGGCGACGAATGCCCCAACCATTGCCCAAAACAGCAAAACGAAACCGATTCCCACGGACCGTTAACTTAGCACTGACGGTAGCCTTGAAGGGACGCACATCCGCTGTTCGTGATCCGGGCTGATTCAGGGACTTCGGAGCCGCTCGGACTTCACACGCCAGATTCCGATTCGCAGTAGCCAGAACTCCGGACGCCGGGTCCCCACCGCATCGGGTGCAGCTGAGCTGTAGGGGTCGTTGCCGTGAGGCACGTTTCGACCTTCGCGTGTCGCGTGAACTCGCCAGTTCCGGAGCACGTAGTCGCACGCGTTCCGCGCCTCCCTGGGTGTGCGCAACAGGTGCGCGTGGTACCGATCGGCGAAGACCGGTCCTCGCCGGCGCATGACGCGGTTCAGGGCGCGGGCCATGCGAACCTCCAGGCCCTTCATGGCGCGCGTGAGCGCGAGCTGGTCGGGCGCCTCGACGATGAAGTGGATGTGGTTCCCCTGCACGGAGAAGTGAATGAGGCGGAAGCCAAACCGGGCGCAACCGCGTTCGAGAGCGCGCCGCAGCTCACGAAAGCAGCGATGCGTGCGAAGGTTCCAAACTTCCTGCCGCATGCGCGTGGTCACGTGCAGCGCGCCGCGGCTGAAACCGGGACGCGTGCGATGAACGACCTTGCGTCGCGCGCTCTTGCGCTTCCGCCCTGCACCCTTGCGCG
>WNFO01012598.1_pt1 | contig 10170 bp, 9 predicted proteins | sample 5400251 | NCBI WGS metagenome assembly WNFO01 (sample SAMN13153354, study PRJNA577476) | soil metagenome | isolation source: 100 cm saprolite under Madrone tree | place: USA:California | collected 2016-06-14
TGGCCGTCTCGATCGTGCCGTGGCCCGAGATCATGACCACGACCGCTTCGGGGCGCGCGCGCTTGATTTCGGCGAGGGTCTCGAGGCCGTCCATCCGGCCCATCCAGATGTCGAGGAAGGTCACCTCGGGCAGCTCGTCGGCGAAGAAGCGGAGCGCATCGGCGCCGCCGCCGACCGTCGAGACGCGGTAGCCCTCGTCCTCCAGCACGTCGCGGAGGGTCGACCGGATCGCCGGCTCGTCGTCGACTATCAGGATGTGCTCGCCGGCCATGTCAGCCTCGCCGCCGCGCCCCAGGCGCAGGCGCGCTCACGCGCGCAAGGATGTGCTCGCCGGCCATGTTTGTCCTCGGAGGGGTGCCCCAGGCACAAGCGGGCTTACGCCCGCGAATTGGCTTTGGTTGGCGGTGATGGCCGACCTCAGGCCTCGACCGTCACCCCCGCGCACGAGTCTGCTTTCGTTGGCGCGCATCTCGATTGGCTGGACGCCGCGTCCTGGCGTCATTCTCAGGCCTCGACCGTGACGCCGGCGCGGGAGACGGGGACCTCGATGACGAAGCGGGTGCCCTTGGGGGCGTTGTCCTCGATCCAGATCGTGCCGCCGTGCTCGCTGACGATCTCGTGCACGATCGGGAGCCCGAGCCCCATTCCGGCGACCTTCGTCGAGAAGTATGGCAGGAAGAGCTTCTCCTTGTCTTCCGGGCTGATGCCCGGGCCGTTGTCGGCCACGATGATACGCGCGTGCGCCGTCTCGGCCACGTGCGCCGTCTCGACCCGAACGTCGCCGGTGCCGCCGACCGCCTCCACGGCGTTGTCGACGAGGTTCAGCACCGCGCGCTTGATGTGATCGGGATCGACCTCGAGCAGCGGCAGATCTTCGGGATGACGTGTCGTGATCGAGAGCGCCGGATGCGATTCGCGGTAGAGGCTCGCGACGCTGTCGATCAGCTGGCGCACGTCGGTCGGCCGCGGGGCGAGCACCGGCATCCGCGCGAAGCGCGAGAACTCGTCCACCAGGCGCTTGAGCCCGTCGACCTCGTGGATGATCGTCTCGGTCGCCTCGGCCACGAGGCGCTCCTCGCCCGGCGTGCGGGCGAGCCGCCGGCGCAGCCGCTGGGCGGAGAGCTGGATCGGCGTCAGGGGATTCTTGATCTCGTGGGCGATCCGCTGCGCGACCTCGCGCCACGCCGCCACGCGCTGGGCCTTCAGGAGCTCGGTCAGGTCGTCGAGGACGACCACGGTGCCGGCGTACTCGCCGTCGGGAGCGCGGAGCGCGGTCGTGGAGGCGACCAGCGAGAGCGTGGCGCCGCCGCGTCGCACCTGGACCGCGAGCTCCGCGCTGGTCGCGTTGGGTCGCCGCATGCGCTGCACCTGCGCCACGACGGGCCTCAGAGCCGGCCCGGCGAATACCTCCTCGAGCAGCCGTCCGGGCGCGGTCGTCTCGTTCACGCCGAGCATGCGGGCGCCGGCGCGGTTGATCGTCGTGAGACGACCGAGCGGATCGAAGGAGACCACGCCGGTGGTGATCGCCTCGAGGACCGTCTCGATGTACACGCGGCGATCCTCGAGCTCGGTGTGCTTGTCGGACAGGTCGAGGTAGGCCTCTTCGAGCTGTCGCTTCGACTTGCCGAGGTCGTCGGTCATGCGGTTGAACGAGCTGACCAGGACGCCGATCTCGTCGTCGCCGTGCGCCTCGACCTTGTAGGCGAGGTTGCCGGCGGCGATCTCGCGCGTGCCCTCGGCGAGCTGCTCGATCGGCCCCGTGATCCCGCGCGCAAGGTAGAGGGCGAACCACGTGAACGAGAACACGACGATCAGGGTCATGAGCAGGAACAGCAGGATGTAGATGCCCTTGATCGGCGTTTTCAGGAGCTTGAGCTGCTTGTATTCGCGAAACGCCTGCGAGATGGCCCGCACGCGGGCCTCGAGCCGCTCGGTGACGTGCGTCCCCACCACCACCACGCCGACCACGCTGCGCTCACCGCCGCGCGCCGCCCAGATCGGGACCACCGCCTCGACGAGATCGCCCGAGGAGAGCTCGCGCACCGTCGTGAGCTCCTGGCCGGCGACGCCCTGACGCAGCTGGGTCTCGTTGACCTCGCGGGTCGCCAGGTCGCCGAGGATCGGATCCTTGACGTGAACCAGCTCCTGGCCCTGGGCGCCGAACACGGTGATCGCGCTCAGCCCGAGCCGATCCTGCTGCTCGACGAGGTAAGCCGCCAGCGCTTCGCGCCGGTCGTCGGCGAGCAGCCCCTCGCGATCGACGACACGGCCGATGTGCTGCGCGTGACGCAGCGCCGTACGCTCGAGATTGCCGTAGTAGGTCTGCGCGACCGCGAGGGCCTGGTCGAGCGGGCGCTCGACCTGCGGCTTGAACCATCCCTCGATCGACTTGTTGATGAAGTTGGAGGCGATCAGGAAGATGAGGGTCGAGGGGATGAGCGAGAGCGAGAGAAACGCCAGCACGAGCTTCGCCTTGAACTTGGCGCCGATCACCTTGTCGCGCCGCTCGAACCAGAGCTTCACGAGATTTCGGAGCAGGAGCAGCACCAGCAGCAGCAGCACGATCAGGTTCAGGTTCAGCAGCGCGAAGACCGCGATGTTGGAGGCCAGCGGCAGCTCCGGCGCGTAGACCCCCACGTCGAGGAGGTTCGCCGTGCGGCACTATTGCACCCGCCGGATCGTCCGGTAGTCGGACTGGCGCAAGGTCTGCTCCGCGGTGCCGTTCATCCGGGCCACGAAGGTGTTCTCGCCGTTGAGCGCGGTCTCGGCGGAGACGCGCACGTAGATCACCGCGGCGGGATCGAGGGTCGCGGCGGGCGTCATCTTGACGCCGCGGATGTCGGAGAGAACGCGCTGGGCGTCGCGCAGGTCGCGCGTGGTGAAGACCGGGCGGGTCTCGCCCTGGACCGCTGCCACCTTGAATTCCCGAGTGACCACGTTGTAGGCGAGCGTGCGCTCGACGGTCTTCGTGATCAGCATCCGGTCGGGGAGCATCCGCTGGTACTGCCAGAGCTCGATGACCAGGCGGATGTGCGCCGGGATCCCGCTCTGGATGCCCTCGTGGAGGGCATCGGGCAGGGCCCCGAGCAACACGACGTGAACGGTCACCTCATGGTCGTTGAGGAAGACATCCAGGTCGCTGATACGCAACTCGGCGCGCGCCGGCGCGGCGACGGTGAGCGCCAGCGCCGCCGCAACGAGATGGCTGGGGAACCACAGGGCACGCATACGGCGGACGGCCCATTATAGCGTGGCAAATGCGAGACAGTGGGCGGGTTAGATCGCGGCGAGGCCCGGCGCGGGCACGAAGCCCTCGCGCCGTGCGGCGTCTCTGGACGCCTCGTCGGCTGCCGCCGCGGAAACGGCGGCGGCCCGTCGCTCGAGTCCGACGGCGCGCTGGACCGCGAGCACGAGCTCGAGGTTGAGCGCGTGGCCGCCGTTGCGCGCGATGACGTGCGCGCCGATCGGGCGTCCCAGCAGCGCGAGGTCGCCGAGGAGGTCCAGGATCTTGTGCCGGACGAACTCGTCGCCGTAACGAAGCCCGTTCAACGCGCCGCGATTGCCGAGCACGATCGCGTTGTCGAGCGAGCCGCCGCGCGCCAGGCCGTTCTTCCGCATGAGCCCGAGATCGCGGAGAAAGCCGTACGTCCGCGCGGGGGCGAACTCTTCGACGAAGGACCGCTCGCTCGGCGACCACGAGAGCACCTGCGTGCCGATCGCCGGGTGGTCGTTGTCGAGCGTATAGCTGATCCGGAACGTGTCGGAAGGAACGATCTGTACCCAGCGCCCGGCGTTGCCGACCCGAAGCGGGCACGGAAGCGACAGCATCCGGCGACGCGCGGATTGCTGAACACGGCCCGCGGCGGTCAGCAGCGCGACGAAGGGCTTCGCGCTGCCGTCGAGCGCGGGGATCTCAGGCCCATCCACCTCGATCTCAATGTTGTCGATACCGAGCCCCACCGCCGCCGCCATGAGGTGCTCGACGGTCTGGATGCGCGTCCCGTTCACGCCCAGGGTCGTCGCATAGTGCGAGTTGACGACGCTCTCGGGCCTCGCGGGAATCCGCTCGCCGGTCGAGCGCACCTTGAATACGACGCCCGCATCCTGCGGTGCCGGCGAGATGGTGACCCGGGCCACCTTCCCCGAGTGCAGCCCAACGCCCTCGATGCTGACGGGCTTTCGGATTGTGTTCTGGCGCATAGACCGAACCGGAAATTAGCAACCGGGGTGCCACGGACCCTCGCGTCTGTAACCGGCTGATTCTCAAAGCCGAGGATGAGCTTGAGGCGGCCCCGGGTGGCGTGGATGACACGGGTTTTTGAGCCCGTGTCTCGGATGCGAGACATCAGACGTCGACGATGACACGGACCTCGTGACGACCGGCTGATTCGTGCACGACCACCTGGTGCAGGGTGGCCGCCTTGACGATGGTCCCGAGCTGGTGGCGTCCGGTATCGACCTCCTCACCATGGAGCACCCCGTGGACTACGGTCTCGGTGCACGTGTCGACTTCCACACGCCGTACGACGAAGCCCTCGATCTCGTGCACGTAGAGGCACTCGTTGATCCAGCCGACCAGCAGCCGCTCGGGCGAATCCGCCTGCGCGCGAACCTCGCGATGCTCGCGCTCCGCGACCTCTTCGGGCCTCACGATCAGCGCGAACACTCCGAGCGACGCCTGTGCGAATGCGTCCGCGCGGGTCGCGCCCCAGGCGTGGACCCCCACGTCCGCCTCGGTCTCGAAGTGCTCCCAGCCGGCATCGGTCACGCTCAACCCTGATCTCCGAGATCGCCGAAGCGTGCCTGCAGCACCGCGATGAGCGCGGGCCCGGCCGTCTCGGTTCGCAAGATCCGGGGCCCGGCCCCGACGATCGCCCAGCCTCGAGCCCTCGCGTTCTCCACTTCCTCGAGCGCGAGTCCGCCCTCCGGCCCTATGAGTAGCGCGATACGCGAGCCGCCGGGCAGGGTGAGGGGCAGGCTCGCGGCGAGTGTCTTTCCGAGCAAGCGAGGCGGCCCCTCACCCTGCCCGGCGGCGGCGCCGCGCGCGCCTTCCCACAAGCAGAGTCGGAGGTCGGCGACCTCGCCGAGCTCGAGGACCTCGCCGAGGGGGCGCGGCACGTCGACGGCGGGCACGACCGCGCGGCCGCACTGCTTGGCCGCCTCCTTCGCGATGCGCTGCCAGCGCCTGGCGCGCTCGCGCCAGCGGCCGGCGTCGAGCGTGACGATCGTCCGCGCCGTCAGCACCGGGACGATCCGCGCCACGCCGAGCTCCGTCGAGGCGCGCACGATCGACTCCATCTTGTCACCCTTCGGGACCGATTGAAGCAGCGTGATCCGCACCGGTGACTCGTGCTCGTTGGCGCCGACGGCGAGCACCGTGCCCGTCGCCTCGTCGCCCACGGTCTCGAGCCTCACCGTGTACTCACGGCCGGTGCCGTCGGCGGCGACCACTGTGTCGCCGGCGCGGAGCCGGAGCACGCGCGCGAGATGGCGCGACTCGTCGCGATCGAAGACCACGCGACCGTCGCGGATTCGCTCAGGCGTGATCGTGAAGCGGCGCACGGAGCTCGAGCGTGGTCCAGCCCTCCAGCGAGCGCGACGCGCGATGGACGAGGCCGTGGTCGGCGAGCCCCGCCACGACGTCCGCCGCCTCTGCGTCGAGGATGCCGCCGAGGAGCACGGTTCCACCCGGGGTCAGCGAGCGACGGTACTGGGCGCCAAGCCGGCGATGGGCGGCCGAGAGCAGATTGGCGACCAGCAGGGGCACCCCCGACTCGCGAACGGCCGCCGCGTCGGCCAGCGCGCACCGCACGCGGTCGGACACGTGGTTGCGGGCCACGTTCGCCATCGCGCACGCGACGGCGTCGGGATCGTCGTCCACCGCGAGCACCGCGCCGACGCCCAGGCGCGCGGCCGCGATCGCCAGGATGCCCGACCCGGTACCGACGTCGAGCATCCGCGATGGCCGATCGCGGTCGATCACCGACTCGAGCGCCTCGAGACACCCGGCCGTGGTTCCGTGATGGCCCGTGCCGAACGCGCGCCCGGGCTCGATCGTGATCACGATGCGTCCGTTCGCGGCCGGAACGTCCCAGGGGGGGACGATCAAGAGTCTTCGTCCGACGGGCCGGGGCTTGAAGTGGGCACGCCAGGCATCCGCCCAGTTCTCGTCGGCGAGCGCCGCGACGTGAAAATCGGCGGCCGGCGTGAAGCCCAGCTCGCGCAGACCGTCGAGGTAGCTCCGAACGCTTTCCTCGAGCGCGCTTGCCGCGACCGTCTCGGGAAAGAATGCGCGGAGCGTCGCGCCGTGACCCGGCCGCTCTTCCTCGACGACGCCGAGCGCGCCGAGCTCCCAGGCGAGGTTCGTCAGCCCTTCGGAGAGATCGCCGGGCGCGCCGACGGTGAGCTCCCAGTAGCGGGAGGATGACATCAACTAGCCGAGGAGCTTCTTCACTCGCTCGAAGAACGCTGCCGCCAAAGGTCCTCGTTCGTCCTTCGAGGCCGCCTCGAAGCTCGCGAGCGCTTCTCGCTGTCGCGCGTTGAGCTTTTGCGGGACCTCGAGCACCACGCGGTAGCAGGCGTCGCCGTGGCCCCGGTGGCGCAGATGCGGCATGCCCTTGCCGCGGACGCGCAGCACCTCGTTGGGCTGCGTCCCGGGCGGGACTCTCAGCTTGGTGACGCCGCCCAGAATCGGCACCTCGACTTCGTGGCCCAGGGCCAGGTTGGTGAAGGACAGGGGCAGGTCGCAGAGGAGGTCCGCGCCCTGGCGGGTGAAGATGTCGTGCTCGCGCACGCGCACGAGGACGTAGAGATCGCCCGTGGGACCTCCGTTGAGACCCCCGGAGCCCTCGCCGCTGATGCGGAGCTGCATCCGGTCCTCGATCCCGGCGGGGATCTTGACGCTCAGGAGCCGCTCGGCGCGCCGCCGCCCCTCGCCGCGGCACTCTCGGCACGGCGAGCGGTTGAGCTGACCGGCGCCGTGGCACTTGGGACAGGTCTGGGCCACCGTCAGGAAGCCGTGATTGCGTCGGACTTCGCCGGCCCCACGGCACATGTCGCAGGTCTCCAGGCGGCTGCCCGGCTCGACCCCGGCCCCGGAGCACGCCTCGCAACGCTCGAGCCGCGGGATCTGGACCTTCGTCTCCAGGCCGCCGGCGGCGTCCTCGAGGCTGATCTTCAGCTCGTACTGGAGGTCCTCGCCGCGCGCCGCCCGCGAGCCGCGTCCGCGGCCGCCCCCCGAGAAGAAGTTTTCGAAGATGTCCTCGAAGAGCGTTCCGAATCCCGTATCGCCGAAACCAGGACCGGCGCCCGGGGCCGTGCCGAAGCGATCGAAGTGGGCGCGCTTGTCCGGGTCGGACAGGACGGCGTACGCCTCGTTCACCTCTTTGAACCGCTCCTCGGCCTCTTTGTTGCCCCGATTGCGGTCGGGATGGAACTGCATCGCGAGCTGCCGATAGGCCTTCTTGAGCTCGGCCTCGCCGGCGGTGCGCGCGACGCCGAGAATCTCGTAGTAGTCGCGCGCCACCGGACTCAGTTGTCCTCGTCAGGCGCGGCGGCGACGGACACGAGCGCGGGACGGAGGACCCGATTGTGCAGCAGGTAGCCGGGCATCGTCTCGCCGACCACGGTGCCGGGCTTGGCGTCGGCGCTCACGACGCGGGCGATCGCTTCGTGACGGGTGGGATCGAACGGCTGGCCGAGCGCGGAGTAGCGGATGACGCCGCCGCGTTCCAGCACCTTGAGGAGCTCGCGCTGGATCAGCTCGACGCCCCCCACGACGCCCGCGGCGCCGCCGGTCGCGCGGGCCGCCTCGAGCGCGCGGTCGAGGTTGTCGAGCACCGGGATGAGGTCGCGGAGCAGGGTCTCGTTCGCGTAGCGGATGGACTCGTCACGCTCCCGCTGGGTCCGGCGCTTGAAATTCTCGGCCTCCGCGAGTGCCCGCAGGAGCCGGTCCTGCTTCTCCTCGACCTGCCGCTTGAGCTCCTCGACCGTCTCGGCCGGCGCCTCCGCAGATGGAGCGGACTCGAATGGCTCGGGGTTACTACGCACCTTCGACTCGTCCATAACAGATGAATTATAGCAGCGCCCCAGAGCGATCTCGGCGGGCGGGCGCGGCCGGGGGTGGGCGGGGACCCTCCCGGGATCTGTGTAGGCAGCGTTGCTCGCGGGCAAAGCACAGACCTGCCTCGAAGCGTGGTCGGCCGTCAGATCCCGGGAGGGTCCCCGCCCACCCCCGGCCGCGCCCGCCCGCCGGCTCAAGCGCTAGGACGGTAGATAGAGATCTTGGCGGACGCGGGAAAGCGCGTCGGTGACGTGGCGAGCCGTCTCGTTGACGATCGAGATGACCTCGGGATACGGCAGGCGCCGCGGACCCACGACGCCGAGGATCCCGATCACCTGGTCGCGATAGAGATAGGTGGAGGTGATCAGCGTGCACTCGCGCATCTCGGCGACCGGATTCTCCTCGCCGATCGTCACGTTCACCCCTTCGCTGCCGGCGAGCTCGGTCATCAGGTCCGCCAGCCGCTCCTTCTGCTCGAAGGTGCGGAGCAGCTCGCGCGTCGTCTCGAGATTCAGAAACTCCGGATGGTCGAGCATGTTGATCGCGCCGCTCACATAGAGGGTGCGGCCCCGCAACACGGCGACGATCTGCTCGGTGACGGCTCGAGCGCGGGTATGCAGCGCATCGAGAGGATCGCTGGGCTCGGCCTCCATGTCGACGACGTCCTGCACGGTGTGTCCGCTGTATCGACGGTTCAGCTCGCGCCCGAGCGCGCGCACCTCTTCGCTGGCGAGCGGTGGATCGAGCGTCACGGCGCGCGCGGTGACCCAGCCCGCGTCGGTCACCAGCACCGCGAGCGCGCGATCGTCTTCGAGCGGGATCAGGTCGACCCGGGCGAGGGTCGTCTGCTTGAGCGGCGGCGCCAGGAGGAGGCCCGTGAGCTTCGTCGCGCTCGACAGATGCGAGGACGTCCGTTCCATGAAGCCGTCGATCCCCGAGCGGCGCTGCGGCAGCGTATCGCCGGACCTGGCGACCTTCGGGCTCTGCGGCGGCGGAAACGACTCGACGTAGAACCGATACGCCTTGTCGGTCGGCACGCGGCCGGCGCTGGTGTGAGGCTGAACGAGATAGCCCATCTCCTCGAGATCGGCCATGACGTTCCGGAGCGTGGCCGCCGAGAGATTCGGAAAGTGCCGTCGGGCCAGGATCCGCGAGCCCACCGGCTCGGTCGAGTCGACGTACTCACGGATGACCGCGACGAGCACGTCGCGATGACGGGCATCCATTGGCGGAAATTATAGCAATTCGACGAAGAGTGCGTCGGACAGGAGGAAGCCGGCTTCGGTGAGCCGCACGCGGTCGCCCGCGTCGATCAAGAGGGTCCGCGCGCGCCACTCGTCGACGAGTCTCCGGAGGCGGGAGTCGCCCTCGAGCCGCGCCTCGAGCCACGCCGCCGCGATGCCGTCGGACGTTCGAAGACCGAGGATCAGGCGCTCGGCCAGGCGCTGCCGCTCCGACAGGAGCTCGAAGGACGCGACCGGGAGCTCATCCGCGGCGAGCGTCTCGCAGTAACGCGGCGTCGCCTTGACGTTCGCGTAGCGCATCCGGCCGACGAACCCGCACGCGCCGGGCCCCGCGGCGAGATACTCGGCCGCGTGCCAGTAGATCTGATTGTGGCGCGAGCGAAGGCCGGCCCGCGCGTAGTTGGAGATCTCGTAATGCTCGAGCCCGCGGGCCGCGGCGGCGCGGGCCAGCCGCCAGTACTGATCGACTTGCGTGTCCTCCGTCGGCAGGCCGTCGACCCCGGCGGCGCCCCAGAGGCTGCCGGCGTCCAGGGTGAGGCCGTACGCCGAGAGATGATCGGGCCGCCAGTCGAGCACCGCTTCGACCGCGCGCGTCCAGCCGTCGAGGTCGAGCCCGGGCAGGCCGTACATGAGATCGACGCTCAGGTTGTCGCATCCGGCCTCCCGCGCCGCCTCGAAGGCCGCGCGCGCGCCGCGCGCGTCGTGGAGCCGACCGAGCCGCGGCAGGATCGAATCGTCGAGCGACTGGACGCCGAGGCTCAACCGGTTGACGCCGGCGGCGTGGTAGCCCGCGAGCTTGTCGCGCGTCACGCTCTCGGGATTGCACTCGACGGTGATCTCGGCGTCGGCCACGACCTCGAATCG
>WNFO01006715.1_pt1 | contig 10166 bp, 10 predicted proteins | sample 5400251 | NCBI WGS metagenome assembly WNFO01 (sample SAMN13153354, study PRJNA577476) | soil metagenome | isolation source: 100 cm saprolite under Madrone tree | place: USA:California | collected 2016-06-14
GGGATCGCGAACTAGCCAAGCCTTCGAGCTGTTCGCGCTGTTCCGGCTTTAAAACCAAGGCCGCTTTCGGTCGTCCCATTGCCATAGGCACCCCCATTCTGCACTGGAGATACCTAAATTCCCAGCAATACTATTGCCATTTATTTATGGGACACACATCAGGTTTGCCCGCAAATATTCAAAATGATTTATCAACCGATTGATACTGTAATATAAGTAGGCACATTATGGTTATCTCCGATCGCTTGCGCGCCATCCGGGAGCAGAAAGATCTTTCGCAAGGTGATATCGAGCAGCGCACCGGCCTGAAGCGTTGTTACGTTTCCCGTGTCGAGAACGGCCACACCGTCCCGAGCATCGAGACGCTCGAAAAGTTGGCGCGTGCTCTCGAAGTTCCGATGTACCAGTTGTTTTACGAAGGGGAAGGGCCGCCCGAGGTCCCGTCCCTTCCCAAAGGCATCCCCGCCGGCGACGCCGAATGGGGCAGCTCTGGTGAATCGGCGAAATTCTTCAAAAGGCTGCACCAGCTTCTCAGCCGCCTCTCCGCGGACGACCGGAAATTAATCATGCACATGACTTTCCAATTGGTCCGCAAGAACCGCCCCTGATTCCTTCCTTTCCACCGCGGCGCTGGTTTTCTCCATATGATCATGCTACTAGTCGTACATATCTATTTAGTGAATATTCGAATGATTGCGGAAGGTGTTGAAAGAAGGCGGTTTGTCGATCTGAGAGGCAAAAAACTGGACACTGAAAAACCGTGAACGTACGCCCCCAGTCCCACCCAAAGCACCCTCCCCGACCTCGTGGGGTAAACGGCAAGCCGTGATTGGGCATCCGAATTCGTGTTAACGTCTTGTTTCCGGCTACCCGCCCTCGCTAACCACGGCCGCTTGTGGAACTGTTTGATCAACGGGCGGACCGAAACAGCAATTCCATAATAAGGCTGAAGGAGGCGGAGCATGAGAGCGATTCTAATCTCCGTAGCAATCTTACTTATGTCCGGCCCAATGTTGGCCCAACAGAGGAGACAGCCCACGATTGTGCAAAGGACGTTTGTTCCTGACGAGCCGCTGCCGTGCATCGCATTTAACCGGATGGCGGAACGACTGGATGCGGTTTACAAAACCCAAGAAATCAGCAAGAGCGACTATGACGAGGGCATGAAAAAGTACAAGGATGGCAGACAGGTAGAGGGCGTGGATTATTTCATGAGCGGGAAGGACAAATACCAAAGGATTTTTCTACAGTGGGACAAGCGCGCTGAGTTCATTCGTTGGTACGCAGTGGAGGGGGGACGCGGGCAGATGAGCACGGCCGATTCCCAGTGCAGCATCGAATTAGGGGAGAAAGAGGAACGATATTCGGGGATTTACACACTTCGCCGGTTACAAGACGCGATGACTGTTTCGCAGGCGGAGGGGCTGTTGGCGGATGTTGCGTTGGAAGGACAGAATGTGATGATTAAAGCCTTATTGGAAGGTGAATCAGCGCGCAGCGCAGTCGTAGAGCGCTACAACAAGCTGGTCGAAAACGTGAACTCATACAATAAAGCAGTGAACGATCTCGTTGTTACCGTAAATACCGCCATGAATGAACCGAAGGGCTCCAAGATAGCGCCAATGTTGAGTTTCAATTTTGTTCGCCTGCAACCTATCACCTGCACTCGAAGCCCATTCCCGTTTACCAATTCGACGGCTTACATGGCTAACGTGCGCATAATGGCCAACGCGACCCCAACGATGCAGTGCGAGTAGACGTTGAAATGGAGTGGCACCTGGGGCACCCAACACCCCGCCCGTTGTATCCGATCAGTAACCGTCAGAAGCATCTAAATCACATCCCTGAAACATTCCCGTAATCTGCTTCGCTTGAAACTTGATGCATGCGAGACACGGCTGTCCTGGTGCACGACTGCGGAGATCCACTTGCCGCCACCAACCTCCTCCGGGTGGGGATGGCAAAGACGCTGGATGATGTCGTCGAATGCCAGCGGCTGCGCTATCTAGTTTTTAATTGCGAGCTTGGAGAGGGGCTGGACATCTCCGACCGCACAGGGCTCGACCGCGACCGCTTCGATTTTATCTGCGACCACCTGATGGTGCGTGACGCTGCCACCGGGAAGCTGGCTGGCACGTACCGTATGCAGAGCGGGTACCGCGCCAGAGGAAACCTCGGTTACTACGGCGAGGAACTTTTTGATTTCGGCCCGTTCGAAGAAATGCGCGGCGAGGTTCTGGAGCTGGGAAGAGCCTGTGTGCATCTGGAGTACCGCAACACGAATGTCCTGCACATGCTATGGAAGGGAATTGCAAGATACGCGTTGAGTTGCGGGGCGCGCTATTTGATCGGATGCAGCTCCCTTTCCTCGCAGAATGAGGACGAGGGCATGGTCCTCTATGGGATGTTGAAGGAAAAATATCTTGTGGCACCCTTACTAAGAACCAATCCGGTCGAGTCGCGCACGTGCAAGCCCAGCGGCGCCCCCGTGGCGCTTCCGCGGCCGCCTCGCCTATTCCGCGCCTATCTGGATATCTCCGCGCGCATCTGCGGACCTCCGGCAATTGACCGCGAATTCAAGACGATCGATTTCCTGACGCTGGTGGACTTACAAGCGCTGCCCGATCGCGTGCGAACGCGGTTTTTTTAAATACCTGCCTGTGTCCAAGCACCGCTCTGCAATATGTGCTGGCGGAAGTTCTGCCAACCGTCGAAGGTATTCTGTGCGCCACATGCGTGAAGGAATCGCCTCGCGTTGGATTTATATTCTTAATCCTAAGCGAGTGTTGCGGTTCCGCTGCCGCACTGCAGCACGCTTCCCGGCGCGTTGGCTTCTTTGCGGACGTAGCCCATTCCAATGATGCGCGTTGGGTCCCAGATCCGCGCGGCTCGCGTGACGTAGCCGACTTCTTTGCCGTCGAGGGTGAGGGGAGCTTCCGGTTCGGGGACAACATCGCCGGAAAAAGCGAGGCGGACGCGCTGGCGGTTGACCTGGCCGCGGGAGCGCACGCGCTCGACAATTTCCTGGCCGGTGTAGCAGCCTTTGGTGTAGCTGATGTGGCTGTCCTGCAAGCCTGCTTCGTGCGGGATTTGTTTTTCGCCGAAGTCGTAGCCGAACCACGGGACGCCTTGAGCGAGGCGGGTTGCGCTCAGCGCCGCGTAGCCCATCGGCGCGCCTTCGTGCCAGCGAGCCGCATCCAAAAGAACCTGCCAAAGCTCCGGCAGCCTTTCGCGCTCGGCGAAAAACTCCGCCCCCGGGACTCCTCCCGAAGAGCGCTTGGTGATCCAGCAGGGAATCGACCCAACCTTTCCGCCATGAGAGGAAAGTTCTTCGAATGCTGTGAGGTCGGCGCGCGAAACCTCTTTGACAAGGGCAGCGGCCTTCGGTCCCTCCAGAGCAAGCGTGCCGTAGCGCAGCGTCTCATCGATGAGCGTTACGTCATCCATGATGATGTATTTTTCGAGGACTTCGATCAGGCGCTCGCGAATCATGGAATAGGAGACACACAGGAGCCGGTCGGGAAAGGCGAACGTCTCGATCTCGGCGAGAATGTGGCCCTGCGGATTGAGCAGTAGGGAAACGATGCCGTGGCTGGCTTTGAGGTCCTTGATGTTGTTGGTCAGGATGGCGTTCAAGTAGCGCACGCGGTCGGGCCCGGTGAAAGAGAGATAGGCGCGGTAATTCTTGTCGATCAGCGCCACGGTGTCTCGGGCGGAGCGATATTCGGCAGCCGCATCACCAAAGTAATCCGGCAGGGCGCAGCCGAACCACACACCCATCTTCGCGCCCGCAGCAAGGTGTGCCGCTGCAAGGGGAGTGTTTAGAGCTGTAGCTGGCGTAGCCATTTTTGTGATTTTCGCGCGTCCTCCAGGATTTAGTTTAGCAAAGGCAGCCTAGAAGGAGGAGGTCAACAGTCGAAAGACTAAAGTTGAAAGTAAGAAGGGAGAGAAGAAGGAAACATCAGGAAAATGTGGCTCGAAGCGCCGGGGAACTGAAGATGTCTTGGGGCCGCCTCGGAGTTAGTGTAGATCGAGTGCGGCATAGTGAGAAGAGATGGTCCGAGGCGGAGACGGAGCGGCTGCGGCGAATCCCTTCATCTCAGATGATATACTCCGCTTCATGAGCAATGGCCGACCTGTACTCAATGCCGCGACGGAGGGATTGATCCATATCACCATCCCCGTGGGGATATTGCAGTGCAATTGCTCGATCATCGGCGATCCGGTGACGCGCGAAGCGCTGGTGGTGGACCCCGGCGACGAAGTAAATCGCATCCTGGACCTTCTCGGCCGTCATAAGCTCACCGTCAAGGCCATCGTCAGCACGCACGCGCACATCGATCACGTCGGCGGCTTGAGCAAACTTCATCAATACACGGGCGCTCCCGTGCTCATGCACCGCGACGACTTGCCGCTGTATCAAGCAATGGAGATGCAGGCGTCGTTCCTCGGCGTCCACCCTCCGGAGCTTACCGATATCGATCAGTTGTTGAAGGAAGGCGACGTTCTTCGCTGGGGATCGTTTGAGGCGCAGGTCATTCACACGCCCGGTCACACGCCCGGAAGCGTTTCGCTGTATCTCCCGCATGACGCCGGAAAGGTCACCGGAGCTTCGACAATACATACCGTTCTGGACGAGGCCGGTGAGAAAATCGCTCTCACCGATCTTTTGAAGAAAGCAGCCGGCCCAGAGGGAGCGGCAGAAGACCTGCCCCCCGATGAAGCGGAGAGAATGGCCGGTCACGCGCCGCAGCTTTTTTCCGGAGACACGCTTTTTGCCGGCAGCATCGGCCGCACCGACCTGTGGGGCGGCTCTATGGAGCAGATCCTGGATTCGCTCCGTACCAAGTTGATGCACCTGCCGAATGATACCGTGGTATACCCGGGCCACGGCCCCGTCACCAGCATTGGGAACGAGCGCCACTTGAATCCTTTTTTGCAGCCGGAATAGGCACCCCGTGGGCCGGCAGACTCGAGTTCTCGCTAGTCAGTTTTCAGTTCGGAGTTTTTGGTTCTTAGTTTCGAGTTTCGGTCTCTGACTTCTAGTTTCTGACTTCTACTTTCTGATTTCTGGTTTCCAATTTCACTTTTCCAATTTCAACTTTCCTTCTTCGCCCTGGCCAGGCGCATCTCTTCCATCACCGACTGCACCAATTCCTTCGCGTGAACCAGCTCCTGGTTGATCATTTGCAGATCCATCGCCGGAAGCGCGGGATTCCGCTGGCTGGTGCAATACACTCCGTGCTGCCCTACAAGAACCAGGGCATTCGTAAGCCGGTCCAGCGACACCGCCAGACGCCCCCGCTCCCGTCCGAACATTTGTTCGTAGTGCTCCAGCTCTTCCTGGTGTTCCTGAAATGCCGACATCATTTCGTTTCCCTCGTTGAGCTTGCTTTAAACCTGGCCACAGCAGGCGGTCCGGTGTTCGGACTCCAGCCGATTCGAACGGCCTCCCGAAATCGGAGAACCTGGCTGCACCCACGGGACCGGAGTTGCACATCGGGCACACGCGGTTCGCACCAAACTTTACCCCATCGCGCACGCGGAACATAATTCGCTAACGCCACAAAGAAGCGATTCGAAGGCTTCGCGTGGCACGTGATTCGAATGCGGCGGTAAATGCCTGGTCCTTCAAAGAGTTTGGAAAGGATTGGGCTGGAGCAACCAAACCATGCGACGTTCCGATCTGGTCCAGCACAAGGAGAGGGAAAAAGGCGCAGCCACGCGCACCTCTCAGATTGTTTTTGGAGAGCGGCAGCACCTTCTCCGGGTTCTCGATTCCCTCGAGGGCACGGAGCTGCCGATCGCCCGCATGCAGCAGGAGCGGCGTATTCTGGAAGAACTGATTCACGCGCGTACCCGTGATTTGAATCAAATCAACACGGCGTGGGATGAAAAGATCGGGTTAGTCCTGAGCTCGGATGCAAAGCCGGAAATGCTGGAGAAACTTGTCAAGCAAGCGCCGGAAGAAGATTTTTACCTGCTGCGGCTGATCAGCGAGCACCCGCGAGCCAACGCCAAGACGCTAAACAAGCTGGCGAAGCATCCGTATGGTGCGATTCGCGAAAATGTGGCACGGCATCCGAACGCCGATGCGCCGACACTTACCTGGCTCAGCAAGGATCGCAGCCAGCCGCTGTGGTATCTCGTGGCTTTCAATCCCAACACGCCCACGCCGCTGCAGCGGCGCCTGCGCGACCGCCTGAAGCGTCTCGGCGAGAACCAAGCCTCCAAGTAAGTCTCCACTCGCGTCGTTCGATACGGATTTCGCTTCGTAAGCCGTCTGCGGGGTCAGCCTACCAGATGGCCAAGAGCGCGCGGTGTTAGCTGGGCCTAGTGGACGGTGATGGAGACGGTTGCGCTAGTGCGGCCGAAGGCGTTCGTGGCGTAAAGCGTGTAAGTGGTGGACTGCGCGGGCGCGACGGTAACGCTGGCGCTTCGAACCGCGCCGGCATCCGGGGAAACAATCACATAAGGAGCTCCGCTTACCACCCAGGACAAAGTGACCTGGGCGCCGGCGGAAATAGAACTCGCGGCCGCTGTGAAGGACGTGATTTGCGGGGCGGCTCCGCTGGGAACAGTCTTTTGCGTGTACAGCGGCGTCATCTGGAGCACTTCGAAGTCGGAAGCCGAAACTTGACCAAGAACGTGGAGATCCGTGTTGTCCCAGCGATCATCGGGGGCGCCGCTGAGATACAAATTCGAACCGTTGTCGGCCATGATCATGCCGTATTTCTTCAGCGCATTCAGGATCACCTGGTTCGCGGTGGAATATCCAGAGACGTCAAAGCTGGCTTTCAGGCGCATGCGCATGCCCATGGGTGCGGCGTTCGAATTGCTGGAATTGGCGGCCCAGTGCGAAGCGGGAGGAATAAACGCTGCCCGGCTGTTCTGCAGAGTAAAGCGCAGCGCGCGGGAAATCTTTCCGGCGGCCACTTCATCGTAGCGCGCGAGACCGGGGAAGATGGGAAGCCCTGCGGCGTCTGCGCTGGTCCAAGTGTAAGGGCGCTGTTCGTTCGAAAGAAGATCCCAGACCGCCCCGGAGCCTGCGTTCCAGGAATTACCGGAAACGTAGGAGCTAGAAAGCTCGTAGAGGAAACAATTCGAATTGTCGAGAACGAGAACGTGACGGTCACCAGCGCCGGGATTCGGGTAGCCTTCGATGGGCGCGGTAACAGGCACGGGCATAGGCCCCGGATCGCTTTCGCTTCCATAGGCGGTGAAGTTGATGGCGACGGGAGGCTGCTGCCCACCGACCACGAGGTAGGGAATGCCGATCGTCGAGCCCAGATACTGGCCCGCCCCGAAGTCCGCGTGCATGCTAGTGCCGCTCCCGATGAAGCTAATGATCGCAGAGGAATTTGCGTCGAGCGGTGCAGAGGAAATGTCCTGATTCCACAGGCTGTCCGAAGGAAAGGGAACAAAACCGCCGAGACTGGCGCCTTGGCCGAGTAACAGGGAGTTGCAATTGGAAGTCTGCGGTGGAGGAGGTGGTGGCGGCAGATTGCCGACGGTCGTTGCACCACAGCCGGCCAGCGAGAGGGCCAAGAACACGACGCTGAAATTGAGTATTTTGCGCATGTTTGCTGGCGTACCGGGAGCAATGTATCCCGCAGTTAGCTTACAGGACGGTTCCGTCCGGAGATACTGGACTGAAGGACAGAAGTAACAAGTGGGGCGATGTCTTGGCAGAAGAAGCCAAGGCCCAAACCTTCAAGGATGATCTAGCTGCATGCGATAAATTTTGTGTTCCGCACCTTGAAGGAAGGCGGTTTCCTGGACCTCGATTATCCTTTGCGCTTTAATTCGCCGGAACACCGAATCTCGAGGAGAACTGCGCCACTTCAATAGTAGAATCGCGGAGAGCGATTTTGACGAGACAACCTCGTGATCTCCGGGTGAGAATGGCGGCGAGCGACACTCAATCTGCGGGTGTGATTGCGTTTTTACGGCTGTACAAGCTGCGTATCCTGTTTCTATCCGTTGTACTCGTTATTCCGTGCGTGTGGCACCAGCGCATCGAGGCGGGTGACCTGGCGAGCCATGCGTATAACGCGTGGCTGGCGCAATTAATTGAAAAAGGACAAGCGCCGGGCTTGTACATCGCGAAGCAATGGAAGAACGTCCTGTTTGATGTGGCGTTGCTGCAAGTGGCGAATCTCGCGGGCCTTGCCGCCGCGCAGAAAATTGTTGTTTCCGCTTGCGTGCTGATTTTCTTCTGGGGAGTTTTCGCGTTTGTCGCCGCGGTAACGGGGCGGCCGCCGTGGTCTCTCACGCCCTGCTTCGGCATGCTGGCCTACGGCTATTCCTTCAGCATGGGTTTCATGAACTATTATTTGTCGCTGGGGCTGGCTTGCTTCGGGTTGGCGATTCTCTGGCGGACGCGGCGAATCGATTGGATCGCTGCCGCGCCGTTTGCCATGCTGGCGATGCTTGCTCACCCGATCGGCTTTCTCTGGCTCGTTGGCACGGTTGCTTACACCAAGATCAGAGCGAAATTGCCGGGCTGGTGGAAATTGGCGCTGCCGCTGGCAGCGGCGAGCGGGTTCGCCGCGATCTGCTGGTACACGTCGCATCGCGCTGCGCTGCTGGCGGATTGGGACCGCGAGCCGTTCTATCTCTATAACGGAGCGGATCAACTGTGGCTCTTCGGAACGCGGTACTTTTGGCTGGCGCGTGCGGCGTTTTTCTTCGGCCTTGTTTGCGCGGGGACCGATCTGTATTTGCGAAGGGGGGAAAACGAATGGTGGCGGCAATTCGAATTGCCGTTCGAATTGTACGCGGTGACATTTTGCGCGGCGGCTCTGCTCCCGGAAAATCTGCGGCCTTCTCCGCAGGGCGGGTGGATTGGCTTGCTCGGCTCAAGGCTTACAGCCATCTCGGCGATTTTCGGCCTTTGCCTCCTTGGAGATATGAAGGCACGAAAATGGCATCTCGCCGGCTTCAGCGTCTCCGCCGTGGTTTTCTTTGCGTTCCTGTATCAGGACACGGGATGGGTGAACCGGCTGGAAGCAAACGCGGAAAAGTTAGTCGCGGATTTGCCTCCAGGTACGAGGGTGCTCGTGACCATCCGGGCTCCGGCGGAGTCGCGGATTACATTTATAGGCCATGCGGTCGAGCGCGCCTGCATCGGGCGTTGTTTCAGCTATTCGAATTATGAGCCTTCGTCGGGTGAATTCCGCGTGCGCGTTCAAAAGGGGAGTCCGGTGGTCACATCCTCAGCGGATGACGCGGAAGATATGGCCTCAGGGGAGTATGAGGTGGATGACACAGATCTCCCCATCAAGCAGATATATCAGTGCGATGAGAAAGATCTGACGAGGCTGTGTATCCGCGATCTGGAAGCGGGGGAGACCAACGGGCGGATAGGATACAAGCCGGGCACTCGCTGAGACCAGGGCAACGGAAGGAAACAGGCGGAGCCTTCGCTGAATCTGTGATAAATTTCTTCCCGGCAAGCCCTCTGATTTTTCAATAAGCAGAGATGGAGACTTTACCATGAGCAGAATGGGAGCCTTCCTCGCCTCCATGGTATTCGTCGTGCTCGCCGTTGTGGCGAAGGCGCCGCCGCAGGGTGTTTGGGTTTCTCTTTTCAACGGAAAAGATCTGACGGGCTGGAAGAACAATGGACAGGAGAAGTGGGTTGTAGAGCAGGGCACCATCCTGTGCGAAAGTACCGCCAACAAGTACGGCTACCTGACGACCGAAAAAACCTATCGCGACTTCCATCTGCGCCTTAAGTTCAAGGGTGAAGCGGCCGGCAACAGCGGTGTGTTTTTCCACGCACGCATTACCGGCATTGACCCTAAACATGGCCCGGATATCGAGGGGATGCAAGCGGAGGTGGACCCGAGCGTGGGCAAGCATACGGGCGCACTGTTTGAAAGCGGAGGCCGCGGTTGGGTGGCGATGCCAACAGCAGAAGGCGAGCAAGCGCTGAAATCCGGAGAGTGGAATGACCTCGAAGTGTCCGCGCGAGGCAATCACATTGTGACGCAGCTCAATGGCGTGAAGATCGTGGACTACACTGACCCGGCGCCCAAATTCTCCGATGGCGTGATTGGCTTGCAGATTCATACCGGCGGAGGGGTGAAGATGAGGTGGAAGGATATTTTTGTCCAACAGAAGTAGGGAGAGGTGGGTGCCCGTGCCCGGTATGATTAGAA
>WNFO01012963.1_pt1 | contig 10166 bp, 9 predicted proteins | sample 5400251 | NCBI WGS metagenome assembly WNFO01 (sample SAMN13153354, study PRJNA577476) | soil metagenome | isolation source: 100 cm saprolite under Madrone tree | place: USA:California | collected 2016-06-14
CGACCCAGTGCGATGGTGTGATCCTGATGTTCGAGAAGATGTTCGAGTCGCGGATGTTCTTCGTCGACAAGCTGATCTCGATGGGCGCCCGCATCGTGCTGTGCGATCCGCACCGGGCGATCGTGGCCGGGCCGAGCCGGCTCAAGGGCGCGCCGATGACATCCCCCGACATCCGCGCCGGCATGGCCATGCTGCTGGCCGCGGTCTGCGCCAAGGGCGTCAGCACCATCGACAACGCCGACCAGATCGAACGCGGCTATGAGCGCATCGATGAGCGCCTCAACGCGCTGGGCGCGCGGATCACCCGCGTGCCGGAGCGGACGCCCGACGCCGGGTAGAAGAAATGGGCTGGTACCGTGCCGACCACCATTTTTGTCGGTGGAGGTGATAATCTGAGCCCATGACATCCCTTGAAAAAATCGAGCGAGGAACGGTCACCGCGCCTCATGTAGCGGCAGCGCCAGGCAGTCGGCTCGCGCGCGAGCTGACCGAGACGCTCAGGCTGGCGGTCCCCATCGCGCTGACGCAACTCGGGCAGATCGCAATGATGACCACCGATCTTGCCTTGGTCGGACGTCTCGGGGATGAGGCCGTGGCTGCGGCGGCGCTGGCGCATACGGTCGCCTTCATCAGCTTCGCGTTCGGAATGGGGCTGGTGTCGGCCGTGGCGCCACTGGCCGCTCAAGCGTTCGGCGCCCGCAACCCGCACCGGGTGCGGCGCGCGCTTCGCGTCGGCCTTTGGGCTGCGCTGCTGATTTCCCTGCCGATGTTGGCGTTTCGATTGTGCGGCGAGCAAATCCTGCTGATGCTCGGCCAGGCTCCCGCGACCGCCCACCTCGCGCAGCGATATCTGCTGGGCCTGGCGTGGGGCATTACGCCGGCGCTGTGGTTTCTCGCGATCCGCGGCTTCATGGGCGCGGTCAACCGGCCAGAGCCGGGACTGTGGATCACGCTTGTCGCGATCCCGGCCAATGCCGTGCTGGTCTATCTCTTGATCCATGGCAAGTTGGGATTGCCGCGGCTGGAGCTGTTCGGCGCCGGCCTCGCCACCACGATCATCAATTTCGGGATGTTTCTGGCGAGCCTCTGGTTTGCCTATCGCCGCCCGCCATTCAGGAAATATCAGGTGCTGGGTCGCATCTGGCGCGTCGACTGGATGCTGATGCGGCAACTGATCGTCATCGGCGCTCCGATCTCGATCTCGTTCCTGCTGGAATACGGCCTGTTCGCCGCCGCGGCGCTGCTGATGGGCCTGATCAGCACCACCGCGCTGGCCGCACATCAGATCGCTTTGCAGGTTACGGCCATCCTGTTCATGGTGCCGCTCGGCATCGGGATCGCGGCCACCGTGCGGGTCGGGCACGCCGTCGGCCGCAACGATGCGCCCGCGGTCAAGCGCGCGGGCTTCGTTGCGACGTTACTCGGAATTGTCCTCGTATCCATCCTGACCCTCGCGGTGATCCTCACCCGGTTTACGATCGCGCGATTTTTCTTCGGCGCAGCCGTCGAAAGCGGAGGCGCCGTCATCGAACTCACCGCGACGCTGCTGATGGTCGGCGCGACCTTCTTTGTCGCCGACGGCATCCAGACGGTCGCGGCCGGGGCGCTGCGCGGCATGAACGACACGCGGATGCCGCTGCTGTTCGCCGCGATCAGTTACTGGCTGATCGGATTTACTTCCGCCTACGGGCTCGCGTTCTGGACGGATCTCGGCGCGGTCGGGGTCTGGATCGGGCTGTCCTGCGGCACCGCCGTTTATGCCGTTCTTCTGATCTTGCGTTTCCGGCGGCTTGCCGGTCATCTGGGGACCGCACGGATCGTTGGTGCGAATTGATCCGCAACCGAGAGGGGTTGGTGATGAAAGTTAGCGAGGTCGATCCTGACGTCGACACCGGCGTGTTGCTGGCCGGCGCGCAATTTGTCGATGCCTACAGCATCGCGATCGACAATGGCGCGCTCGATGCCCGGCAGGCGGCTGAACAGATGATGGGACGCTCGCCGCGCTGGGTCGAAGCGCTGCTGAAATTGCGCAACTTTCTGGTAACGCCCTTTGGGCTGAAAACATCCGCGCCGAGCGAGGCCTCCGACGTCATCGGGTTATTTCCGGTTCTCAGCCAAACGCCCGACCGCCTGATCGCGGGTTTCAACGACAGCCATTTGGATTTTCGCGTCGTGGTGGACGTGGTGAGGTCGGGCAGCAGCCAGAGCGTCACGGCGACCACTTTGGTGCTGACGCACAATTGGCTCGGCCGGGCCTATCTCGCGATCATCCTGCCGTTTCACCGGCTGATCGTCCCCAGCATGCTGCGGCAAGTGGCGGCCTGAGGGCGCGCCGACCCCTCGTGGACATCGATCCCGACGCATGCTTTGTTCCGGCCGGACAATGCCGGCCGAGGCACTCATGACTTTATCCGTCGATCTGTTCTTTTCCTTCCGCAGCCCCTACAGCTATCTCGCGTTGCCTAAAACACTCAAGCTGGTGGCCGACTACGACGCGACGGTAAACCTTCGCCCGGTCTACCCGCTGGCGGTGCGCGTGCCCGGGTTTTTCAAGCGCACCAACCCGCAGTTTCTGCGTTATGTCGGGCTCGACTCTCGCCGCGTCGCCGAGCACGCGAACATTCCCTTCCGCTTTCCCCGCCCCGACCCCATCGTGCAGGACCTGACGACGCTCGATGTCGCGGAGCACCAGCCCTACATCCACCGGCTGACCCGGCTCGGCGCCGCCGCGCAGGTTGAGGCGCGCGCGCTGGCCTTTGTCGATGCGATCAGCCGGGTGCTGTGGGACGGCACTGTCAGTGGCTGGAACGAAGGCGATCATCTCGCCAGGGCCGCCGATGCAGCCGGCTTCGATTTGGCCGCGATGGATGCAGCGATATCGGCCGATCCCGATCGTTATGAACGGGTAATCGCCGACAACGAAAAGGACCACGCGGCCTCCGGCCATTGGGGTGTGCCGACGTTCGTGTTCGACAACGAGCCGTTCTTCGGCCAGGACCGCATCGACCTGCTGATCTGGCGGATGGAAAGCAAGGGGCTGACCCGCCGTCGCTGATGTCGACGGCAGGACAGGATTAGTCCTCTTCGCGGGTTGTCGCCACCGATGGCGTTTCGGACCACTCGGCGACGCAGCGCTCGAGGTCTTTCAGATTTTGCCGCATTTGCTCCAGCGAAAATCCCAGCGCAAAAACCCGCTCGGCGACGTCGCCGGGCAGGCCACGCGTCAGGCCTTCGCTGCGCAAGCTTGCGATTTCCGCGGCGTAGCCCTGCAGCGCCTCATGCATTGGCCAGATCGCGGGAGCGCCGACACCGCTTCGCAATGCCGCGGCCGTGGAACGCAGATAGCTGGCGATCGCGTCGCCGACTTTGGCCAAGGGTGCTGCGAGCCGGGCCTGCAGTTCCGACGGCAACGGCACCACGCTCGCCCGCCCGATCATCACGACGTCGTGGCGTAGCCGCAAAATGGTCCGCAGCAGCGGACCGGTGTCAGGCCCTGACGACAGATGCGCCGCACGCTCGCGCTCCGCTTCCGCGCCGGTCGCATTCAGGCCGACCAGCGCTGCGCCGATGCCGTCCTGAATCTGATGCAAGGCGTCGTTGTCGCGCCCGCGCGTCAGCCCCGCCAGCAATTCGGAGAGCGCCGCCGCAATCAATTCAAGCGACCGTGCGGCGCTGACGCGAATCTGATTGTGCGCCCGCGACGGCAGCACGAAGAAAGACACCAATAGCCCGGTGACCGCGCCAACCGTGACCTCGAGAACGCGATCGACCGCGGAATCGAGGGGATTGACGTGGCTCATGGACGGGACCAGCAGCACGATCACCGCGGTAACCGTGGCGGCGTTCAGGCTGGGATTGATGGCTGCGATGAAAGCCAGTGGCGCCACCGCCAGCACCAGCAATGCCAGCAACCCGGCCTCACCCGAATGCGGAATCAGTACCGCGACGGCGCCGCCATACATCGCGCCACCCACTGTTCCGAACATGTAATCGCGGGTCGCCTTCAGCGATCGGCCGACGCTCATCTGGGTTACAATGAGCGCCGTCAGCACGGCCCATAGCGGGAGCATCAGGTTGAAGGCGGTCGCGATCGCCAGCGCCCCGAAGGCCGCCACGGTGACCCTGATCGCCAGGCCCAGTTGCGCCTTCCGGGACCGCATCGGAGCTGACAGGCGTTTCAGGAAAGCGATCATGCGCCCCGTTCCGGAATGTTACACATGAAGCCATTTTATAACGACATTGGGCATGGCTGCTGCCCACCGCCCGCGGACGGCTTGAAACCCGGAATCAGCCCGCCTACCCTGTGCGATAACAGCGAGGAAACACGATGGCAGAAGAAACCGCAACGCTAGCCGCCTATGTCGCCAATCTGAAATTCGAGGACATCCCCGAAGAAGTTTTGGCGCGCGCCAAGGTGCTGACGCTGGATTTTCTCGGCAGCACCATCCGGGCGCGGCGCGACGCGGAGTCCACCCCTTCCCTGCTCAAAATGCTCGAAGCGCTCGCGCTGGACGGCAAGGGCCAGTCCACCGTGTTCGGCGATGCCAAGACCTGGACACCGGCGGTGGCGGCATTGCTCAATGGCGCGCTCGGCCATTCACTCGATTTCGACGATACCCACGCGGATTCCTCGTTGCATCCGAGCGCGCCGGTGGTGCCGGCCGCGTTCGCGGTCGGCGAACTGGTCGGCGCTTCGGGTCGCGACGTGCTGACCGCGATCGTGGCGGGCTATGAGGTCTGCTGCCGGCTCGGCAACGCGCTCGATCCCACCTCGCATTATGCGCGCGGCTTTCATCCCACCGCCACGGCGGGAACCTATGGCGCGGCGGCAGCCGCGGCAAAGCTGTTCGGGCTGTCGAATGATCAGATCATCGCGGCATTCGGCGTGTCCGGCAGCCAGGCCGCGGGATCGCTGCAGTTCCTGGTCAACGGCGCCTGGAACAAGCGCTACCAGGTCGGCGCGGCCGCGATGAACGGCGTGATCGCGGCCACCCTGGCGCGCAACGATTTCGTCGGCGCCACCGAATCGATCGAAGGCAAGCACGGCCTGCTGGTCGGCTACAGCGACCACGCCCATCCCGACAAGGCGATCGCCGGACTCGGCGATATCTATGAGACCATGAAGATCGGCGTAAAACCCTATCCCAGCTGCCGCTACACCCACGCCGCGCTCGATGCGCTGATCGCGATGCGCCGGGAGCACAATCTGACGCCGGACCAGATCAAGCGCGTCGAGATCGGCCTGCACCGCAACGGCATCACGCTGACCGGCGATGCCGCCACCAAGCGGCATCCGACCTCTATCGTCGGCGGACAATTCTCGATGTTCTTCACGGGGGCTGTGGCGCTCGATCAGGGCCGCTTCGGTTGGGACGATTACGAACGGCTGGGCGACGCCAAGGTTGACGCGCTGGCGGACAAATTCGACGTGGTGCAGGACGACCGCCTTGAAATCGGCCGCAGCCATCCGTTCGGCGCGCGCGTCAGCATTACCACTGATAACACCGTGCATGAACGGCTCTACGCCGATCCCTCCGGCGAGCCGGGATCGTTTCCGGACGCGCAGGCGATGGCGCAGAAATTCCTGACCCTCGCCCGCCCGGTGCTGAACGGCCGCGCCGACCAGCTCGCCGACGCGATCCTCTCCCTGGAAAGATTCGATCGCGTCGAGCAAGCCACGCATCTCGGACGGCAATAGAGCGCGGCGGCCCGTCAGTTGTCCGCCAACTTTGCTTTTTCGCCGATTACTGCCACGACGTCGCTGACGAGCCGGAACACGCCATCGGCCTCCGGCGGCCAGTTTGGCGATCGGCCCAGCCGAACGATGACCAGCTGTTCGGATGGAATGACGATCACATATTGCCCGATCGTTCCCTTGGCGAAGAAGGCATCGCGCGGCCAGCCGTGCTCGATCCGGTAGCTGGCGCCAAAGCTGTCGCCCTGATTGGTCCAGAAGCCGGCGCCATATCCTACCCAGGCATTCGGCGTCGGCGAGGCCGAATACGTCACCCATCCCTCCGGCAGGATTCGCTTTCCGCCGACGACGCCGTCATTGAGATAGAGCATGCCGAAACGCGCCCAGTCGCGCGCCGTCGCCAGCATCTGGGTCGATCCTTCGGGATTGCCCGAGGCGTCGAACTCGATGGTCACGTTGCGCATGCCGAGTGGACCAAACAATTCCTGTCGCGCGAACCTCAGCACGTCAGATGGGCGGCCGCCTGTCGCGTTGCGGACCAGATGCGACAGAATGATGGTATTGCCATCATTGTAATTCCACGCCCTGCCGGGCGGCGTCTCCAGTTCGATGCTTTCGGCATAGGCGGCCATATCCGGTTCGATATATTTCACCCGATTGACCGGCTCGAGCGCCGCGCCGAGCGAAGCCGACAGCGAGCTGCCGAGCGCCAGGCCCGCGGTATGGCGCAGGAGATGATCGACTGATATCGCGTGCCGGGGATCACCAGCGCCCTGCCACGCCGCGACCGGCGCAGGTTGATCGAGCGTGAGCGCACCCTTGCGCACAAGGATTCCCGTCAGCGCCGAGATCACCGATTTGGTGGCGGAGAAACCGAGAATTGGGGTGTCGATGCCGTAGCCCTCGGCATAGCGTTCCGCGACGATGCGGGAGTTTTTCAGAACCACCACCGCCTTGGTGCGGCGGAACGGCGGATGATCGGGCTCGGTAAAGGCACGGTCGAGCGCGGCGGCAAGCTGAGGATTGGCGGGCGCGACCAACGAAGGCCCGGCGATCTCCGCCAACAATGCCTGCGCCGGTTTGCCGTCGGCGGACGGCACCGACGTATCGGCAACCGCGCCACCATGATCGAGATAGCAGCCCAGACCGTCGCGGTAGATGGCATGGCTGCGGCCGAAGCCCAGCAGCGTCACGGTGACGTCTCTGCGTGTCCGATCGACTTTGTAATCGAGCGCCCAGGCGATCAGGCCGGCGCCCGGCATCGCGCCTGTCGTGTCCGAGAAAATCCTGTCGGGATCCTGCCCGGAAACAAAGGTTTCCGAGCAGAGAACGTTAGCGACGAAGCCGGTTGCGACTTTCGGCACGTCGTGCGCGCGAACCGCCGTCAGCGCCAGAGCGCCGCATAGTGTGGCTGTTACAACGAGGATGATTCGATTTCTGGGGGTCACGGTTCTCTCCGGCAATTTCCGCCTTCATTGGCGTGCCGGACATGACCCCACAGGCGGCGCTGCGGCTCGCCGGATTCTGAAATCGCGCTGATGGAAAACTGAACTGGCTCGCCGATTCCAGAATGTGCCAGCTATCCCAGTGAGTTAGAGGCTAGGCGCGAGCCTCGTTGAGGCGGCGGTATTCGGTCGGCGTGACGCCGGTGGTCGCCTTGAAGGCGCGATTGAACGGGCCGAGCGACTGAAATCCCGCATCCATCGCGATGGTAATCACGGGCACCTCGGCCTGCGAGGGATCGGCTAAAGCGGCCTTGGCTTCCTCGATTCGGTGATTGTTGAGGAAGACGTTGAAATTCCGGTAACCGAGCCGCTGGTTGATCAACCGCCGCAATTTATATTCGGGCACCGCGAGTTTGGTAGCCAGGGTTCCGATGGTGATGTTGTCGTGACGGTAGATTCGTTCGTCGGCCATCAATCGCATGAGTGCTTTGATCCGCAGCACCTGTCTCCTGCGCCACAATGGATTGGCCGGGCGGGTTCGTAACGGCCGGGACGATGGACGCGATCGGAAACAGGTCCGGCGCGGCGACCCGCAGCATCGAATAGCAAATCGCGGCAACGATGCCCGCCAATACAGCCGCATTCGCCGTGTTGGCGACGTCAGCGGCGTCGCGACCCGATATCAGTATCTGCAGGATCGCATTGGTGCCGCCGTAGAGTGCGGCGGCGCCGACGATGAAAATCCGCAAGCGACGCCGTCCCTCGACCAAATCAGCAGGCCAGGAGGCTATGGTCTGGCCGACCGACAATGCGATAAAGCCGAGAACGAGCAGGTTGATCGCGATGATGGAAAGCCGCGCGTTCCCCGCAGACGCCGGTGCAATCCAGGCACAATTGATGAAACTAAAGCCGGCAACCGCAGCCCAGACCAGCGCATGCCACCAGCGCATTTTGAATGCGTCGTCAAACAGCGCGCGTGTGAACAGCCAGAACACCACGATGTTGCCGGTAGATATCGCGATCAACGGAGCATGCCAGATTGAAACAAGCGATGTGGAGCCGATGGCGTAGGTTACGGCGTGAGCGGCGGACCCCAACGCGAAGGCGACAGCCAGTCGCCCGGCAAGCGCGCCTCTGAAGTCGCGAAACAGCGATGCGGCAAGTACCAGCAGCAGGGCCGTGGTACCGGCCCGCAACGCGAGATCCAGAGTGGAAAGCAACATCCGATCGGCTCAATCACAGGGCTTGCAGGTACGGAAAGCGATTCTAGCGAAGAACGCCTGAAGGTTCAATTTCAGGAAGCCATCCATAAGCTGCGCATGGTCACCCACACATCCGCGACATGGCCGAACAAGTCGGTCTCGCCTTGTTTTTCGGCCCCGAGGCGCCGGGCTACGGCTTGAGACGCCGTGTTTTCCTGGTCGATGCAGTGGACGACGTGATCGAGCTCGAAGGTCGCGAAGGCCCAATCGATCGCCGCACGCGCCGCTTCGACGGCATAGCCCTTGCCGCGGAAATCGCTGGCAATGCCCCAGCCGACTTCAAAGCCCGGCCAGCCCGGCGGAAACCACGGGCCCACCCGGCCAACGAATCTTCCGCTGGCTTTTTCCTCGACCACGAACATGCCCGCGCCATGCAGCGCCCAGTGCCCGGCGATGACGGCTGCGTTCCGCCAGCCGACCAACTCGTTGGTCACGGGCTTGCCATCAACGGTGATGAATCGCGCGGTGCCGGGATCGGACAGCATCGCCGTGTTTGGCGCGATGTCGGCGCTGCACCATTGCCGCAGCTTCAGACGCTCGGTGTCGACGACGGGGCCGTTGGGCCGAGCAAGCGTGACGCCTTGCTTGAGGGGAGCAATCATCGCTACTTCCATTCTTTAGAGCGGGATGACTTTTCTTCGAATCGTCATCCCGCTCTATCTTTATGTTTGAGCATGATCTCCGGGCAAACGCTTCGCGTTTGTCCCGAGGGAAAACCGGTGCCCACTTTTCCGGATCATGCTCTAGGGATGAATACCTGCCGCCTGATATCAGGCAGCAAGGGCGGCGCGTATCATCCGCGCAAGATCGGACTTGCGATAGGGCTTGGCAAGCAGCAACACGCCGGCATCGAGATGGCCGTGATGGATAATGGCTTCGTTCGAATAGCCGGAGGTGAACAATATCTTCAATGAAGACCTTCGCTGCAACGCCTTGTCGGCGAGTTGGCGGCCATTCATCGAGCCCGGCATGATCATATCGGTAAACAGCAGATCGATTTCCGTGGGACTATCGATAACGACCAAAGCTTCTGCCGCATTGACCGCTGCCAGCGTGGCGTAGCCCAGGCTTTGAATTTGACCGACGACGAATGTTCGCACCAGATGATCGTCCTCAACGACCAATATGGTCTCACGGCCGCCTTCTACGCTTGAAGGGCGCGCGAACTCGGCGGGCTCGGCGATGCCGGCCGCCTGGGGCAGATAGATTCTGACCGTCGTGCCACGGCCTTCCTCGCTGTCGATCTTGATATGCCCATTGGACTGCTTGACGAAGCCATAGACCGTGCTGAGGCCAAGGCCGGAGCCCTTGCCGACTTCCTTTGTGGTGAAGAAGGGTTCGAAAACATGATCCAGAATGCGGGCCGGAATGCCGTGACCGGAATCGGTCACGGCAACCATCACGTAGTTTCCGGCAGTGACATCGCCGTTCATGCTGGCAAAGTTGTCGTCGAGGACGGCGTTGCCGGTCTCGATGGTGAGTTTGCCGCCGTCCGCCATCGCGTCGCGGGCGTTGAGCGCAAGATTGCGGATGGTGTTCTTGAGCTGGCATGGGTCGATCAGCGCGCGCGACGTATCTGCCGCGAGCATCAGGTGGACCTCGACGTTCTCGCCCAACGTCGAGGGCAGCAGGTTGGCGGCTTCGCTCACCAGCGCATTGAGGTCGACTTCACGCGGTCGAAGCGGCTGCTTGCGGGCGAATGCGAGCAAGCGCTGGGTCAGATCGGCGCCGCGCACCCCGGCTTCGTCGATCATCTTGGTGATC
>WNFO01006717.1_pt1 | contig 10165 bp, 5 predicted proteins | sample 5400251 | NCBI WGS metagenome assembly WNFO01 (sample SAMN13153354, study PRJNA577476) | soil metagenome | isolation source: 100 cm saprolite under Madrone tree | place: USA:California | collected 2016-06-14
GTGCGTCAGGAAACTGAGTGGTGACAGAAACGAGAGCAAGAGTTAGAGCAGCCGCTACGACGAAGAACTTCATAGGCTCTGCCTCCTCGATCGGATTGGGAGCGGGGCTAAAGGTCTGAATACCATCTTGTCCGTAATACCGCAAAGACTAAAGAAGAAGGGGGAGTACCCGAATCAGCAAAGCCCTCTGCGCCGTCTTCTGCGTCGCAGAAAAAGGTTAATCCCGATTCTAAGCAACTGAGGCAGCACTCCCTATGCGTTGGCGTTCTAGCTCGAAGTATTCAATTAATTGACACTTATTCGAGGTTTTTGGGATTATCCTGCTGGATGCAGGATCAGATTGGGCGTAATTTAGGGCGGGTGTCAAACGACGACTAAAGGCATCGCGTAGCCTGCGTTCCAGACTTATTCGAAGCGCGCCAATCAGTTCAGGCTCAATGGGTTCATGTCCCTTGCTCTTGCCGTCGCTAAGGGTGTGATTTGAAAAAGTTGGGCAAATACGAACTTCTTGGCGAGTTGGGCCATGGCGCGATGGGGGTCGTGTATCGTGCCCGCGATCCAATCATCAATCGCCTCGTTGCCCTGAAGACAATTACGATAGGTGTGGCCGACGATCCTGCGCTGCTAGAGCGCTTCTACCGCGAGGCTCAGTCGGCAGGCGGGCTGCAGCATCCGAACATCGTAACCATCTACGACATGGGAGAAGCGGGCAACCTTCCATACATAGCGATGGAGCTGGTCGAGGGCGAAAATCTCGAACAGGTAATTGCCCGCCGCCCAAATCTACCCGTCACCCTGAAGCTTGTTTATGCCATGCAAGCCTGCCGGGCGTTCGACTACGCCCACAAGCGCGGGATCGTTCACCGCGATATCAAACCCGGCAATGTGATGCTCGGGAAAGACGGCGTTGTCAAGGTAGTGGACTTTGGAATCGCTCGGGTGCTGGAAGCTTCACGAACGCAGACCGGAATGTTGATCGGCACTTTTGCGTATATGTCACCCGAGCAATACCACGGCGAGCACGCCGATGAGCGCTCGGACATCTGGTCATTAGGCGTGCTGTTGTACGAATTACTTTGCTACGAGAGACCGTTTAAGGGCGCAACGCCGGCAAGTCTGATGCACAGTATTTGCCAGGAGAATCCCAGCCCGCTGGGGAAATTCCTCGCGGACTGCCCGGAAGAACTGGAAGTCATTGTCGCACGGGTCCTGCAGAAAATTCCGAACGAGCGCTATCAGTCCATGGAAGATCTGCTCCTGGAGCTGGATCCGGTCTGCAAGAGGTTGCAAGTCCAATTTGTCGCCGATTTGATCCAACAGAGCCGCGAGCTCCTAGAGCAGGGCGAGTTCGCACAATGTCGCGATCTGCTACGACAAGCTTTGCAGGTAGAGTCTGGGAATCAGCAGGCCAGACGCTTGCTGGAAAAAGCGAACGCCGAACTGAAGCGTTTGCAGAATCGGCCGAACGTTCAACAATTCATTGATAGGGGTCGAGCGCTATTGGAAGAAGGAAAGTTCGAGGAAGCCAAAGGTGCGGCGGAGAGCGCCCTTCAGCTGGACTCTACTTTTGCCCCCGCACAAGAATTACGAACCGCGGCGCAGCATGAAATTGAACGCGCGCGAATACGTGCGGAAACGCTGGAGGCGGCGAAGCAGCGATTGGCGGAAGGAATGCCCGAGGAAGCAGAAATGTTTCTGGCGAAAGTGCTGCAGGTTGAACCGGCCAGCGAGCAAGCCCTCGCACTTCAAAAGCAAGTCGATACGGAAAAAGCGGAGCGGAAAAAGCGCGCGCGACTCCTCGAGAGCTTGCGGCACGCACGCGAGCTCTGGACGCAGCAGAACTATCGCGAGTGCATTCAACTGCTGGTTGAACTGGAGAAGTCCTATCCGGGCGAGGAAGAGATTTCCGGACTGCTCGCGAGTGCGCGAGAAGACCAAATCGAGCAGCAGAAACAGCAAGGCCTATTGGAATCGCGGAATTTGCTGGCAAGCGGCCGCCACGAGGAATGCCTCGCCTTACTCGATAGCATCCAGAAAGCCTTCCCGAACGACGAAGAAATCCCCCGGCTTCTGGAAGAAGCGCATCGAGACCTGCTGGACCGCAGGAAGTTCCAAAAACTGACGGAGGCACGAAGTCTGCTGGCCGCAGGGCAATACGAGAGTTGCATTTCTCTGCTGACTTCCGCGTGTAAAGAGTTTCCAGAAGACCAGGAATTACCCAGACTTCTGGACACCGCACGGCAAAGTCAAACAGAAGAGCGCAGGCAACAAGGAGTCGCCGACGCTCGCAGCCATTTTGCCGCCCGGCGATTCGACAAATGCTTGTCGGCACTTGCCGCACTGGAAAGGGAGTTTCCGGGGGATGCCGAGATCCTAAAACTCCGCGAGGCGGTGCGCGAGGAACAAGCAGAAGAGCGGAAACAACGGCGTCTGCAGGAAGCCAGGAACCTGTTGGAGTCAAAAGAGTTTAAATCGTTGTTTACCCTTCTGGCGTCCCTGCAGGCGGAATTTCCGGCCGAAGACGAAGTTCAAGAGCTGCTGGAGTCCGCTGGCAAGGAGCAGATTGAACAGCGCAAGCGGGAATGCCTGGCCGAGGCACGCAAATTTCTGGCGGCCAGGCAATACGACCAGTCCGTCGCAGTGCTACAGAAATTACAGGCCGAATTTCCCGCTGAGACGGAGATCCGCAGACTACTGCAATCGACGCAAGAGGAGCAATCGGAACAGCGCAAGCAGGAATGTCTGATCGAAGCTCGATCGCTCCTGAGGGCGAAGCGCTACGTTGAATCCATCGCCGTACTAGAAAAATTGCACGTTGACTTTCCCGCGGAAACGGAAATCCGCAAGCAGCTCGCCATCGTCCGTGAAGAACTCGCGGAGCACGAGAAGCAGAAACAACTAAGCGAAGGCAGGAATTTGTTGGCCGCGCAGTCCTTCGACGAAGCGCTTACCTTGCTGAACGCGCTGGCTGAAACCTACCCAATGGACGCAGCGGTGCTGAAGCTCCGCACGCTGGCTCAACGTGAGCGAGAAAAATATGTGAAAGCAGAGCGGATTCAAGGCGAATTGGACGCACTGAAGAAGTTGATGGGAGAAAGGAAATACCCAGAGGTTCTTACCAGGACGAAATCACTTCTGGCGGAGTTCCCTGGCGAAGCGAATTTCGTTCGTCTCGCCGAATTCGCGGCCAGTCAACAGACACAGATTGAGAAAGAAACATTCCTTCGAGCAACTTTGGGCGAAGCGAAATCGTATTTTGCCACGAATCGTTTCGAAGAAGCCATCCGCGCGGCCAAGATCGGTCTTCAACACTTTCCCGAGAATGCCGAACTTGCAAATCTGTTACAGCAGGCTGAAATTCAGCGACGGAAACTTGAGATCCGCCAGCAGATCGAGATGCGAATTCGTGAAATCAGGATCAAGATTAACAAGGAGAAATTCAGCGAAGCCGTCGACCTAGCAAAGGAAACGCTCGTTACACTGGGCCCGGATACCGATCTGACGCAGTTGCTGAATTCCGCGCGAGTTGAAATTGAAGCTCGCGAGAAGAAAAGAAAACAAGAACGCACGATTGGGGCCATTCGCACGCTGATGGATTCCGGCGATTTTGAGGCGGCCACGCTTGCGGTAGAGGAAGCGCTGAAGGCCAACGATGTGGAAACTTTTGATCCGCGAATTCAGCGGTTGTCACGGGAGATCGAACACGGCAAGCTCCTTGCCGAGCAGAAGTCGGTACCAGCGACAACGCCAACCGAGCCAAGGGCTCTTTCCCGCGAGTACGCTTTCCTGGAAGCGCCTCCCATACCCAGCGAGCCGGCACCCGCGGAGGCCAGTTCTGCTGCTCAAGCGTCGGTCGCACAAGCCTCTACGGGCCCAGCCTCGGTCACGGCGCAATTCCTGCCGCCGAGTGCGCCTCTGGAAATAGTGGCGCCCGAGGCAGAGGCATTTGTGGAGTCTCCGCCCCTCAGCGCTCAGCCGCCCATCGAAGTCCATGGTGATGCGCCCGCTACTTCAGCGGCGCGAAGCGAAATCCAAAAAGGGTTGCCAGGCGCGGGAAAGCCGGTGGATGAAATCGCGGCTTCACCGGTTCCCGACAAGGTCCCAATTTGGCAGAAACCCGTGGTGCTTGGAGTCATGGTGCTAGGATTGGTTGCCGCTGTTTGGTCGGGGTTCCATTTCATACGCCCGAACGTCCCACAAGTTACTGGGCCTTCGATAAACACAAAACCCGAGCCACGTACGGCCGCCACCGATCCGCTTGAGTTGCAGCAGCGTAATGCGCTTGATAGCGCGAATAAGTTGGTCGCCGCGAACGATCTAGACGGTGCGCGACAAACTCTGCAACAGGCTTCCGCGCTAAACGGTCCGCTGAACCCCGAAATCCTGAAGAAACAATCAGAAATTGAAGCTTCGATGAAGGATGCCAGTCTCCGTCAGCTTCGGCAGACCGAAGAAAAGCTCTGGCAGCGCGCAATGAACCGAACGGCGGATGGACATTTCGCGGAGGCACAAAAAGACCTACGTCAGGTGTTGGCGCTACCTGCCGGTGGTGTGCACAGAGACGATGCACAAAACTATCTGGAGAGGGTCATTCCCCAGCGTGTCCAACAAAATGGCCTGATCTCTCAGGCTCGACAAGCGCTGAAAGTAAGCGACTTCCAATCCGCCCGCCAGGCTGCAAGTCAGCTAAAGCGAATCGGCGGGGCTTCTGAAGCACTGGTCGGGGAGATCGACCAGCAGGAACAGGCAAAACTCGCACAACTGGAAAGCCAATTCAACCAGTTAAAACAACGAGACGATGACGCTGCCATGCAGCAACTGAGAGCTCTTCAGCCAAAGTTTCAAGCGATGGCGAGTGACGGCGGCCCACAATCTGGTGACGCGTCAAATTACGCGAACGCTGTTCCAGGGGCGATCACGGAGATTCAAGCTAGCATTCAGAAAAAGAGCTTGGACGCTGCTTTTCAGCGCACAGTGCAAAGGTATCAGCAGGCCGCGAGCGCGAGCGACAAGAATGGACTCGCTGCCGCACGTACGGACTTCCAATCGATCATTCAAGGGGGCGGCCCGCATGCCGATGAAGCTCAGAGGTTTCTCGCTGACGTCAATGACAAGCTTGCCGCGCTGAGTCAGCCTCCGATTTCTCCGGCCAAACCTCCAGTAAGGCCCGAGACTCCTCGAGTAGTGACCGAGGACGCCAACGCCGGTATACGAGCTGTAATCCAGCGTTACTCCCAGGCCTTCGAGCAAAAGGATGCAGACGCTCTGCGTAAGATCTGGCCGAACATGGGGAACAAGTACTCCGGCTATAGAGTCTCTTTTGACAGCGCGCTATCCATCCGTATGCGAGTAGATATCGGTAATGTCAATCTCAGTTCCGACGGGGCAACAGCAGTTGTTACAGGTCAGGTATCTCAAGATTACACACCGAAAGGATCCAAAACTAGATCCAGCCGAGATGTCGTGACTTTTCACCTAGCCAGGGCGAACGGTGCTTGGATCATCGCGGACGTGCAATAAGCCCCTGATGCTTCGAGAGCCAAACGTCTAGCTTGACAATCCACGTTGGGTGTATAAACTCGCCCCAGCGTTCGACGGAATACTGCAACGCAGGATCAAATCGATACCCGAAGGTTCGTCTCTCCCAAGCTTGAATTCGGAGCGTCTCATGCTCAAGCGTTTGCTCATAGGGTTGACACTGCACATTCTATTTTTTCACGGTACCGCCCATGCCCAGGGCGTGTGCCCTCTCGATGGAACTTTGAGCGGCAAACTAATCTGCGTGATCCCGCAGACCTTCGGTGCCTTTGGCTTCGGCAGTGGCGCCGGTGCACCACTACTCGCCAATCAGCATCAAGCGCACTTCGAGGGCGAGTTTCTCTCTAGTTTTGACCCAATTAATGAAGCCGTTGGTATCCAGGTATCACAATTGCCGATTGCGTCTCCTTCCGCGGCTATCACGTTTGCTTACGATCCTGCGCTCAAAACCTTTGCTCCTTCAACAGAAGAAAGCTTAGGGCCAATTCTCGGCGAGCGCGCAAACACGATAGGCCGCAACAAACTTTACGTGGCGTTCAGCTTTCAATACTTCAATTTCAATTCCATCGATGGGCAGAATACCAGCAATATTCCGGCTGTCTTGAAGCATCAGCCTTTCCCTGGGTTCGGTCCGTCTTTCCCCGGCTTCTTGCAAGCCTGCCCAAACCAAACTGGAATGACCGGGAGCTATGCGGGAAATCCCTGCTTCGTGCACGATTTCATTCGAACGACAAACAACATTGATCTGACAGTACACCAGTACACGCTGTACGCGACATACGGCATTACACGCCACCTGGATGTCTCGGTAGCAGTGCCGATACTCAACGTCAGCATGAACGTCAATGCAAATGCCACGATCGTGCAGAATTCGTTTGGACCCGGTGGCAGCGCTTTCCACCAATTTGACCCCAGTATTGTTAAGGGCTGCGGGTCAGCTGCGCCATGTTTGAATGGCACTTTTTCCAGTTCCGGATCGGCCTCGGGAATAGGAGACGTCGACCTCCGCGGTAAATATGAGGTGTATCAGGGAGAACGCTTCGGTTTCGCTGCAGGCGTCGATGTTCGTTTGCCTACTGGTGACGAACAGAACTTCCTGGGTTCCGGTGCCGTCGGAGTGCGCCCCTTCGGAGTCATTTCCTACGGCGCTCGCGTCTCGCCACATGCTGAGGTTGGCTACGAGGTGAACGGGAAGTCCACGCTCGCAGGTGATTTTGTCGGTCCGACGGCGACGAACGCCAAGGGTGGCCTGCCAGACAGGCTCGTGTATATTGTCGGGGCGGATGCTTCGATCATTAAGCGGCTTACCGGCTCATTTGATATTTATGGGCAGCGCTTGTTTGGTGTTCCACAATTATTCTTGAGTTCCTTTACGGACCTAGGGAAGTGCAGTGACATCAACTGCACGACGCTAACGCCGGGGACTACCCACCCAGACGCGAGCGTCCGCCCCAACGCAGATTACAACATCATTAATGCCTCCGTCGGCCTCAAGTACCGCTTATTCAGCCATCTAGTGCTCACGGGTAACGTCCTGCTCAAACTTAACGATAGCGGCCTCCGCGCCAAGGCCATTCCCCTGGTTGGAGTCTCGTATAGCTTTTAGAGTATTGGGCCATCGCCAGTTTTCGTAGCTTTATTCTTTTATCCGCAAATGCGCATTACCTGTTCATATCGTGGCGACGATAAAGTCTGGGAAACCCCTGAGGCGGAAGTAGTCTTTGGCCGGGCCGAAGGAAATTGGCCGGTCGTTCTGGACCTATCCCCGGACCCACGAGTCTCCAGATTGCACGGCCGGATCTGGGAGGAAGACGGTTCGTGCTGGATAGAGGATCTGAATAGTTCCCGCGGCACGCTTCTGAATGGCGTCGAAATCAAAGGACGCGGCAAACAACGGTTCGGACCTGCCGACTCCGCTGTGGCCGGGCAGACTACGCTGCGCGTGGAAATTGGAGAGCTTCGCGAGGTCGCGGGGACTAACTATCTAGAGCACGGTACGATTCTTCTTCCCGAAAAGCACCATGCTGCGTCCGGCCTGGACATCGCCAAGGATTTGGACGCAACGGCCGTTGAACCAGTGCCGCTTGATGGTACGGAAGATCCCAGCGTACGGCGATCGAAAATGGTTCGCGATTTGCCATTTCAATTTGCCACAAAAACCACGCTAGAGTCACTGTTGCCTGCCATCGTGGATCAATTGGCGGAAATGATTCCAACGGGTGAGAGCTGGGCTTTGGTGCTCCGCGAACAGGGAACCGACACGCTTTTGTTGAAAGCCTATCATTATGTTCGACGGACCTATTTGAGCGAGACGTTGTTGCGCCGCGCCATGAACGAACGAAAAGCTTTTGTCTGGAAGCGCGACGCCGAAGTCGACGCCAGTGGAAGTATGGCGCAAAGCGGCATGGAGATTGGAATGTACGCTCCGCTACTTTGGCAGGGCGAGGCGTTGGGGGCTATTTGTGTCGGAGCGCAGAGCCCGCAAGCGGTCTTTACGGATGAGGACGTGCGGTTGCTCGTCGTTGTAGGACAATATGCCGCCATGGCGGTCGCTACACACCGTTTGCAGGAAAAGGTGCGCCAGGAATCCGTCATCAAGGCCAACTTGCTCCGGCAATTCTCTCCAAAGGTAGCTGAAAACCTGCTCGCTCACCGCGGGCGCTTGCGCTCGGGTGGTCAGCGAAGCGAAGTGACGGTTTTAAGCGCCGGCATCCGGTCGTTTCCCCAGTTGGCGCAGGAGATGGAACCCGACAACGTAGTGGAAATGCTCAACGATTATCTGGGAGTAGTGGTCCCGGTTATTTTTGCGCACAACGGAACGATCGTCAAATTTGTAGCGAACGCAATTTCGGCAGTCTTTGGTGGTCCCGAGCGTGATCTCAGTCAGGACGAAAACGCCATCCGCGCGGCAATGGAAATGCAAACTGCGATAACGAAACTAAATGAGGCGCGCGCCTTTCGTAATGAGTCTTGTTGCAACTTTGGCATCGGAATTCATTGTGGTGAAGTTGTGCATGGATTCGTAGGCACGGCAAACCGCAAGGAATTCACGGTGATTGGCGATGCCGTCGATCGGGCTCTGTGCTATTGCGCGGCGGCCGCGGAAGGCGAAGTGCTGATCAGTCCGGAGATGCACGAACGAGTGTCGCGATTCACGGAAACGGAGCCCACTTCCGTTTCGACCGAACATGAAGGGAAATTCGCCGGGTATCGAGTGCGCTCATTAAAGGAAAATATTGGCCAGACTGACGCTGGCTCTGCTGCTGGCCGGGCCAGCGGGTAACATGATTCTATTAATTTGGGAGAGTTGCACGAAAGCATTCGAAGTGGCCCAAAACGCTCAGCGTTATAAAAGTGTCACGGTTTTCGGTTCAAAACCGCACAAATTGAATCAGAACAAATCAACACCGAGGCTTCGTACGAGGTTGACACTGCATAAATCATTCAAAGTTTTCAACTCCCATCAAAACAGCCCTCTGAATTCCTAAACCGTAGGTCGGGAGTTCGAGCCTCCCCAGCCCCACCATTCAACCCATTGATTTGTTTGTTAGAGGTTGTGCGTTCTCAGCCCGCAGCCCGTTCGCTATACGTTGCAAGGACGCGCAAGTTAGCTCAAATTCGCTTCAGTTTTTTGGTCCCGCCGAATTCACGAATTCAACAAGCACCCAAAGATTCCGCTGGTTCACGGACAGCGCGCGGTTATTCAACAACAATGACTACCAGATCGTTTGGATTCCAGCAGCTTGGAGGCGACGGTCGCGGGTGACAAGCGGGAGGCCAAGATGTAAAGCAGTTGCAGCGATGATACGGTCGGGCATGTCGGGAACAACGTCGCGGGGGATGGACCTCAAGGCGCCAGCAACATTGTAATCGAGCGGAAAGATTCTGAATGCGGGATTGTCTTGACCGAGCTCGCGGACAAACCTCTCGAATGCATCGGCGGCGATGCGCCCGCGTTCAACCAAGTACACGACCTCAACGAGCGAGACAGCGGAAATGTATGTTGGCACGCCGCTGGCCGCTGCGCCATCAATCAGGGAAAAGACTGCCTGTGAGAGATTCTTGGTGTCGAGCAGGTACCAGATGGCCGCATGCGTATCGAGGACAGCAGGCATCAGGAGATGTCTCGTGGGAAGTTACCCCACATCTCGCGGCGAGCCTGGGCGATATCTTCCTCAGTGATGTGGATGTTTAGGTCTGCCCACAATCCGCGCAGGCTGCGGAGCGGCTTCTTCGCATTCTTTTCTTTCAGGAAGTCCACGAAGTCCAACACCTCCTTCTGTTTCTCAGGAGGCAAATCGCGGAGTTTTTCGACAACCTGTTGTTCGATAGTCATAGAAGCCTCTCGCGCGGTCTCTGTTATTATAAGCCAGCTAGACCTGGATAATTCACGATCTGCGACGGTTGCCACTGCGTATATAGTCAACAGTCTTCAACTCCCATCAAAACAGCCCGCTGAATTCCTAAGCCTTTGCTCTCTAGCAGTCAATCACCCGCTAAATTTCGCAGCAATAACCAAAGATTCGCAGGCCGTTCCGCAAGCCGGCGCACAAACCACGGATACCAATAATCTCCATACGCGATTAATACTCCAGAACGCCAACCGCCTGCCGCCAGACGCTCTTGT
>WNFO01008711.1_pt1 | contig 10165 bp, 10 predicted proteins | sample 5400251 | NCBI WGS metagenome assembly WNFO01 (sample SAMN13153354, study PRJNA577476) | soil metagenome | isolation source: 100 cm saprolite under Madrone tree | place: USA:California | collected 2016-06-14
TGCATGAGCTGCCAAATCTGCGTCGAGGTCTGCCCATTTGAAGCGATCAAGATGGACAAAGATTTCGAGCTCAGTAAGCGCGAGCGGTTCGACGCGCTGCTTCTGCGCAAAGAGGAACTCTCGAAGTCGAACGAGTATTATCACAAAATTCATCCGGTCGAGGCCGCGGCAGTAGACGCCAACCTGGCGGAAGCGGCGGCGGCCGCGGAAGCGAAGAAAAAAGCAGCGGCGGCGGCCGCTGCGGCCAAACCGACACCGGTCACCCCGAATCCGACAACAACTTCCGCGCCCGGATCGACATCCGTGCCGGGCGCGACGCCGCCTGAGAGTTGGTCGAGCTCTACCAAGAGCTAGAATTTTCGATTAGCCTGATGCGTCAGCCGTCCGCAACGTGAGATGAAGAATCTCTGCGGGAGCGTTCAGGCGCAGCGGGAACCAGTTTCCAACGCCGTTTGAGACAATGAGTTTGCTTTGGCCGCGTTCGTAGAGACCCGACCAATAGCGAAAGAGCGCCGGCCCAAATCCTAACTGTTCGTTCAACATCAATTGCCCGCCATGAGTGTGGCCGGAGAGAGTAAGAGGTAATCCCGCGGATGCGGCCGCATCGAAAGCGTGAGGGTGATGCGCCATCAAGATTGGAAATGCGTCCGCGACGCGCTGCTCGAGCAATCTTTGGACGGAAGTTGCGATCGCGGCGTCGCGTCCTTTGCCGTAAATCCGCGTCCAGCTTAGGCCGAGAAGCTGCACTGGAACTCCGCGGACAGTGATAATTGCCGATTCATCGAGCAAAAACGGTATCCCGGACGCTTTCACTCGCGCCTCAAATTCCGTCGGGTTCTCGATCAGATCATGATTGCCTTCAATGATCGCGAGACCGAAACGCGCTTCCATCGCTCGAGCCAATTCCAATCCAGTGTCGAGGTCGGCGAGCGCGTCGTTGATCAAGTCGCCGGTCAAAAGCACCAGGTCCGCGCGCATTTCATTGACCATGCGCACCATTTTTTTCAGCACGTCACCGTTGGTGAAGCGTCCGACGTGCATATCGCTCACTTGCGCGATGGTCGTTCCATCCAATTCCTTCGGCAGTTCCGGGACCGGCAAAACGAAACGCCGGATGCGAACGTTGTTCAGCTGAGCCATCGCGATTCCGGTGAGGCTGAAAGTGAAAACCGGCGGCAACATCGCTCCGGCAAACCGCAGGAATTCGCGGCGACTCCAAGCGGGCGCTTCGACCGATCGGGTTATCGGGCTCGGGACGTGGCGAGCAATGCGCACTATTTTTTGTCCGAGCAGAATCGGTATGAGAGCAAGCGCGATCAGCGAAAGGAGTCCCAGCCCGATGGAATGCCAAATGACTATTGCGGTAACGGCAAACTTTGGGATAAATCGCTCCCAACCGCTCCGCGACATCCTCGCGGCGATGACCCCGATCAATCCGAGCATCATCACGATCATGAAAATCGAAACCAGGACGCGAGCGACGCCGTGATTCGTCAGCCGCGCGAAAACAATCCACCAGACGAAATCGAGCGAAATCATCAAACCGACGATGGTGAAAATGAACCTCACCATGAGAATCTACCTTCAGTGCTCGCGGCAGTTACCACGATGTCGATCTAACGATTGGCTGCCGCGCCCTAGCCTTGGCGAAGGCGGGTCGATCTTAAGCGCCGTCGTTGCCGATGGCCTCAACCGGGCAGCCTTCCATCGCTTCTTTGCAGAGAGCTTCTTCCTCGGGTGATTCCGGTTGCTTATAAACGTAGGAGTGACCGCCGTCGTCGTTGCGTTTGAAATTCGCAGGCGCAGTCTCCCTGCACAAATCGCAGTCGATGCATTGCTCATCGACATAGAATTTGCCGGCTGCGTTCTCGGGATATTTGTTCGCAACGTCTGCCATAATTTACCCGCTGAGGGAGTGGGAAGTTAGGTGGAAACGACCGAGATGCAAACTCAAAGCCCGAGCGCCGCTCGAAGGTTGCGAGCGAACTTGAACCCTGCCAGCGAAACTGCCGGATCGACATCTTTCGTCAGGGCAAGGACTTGGAAGGTTCGGCCGAGCATCTCCGGATGCAAAAGAGCTTGCAACTCGCGTTTTCTCTTTGCATCTGCTTTTTCAAGTAAAGCCGGCGACTTGGAAATGATTCCGGTCAGGAAATGGTGCTGATCTGTGAAAGCAACAACCTGCAGACCGCACTGCCCGGCGTGCTCGGCGAGATTGGTCCAATTCACGTGAACTGTGATGTCGGCATTGCCAACATTATCGAACGGCGATGCCAGTCGCCGATGTCCCGCCCGCGCCTGCAACGTGCCAGTCTTCAGCTGGGGATCGTAGAAATCATCGCGTGAAAAACCGTAGTCGACTACAAGCACGAAACCGCGTTGCAGTTTCCCCGCGACCTTTTCGGTCCAATCGAGCGCAGCCAGACTGACTTCGATCTCATGGCCTGGCGGCAGGCGTGGTGCGTTTGCCGCCAATTCTTTCAACTTCGGCTCAGCGATCGGCTGCCGGACAAACGCGAACTCATCACCATCCAGCGAGACACATTTCTCCTGCCAGCCGGCGCCTGTTGAAACGAGCAAATGTACCGGCATCGAATCGAGCAGCTCGTTTGAAAAATGAACCCCGAAGAATGGCTCGATTTCTTCGAGTGATCCTTGCCAATCAACGCGATCGCGGAATTGCTGCAGCGTTTGCGCTTGTCGATCTTGCAAGGCGGAAAACGGTTCGACGATTTGGTAACGCAACACAGAGAACAATTCGGGAAATCGCCCCTGGAGTGATTCGAGAACATCGCGGGCAAACTCGCCGTGATGTGCGCCTTGCTCGACGATGAGAAAATTGTCGATCTTGCCAATTCGTTCCCAGATCTCCGCGAATTGGGCGGCGAGCAGTTCTCCAAAGACCGGTCCGACGCTGACGTTGGTAAAGTAATCGCCGCGTCGTCCGATAGTGGCGCGGTCGCTGGAATAATAGCCGTGTTCAGGATGATACAGCACCTGCTCCATGAACCAGGCGAAGGAAACCGGGCCGTGATTGCTGATCTCACAGCGAATTAATTCGACTAGCGCGGGGTCACCGGTGCTCACTCGTTAAATCGTTAAATCGTTAAATCGTTGAATCGTCAACCGACTGCCCTAAGTTGCTGCCCCCGCCGCTTTGAGAAATCCCTCGACTAACCAGTATCCGATCCCGCCGCCGGGCTATCGGTTCCGGCCGCGGTGGTATACACGGCCGGAGCTTTACGTGCCGATCACAGTCGCGGCTTTCGTCCTTGGCGGCCTCGCCATTTATATCTCGATGGGTCTGAGCGATTTGAAGAACCAGGCGGCCACCCTCGATCTGAACAGGCTCGAGCAAATGGAATCGGCCAGCGTGATTCTGGATCGAAACGACAAAATCTTTGGCCAAATCTACGTCGAGAACCGTGAGACCATTCCGTACGAGCAACTCCCGCGCGATCTGGTCAACGCCGTCATTTCGGTCGAGGACGCAAAATTCTATCAGCATCACGGCTACGCAATTTCGGGAATTCTGCGCGCCACATTCAAGAACCTGGTCGCCGGACATGTGCGCCAGGGCGCGAGCACGATCACGCAACAACTCGCGCGCAACAGTTTTGCGCTCAAAGGAAAAACGTTTCGCCGCAAACTGCTCGAAATTTTTGCCGCGCGCAGGATCGAGGACAATTTTAACAAGCAGAAGATCATGGAGCTTTATCTCAACCGGATTTATTTCGGCGGTGGGCTTTATGGCGCGGAAGCGGCCGCGCGCGGTTATTTCGGCAAATCAGCGCACGAGCTCTCGCTGAGCGAATGCGCCACCCTCGCGGGCATGATCAAGAGCCCGAATCGACTTTCGCCCTGGACCGATAAGGCGGCCTCGCGCGACGCACGAAATTATGCCCTCACTCGCATGCGCGACCTCGGTTTGATCGACAGTTCCAATTGCGCCGCGGCACAGGCCCAGGATTTGGTAATCGGAAATCGGCAGAACGCGCAGGGCCAAAACTACGCGGTTGATTATATCCGACAGCAAGTGATCAACGCGGTTGGCTGGGACCGCGCCATGAACGAAGGCTTTCGGATTCACACCACGGTCGACGGCGAACTGCAAAAAGTCGCGGAAGAATCGCTCCGCAAGAATCTCGACAAAGCGGAGCAGCATCCGGGTTACGATCATCAAACGCATGCCGAATACGCGGCCAGTTTTCGCCAGGCGAAATCGAACGGCACGGCAGCGGCCCAGCCCGCTCCGGAATATTTGCAAGGCGCGGTCATAGGGCTCAACAACGAGACCGGCGGAATTCTCGTCCTGGTGGGTGGTCGCGATTTTGAGCACAATCAGTACAATCGCGCGCTGCAGGCCAAACGTCCGGCCGGGACGGCGATGCTGCCGTTCGTTTACGCGACCGCGTTCGAACAGGGAATGTTTCCGGGAAGCCTGGTTGAAGATTCACCGCTCGATAATCGCGCCGTGATGATCGGCGGGATGACGGGAATTCTTGGCGAATGGGGTCCGGAAAGCGCGGACAATCGCTACGAGGGGACAATAAGCGCGCGGCAAGCGCTGGTGAAATCAAAGAACGGCGCCACGGTCCGGATCGGAATGGAAGCGGGCCTGGATGAGGTTTTGCAGCTTTGTCGAACGGCGGGGATTCGTTCCAGCCTTCGCCCGTATCCGGCGACACTGCTTGGCAGCAGCGAAGTCACACTGGCGGAGCTCGCTCTCGCTTACACGATTTTTCCAAACGGCGGCTGGCGCGTGAACGCACCGCACATTCTCGAGCGGATCGAAGAAAAAGACGGGACGGTCGTTTGGGAAACGCCGCGCGACCACAACACGCAGAGCGTCCTCAAAACCGAGACCGCCTATGAAGTTCATTCCTGTTTGACGGACGCAGTGGAGACCGGCACCGGCAAAACTGCGCGAACTGAATTTGGTCTCAAAAAATTTCCGGTCGCGGGAAAAACCGGCACCGCCTACGATTTTACCGACGCGCTTTTTACAGGTTACGACAGCAACTTCACTTGCGCGGTTTGGGCTGGATTCGACAAGCCGCAGAAAATTTATCGCGGCGCATTTGGCCGAGAACTGGCGTTGCCAGTCTGGGTCGACATCATGAACACGGCGGCCGCCCGTTATTCGCCGCGTGAGATCAAACGCCCGCCAGGCTTGAACGAAGTCGAGATTTGTTTGCGTTCCGGAATGCTCGCCACCGACAAATGTTACGACACGGTAAGAAGTGCGACGGGTGATTCAGTCCAAAAGCGCACGACTTACACCGAAAATGCGACAGCGGCGCAAATGCCGACTGAGCCGTGCAATGTCCACGGCGAACCACGCGTGCCAGTGGTTGCGGACGCGCCAGCCGCTGAAGCTCCCCGCGCCCAACTCGCCGCTGATTTAACTGAAGTGAAACCCGTCATTATTAAAAGTCCGACGCTCCTGGCGGAAAACGATCCATATAATTCCGCAAGATCCATCGCAAAAATCGACAAGGCGACCGAGGAACAAGTCGCGGAAAAAGAAACGCCGCAAAAGATCGACAATCGAGAGCGAGACGCCATGCGAGGCGAAGCTCGAAATCAAAAGACCGACAAAGCACGCAGTGTCGACGACGCAAAACCGATCTTAAGAGCGATACCGGTCGAACCGGAGTCGGAAGAGACGCCGGTGGAGATCCGCCGGGCAGTTCCGGTTGGGCCGATGGATGAGGTCGAAGAGGGAGCGTTGTTGAAAGCGGCTACTCCATCCCCATCTAAATCAGACGATCACTAGAATGGCGTCAACCGACGCAACTGATTTTCAGCTCAGCGTCCTCAATCCGGGCGGACGGGATCTCGAGCAATATTTTGACGAACCGGTCGGTCCCGGTGCGAACGGCCATCCGCCGGTCAACCTTCACGCGTTCGCCGCTTGCACCGGCGGTTCGTTTCATCGGACGACAAAAAATGCAATCGAAGAAAAACGCCCGATTCTTCTCTTGCTCCGCGGCAATTTTCGAGCAACCGAACGCGCCCTGGCTGAATGCCAAAAGGAGAAACGAACTGTCGCGGTCGCGTTAAAAGAAACTGGCCTGCATCAAATTGCCGAACAATTATGCGATCCGCGAAAGCTTGCGCGATTTATGCGAATTGTAGCACAGGCTGACGGATGCGTTGCTACAACCCCGGAAGCCGCTGAGATTTTTCGCCGCGTCCGACCCGAACGCGATCTTAGCACGGTCGCTTTCATCCCAACGCCTTATCCGCTCGAAGACGAGCAATGGAAATTCACCGTTCCGCCCGTTGAGCAACGCGGCATCTTCGTTGGCACCCGCGAATGGGACGTCCCGTCGCGCAGCCATCTTGCGACGCTGTTGCTCGCCCGAGAAATTTGCCAGAACAGCTTCGAGCCGGTGACCGTCTTCAATCTCGACGGCCGAAAAGGTGAAAAACTTTTGGCCGAGTTGAATTTTCCGCCCGGGAAATTGCGCGTCCGTGACAGGCGCGAATCGTACCCCGATTACCTGCGCGAGATCGCACGGCACAAGATCGTCCTCCAACTCGATCGCAGCCGCGTGCCCGGACAAGTGGCGGGCGACGCGCTCCTGTGCCGAACGATTTGCGTCGGCGGCGACGGCGCGATTGAGCGGCTCGTATTTGCCAATTTCTGCGGAGAAGGACGGACCACCGCGCAACTCAAAACCATCGCCTTGGAATTGCTAAAAAACACCGCCGGACGCGCGACCGCGATCGTCGAAACCCAATGGCGCGCTGCCGAACGCATTTCGTTTCAAGCCGTGCAAAGACAGCTCGCGAGTTTTTTCGAGCGGATTGAGAAAGGCGTGGTTGATCTTCAACCAACCCTGCCAATCATACCCAGATAAATTTCTTCGAGCCGGTGAATTTGATTCCGTTGATCGAATTTCTCCGCCACCGCAGCAGCGCCGTTTCGAGCCAGTCGCGCCAGAAGATGTCGATCCTGCACCGCTTCAAGCAAGGCGTATGAGAGCGCCTCATGATCGCGCTCGGGGACCAGGATTCCGCTCACGCCATTTTCGATCGCTTCCGGAATTCCGCCATGATCGGTCGCGAAAACTGGAAGCCCGCTCGCCATAGCTTCCAACATTGAATTGGGAATGCCTTCTTGATTTCCGTCGCTGCCGGTTTCGCTAGGATGCAGGAAAATGTGCGACGCATAATAAATCTCGCGCAATCTCTCCGGCACCACGAAGCCAGGGAGAACCACGCGATTGTCGATCTTGAGTTTGCGCGTCAATTCCTGGACCTCGTGCAACATCGGTCCTTCGCCGGCAATCGTCAGCGTTGCGCGCGGATAGTGCGCCAGAAAAGCGGTAAATGCATGAAGGGTCGTCGCCAGACCTTTCTTTTCAATCAGGCGGCTGGCTTGCACGAAACGCCATTCGCCATTGGCGGGAAACTCGCGTTCGCGGAATGGAAATTCATCAAGCGGAATGCCGGTGCGGACGATGTCGATCTTGTCTTCGTCGCATCCGAGCTCGACCACGGCGCGGCGCAATGAAGCGGAGCGCACAAAAACTCGCGTCACGCGGTCGAGCATTTCCTTGGTCGCGTTCCGATAAGCAGGCTTTTCCATGTCCACCGAAACGTCCGCGCCGTGGAAGGAAACGATGCTTGGCTTCGGCCACGCCTGAATCAGCGGCAAAAGATGAACGACAATGTGCCCGAAGAAAGTATGTAGAAGCTGCGCTTTCTCGCGATTCAGAACGTCAATCAAAGCGCGGAGTTCTTTCGATGAGATCTGCCACGGCTTGTTTCGAACCTGTCGAAACCAGAAACGCCGCAAAAAATGGGTCGCCGGTTTTGCGACGATGTCGATCTTATCGAACGGAAACTTGTCCGGATTCTCGCGCTTTTGGGCGATGACGATTGACTGAACCCGGCGAAGGCCGGTGATTTGCCGGTAGATGTGCAGCATCTCCGGCTTGAGAAACGTCGCGCAATAAAAGGCGACAACCGGTCTTGGATCAGGCGAGTCGTTCAATGTTTGAAATCAAACATCGAACGGCAAAATCAAAAATTAATTGTGAAGAGCTTGATCCCTTTCCACTTTCCGGTGTCGGGATCGAGCACAACGCTGTCTTCGGCTCTTCCGTATTGGGGCGGAGCCTTCGGATTCAACATCTGAAATGGATTTCCCCCACGGGCAGCGCGCGGAAGAACGCCGTCCGTATTTTCTTTCTTAATCGGTGGCGGCGTCGGCGCGGGACGAGCTTTCACACGAGCAGTGAAAGTTTTCTTCTGCGGCTGCGCCATGGCCAAGCCCGCGATTGTCATCACAATTCCAAGCACCACGAGCTTCTTCATTCCTTTTTCTCCGGTTAAGCCCTCGCAAGTTCTTGCCGGTTAGACTCCTCCGGCGCAGAATTGTCAAGAGAAATGGATTATCTCGAAAAAGCCAGGCGCGTCTTCGACGTTGAAATTCTCGAGCTCCAGCGGCTTCGCCAGCGGCTGGGCGATGATTTCTCCCGCGCGGTCGCTTTGATCAAAGACGCGGTGGATGCGCGCGGCAAAGTAGTCGTCGTTGGCGTCGGTAAATCCGGGCATATCGGAGGCAAGATCGCGTCGACATTGACCAGCACGGGATCGCCCGCGGTGGTTTTGGATTCGCTCAACGCGTTGCATGGCGACCTCGGCATGGTGGTCGACGGCGACGTCGTCCTGGCATTGCGCTCAAGCGGCGAAACCGAAGAGCTCGTGCGCATCTTGCCGGCGATCGCGCGGTTTCAGGTCAAGATCATTGCCATCTGCGGCGACGCCGATTCCACTCTCGCCAAAAATGCGCACGTCGTCCTTGACGTAAACGTCGAGCAGGAGGCTTGTCCGTTAAATCTAGCGCCGACTTCGAGCACGACCGCCATGCTCGCTCTTGGTGATGCCATCGCAATGGTTTTGCTGGAAGCGCGCGGATTCCACAAAGAAGATTTCGCCAAATTTCATCCCGGCGGAAAAATTGGACGCAGTCTGCTCATGCGCGTCCAGCAAGTGATGCGACCGCGCGAATCAATGGCCGTCGTCCCGCCAACCGCGACTGTTCGCGACGTTCTCAAAGCGATGAATGGCCGTCGTCCCGCCAACCGCGACTGTTCGCGACGTTCTCAAAGCGATGACGAGCGTCCGCGCCGGCGCCGCCGTCGTCGCGGGCGAAGATCGACAATTACTCGGCATCTTCACCCATGGCGATTTCGCGCGTCATTTTCAATCCGATCCTAAAGTGGGCGAACGGCTCGTTGCCGATTTGATGACTTTGAATCCGGTGACGGTGCACAAAGACAAACTCGCAGTCGAAGTTCTCAAACTGTTGGAGACCCACCGCATCGATGATCTCGTCGTCGTTGATGACGATAAAGTGCCGGTCGGAGTGGTGGATTCGCAGGATCTGACGCGTTTGAAGTTATTGTAGGGCAACCGCGCCGGTTGCCAATGGATGGAAGGCGATGCACCTGCCCTACAATTGCAAAATCACACAACGCATGTAACGTCGGCCCTCTTTTCCACTAGTCACTTAACACTGATCACTTCTGTATGGCCGCGGCCAACGATCTCCGCCGAGGAATGGCGATAAAATATAACGGCAATGCCGCCATTGTCCTCGAAGTGCACCATCGTACGCCCGGAAATTTACGCGCCTTTGTCCAGGCGATCATTCGCTACATCAATACCGGGAAGAGCGCTGACGTCCGTTTTGGTTCCACCGATAAGGTTGAGCTGGTCGATATCGAGCGAAAACAACTTGAGTTCAGTTACAAAGATCACAACGGCTACCACTTCATGGACCCGGAAACTTACGACACCATCACTTTGCAGGAGAATTTGATCGGCGACTCGAAAGATTATCTCGTCGAAAATCTCGCGGTTCAGGTGCTTTACGCCGAAGGCAAACCGGTCCAGATCGAAATGCCGGCGTCGGTGAGCCTGAAAGTTGTCGAATCAGCGGAAGGTTTGCGCGGCGACACCGCCAGCAACGTGACCAAACCAGCCAAACTCGAGACCGGGAAAACGATCAACGTCCCGCTCTTCATCAAGGAAGGCGAGATAATCAAGATCGACACCCGCACCGGCGCCTACATGGGCCGGGCCTAGCATTCTTCCTCTTCCGCTTCGTTCTTCGTCTTACTAAAGTTCGATTCTGAAACAATAA
>WNFO01014229.1_pt1 | contig 10165 bp, 10 predicted proteins | sample 5400251 | NCBI WGS metagenome assembly WNFO01 (sample SAMN13153354, study PRJNA577476) | soil metagenome | isolation source: 100 cm saprolite under Madrone tree | place: USA:California | collected 2016-06-14
GCCCAGGGGCCCCGACCCGGCGAGCTCGCTCTCGATGATGTCGGCCCCGATGACCGGTTGACTATAGAGAACCGCGATGCGCCGCATCAGGTTCTCCAACTCGCGCACATTGCCGGGCCAGGCATGTTCGCGCAGGCGCTGCTGGGCTTGGGCATCCAGCGCCTTGGCTGCCTCACCCGCCGTCGCACCCTCGCCCAGGAAATGCCGGGCCAGATCGATGATATCCTCGCTGCGCTCTCGCAACGGTGGCAGGCGGATGGGAACTACATTGAGGCGATAAAACAAGTCCTCGCGGAACTGGCCCTGGCGAATCGCCTGGCGCAGGTCGCGATGGGTGGCGGCGATGATCCGCACATCGGCTTTGATCGGCAGCCGGCCGCCGACGACGGTGAACTCGCCCTGCTGCAGTACACGCAACAACCGGGTCTGCGCCTCCAGCGGCATGTCGCCGATCTCGTCCAGGAACAGCGTGCCGCCAGCGGCCTGTTCGAAGCGGCCGACGCCCCGCGCGACCGCGCCGGTAAAGGCGCCCTTCTCATGGCCGAACAATTCGCTTTCGATGAGTTCGCGCGGAATGGCCGCCATGTTCACGCCGACGAAGGCGCCGCGCCGACGCTTGCCGTAGTCATGCAACGCGCGGGCGACCAATTCCTTGCCGGTGCCGGATTCGCCGAAGACCATCACTGTCAGGTCGGTTGCCATCAGACGCGCCATGACGCGATAGATTTCCTGCATCGCCGGCGAGCGGCCGATGAGCGGCAAAGCCTCGCCCGGCGCCTGATCGGCGCTGCCACCCTGCGCCGGGACGGGTCGGCTGAGCGCGCGTTCAACCAAGCCCATCAATTGGTTCAGATCGAAGGGCTTGGCGAGATAATCGAAGGCGCCGCGTTCGGCCGCGCGCACCGCCGTCAGCAAGGTATTCTGGGCGCTCATGGCGATGATGCGCAGGTCCGGGCGGCGCTGGCGGATACCCGGGATGAGATCCAGGCCATTGCCGTCGGGCATCACCACATCGGTGATGACGAGGTCGCCCTCGCCCTCGCCGATCCATTGCCAGAGCGTGGCCGCCTTGTCAGTGCTGCGCACATTGTAGCCAAGCCGACCCAGGGCCTGATCCAGGACCATGCGTATAGCGCGATCGTCGTCGGCGACAAGAATCGTCTCGCCCGTCATGTTCCCTCCTCCGTCGTCGCCATGGGAAGCAGGATGCGGAACTGGGTTCGCCGCGGCTCGCTCGCCACTTCAATCAACCCTCCGTGATCGGCCACGATCTTGGCCACCAGCGCCAGGCCCAAGCCCTTGCCGCCGAGCTTGCCCGACGCAAAGGGATCGAAGAGCCGCGGACGCAGGGCCTCGTCAATGCCGGGCCCGTTGTCCTGGACGCCGATCATCAGCGGCAGATGGCGTCGCCCGCCGTCGGGCCCGGCCAGACGCAGGCCGAGCTGATAGCGCGTGGTGAGTGTGATGGTTCCGCCCTCCTCGGGCGTCGCTTCGGCTGCGTTCTTGACCAGGTTGAGTAACAATTGGATCAGCAGATCGCGATTGCCCAGGACAGACGGCAAGGAGGGATCGTAATCGCAGATGAAGCGCCGTCGGCGCCCGAAGCCTGTCTCGGCGATCCGGCGTACATGGTCAAGCACGCGATGGATATTGACCGGGGCGCGATCGAGCGAGCGCTCGTCGGCGAACATCTCCATCCGGTCGACCAAGGCCACGATCCGATCCACCTCCTCGCAGATGAGGCGTGTCAGGTCGCGGCCGGAATCATCCAGCCCGGGCTCAAGAAGCTGGGCCGCACCCCGCACGCCGGAGAGCGGGTTCTTCACCTCATGGGCCAAGACGGCGGCCAAGGTCCCCATGGTGCGCGCGGCACCTTGCCGATTGAGCGCCTCATCCAGGCGCCCGGCGATGGAACGCTCCTGCAAGGCGATGGTCATCCAGCCGGGCCGCTCGGCCAGTGGCGCCATGTCGACCGCCACCAGACGGCGACCGAGCGAGGAACCCTCGATCGTCATTTCCCGATCGGCAATGCTGCTGCCCTCGGCCCGCGCCTGATCGAGCAACGAGAACAGCGGGCAATCGGCGGGAATGAAGTCCGCTAGCGGCCGACCGATGGAGGCCACGCCCAGGAACTGGGCGGCTGCCGCATTGGCAAAGCGAATTCGATTCTCGCGATCGATAGCCAGAATGGACATCGCCAGCGACTGCAGCAACTGGCCGGTATCGACCCCGGTGCCGGTATCGAACTCGGCAATTGGCGCGAAAGCGAGGGCTGGCGCCGTTGCCGACATCAGGCGGCCAGGCGCTCGATCAGCGGGCGATAGAAAGCGGCGATCGCCTCGATGGCATGGGCCGGATGGGCGATCCGATTGAACGCGGCGCGGAATTCGGCCGAGCCCGGCAGGCCCTTGCTGTACCAGCCGATATGCTTGCGCGCGACGCGATAGCCGGTCTCGACGCCGTAATGCGACAACATCGCCTGATAGTGTTCGATGACCGTATCGCATTGCGCGGCCATCGGCGGATCCGCGAGCACCTTTCCCGTCCGCAGGAAATGGATGACTTGGCGCAGGAACCAGGGCCGGCCATAGGCGCCGCGACCGATCATCACGCCATCGGCCCCGGATTCCGTCAGCGCGCGTTTCACCCCGGCAAAATCGACGATGTCGCCGTTGACAATGACCGGGATCTTCACCGCTTCCTTGACCCGGCGGATGAAGGCCCAATCGGCGCTCCCCTCATAGAACTGGCAGCGCGTGCGGCCGTGGACGGTGATCATCCGGATGCCGCAACTCTCTGCGATGCGCGCGAGATTGGGGGCGTTGCGATGGGCATCGTCCCAACCGGTCCGCATCTTCAAGGTCACCGGGAGGGTGACGGCCTTGACCGTCGCCTCCAGAATTCGCGCGGCATGGATTTCATCGCGCATGAGGGAGGATCCGGCATGGCCGTTGACGCAGCCGGCAAGTTGCACTGCCATGGGAAATTCTTCCGGCACCGTTCCCGCCATGAGCAGCGATTTGCGGGAATCGCGCACCAGGGCCTGGCTGGCGATCATCTCGGAGACGACGAGCCCGGCCCCGCTCCGCTTTACCAGGCGGCGAAACGGAAGATCCGTCACCCCCGACATGGGTGCCAGGACGACGGGATTTTCGATCCGCAGAAGGCCGATTTGAATGCTCATTTCTTAGGCAACCAGGGTAATTGCTTAAATCCTAAGCAATTGTAACCGCCGAATGCTGCGGTGCAATAGGAACTTAGGCCTGTAGTTAGGAAAGCAGCACGTCGCGAACGAACTTCACCCCGGGGTAGGCCAAGGTCAACAGCAGGTAGGCAGTCAGCACGAATCGCGTCGCTCGCCGCCCGCGCAGGCCTGTGCGCCAATGCAACAATAGCAGAGCCCCGATCACCGCGAAGGCCAACAGCGATAGCGTCGTCTTGTGATCGAAGACAAGCAATTGGCCGGACATGAGATATTGGGTCGCCATGCCGCTGAGCACGCCAATCCCCAGCACGATCTCAGCGCCAGTCAGCAGGCCCTGAAGCAAGCGCTCGCCATCGGCGATGGCCGGCAAGCTTTGCAGAAAGGCGCTGCTTTGCCGGCGCTTCAGCCCCCGCTCCTGTAGCCAACCGGCAAAGCCGGCGACGGCGGCGATGGTGGCGAGGCCGTACGTGGCTACCGACACCGCGATATGCAGATCGAGCCAGGCGGCGGAGTTGGCCGGCGGCATCGTCTCCCGCGGAACCGCAGCAAACAGCGTGCCGACCAGACCCAGAAGCAGGCAGTAGAGGGACAAGAGCGGCAGCAACCGCCAAGCGGTCTCGTTGAGAGCGACAATGACGGCGAAGAGGATCATCGCCGCAGCCACGCTGACCCAAACCGCGCCGGACAGGCTCGGCTGCCAGCCGCCGGCGTTCTGCACCGCCACCAGGCCCACCGGCCCGAGGACCGCGACCAGCAGCAACGACCAGACGACGCCGTCCCGTTGCGGGCGCGGGCGGATCAGAAGAAGGGCCGCAGGCAGCAGCGACAGCAGGGCAGCGAGGTACATCGGCATGGCGCAATCCGCTACAGAGAAATCCCTGGCTTGGCAAGCCTGGGGCGCCTCCAACCGACGACCGCCACGTCTCTTGCGGGGTCGAGCATTTGCCGCGGGCCAGGCGTAAGGCCGTGGTTCGCAAGCACATCTTCGGGCGTTCGCGCCGGGACCCCGGGGAAGACCGGCCGTCCGCCGGGCAGTCGCACACCGGGAGCCCGCGATAGGAAGAAAACGTCATAGCGGTCCAGGAACATCTCGAACACATCCGTGCCGCCAATGATGGCGACGCGGCCGCCCGACGCTCCGAGCGCCGCCAAGGCCTGCTCGAACGACGCACCCGCCGGATTCCAGAACAGCGCCTTCTCGTTCGACGGATCCGCCTCGACGGTCGGCACCCGCCGGGTCACGATCAAACGGCGGCGCAGATAGGAGCGCGGCTGTCGCTCATTCGAATGGCGCCCATGCACAACGGCCTCCACCCCATCGAGTCCATGTTCGAAGAAATCATGATCGGCCTCGAACTTGAGGGTGTCCGGCATGATGCCCGCGGTGTTGGCAAGCATGCCGTCCTCGGAGACGATGGCGTAACCTTCGATGCGGAGATCGAGTGGCATGGAAATGATGAGGCTCAATTAGCCAGGATTGTATTCGACTTGCCCGCCTCGACCTGATCGATAACCAACAGGCGCAACGTTACCGCGCCGGTGTTGGTGCCGAAATGCCAGGCGCCGATGGCCTCCACGATGAAATCGCCGGCGCCGAAAGTCTGACGCTGCCCGCCCTCGTATTCCACCGTCACTTCACCCTGCAGGACGTAGGCGTAGCGGGCGAAGGGATGCATGTGGCGCGCCAGGCGTGCGCCGGGCGCAATCTCCATCGTGGTCACCACCACCTGTGGATTCCGGGTCGGCAGGACCAATGGCTGGCCGATGGCCGTCTTCGTCGTGGTTAGAACCGGCATCACTTTGACGGTCGCAACATCCTCGGCCATAGCAGAGCCAAGACAGGCAAGGCACAGCAAGAGGGCCGCGATCGGTCTTTTCATGGTTCGGTTCTCTTTTGGGGTTGTCGGAAGAATTGGCCTAGCGGCCACGCTCGCTGCGGCCGCTTGGGAACTTGGTACGATACTCGGCGACCGCCTGCTCCATGGTGAGGAACACAGCCTCTCCCCCGCGCAGTTTTTCGATCAGCTTCTCCAGCATGATCATGCGATGGCCACGGCCGATGACATGGGGATGGAACGTATATGTCAGTATCCCCCAATCGTAATGGTCGCGCATGTAGGCGAAATCGGCGAGCCAATTCTCGCCGACGAGGCTTGCATTCATCAGCCCCGGCTGGATGAAGTTTTGCAGGCGCATGTATTCGAAGACCGGAAAATCGTCGAGGGTCCAGCTGATGGGCATCTCGACCAGTGCCGTATCCGGTCCGTAGACCAGCGGCTCCTCCAGCTTGATCACATCGCCCTCGCGCGCCTGATAAGGCAGATAGTCATGCCCCATCAGACTGCTGTCGTAGACGAAGCCGTGCTTCAGCAACAGGCCGATGGAATGGGGGCTGAGGTCCCAGGCCGGCGAGCGATATCCGCGGGCATAGCGGCCCGTCAGCTTTTTGATCGCCTCGTTGCCGCGCTCGAGTTCGCCTTCCTCGGCCTCACGGCCGAGCGCCGCCGGCACCCGGTGGGTCCAGCCGTGATGGGCGATCTCATGACCCGCCTTGACCACGTCGGCGACGCTTGCCGGATAGGTTTCGATCGTATGGCCCGGAATGAACCAGGTGCTCTCGATCCTGTGCTTGCGCAGAAGCGCCAGCACTCGATCGGTCGCCACCATGCCGAAGTCGCCCCGCGAGATCGGCGTCGGCGAGGTTAATTCGCGCGAGATGGCCGAGGAGGTGTTGTCGTGATCGAAGGTCAGGCAGACGAAATGCTTGGACATAGGCGGATCCCCATGCCGACCCCTCGCCCCTTCCTCGCGCGGAACGATGCCGTCGGCGGTCAGTGATGGCGCATCATGGCATGCCGAGGGGCAGGATGGCAGGGCCGGATCCAGATGCCCGCGCCGCCGCAGCCCCCGAGCGAGGCCGCGGCAAGCCGGGGTAATCGCGGTCCTAGTCCAGCAGACCGACGAGCGTGTTGGCCTTCCCAGCCTTGCAGCTGTTTTTCAGACAGCCGAGATGCCAAGCGGTCTCGATGGCGGCAAGCAAGTTGTAATGGTTGGCCGGTTCGTCGAATTTCCGGGCGGGCGCGGAATCCGAGGTGACAACGATCAGCGGAGCGCGCGAACCACCCAGGGTGGTTCCGTTGCGTCCCACCGGGCTGCCGGCGGTTCCGGCGAAACCGCTGTAATCATCCTCGTCCCAGACAATGACCACCTCGGCACCGTCCCTCCAGGCTTGCGAGGCGCTGATGGCCGTCATCGTCTCCTTCAGATAGGCGTCGCCGAGCTTGATCGCGCCGTGGTCCAGCCCAGATTCGGGATAGCCGCAGTCCGGCATCTTGATCGCCGCGGCACCGCTCGGGGACACGCCATGCATGTCGTGACACTGATCGGGGCTTATCCAGACTAGGTCGGGAAGGGTGTTGGCAGAGAGGTCCGTGGCGAATTCCTCATAGGGCACGATTTTTGCGAGGCGTTGCGGGTTATTGTGGATGTCGGCGAAGTACATGAAGGGGTTGTGCTTCTGGGCATAGAGCTTGGCGATGACCTTGCCGTCGCTGCCTACAGGCGCATATTCGAGCATCTTGTTGTCCGCCGGCATGGCCTGCATATAGGCCTTCCAGCTATGGCCGGCGGCCTCGAGCTGGTCGATCAGATTCTTGCCCGGGAAAAGATGTGCCCGGCGGGTCGCCGCGGCCATCTGGGCATCGGTCAAAAGCTTGCCCGCAGTGGAGGGATCGCTGCCATCGGCGACAAACTCTTCCGGCTTGCAGGTCACCTCGGCGCCGGCCTTGCAATCGTCGAAGATCCCCTGAGTGTCGCCTGAGACCAACGCCAGATAGTTCGGCAGACTGGGATGGGTGACGCCAAAATATTGCGTGGCGTAGCGCACGCCGGGCTGTTTCACCAGATCGTTGAGAAACGGAGCGTCCGTGACATTACTCAGAATCTGCTCCGTGCCGTGATTTTCCATAAGGATGACGAAAAGACGCTTGGGCGCGGCCATCGCCGACGCGCCGGCCAGCAATATCGCCGAAGCCGCAACGGCGCCGATCGCTGCATTTTTCAACCGATGGAATTCCGTGCTCAACATCCGTTTCTCCCTTGATTTGCGATTTCTCCCGCGGTCGAGAATCGACCGCTCGGGCGGGAAAATTATCAAAGGAGTATGACGATTTTGATACGAAACCAGGGGGCGCCGCCAAGCCGGAAACCCGGTTTTGCGCGAGGTCCTCGGCGCCACCCCTTGGCCCCATAGTCCTCGGGACGAATCCCCGCTAGGCTCCGTATCCCATGAAGCCAGTGCACACCGTCGCCCTGATCGTCGCCGCTGGCCGTGGCCAGCGCTTTGGCGTAACTTCGCCCAAGCAGTATGTCGACCTGGTCGGTAAGCCGGTGCTGCGCCATAGTCTGGAAACCTTCGCGCTGCACCCCAAAATCGGCGCGGTTCGCGTGGTGATCCACGGCGACGACCTGGCGCTTTATAATTCCGCGACCGCCGGCCTCTCTCTGCTGGCACCCGTTACCGGCGGCGCAACGCGCCAGGAATCGGTGCGCCGAGGTCTGGAAAGCCTGAAGGATATGATGCCGTCGGCCGTATTGATCCATGATGCCGCGCGCCCGCTGGTGGATGCCGCCTTGATCGATCGCATGCTCGCCGCCCTCGAAGAAGCGCCCGGCGCCATCCCGGCGCTGCCGGTGGCCGACACCGTCAAGCGGGCGCAGGATGGCCGCGTCGCGGCGACGCTGGATCGTCGCACCTTATGGCGGGCACAAACGCCCCAGGCGTTTCGCTATGGCGATATAATGGCGGCTCATGATGCGGCGGCCGGTCGGGAACTGACCGACGATGCGGCGGTGGCCGAGGCTGCGGGCCTCGCAGTGGCGCTGGTTGAAGGAGCCGAGGAGAATTTCAAGGTGACGACCGAGGCCGATCTGCGCCGTGCCCAGCAACTGCTTTCGCCCGCCGTCGATATCCGGACCGGTAACGGTTTCGACGTTCATCGCTTTGGTCCCGGCAGCCAGATCATGCTCTGCGGTATCGCGGTGCCCCACGATCAGGGGCTGATCGGCCATTCCGACGCTGACGTCGGCCTCCATGCCTTGACCGATGCAATCCTGGGCGCCATCGGTGCCGGCGACATCGGCCAGCATTTTTCGTCCAACGATGCGCGCTGGCGGGGCGCCGATTCGGCCCAGTTCCTGGCCCACGCCAGCTTACTGGTAGCTGAACGCGGCGGTCGGATCCTATCGGCGGATATCACGCTGATTTGCGAGCGGCCGAAGGTGGGGCCTCATCGCGCGGCCATGGTGGCCCGAGTCGCGGCGATCCTTGGTCTCGATCCCTCGCGGGTTAGCGTCAAGGCGACGACAACGGAAGGCCTGGGCTTCACCGGCCGCGGCGAAGGCATCGCCGCGCAAGCCACGGCGAGCGTCGCCCTGTGATCGATGCGGCCGCCCTGCTCGAGCGCTTTCGACGCGCGGGTTTGCGCATCGTCACCGCCGAATCCTGCACCGGCGGGATGGTCGCCGCGCAATTGACCGACATCGCCGGCGCCTCCGATGTGGTGGAGCGCGGCTTCGTCACATACTCCAACGAAGCGAAGGCCGAGATGCTGGGCGTACCGGCAGCGCTGCTGGCCCAATATGGCGCGGTCAGCGTCCAGGTGGCCCGCGCCATGGCGGAGGGCGCGCTGACCCATGCCCGGGCCGATGTGGCCATCGCCATCACCGGCATTGCCGGCCCCGGCGGCGAAACGCCCGGCAAGCCCGTGGGGCTCGTCTATCTGGCGATCGCCCGGCGCGGCCGCGACTCCAGGATGGAACGCCAACATTTCAGCGGCGATCGTCAGGCGGTGCGCCAGGCCGCCACGGAACGCGCGCTCGAATTGCTGAACGCCGCGGTCGAGTGATCAAAGAGTGACGCGGCGAATCTTCGGCCTCGATTTCAGCGGCGCGAAGAAAGCCGGCCGCTCGATATGGCTGGCCGAGGGACGACGAAGCGGCCGAGGCTTTCACATCTTGAACTGCATGCCCGCGGCCGAACTCCCTGGTGGAGCGCCCGACCGGGAGAGGGCTCTCGCGGCCTTGCGCAATTTCATCGCGTCAACGTCGGACGCGATCTTCGGCTGCGACTTTCCCTTCAGCCTGCCCAATGTGCTGCTCCGAGCGAAGACATGGCCGGATTTCCTTGCGAGGTTCGATCATGTCAGCGCCGAGGCGTTCCGCAAGCACTGCTGCAATCTAACCGGCGGCAAAGAACCGAAGCGGAAGACCGATGAGGAATCCAAGACCCCTTGGTCCGCTTTCAACATCCGCCTCCACCACCAAACCTATCACGGCCTGGCAGGGTTGCTGCGTCCTCTGGTGCGGCAAGACATGGCCAACGTCCTGCCGATGCAGAAACCGCGACAGGGGCTCGCATGGATCATCGAGACCTGCCCGGCATCGACGCTGAAGTATCTGCACTGGCGAGGAAGTTACAAGAGCACAGGCTTAGGCCCGCAGCGCCAAGCCATATTGGCTTTGCTCCGCGACCAGGCAGGGCTGCAGGCGCTCCCCTCCTCCATCGAACGCATCGTTCTCGAAAATGCCGGTGGCGATGCCTTGGATAGTATTATTGCCGCCTTGGCTACGGGGGCGGCATTGGCGCAGATCGATGCCGGTGATCGCAGCGGCGACCAGCTGGAGGGCCGCGTCTATTTCAGGGTTCGAGACGCCGATGGCGGACCATAAAGGGCACGCGCCCTCGTCTCGAAGGCCCCGACCATGCGTTTCACCGCTTCATGGAACAACAGGCCGATGAGTTTCTGCAGCACGGCCGAGCGGAATTCGAACTCGACATAGAAATCGATGCGGCACCCCCCATCCGGCGTCGGCTCGAAACGCCAACAGTTGGAGAGATGCTTGAACGGCCCGTCGGCATAGGCGGTCTCGATGCCCAGATGGGGTCGATCCATCGCGACC
>WNFO01008091.1_pt1 | contig 10162 bp, 13 predicted proteins | sample 5400251 | NCBI WGS metagenome assembly WNFO01 (sample SAMN13153354, study PRJNA577476) | soil metagenome | isolation source: 100 cm saprolite under Madrone tree | place: USA:California | collected 2016-06-14
CACTCCGAAGTTCACCCGTGCCGATTACTCTCCTTATAGGGCCCATCCTTGAGAGGCCGACACGTCACACTTAGCATCGCGCAGGGGGGTGATTAAACGCATCTTCAGGGTTGAACTAAACAAGGCGGCGTTGGCGAGAAAATCTCCGCGAATTCAACGCACCTCGCTTCATTACGGGTTTCAATTTTCTCTCTCCTCAATTGAAGTCTCGAAGCCACTGTTCCGCTTGCCCCCGAGTGACACCCCCAAACTTCATGCTTTGTCGTTCTTTCGGCTCACAATCAGCAACTCACCTATCTTTAGGGACCCCTTGCCCACGCGCGGCGGCACCCTTACTAAACTTACCCGTTAGCCCAGCACATCACTTTGCATGATGTTTCGACCCGAATACCAACCATATGAACCTTCTCGTCTCATGTTTAACTTGGTATCCTAATGTCTGTACAAATGGATCAAAACAGCGGCACGCCAGCTCATGTCACGCCCATTAGTACCCTTCGAGTTAATTATGGTACCCCGGCCCAATATCTGGATGTCATCCATCTCACCGTTTCCAGGCCTTCTAAGCGACGTGGACCGGAGATGTCGCCATTATGGTTAAACTCGTTCTGCCGATTTCACTCCGATGTTACCGTGATTTGCCACATTTGCGAATCGCACTTTGAGCTCCCCGGACTCACGCCATTATACCTCATACTTGCCTCATACTGGTAGCCGAAGGCGGCACGCCCCAGTTCAATTAATTACTTGAAGTGCTAAATGGTTATCGATCTGTGATTGGTGGCACCCGGTGAGATACCTTTCCATGTTCTACCTCTCCTCTGATCTTCAATAATATCTATGACACCCCCACTACTCTTAGTGGATGACCAATGGTCACGCTCTATGGACGTCTATCACGATATCCGGGCTGGCCGAGTCTATGCTAGCAAGTAGTGAACTTATTGTATTACACGTTCTCGTAGAGTAAAGTGGCCATGTTGTATAGTAAGACATCTACAGAAAAAGAGTAAGACTAACCAATAAGGAATAAGCACGCGAGTGAGCGCAATTGTGCTTGGACGTCGCGTTTGTTATGTAGGTACAGTAATTACCACGTATGGCAAGTAACGAGAATGGATAGCGAAGGGGTCAGTGTGTGCATTTTGGAAGGCGTGCGCATGAGTCAATCGTATAGTAATACGAGGCCACATGAACAAGGGGGTCAGTGTGTGGGTGCACGCCGGGCCGTGGTACGCCAAAATCCGGAAGTAGTTTCAATTTCAATTTTTCTCAAAAAAAAAAAGCACTTCGAAGTTAGTAGCACCCGACAACGATCAGCCGCGGCGGCATATTTGATGGCAAATGGCGTCCGGAACTCGACCTTGTCTCCACTTCCAATGACTTCGCTACTCCATCGGTTTTGAACCGCATCTGCAGGAGAAACAACCAAGTTTGTCTGCTGGAAAGCCTAGAATCTCGCCTGGCAGCTGACATTGCCGTCGTGAATCGTCTCCATGGTTTATGTCTGGCTTGATTGTTATCACTCGCATCGTGACCTGCCGTCATCGCCCTTTCCCCAACTTGGTTGGCTATGGTCGGTTTCTGGGTGGCTTGTAGTCTGACCCGTTCATTTCGCCGTAGGGTATGAATCCCGGGCCAGTAATGAACGTTCGGCCGCGGCCTTTGCAAACCCCCTGCCTCGAGAAGTTTCTCCAACTCACCGAGCCCCAGTAGTGTGCCTACCCCATATATAGAGAAAGATATTTCAGCTACTAGGGCCCCTGCCTTCCTTCTGTCTCGCCCTTGATTGCACTCCTAGCATGGCACCTAACTTCATCCGCAACCTTGTTCCACGTCGTCAAGCCCGCGATGAGAATCGTAGACCACTTTCGGAGGTTCTACGCTCACTTACTGGTACCCAATGGGCTCAATTTTTGACTGGGTATGATGATTTCGTATTGTGACCCTCTGCCGAACTGATGCTGGCGGGTAGATGGCTTGCCTGGACTTGCGATGCAATCGATTTTTTCAATGTTGCTCTCAGCGTTACGCGCCTGCAAGAGCAATTCCACAAAGCTGAGGCAGCTTCCATCGTACGTCATGATTGAGTTTTATTTACACGTCTCTGAGAGGTCTGATATCTTCAGACCACGGCCATAACCTTGACCCTCCTTGTCCGATCAATCGGTGCTGTAAGTTCTTGTCATTATCCTTTGCATGTCGATGCCGTGGTTGGATGGCGGGTACCCAGCTTTCAGCACCTTTCGCAGATAGCTGTCTTGTGAAAGATAGAGGTCTTTTTGCCGACTCGACATAGTCGCCAATCTCGGAAGGCGGTAAACCATGTGCAAAGACGAGCCTTCCTTGGTCGAGTAACATACTGTCGATGATTTTATTATCTGATTTCGGAGAGCATATCCGGATTGGTATTGATCTCTGTCGCTGCAGGTCATCTTCGGCATCCTCTCTGATCGCTATGGCAGGAAGTGGCCACTTGTAGCAAATCTCCTCCTTTGCTCTACGGTCCAGTTGGGTACTAGCTTCGTCCAGACCTTCCGTCAGTTCCTTGCAGTGAGGACCCTTTTCGGCATTGCCATGGGAGGCGTTTGGGGCTTGGCTTCATCCACCGCACTCGAAAATCTCCCCGTTGAAGCACGTGGACTTGGATCGGGTGTGCTGCAGCAAGGATACGCCATCGGCTACCTCATATCTGCTGTCCTGAACCTGTATGTTGTCCCGCACACTCGCCATACCTGGCGGGCGCTGTTCTGGACAACTTCGGTGATTTCCGCCATCGCGGCAATTATTCGGGCTATCATTCCTGAAAGCGAGGTGTTCCTCCGTGCCAAAGAGCAACAACGCGCAGCTGGCGGTTCTACCGGGAAGAAGACCAAGGTATTCATCCACCAAGTACGGATGATGCTCAAAACGCACTGGCGGCTGTGCGTGTATGCCATACTGCTCATGGCCGGTGCGTTATTGTGGCATATGCAGGAGGACGTGGAAAGGACTAAATTGTGGGGCAGGTTTCAACTTCCTTTCTCATGGTTCCCAAGATTTGTACCCTACCTATCTTCAGACAACCAAAGGTTTCGACAGATACCATTCGATCGTCGCAACAATCATCGGCAATGTCGGAGCTATCACGTGTGTCTCTCACACCGATTTCCTTTTGTACATGCGTATTCATTTCCTACAGCGGCGGGGCAATCGCAGGCTCTATTTCGCAGCATATCGGCCGCCGGCTTACGATTATTTTGTTTGTCATGCTAAGCGGGGTCTTCATTCCACTCTGGATTCTTCCATCTGGCTTCAGTACGCTTGCAGCTGGCGCATTCTGTGTGCAATTTGGCGTACAGGGTGCGTGGGGTGTGATCCCCATACAGCTCGCCGAGATGAGCCCACCCGGATTCCGTGCTACCTTCCCTGGTGTTGCATACCAACTCGGAAACGTACGCGGTTCTGCTATACAGTGTGATTCGTTTATTGGTTGACCGACGACTGTTTTTTTGGTCTGATAGATGATATCGGCGGCATCTGCGCAGATCGAGGCTATAGGCGGTGACAGCATGAAAATTACGATCATTAAAAACGGAAAGCCGAAGCTCGTCCCCGATTACGCGAAGGTGCAAGGTATCCTTCTCGGTGCCATCGCCGCCTTTGTCATTTTCATCACCACCATTGGACCGGAGTGCGTTTTGTACCCATTTCTTCCATCAAAAACTGGGAAAACTGATTTGCGTCTGTTATCTTTGCACAGAAACCATGGATCTAACTTTGAACAAGAGAAGACGGCGTTCGAGGACGGTGGTGATAAAGGGCGTTCGGTTGAAGATGAAGAGAAATCTCCAGACACCCGGTCAGATGAGATCAGCGAAAAATCATGAGATCCCCGTATCGCTCCCCGATTTTGTCATTTCTCCCCCAGTTCCTGTCTCAACATTAATATTCTCACTGGATAGAATGATGTACTATAAAGTGTGTTATATATGCAGAAATACACCCATATCCAAGAGGTCTATATAGATATATGTGTCATTCGGGCTCTGTTTCTGCGAAAATCGACTTTTTTGTCTATGAAAATGAATGAACGTATGGCTCTTGCGAGCGGAAAACTGGCCCAGGTCCCAATGATTAAGACCACGACATGAACTTGAAGTATCTTTGCTCCCACTGGCATTTTCACTTTCGTATCGTGTTCCGTTGCTCGTTCATATCGCCCATTGTCGGTGCTCTTATATCTTGACTCGAACAGCGCTCTGTGTATGTACGACGGCACTACAGCACTGTGGCAGTGAGGGACAAACGGAGTGTAGAATTCAAATGATCCATTGTATGCAATCTGTGCACTTGCGAGTGGTGGGGCATACAGACGCCTTTCGTGTTCTCTGTTTCATTCCCAGCTGACTTCCTGTGTGCGTATTATGAGTCCTACAGCCTGAGGTCCTGCAGAAAATATGGACCCACACAAATTCATGGTTGAGAAATCATGACATTCACCATGAATATACACAGCATGTCTCCATGGGCACATGTCGGTTTTCCCAATACACATGGCTGATTTGTACATGGGTTCTACCAACCACTACAACAACACATGGGCTCACCCGTGGTGACGTAGACTTCTTCTATGGGTAGCAAAGATCATAACTCTTTTGGGATGTCCGAAACATTCTCTGATACTAGAATTACATCTACCTTGCCCTTGGCATCCATCTCGGCACCATCCGTTGAGTATAATATACCATGAGAATCCAAGTCCCGCTCTATTTCCTTCACCAAACCGAGAGCGTCCTTGGGCAACCATACAACACGCATGTCCTCCATCGTAACAGGGTGTCTGAAATCGGTGCGTCCCTCTCCATCAACCAGCTTCGCTAGCGGCGAGGGAGAACAAGCGGGCGGTCCAGAGTGATCTGTTACACGCTTCCGCAGGCTGGTGTTCGTGTCATCGCGAAGTGGAGGTCCCCCTTTGCTGACCAGCTGATCGGGAAGAGGCGCAGAAACGTCGGTATAGTCTATGTCCCGAACGTCGGAGCTATGAGTTGATTTTTGCACATCAGCCGCCGTAGGATTTTCTGGCCCGACCCTATTGTAGGAACGAAAAGCGCCAGTAAGCGGTAGGGCCTTAATGAGAGGGCCATAAGAATTGCGGATAGTATCGTGGAAGAATGCCTGACTCATGCGTGAGCGTAGTTAGACTGGCAGTTGGACGATGCTTACCGTGAAGACGATCAGCACTACCATGAGCGCACCCTCAGGGATCGCACTAGGCCTATTCTTTTCGTCCTTGGAGAGAAAAAACAAGGCGCACAAGCAGAGCTGTTGTATATAAAGCCCAACGAATATGTGGTTGATCGCCCTTGGGAAGAAGAGTCCGCCGGTGTCGCTGGAGGGGGGTTGATCATTGACCCAGGTGAAATGGTATTTGTACAGGAAGTAGAACAGAAAGAAGGCCATAAATGCGAGACCGTTGATGACCGGGGATATGATGGAATAGCCCAACGTGATTACAACCAGTTGAGTTATCTTGGGGAAGAGTGTGCCCCATTCTGATGTGCGAGGAGAATATTTGATCTCGTACACAGAGCGTGGGGTAGAGGCAAAGAGAGTTATCTTGATATAATACATGAGCAACGGCATAATTTGAGAAAAGCCGTGAGCTGTTCCAGAAAGACCTTGTAACACGACAAAACTATGACCCCAAATAAGACTGCGATCTAGACAGTCAAGGAACAATACTCACGTCAAGAAGAACGTCGATGAATCTGGCATGTCCTCGGCCAGATGTGTCGGCACTCCTGTCAGGTGTGCTAGGTCGTATAAAGACGCAACAATACCAGACGAAAACGTGACAACAAAAAAGCCGACCTGACGTTTTTTCGTAAGCAATTTGATCAAGGGGGGGCAAGATGCACGTACGATGACTTGAAACAGGAAGAACCGGTCCATTAAACTGAGTTCCACACCTGTCATCTGCGGAATACCTTCGAAACGTGCCAGAGCCCGCATTATTATTGGTACAAAATAAAAGAGAATCTGAAGCAACACAGTGGCTAAGACACCCTGGACGAGATTGACGACCAAGTCCGGAACATTGCAAACCCATGCCAGCGATTTATAAGTATCGCATATGCCGTAGAGGTCTGAAATGATGCCGATGAACGTAACTTGGGAACCAAGTCAGCCCATTTCCATGTAAGGTCAGATGCGACCGACCGGGAATTGACCACACCAGGATCAAACCAATAGTTATAGCCCAAGACACTGTGAATCGTATGCGACGGTCGTACTGGCTCATGGTCAGATTCTTCCATATTACGTCTTCTGGTGCAACCTCGATATATTTCTGCGATGCTGACATGCAATATGGCTCGTCATGAGTGAGGGCTTGTGCTGCGATGTGGGCCGCGATCTGCTTGTTGAACAAGATGAATGCTGCGTTCGCAGGTGGATAGGTCTGGTTTGAGAAAACGACGGGATTTGTTCCGATGAGGGGGGCCGATGCAGAAACCGATGGGAGGGCAATGCTTAACTTGCCAGCGCCTATGTAATGTGCTCGGATGGTCGTCTCCGCCTCCGCGGCAGTAGTCTGGGCTATATCGCGTGAAAGAATTTCACGCCTCTCCTCCAGTTGCCTGGTCAACTCGTGCACTTGTTCACTTGCCCATTCAATCGCGTCGACCCTCTTTCCCATGAAAGGAATAGAGAATGGCAACCAAGAAAAAAGGGGTAATCGATGCGATGGTCGATCTTGCCTCGGTACCAACTCCTCCAGGAGTCCTATACGAGGGACCTCAGGGTCTCTTGGGGAACTCTTTTCGTTATTACTGTCCTTTATGGCGTCCTTCTGCTTCATTTGGCTATGCTTGCGTGCCATATTGAGAAGAGAAGTCCCTGCAGATTCGAGGACATCGCATGCCTTCAGCCGACGGTCATACAAGCCGGGCATATCTTTAAGATCACGATTTATCCACACTTGACGGACACCGCCTGGCAGTTGATCGAAAAGGCGGGTAAGAGTCAGCTCCGAGAGGTACTCAGGTGGAATGCCGGTGACCAATACAGAGCAAGCTTGAGCGGTGGAGGAGTGGGCGTGGCTGACGAGGTGATCCTGGCGTACGCGAACGTAATGTTTCATCTCGGATTTGATGTTGTACCAAATCCACACTATAGCGGCTATCAACAACTATCATAGGGAGACCAACCATGAATCTTACTCGTAAATAACCACGCGAGTAACACATGTCCTGCATAACGCGGCTGCCTATTGGTTGCAATATTGCCGAAAATAAGTTTATCAAGACCTGAATGACCATCGACTTTGGTTTTGACGGTTGTAAGAGGGATAAGAACGGCCCAGGATAGAAGCCAAATTGGTAACATGACGCGGACCATCATGCGGAGGAAACGGACAAAGAAGTAGCAGTCCAGCCCATTAATTTCCCTTATATTGTTAAGATCTGCATTAAAAACAGAAGTGATCCATCCCAAGAGGCGAGGAGATAATGGTTGCTGTCGCTTCCTACACAAAAATAAGCATGGGACGCGGTAACCACATCGGACACGCGCACCCCTTGGAAATGGAGAAACTCCTGGGTTCATAAATGAGAGGAAAATAGCCCCGTATAAGGGTAAATAGAACAATTTCGACCCCGGCGACAATCGCGTTGAATACCAAAGCTTCCGTGAATGTGTTGACCGACGCGGCATTTGAGTTTCTGAATTGTTTTGCAGACCTAGTGGCAGGATCAGAAGTCCGATAAAGTGGAGGAGTGAAAAACGTACATCCGAAATCGCGCGGGAAGAATAGACCTTGAGTTTACGATTAAAAACTTTAGGGAAGGATGCAGATAAGACTCGGAGTAGATCAGGGAGATAAACGAGCAGTACCTAGGGTCGTTCGAATGGCCTTCCAAGCTGGGATCGAACGAGGTTATATTATATAGGGCAAAGAAGCGCTGAGGCCTCCAAAAATTGCCTTAGAATGCCTCATGACCGGCCATCGTTTCGTTGTGCTAGATGTCATCCCAAGCGGCGTCGCATTTCTTTCCATTTCGAATCCGAGTCCACGATGGACTCGGAATATGAGCGGAACACGCGGCCAGAAAGGCAGGGCCGACGGCGAAGAATCATCTAATCATGATAATAGAGATCATAGGAGCTAATTATAGAACATGCTTCATGCTGAAGGAAATGCTGTAAGTGTGATACCCAACGACACGTAATACGGAGCTGTTTTTATTGTAACCCAGAGTAGCGTTCCAGCGCAGGGCAGCTGTAATATGCCAGTTGTTCTGACTGCATTTTGCTGATGCATGCCAACGAAGCCGAGAAATTTGCCAGCACCGCTTCCAGTGAGAGGTGCCAAATGAACTGTGCCAAAAAAAATATGGAGAACCCACGGAAAAAGGGAACCAGAGGATTACCGTACCGAGTCCCTTGCAGTCAACAATGACCGACAAGTGACAGACGTGCCTGGCCATCCCATCACATCAGTTGCTGGAGAACCCCGGCTCGCTTATCGGAGTTTTAAATTATATTACGGAGGGGCCGTCCGCCGGTCAACAATTACGATCACTTTCGCTTTGATTGTAACTGAGCGGGTCCGAAAAGAAATGTTTCGAGGATGCCATAGCAGAGGACACTATAGCCATTGCCCATGATGATGTCCTTCAACTTATCGACGAAATGGTATATCCGGTCCGAAGTCGAAGGGATGGCAGCTGTCGAAACCAGCATTCAGGCCCTCCGACATTCCTTGAAGTGGTACAGAACACACCGCCATTCTCAACGAGCAAAGGTATTTGCTTTTCATGCAAGAAATTCTCTATTGCACCTGCAGTCAGGGGTTCCTGGACGCGTACGTTACTGGTCGGATTTCAAATATGATTCCATGGTTGCGGGTCATGATAAAATCCTAAATGGCTTGCATGTCTCTGGGTTCAAATGCCGAACATTTGAATTATAAGGCGACAGTTATTGCGTGGTGGGCGAAACTCAGCAGTTCTCCCAGAAACATTTGCAGGTGCCCGTTAATAATTTGCGACGGACGTAGGTGGGACACTCACCAGTGCCTCGTTAAGGAGAGTACAACTTACAACTTCACAGATCAGAGCCAATGTTCAACGGGTCTAATTTCTCATAGACCTAGACCAAGTGGCACACAAGGGACGGGAGCCGCGTGGCCTCAACGATCATTACCAGAATAGGTGAGTTCTTTCTTTTTGCATTACCTACTCGGCCTCAACCTTGTCTTCGGTAATGAGAATATCTGCCTTGTGGTGGACACCCTTATCCTCTGTAGCGTTTTCAGGTCTCACAGTAATGTGTCACCTAGTGAGGTTCAATTGGTGATGAACAACTTTGCTAGTTCTGGTCCTAAGATGAACATCCACGCCGATTAGAACTTTGCTAGTTCTGGTCCTAAGATGAACATCCACGCCGATTAGAACGGCCCACCAATCTGAGGATCAAGACAACGATGTCGTCATGATCAAAATTATCAAGCAGATCAGGCAAAGCTGTGCTCTGTGTGGTTAAGACTGGAGAGAGGGAAAAAAACGGGACGCGATCCTGAGGTTGAGAGGTTAGAGAAAGGTCCCAATTGGGAGGGGAGGGAGACTAAAGAATATGCTCTATGGTACAATTTGACTTGGAGCGTCTATAACGCCCGAGATATATATCATGAAAAACTGTTAGTGAATGCTCCGTCAGCACCTAACCGAGCGAAACAAAAGGTGGGTGAGCGTAAGGGAAGGCAACGATTCCGGCTCGCGCACAATCTCGAGTGCGTCGGGACCGTTGTGGTGTAGTCAGAGGCGAGCAGACGCCAGCCTTCAGGCGCACTGGCGAGATATACTCGGGGCCCTGCTCAGCATTCAACATTTGGAGCAGAAATGAGAAGTGGAAGTTCAGCTTCGGTCATTCTTCTTGTGTTTTGTCTCCCTCTGCTGCGATGTACAGCCGCAGAAGAGGCAGACATCTTGATTTCCAACTCCACCACCTGTCGAGTGTTGATAGATTATCGAGAACAACGAACAAGACGGGCACGGCAGCAGTCAACGGATTCCGAGTCGACGTTCGGCGATCGCCGCCCTCGTCCATGCACTTGTTGTATACTGGTACTGCATTTACAGCCCATTCTCACGCCCTGCAACTATAATTGGAATGGCGTACG
>WNFO01006722.1_pt1 | contig 10161 bp, 7 predicted proteins | sample 5400251 | NCBI WGS metagenome assembly WNFO01 (sample SAMN13153354, study PRJNA577476) | soil metagenome | isolation source: 100 cm saprolite under Madrone tree | place: USA:California | collected 2016-06-14
TCTCCTGTCGATTCTGATTGCGGCGTGCGCCGCTCGACAGCGCGCCCCCACCCCCGGACCCGGTCCCGCTTCGAACGCCGCACCCGAGGGCGGGGTGGCCGCAAGCGCCCCCGCCGGGACCACACCCCCGCCGGCCGCACCCGTCGCGGACCACCCAACCGACAACTCAAATGTCCCCGATCCGGATATCCTGAAACACGGCTATAAAGCTGTTCAACAGAACGGACAACTGCTGTATTGCCGGTCGCAGATTCTCACCGGGACGCATTTTCCGAACACAATCTGTCTGACCGAAGCCCAGGTGAAGGCTTCCGATCACGGAAAGCAGGAGGCGCTGGATCAACTGGGCAAGGCCGGCGGATCGGACTGCCGCATTTATAAATGCAACTGAGCCGCGATCAGTGTGCGCTGCAACAGGTTGCCACGCGGGTAAGCTTGTCGCCCGAGGCACCTAGGCTCGCGGATCGGCCAGCACTTGAACCCAGTAAAGACCGCGCTTCGATGCTCGACCCGCCGCATAAGCGATTCCCATCTCGGCGAACCTCGGATCCATGATGTTCGCGCAGTGCCCGGGGCTGTCGAGCCAGCCTTGCACTACTTCGTCGGCCGTTTTGGGGCCGTAGGCGATATTCTCACCAACCAACTTTTCCTGATATCCGACGGCGCGGACCCGGTCCGCCGGCGAGCGCCCCGCCAGGTCCTGGTGTTCAAAATAGTCGTGCTGGGCCATGTCGGCCGCATGTCCTAATGCGACTCCCCCCAATGTCCCGGAAAGCCTTACCGGCGGCGCCGGCGCAAACGACCGCTCGCCGCAGCGAGTTCCGCGGGCCCGCGCCTCGTTGACCAGCCCCAGCGCCCGCGTCGCCAATACGGGCGCCTGCGAGCTGGAAGGCACCACATACGCAGAAGCCAGCACGAGCCAAGTATCCGAACGATGGGTGTACACGCCAATATCATGCAGGCCCTGGTCCATGACCGTGCGGCAGCTCGATCGCCTGAGAAGCTGGACGACGGATGAATCCGGACCGCTGACGTGCACGCCCGTGGTCGCTTCCGCGTCGTAGCCGCTGCGTTTGACGGCTGCTGCCGGCGAACTCCCCGCGCCGGCCCACAGCCCGGCCGCCCGGTCCAGCAAGGCGCTGTGATGCAGCGGCCGAGCGGGCGGCAGGATGCCGCCGCAACCGCCCTCGCGAAGCAACTGCACCGCCGACACTGCGTCAGCGTGCGCAGCCGGATTTGCCGAGAGTCCGGCGAAAAGAAGCAAAAGGCAGCACAGCTGTCTGTGAGACCACAGCTGTCTGTGAGAAAGGCGATTCACCTGCATAGCTCCTGTTGATCTATCCCGCAATTGCCCGATCGAGGACCGATGCCGGTCCTTCCAAGCGAGGTTACCCAATGAAACGCGCGAGCGCCGCATCGGATGACGTTGAAGCGGAACTCGATCACAGAATCGGAGGGCGCCTCGCGGAACCGCGCCCCGATCGATCGACGATTTGAAGCAGATGATGAGATGCCGCGATCGCGCTACGCAGGAGGCCGCTCGTCAGGCACTCGTTCTGGCTCGCACCGAGACGTCGGGCCGGGGGCTCGGCCAGACAATAAAGGCGCCGAACTGAAATCGCGCTGAGGCGATGAATTCACTGGTGGTCCCGCGGAATCGGTTCCTCCCAGGTCTTCGTCCGGATGATCACTCCGTCCCGCAACAAGGTTCGCGTGTACTTGTAGAAGAACGTTTGTGCATCGCTCGATACGTCGAGGCGCCCGCGCCACGTGAGCTCGTGATCCTTCACCGCCTGGATGTATTCTGAGTCTCCTTGCACTCGCGCAATGTCCGGATGCGCATCGTCGATGTCATAGGTGAGCTTTTCCGAATGATCGAACCGTCCCCACGGGTAGGACACCGCGGTCGTGCCCTTCCAGATCACCGTGCTGCGTTGCTTCCCCTCATCGCGCAGCACCGTCCATTCGCCGGGCCAGGCGCCGCCGCCGCCGATGCCTTCGATCCCCGGGGGTTCCTCGACCGGTTCGGGGGCCGCGAACGCAGGTGCGGCCGGTCCGTGCACGGGTACGCGCGGCAGGACGATGCGCGACGCGGCATCTCCGCCCAGCATCAGCGAGGTCGTCATGGGATAGGGCGTTGGCCAATTCATGGGCCAGAGCGCGTTGGATATGGCAACGCGGATGCGGTGACCTTCCGAGAATACCCACGATGCAAGGTGCAAGTCCAGCGAGAGCGCATAGACCTTGTCGGGCACCAAGTCTTGCGGCTTGGCCATCGAGTCACGTTGCGCCCCATTGATGCCGGCGCCGGTGATCATGGTCACGCGCCCGTCGGGCGCCACGTCGGACAACCGCACGAACCAATCGGCCAGCCGCACGTCGGCCGCGACCTGTAGGCTTACGCGCGGCAGACCCAGAATCGCCACCTCGTCGCTGAGAACTTCCGAATCATACGTCAGGCTGAACGCGTCCACCGGCCTTTGATCCGTCAACAACTCTCCCCACCAGAACCCCGCCTCGACGCCGGCGGATGGAACAAATCGAAGCAGGTCGCGCCCGCCGGCGGCCGCGGCCGGCGACAGGCGATGATCCGGCTGGAGATACAAGGTCATCGGCGTCAAGCCCGCGGGCGGCCAGGTCTCGGCGCGCCATTCGCCGGGCACGTTCTGCGGCTTCGGTTCGGGCGGATGCCAATGTTGCTGATAGATCACGACTCGCGGGTCCTCGAGGACGCCGGTGTCGCGTCCCTTGAGCCAGTAGTCGAACCATCGCACCGCTTGGTCGCGCCATTCATACAGCGGTCCATAATCGCTGTCGTTCGGGAAACCGTGGTTCCAGGGACCGATCCACGCCTTGAGCGGCGCTTTCACTCTATCCAGCATGCGCGGGATGCTGTCGCGGTAACCGTCCTGCATACCGCCGATCAAAAAGGCCGGCACTTCCAGCGTTTCGATCGGCCGCAGCGGCGCGCGCCAGAACGCACCGTCGCGCTGATGCTTCATGTAGTGGAGCGACCACGGCGGTGACTCCATGCGCGGGCCGATCACCGGCTCATCCAGACTGAAGTCCGGCGCTCCGCAGCGCCCTTGATCCAAATCCATGGTGAGCTCGAACTCATCGACGTGAAACACTCCGTCCATGTAGTGCACGTCTTCCTTGAACAGTTCCTCGGTGGCGGCCACGGCGAGAATGGCCTTGAGTGCGGGAGGCTTCCTCAGCGCCATCTGAATGGAATTGAAGCCGCCCCAGGAAATTCCGAGCATGCCGACTTTCCCGTTCGACCACGATTGGCGGGCAAGCCAGGCGATGACCGCCTCCGCATCTTGCTGCTCCTGTGCCGAATACTCGCGATCGGGGGGCACGCCCTGGCTCGCGCCGAATCCGCGAATATCGACGCGCGCGCCCACATAGCCGCGCCTTGCGAAATACATGTGTGTTCCAAAGTCCCGTACCGCCTCGTCGTCATCCTTTCGATAAGGCAGATATTCGAGAAGAGACGGGAAGCGTTCAGCGGGTTTGAGAGGAACGGGCCTGTAGAGAGTGACGGCCAGCCGCACGCCATCCTTCATGGGAATCCAGGTCTTCTCGAGATGCACGGCGTACGCGGGTGCCGACGGCGGCACGGCGGCGCCCGCCGCCGAAAGGGTTGTCAAGATCAGAATACCGATAACGCGGCTGAGCATGCGGGACCCCGAATGACCACGCGGCAATATACGCCATGCGACAGGCTGCTTCGGTAAATCCCGCAATGGATCTTAGGGCCGATCCCTACACATCCGACGCAATCCCTGTCTGCTGCGATCCGCACCTGCCGATCGCAGCATCGGCGAGGCACGGTTGACTACTCCATCGCGGAAAGACGGCCGGCCATGCCGATACAATCAACGCCGGTATTCAAGAACGATACCAATACGTTCGATACCGCGAGGAAGGGATATGTCAATGACGGAAGAACAGGCCAAGTCCTATATGACCAAGCTGTTGACGGCGATGAGCCGTGCAGGGGGATCCGACCTCTTCATTTCGAACGAATTCCCGCCGAGCATGAAAACTCACGGCACCATGCGGCCGATGACCTCGCAAAAGCTCTCCGGTGAATTCACCCGCCGGCTGGCCGACTCCCTGATGAATCCGCGCCAACGCGAGGAGTTTGCCAAGGAACTCGAATGCAATTTCGCGATCTCGATTCCGGGAGTTGCACGTTTCCGCGTCAACGCCTTCGTTCAACAACAACACGTCGGTATGGTGATCAGAACCATCCCCGCTGAAATTCCCGATTTCGCGACCTTGGCTTTGCCGGAAATTCTCAGGGAGATCGTCATGACCAACCGCGGTCTGGTGCTGGTCGTGGGCGCGACCGGATCGGGCAAATCGACATCGCTGGCCGCCATGATCGACCACCGCAACCGTTCGTCGCCGGGTCATATCATCACCGTGGAAGATCCCGTCGAGTTCGTGCATCGATCGCAGCAATCGTTGGTCACCCATCGCGAAATCGGCATCGATACGCATTCCTGGCATCACGCATTGAAAAACACCTTGCGCCAAGCTCCGGACGTCATTCTGATCGGCGAGATACGCGACGCCGAAACCATGGAACATGCGGTGGCATTCGCCGAAACCGGGCATCTATGCCTGGGCACGCTGCATGCGAACAGCGCCAACCAGACCATCGACCGCATCATCAATTTCTTTTCCGAGGAGCGGCGCAAGCAGCTGCTGATGGATCTGTCCAGCAACCTCAAGGCCATCGTCTCACAGCGCCTGATCCGCACCGCCGACGGCAAGGGGCGCAAGGCGGCCATGGAGATCCTGATCAATACGCCCATCATCGCCGAGAGAATTCTCAAAGGAGACTTTCACGAGATCAAAGCGATCATGGCGAAGTCGCGCGAGCTGGGTATGCGGACCTTCGATTGGTCCCTGTTCGAACTCTACAACGACGGCGACATCTCGTATGACGAGGCGATCCGCAATGCGGACTCGGCGAACGAGCTGCGTCTGAACATCAAGCTGAACGGAACGCGGGCTGCCCCGACCCTGGCCGTAACTGCTTCCTAACGGGGCGGCGGCACGCCGTCCGCTCTACGCGGCCTTACGCGCAATTCGCCAGATCATCGTCGGCCGCCGATTCCTCGATGAACAGGGGATTGTCGGATGCAATCTTACGGCCCATGTACGCAATCTTGTCCCATTGTTCGGGCTGCAGGTAGTCGCGGTCGCGCGCGAATTTCTGCACGACTTCCAGAAACGCCTCCCGGTTCGTGGTCGCCGCAGAATAGTAGAGTTCGAGGAGCTTCATGCGCAGATCATGGCGGTCGGGTTCGCGCTCAATCGCCATCTTCAGCACATCCGCGAGATTCGTGCGCCGTTCCTTCACCACTGCGTGCTCGTTGAGCACGCTGGGCATTTGCACGTGCTGCGCGGTCAGATCGAGATCGAGAAAATTGTAGTCGAGCCGCGTCGGATCAATCCGCAGATTGACCGTGTCGACGTGCAGGTTGACCGTCGGGTCTTGCGGTACGGCGAGCGACGAGGCGCCGGCGGCGATTTCGCTGCGCCCGGCCGGCGCGGCCGACAGTGCCGGCAGCGCGGGATGGGTTGAAGCGATGTCTTCAGGTTCGGCACCGGAGCCAAGGTCGGCTTGGGCGTGGTCGGAACCGTGAGTTTGGGCGACGCCCGGCACGCGTTCCTGCGCAAGTGCTTGTTCCGGGCTCTGAGCGCCGTGGAGGGCATCGGGCAAGCCGCCCTCAGATACCGCATCGGCAGGCGCTGCACCGGCCGCCGCGGCAAGCTCATCGTTGCGCGACACTTTCAACACTGCCGTGCGCCGGCGGAATTTGACATAAATAGCAGCCAATGCGGCGGACAATAGTCCTAAGCCCGCGGCGAGCGGAAGCAGAGCCGTGTATCCGCGCTTGGGCTGCGCGTGCCGCACGCTGACCGTCTGGGGTGTGCTCACTGCCTGGGGTGGGCTCACTGCCTGCGGTGCGCTGACCGCCTGCGGTGCGCTGACTGCCTGCAACGCACCGACCGCCTGCGGCGCGGCAACGGGCACCGGCTTGTCGGCACGTTCCGCTTGCTGGCGCAAATCGAGCAACTGGACCCGCTCGCTTTCCAGCAAGCCCTTCATCTCACTCAGTTTCTGTTCCAGCGATTGAACTCGCAGGCCGAGCGCCTCGGCTCCCGGCATTTCCGACGCCTTATCGGCTGCGGTGGTGGAGACAGCCGCATTGGGCGGCTCGCCGGCGACGGGCGCCGTGGGGTCGAACGCCGCGGCGACGGACACCGCGGGGGCAGGCGACGCGGCCAGTGCATCGTTCGCCGCGACTGCGCGTGCAGATGTGCGCCAAGACGTCATCTGCGCGTGCACTTCGCGCTGCGCGTCGATTGTCGAAATCGCCGCCGCCTCTGCGTGCGAGGGAATGGTGAGCACCGCGCCACGATGCAGCCTGTTGATATTTCCGTCGAAGGCAGCGGGATTCGCGCGGAAGATTGCGATCATCATCCTTTGCAGATCGGACTCGGATCGCTCACCCACGCGCCACGCGACGCCGCGCAGCGTGGCTTTTGCGCCGACTTTGACGTGCGTGGTCTTGCGCACGGCACGCTCGGCGCGCGCCTCGGGTTGATCGGTCGGCGGGTCAGCCTGACGCGCCACCGTTTGTGCCTTCGTCTCGACGATCGGCGTCGCACCGGGGACCGTGGCCGGGACACTGGGCGCGGCGGGAACGTTGGACGCGACGAGAACGTTGGACGCGGCGGGGGCAGGGAGGGTGGAGGCGAAACCCGCCGGATCGAGCAGCAAGGTGTACTGGCGAACCACCTCTCCGTGGCTCCAATGCAGGTCGACCAGAAAATTCACCACGGGCTCGGTAAACGATTCGGTGGAACGAACGGCGAGCACCGGCCGGCCCTGGCTGTCTTGAGTGACCTTGAATGTCGTCGAGGACAGGAACGATGCGCGATCAGCGCCGTAACGCAGGAAGGTGTCGCGATTCGCGATGGCAGCCCTGAGGTCGATCAAATCGAGCGGGGTTGCTCCGACGATGTCGATCTCTGCGGCGAGGCGCTCGTTGAGCCCGGAATCCACGTGGATGTCTCCCAACCCAAGCGCATGGCCCGCACCGGGCATTGAAAGAGCCATCACCAGCATCAACGGGTTCTTCCCGTTCGACATTGCCTACTCCAGGGTACCGATCCAACACCTCGACGCTCCGGTCGAAGCGGTACCCATCGCACACCATGGATCCACCTGAAGGCAAATGCTATGCGACCGAATCTCGCCTTGGATATAGCGGTTTTCCAATCCTTCGACGCAGTTCACGCATGTTTCTCGGAACCGGCGCCGAATCGCCCGAGACCCAAATTTCTAGGGCTGAGACTGCTCCCACATGTGATCTAGTTGCCGTTTCTGGGTGCGCTTGAACGCCTCGCGAATCGGCGCAGGAGTTCCCGGTGCACCGCTAGATACCCCGGCGCCGCGACTTCGATGCGATCACCTATGAGCGTATTGACCCGCCTAAGTGCGTGGAAGGGGATCGACGGGTAGCAGTGGTGCTCGACATGGTAGGGCATCTGCCAGGCCAGAAGGCGGAGCGCGCCGGTGGTGTACGTGGTGCGTGTGTTGCCAAACGGATTGTCGTCCAGGGCGCAGCCGGTATGCTCGGCCATGAGAAACAGCCGAAGGAAGGGTTGTCCCGCGAGCACAGGGAATACCCAATAGATCAGCGCCTCCGGCCGCCGCAGGACGAGCGATGCGCCGAGTACCAGCAGATAGCCGATCCAGAGACTGCGTGCCTCGCGCACGATGGCCGCGTGCATGCGCGCGGGCACGAAGGATTCGCTTACCCGGCCCGTCAGCGCGTGGCGAAGCGTGACGGTGATCCGCTTGTGCCAATTGGGCAGGCCCGATGCTCGCCATAGGTAGGAGCTCACCGTGCCGGGCGCCGGTTGCGCCAGTTCGGGATCGCGCGCGGGATCCTGGGTAAAACGGTGGTGGGCAAAGTGAAATCGCCGGAAGTACTGCGGCGGCAGGAGCAGTAATGCCCCGCAGATCCAGCCCACCGGCGCGTTGAGCCGGCGGCTCGCGAAGGCCGACCAATGCGTGGTCTCGTGCAGCGGACAGAAGAGAAAATTGAGCACGATCCCGTGCAGCACGATGGCGGGCACGATCAAGAAGCTGCCTCGGGCCGCCCACACGAGAACGCCGGTGGCGCATAGCAGCGTGAGATGCGCGGATAGTTGCAGGACTCCGCGCGTGTTCGAGCGCCGCGACAAGCGCCGCAAGGACTCGCGGTCAACGCCGCGGGCCGTTACCATCTCGGTGTCCATCATATTTCCCGGATCGGGACCCCCGAATTCTCCCCAAGAGCGGCATTGGTCGCTCCGCGCAGGAATGGAATCGCGATGATCGCCGGCACTGCGGCAAACACGACATACCAAGCCGGTGCAAACACCGAGCCGGATTTCGTACCGAGCCACGTCAGGATCGCCGGCGCAAAGCCGCCGAAAATCGTGATCGCCGCATTGTAAACGATCGATACGCCCGTCGCGCGCACGCGAGTCGGAAAGAGGCTCGACAGGGTCATCGGCGCGACGCTCGTGAAGCTCGACACCATCACGCCAAAAGCCGACAGCACTAGAACGAGGGTGACGGTCGACTGCGACGACGCGAGCCATTGAAACAGGGGCAGCACTCCCGACAGCAGCAGCACCACGCCGATCGTCAGTACGCGCGCACGGCCGATGCGGTCGGCCAAGGCACCGAAGGCGAAGCAACCGATGACGAACACCACATTGCCGATGAGCGAGCTCCCAAAGGCCTGCGTCGCGGTGAAACCGAACGCTTTCTGCGCCAACACCGGCATGAAGATCAGCAACACGTACACGGCCACCGCCCAGAGAATCGAGATACCCATTCCGACCAGCAGCGATCGCGAGTGCTCCCGAAATACCATTCCTAAGGGTGCCACACCGGCCCGTGTCTCCGCACGCTGCGCCGCCTCAGCGCGAAATTGCGGGGTCTCTTCGAGTGTTCGGCGCAGATAGAAACCGACCGGCACGATCGACAAGCCGAAGAGAAACGGGATCCGCCATCCCCACCCGGTGACTTCCGCTGCCGACAATCGTGTGGTGACGGCGAAGGCGACGAGCGCACCCAATATATTCGACATACCCATGCTGGCTTGAAGCCACGCGGTATATCGCCCGCGCCTGGGCGAGGGCGCATGCTCCACGAGAAAGGCGGTCGCGCTGCCGATTTCCCCGCCGGCCGAAAATCCCTGCAGAATTCTTCCGGCGAGGAGCAGCAACGGCGCGCCGATACCGATCGCGGCATAGGAGGGGGCGGCCGCGATGATCAGGGTGCCTCCCGCCATGATCAGGATGGTGAGCGTCAAGGCGGCCTTGCGGCCGGCGCGATCGCCGTAGATTCCGATCAGGACCGCGCCGAGCGGACGGATGACGAAACCCAGTCCAAAAACCAGGAAGGCCTTGACCAGATCGAGGCCGGGGTTGCGGTGCGGAAAGAAATTCGCGGCGATATGGATCGCGAATAGCGCATAGACGGAAAAATCGTACCATTCCAACAGGTTGCCCACGGATGCCGCCAGGATCGCGCGATTGATGCCGTGGCGGTCGGGCGAGATTGCCGAATCTCTCATATTTCAGTAGAATGAAATCAGCTTTAAAATTTCTATGGACATCCGCATGCCGCGTGCCTCGATCGACAGCAAACCCGAACCCCGCCGGGTACTGACCGGCGCGGTTTTGCGGGCGTCCGCATTGCTGGAAATCCCCCAGTCCGGCCTCGCGCAAATTCTCGGTTTGAGCCCGTCAACCGTATCGCGCATGGCGAACGGAACTTATACCTTGGATGCTCAGAAGAAGGAATGGGAGCTCGGTGCCTTGTTCGTACGCTTGTTTCGCTCGCTGGACGCCTTGATCGGTTCCAACGATGCGGCGGCCCGCGGCTGGCTGAACGGAGAGAATCATGGGCTGATCGGCCGGCCGATCGACTTGATTCGCAGCACAGAAGGCTTGGTTCGTGTCGTCCAGTACCTGGACTCCGCGCGCGGTCGCATCTGAGACGCTGCGGACGCGGCGGCGCCTGTGGCGCGCGGTGGAAGCCCAGCACATCGCCTCGACGCTGCGTCTGGT
>WNFO01014258.1_pt1 | contig 10161 bp, 8 predicted proteins | sample 5400251 | NCBI WGS metagenome assembly WNFO01 (sample SAMN13153354, study PRJNA577476) | soil metagenome | isolation source: 100 cm saprolite under Madrone tree | place: USA:California | collected 2016-06-14
GGATATCCGGGACGATCCAGGCGCTCTGGACCTTTTTGCCCGACGCGCAAGCTCCATGCGGGATTATTTCCGGAGGCGAGCAGAAGAATCGGATAGTGCTTGGATTGCGGCGCCGCAGGAGCTGCGGGGGAGGAAGGCGCCTTCTTGGTCGCGGGAGGCGCCTGTCCCGAGGCGGCGGAGCCAGCGCTTGCAGCGAATATGACAGAAGCAAGGAAAGCTGACCGTGTTCGCAAAGGCATGCGCCTAGCTAATCCTCCGGAATGAGGATACCGCGTGAACGCGGGAGGCACAAATCGGGGATCAGGGCGAAATCAACGGAACCCATCGCCAAAGACAGAAGGGCTCTGCGTAATTTGGGATCCTGCCAAGCTGGGGCGCAGCGATGCTGCGCCCCTACAGCCAGGCAAGGGTTAGTTGAGGAGTGGGGGGCGATCGTCGCGATCGCGATCTCGGTCGCGGTCGTCGCGGTCACGGTCGCGGTCATGGTCGCGTGGGTGGTCACGGTCCCAGCCGCGGCGGTCATCATCGCTCCAGTCGTGTGACCATTCGCGCCATTCGCGGTCGCGGCGATCGACGATCTCGAAGTCGGCGCGGCAGCCGCGGTCCACCCAAATGCGGTCGCGGTCGTAGCCCCAGGTGCGGTTGAATACGCAGTCGGCTTCGCTACGCTGGCGAACGATGAAGACGCCGTCGCGCGTGTCGACGGAGCAGGATTGGCGGTTCATGTGATCGGAGGGGCAGTAGATGAGGGCGGCGGAGCGGGATTGCCAGTCGCCAGTGACGCGAAAGTCGGCGCGGCAGCCGCGGTCCACCCAGATGCCACGCTTGCCGTAGCCCCAAGTCTCGCTCTCGATGCAACCAGCCTGGCTGCGCTGACGAATCATGCGCACACCGAAGCGGGAATCGGCGGGGCACCAGACGCGTTCCATGTCGTCCGAGGCGCAGTAGACCATGTAGGGATCGCCCCAGCCGCGGAAGTCGTTGTCATGGCCGCGGAAGTCACCGTCGCGCCGGCGGTTGTCGTTAACCGTGTCGTGGTCGCGGTGGCCATCTCTAGCTGCGTCGTCGTGGCCTCGGGCGTCGACACGAAAAAGGAGAAACTTCTGATTGTCGCCGGGATTTGGAGGAAAAACCTGGAAATGAGTTCCGTTGTTGTGCGAGCCATCCGGCAAATCCAGTGACTTACCGATACGGGAGGTAATCTTCACCTGGCCCTGGCCGACATCCTCGATTCGCCATAACTGGGTTTGGTCTTTCCCGGGACGGGACAGGATTACGGGCACAGCGGCACGAATGTTGGGCTGCTGGACATCCAAATTCATTCCGGTTTGCGCGGATTTGATATGGACGAAGCCAAAACCGGCGTCTTCGATGTCCCATTGCTGGTTTCGGACATTGTTGGGCGGGTTGAGCTGATCACTTCCGTAAGCGGCGGCCCACTGCCGGAGGGTGCGGCCATCGCGAAGGTCGACGTCCAGGACCTTGCCACTGGCAACGTTCTCGATTTGGTATCGTCCCGGACCAGAATAGCCGCTTGGCGCTTGTGCCTGGGCCCAGGGAATGGCGAACGCCGAAACAGCAATCAGTGCCAACGTGACGCGAGCAGTGCTGGAAAATCTTTTTAATGCGGCCATTGCGGAATCCTCCTAGCGAATAGCAGATCCCGTGTCAGAGCTGGTCCGGCGCAAGTCTGGATGGAGTCCGACAGGGTGTTGTAAGTCGATTTAAGCAAGCGCGCGAGGGCGGGGCAAGGCGAGAACGCGGAGGCGTTGCGTAACAAGCAAGGACTCGAAATGCGCAGGCGAAGATGGTCACTGGTCCCGGCGAGCGCATCCCGGGCAGGCCATGCCGGAATCCCCCGGGCGTCAGCGGAAGAATAGCCCGCTTCCGAGATCTCGCGCGGAACAGGGCGCTGGCCTACGCCTCCACCCTCGGTGGTTCCGCAACGTCCGCCCATGTCCCAACCCCAGAGTGTAGCTCCAAACCGACGGCGTATCGCGCCTCGGCCAAATGGTGGCAATAAATTACCCTTGCCCGCGATTGGATGCTGCCGTGATAGGACTTCACGATCACGCGCTCGCCTGGTTTCCACGCGCGCCCCGTTACGACCCGGACGCCATGCAAGCTGAAGTTCTCAGTAAATGCCAATTCCGTGATGAACGGCTGTTTCGCACTTGAGATCTGCAGAGCCACGGTAGCAGGGGTCCGCTTCTGGATTCTCTGGCCGTCAGTTGACATTCGGAAAGCTCCTCCTAGCTGAAGGATAAGCGAAAGGTACAAGAGGGAGTCAATCGGGCGATCGCCTGCCGGTTGCGCATTTTGCAAACGGTTTATGGCCCGGCGCGTTAAATCGCGCGGCGAGTTTAAAGGCGGCAGCCAGGCGCGCGTGAGTATGGGCGAAGAAAAAACAAAGAAAGTGCTTGACAATAGCGAACAAAAAGCGAAATATGGGGCGGTTGTGAGGTGGGCCATGTCCCCAGTTCTCTCCAATCCGGCGCCGGGCGTTTCTGGCCGGCGCCCCGCTCTGCAAACCGCGCTGTTCCCCGTCCATTCCACGGAACGCCGCACCGAACTAGGCCCAAAAGCTTGGACCGGATCTGATCTTGCCCCGATCGTGACTGGTCCTGGCGGCAGCATCTCGGGTAGCCCCATGCCGGATTGCCCCCCGGCGTCACCGGAAGAACGTGGCGCCCCACGCCATGCAGAAAGCCGGACTCGAGATGCCGCCGCGCGTTGTGGCGCGGTAGAGACCGCACCGCTGGTTGGCATCGCCCGCCTCGCAGCCAATTCCCCCTGCGCGGCAACCGAACGCACTTCGTCGGAGCGGCCGGAGTATTTCCTGCTGCCGGTGCGCTCAATTTTAAATCGCTGCGATTCGAAGCGCGTGCCGTTCGAATGGACGATCAATCCATATCGGGGATGCGAGTTTGCGTGCAAATACTGCTATGCGCGGTACACGCACGAGTATATGGAATTGGACGGCGGAGAGTTTGAGAAGAAAATTTTTGTGAAGAAGGATGCGGCGGCGCTGCTGGCGCGGGACATGCGCAAGTACTCCTATGAATCGCGAAGCTCGGGGGGAATGTACCCGGAGCATATTGCGATTGGGACAGCGACCGATCCTTACCAGCCAGCGGAGCGGGAGCACCGCGTAACGCGCGCGTGCCTGGAGGAGCTGGCAAAACGCGAAGGTTTGAGCATCTCGCTGATTACGAAGTCGAACCAGATTGTGCGGGACATTGATTTGTTCAAGAAGATTGCGGAGCGGTCGGAGCTGTCGCTGAACATCACGGTTACCACGCTGCGGCCGCGGTTGGCGCGGTTGCTGGAGCCGCGGGCGCCGCGGCCGGATTTGCGGCTGGCAGCGGTGAAGCAATTACGCGAGGCGGGGCTGGCCGTGGGCGTATCAGCTTGTCCGCTGATACCGGGAATGACGGATCGCGACGGGGAGCTGGAGGCGGTGGCTGCCGCGGCGAAGAGTGCCGGCGCGCAGTGGTTCTTTTCCAATGTGCTTTTTCTGATGCCATCATCGGCGAAGCAGTTTCTTCCTTTCGTGCGGGAGAAATTCCCGAGGCTGGCGAAGCAGTATCAGGAATGGTACGCGAAAAACGGTTATGCACCGGAGGAGTACCGGCGGAAGGTGTCGCTGCGTGTAGCGAAGATCCGGCAGGAATATGGATTTGTGGCGAGGCCGTGGGAGGAACGAACGCTCAGGACGAAGAGATCGCAGCTTACGTTGGGTTGGCAGGCGGGGGAGACACTTTTGCGGGCGGCGGGATAGAGGGAGGCAGCTTCGCGGATAGTTTGGGCGATCTTCTTACGTCGAGGTCCTTCAGCTACCCCCATCGGGTTGCTTCAGGATGACACCGCTCTCCCGCTCGCAGCGGCTAAGGGACGATGATGCGGGATTCTTCGCGCTTCAGTTCCTGGGCTTCGGGAAATTGGCTGCGGAGGAATTCGATGTAGCGGCGGGAGCGCGGGCGGCCGTTGGTGCGCAGCAGGCCCATGCGGTAGAGAAAAACGAGAAGATAGAAGATGTCGGCGTCCTTGAGGGCGGAGGAGTTGCTGTGTTCGGCTTGCTGCTGCTTTACTTCGGCGATGAAAGTGGTGAGCGCGGCGTAAAGCTCGCGGGGAAGGCGGGCATCGGGAGGCTTCTCGTAGTAGATGCCGCTGCGGAGAGTCTTGTAGGTTTCGGCGAGGGCCTGGAGGCCGGCGAGGACGTCGGAGTCAGTGGCGTCGCGCTGGGCGGCGCAGAAGTTTGCGATCGTGAACGCAAAGGCGGCCATAAGCTGCTGCTGCGTGTGGACGACATCGGAGGGGAGAGTGACGTCGAGCAGGGGCGTGCCGGGTGGAAGCACGCGGGGATGCTCGTCTTCGTAGCGATGGGCGGCGATGAGGTGTGGGCAATCGGGCGTGCAGTCGATGGTGACTTCGCGGCCTGTTCCGCAGCAGACGGCGCAGATAGTCTCTCCCTGGGCGGGACAGAAGCGCGCGCCTTTTCGTTTTTCACATATCGGGCAGGTCACACAGCCTCCGACACGCCGAGAGCAAAAAAGCAGAATACGCTGCGTTGCAGCAAGAAAGCAAAATAGGCGCCGAGGTTATCGCGATGACTGGGCGTCTATCGTCTTTACGTGCTCGGGACGAAAACCCATGCCGATGAGGCGCGCGGGGACACGCTGGAGGAGAGGCCAGCGGTCGAGAAGCTTAAGAATCCACGGGGCCTTGATGCGGCTGCTGCCGAGGACGCGCTTGACAACATTATTTTGAACGGCAATTTGCATGCGTTGTGTCGCGCGCGTGGGGAACTCGCGACGCTTTTGCACGGCTGCGAGTTCGTGGTCGTGTGCCGCGCGCGTGCGTAGCGGTGTGGCGAGAATGTTCGCGGCGGCGACGGCATCCTGAATCGCCAGATTGATGCCCACGCCGCCGACCGGCGACATCGCATGGGCCGCATCGCCGATGCAAAGCAGGCCCGGCCGCCACCAACGCCTGAGGCGATCCACGACCACCGTGAGCAGCTTGATCTGATCCCAGTTGGCCAGTTCTTCCACTCGGTCGCGCAGAAAGGGAGCTAGCGCGGCGAGTTGTGCACGAAACGCAGGCAGACCGCGCACGCGGAGCTCGTCATAGCCGCCTTTGGGAATGACGAAGGCACACTGCCAGTACGCGCGGCGGTTGAGCATGGCTAGGAATTTGCCGGCGACAATGCGGCCCAGCGTCATCGAAGGATCGCTCTCAGCGCGCGAAATGTGCATCCAGAGCACGTCCATGGGCGCACCGAGATTGACTGTTTCGAGGCTGGCTTTTTGACGAATGACGGAATGGCGGCCGTCCGCGGCAACAGTGAGACCGGCACGAATCTCAAGCTGGCCTTGCGCTGATTTTGCCCGGACGCCGGTGACAAGGCCGTCCTCGACAAGCAGATCAGTGGCTTCGGTACTCAAAAACAGGCGAAACGAAGGATAGCGTTTGGCCTCTTCGGCGAAAAAATTGAGGAAGTCCCATTGCGGCATGAAGGCCACGAACTTGCAACGCGTTGGAAGATGCGTGAAGTCAGCCAGACGCAACCGTGATTCGCCGATCCAGGCATTGAGGTGTGGCACTTCGTCATGGGGGCGCTGAAGAAATTTTTCAAGCAGACCCAGTTCGTGCATGAGTTCGAGAGTAGAGGGGTGAATGGTGTCGCCGCGGAAATCGCGAAGAAAATCGGCGTGCTTTTCGAGCACCAAGACATCGACGCCAGCGCGGGCCAGGAGGTAGCCGAGCATCATGCCGGCTGGGCCGCCACCGACGATGCAGCAACGGGTGTGTATTCGGTCCTGGTCTGTAGTCCCTCCGATGCGGCGCGCGATGTTGATGTGCTCTGTCCTCGCGTTTAACTAGATGCCGCTATTTGGTCTTCGGAGATTTCTGGTTTAGTAAGGAGATCAGTTTTTGGGCGGCCGGCGGAACAGCCACGGCTCCCTTGAAAATGATGCTCTCTGCTTCGACTTTTTTCCCGTAAATGCGGGCGTTGGCATCGTTGTCGGGGCGAACGGAAGAACCAGCGAGGGAGATACCCGCGAAGAGGCCGCGCGCTCGCGAATAGGTCAGGATTTCAGCGCGCATCGTGACGTCGGTTTCGGCGGACGCATTGCGTCCAACAGGGCCAGCGGCGGCAGACGCGTCAGCGCCAAGCTTCACTTTGCTCTTGAGGATGGAATGGGCTCCGCGATCATTCATGACCAAAAGGACGAAGTCGGTAGCCTGGCCGCCAATCTGAAATCCGACGCTGCCACCTTCGAGGGCCATCATCGTCGGAGCGCTCCAAGGGCCGGTGAAGTGTTCACCAGTGCGGCAAGTCATGGCGCCACGGCCATAGCTGCCGCCGACAACGAAAGCGGCCTTCAGAACGGACGGATACACGATTACGCATTCGGCTTTGTCGAGCAGGTCCTGCGGAATGTCGTCGGGAATGTCCAGGATTTCCTTAAGGATTAGTCCGCAGTTTTCCAGGCGATCCGTTTCCTTCTTGCTGTCTGCCGCGGCGAGCGGCAAGGCAATGGCTAGCGCCAGAACAGAGGACATCAGCTGCTTCAACATCAAGTCACCTCGCTCAAATTGGGGGAATGCGATTCTACGTTCCGAGGTTTCTGGGCGCAACCCGCGGAATATTGCAAACTCGTCTCCGCTGCGACGTCCCTTCATAGGTGACGCTGCAAAGCGAAACGTTTGTCCTGTTTCAACTATACTTTCCCAGAACGCAATTTGCTAGCAGGAGGACCGGTGCGTATCGGCTTTGCATTTACGGTACTGCTCGCATGGGGGATATTGGCCGTCGATGTGGTGCTTCCGGCGGAGCCTGGGCAACCGAAAACTGCCCCTGCCGCGGCTTCGAAGGCTAAAAAGCCGCGCGTGGCGGCGGCGACGCGCAAATTTGGCGAGCGTGCTGATGCCCTGCTGGCGGCGGCACCGGAGAACAAGGGCGAGTGGGGGCTGCTGATCGCCGATGCAGAAACGGGCGAAACGCTCTATGAGCTGAATACAGACAAATATTTTGTCCCGGCCTCGAACATGAAGCTCTTCACCACCGCGCTGGCGCTGGCCAAACTGGGACCAGACTATCGCTTTCACACAACGCTGGAAACGCGTGGCGCGGTTTCGCCCGAAGGAGTGCTGGCCGGCGATTTGTTCCTGGTAGGGCGAGGCGATCCAAATCTGTCGAACCGAAAATTTCCTTACGATCTGAAGGAGGAGTTCGACGGACCGCCGGAGAAGTCCCTAGCGGAGCTGGCCGATGCGTTGGTTGCGAAAGGGATCAAGGAGATTTCTGGAGTGACGGCGGGGGAATCAGCGGGCGCACTCGTGCAGGTGGTGGTGGCTCCGTCTACCCCGGACTTCATTGTACAGAACGACGTAGTTACGTCCGCGGCGGAGGTGAAATCGGATTTAACTCTAACCAGCGAGCCGAATTCAAAAATCGTGGTGATTCGCGGGACCATGCCGGCGCACAGCACGCCGCGCAAACTGGTACTGGCGATTCACGATCCTGCGGAACATGCGGCGGCAATGTTGACGCGCCTTTTGGTCGCGCGTGGAGTCAAGGTTTCGGGAGTTTCGCGCGCGGCGCATGTTGCGGAACCGGTTGGCGCGGCTCCCCGCATGGTGCTCTCCGAGCACGTTTCGGTGCCGCTCGGTGACTCCGTGAAACTGGTGAACAAAATCAGCCAGAACTTGCATACGGAGATGCTGTTGCGCGCAGCGGCTCGAAACACGGCGGTTTGGAACACGCCCGAAGATCTCATGAAGTTTCCCGTGGATTTTTATGCTGTGGCGGGAATTGCACCGGGAGATGTAATTCAGACCGACGGCTCCGGGCTTTCGCGGCACGATCTGGTCACGCCAAGGGCCGTCGTGGCGCTGCTGAGGTACGCGCAAAGTCAGCCGTGGTTCGCGCCATACTTTGCGTCGCTGCCGGTGGCAGGAGTCGACGGGACGCTGGAAACTTTGATGAAGAACACGGCGAGTGCGGGGCGCATTCACGCGAAGACTGGCTCGGTCGAGCACGTGCGGACGCGTTCGGGTTTTGCCGACACTCCTGGCGGACGGCGGCTGATTTTTTCGTTCCTCAGCAACAATCAGGGTGGGAAGAACCATGAAGCGTCTGATGCGCTAGACGGGTTGTGTCTGGCGATGATTGAGGAATTTGATCGCAAGCCACCCGCCAGCCGCGCGGGCAAACGCGCACATTGATGCAATGAAGGAAGAACGGATCGTCACGGTGTTTGGGAGTTCGCGGCCGCGGGAGAGGGATGCGGAGTACGAGGAGGCGCGCGAGCTTGGGCGGATGCTTACCACTAGCGGGTTTTCGGTGTGCAGTGGCGGGTACGGTGGGGTAATGGCCGCGGTGTCGCGCGGGGCGAAGGAAGGCGGAGGGAAAACCTACGGCGTGACGGCGGAGTTTTTCAGAGCGCGCGCCAATGCTTGGATCGACGCGGAAGTGCGGGTGGCGACTTGGCAAGAGCGGCTGTTTGAATTGATCCGCATGGGGCACGGGTTCGTGGTCTGCAAAGGCGGGACTGGAACGTTGGTGGAGCTGGCGATGGTGTGGGAGATGCTCAACAAGTCGGTGATGACCGGGAAGCCGCTGGCGGTGCTGGGAAATTTCTGGACGCCCATTATTGAATGCGTTCGCGAGGTGGAGCTGGGCCACCACTCGCCTTGGGGCGAAGCCAATGCACGGCTGATCCACGTGGCCGCGACGCCGAAGGAAGCGGCGGATCATCTAAAAGAGATATTGCACTAGCAGACGATGGCACGAACAGCGCAAGACGTTCTGGAATTTGACAAGTTAAGGGAATTGCTCCGGCTGCGCACGACGTGTGTGCTCGGCAAGCGGGCGGTGGGCGCGCTGGAGCCTGGCACGGACCAGCCAGCGCTGGAAATGGCGTTCGCGCACATTCGCGAAGCGCGAGAATGGCTGCGCGCGGAACGTGAGCTCGGTTTTGGTGGAGTGGCCGACCCGCAGCAATGGCTCGAGCGCATCGAAGGCCCCGGCGTGGTGCTGGATGCGGCGGAACTGCTGGACGCGGCGTCGCTGCTGGAGACCGCGGGATGGCTGCGCCAGCAATTTCGCGAGGAGGCTGTAAAATTTCCGCTGCTCGCCGCGCGCGCGGCGTCTCTCGCAGATTTTCGCGACGTTCTGGCGGCGATTCGCCGCTGCGTCCTCCCAAACCGGGAGATTAGCGACGACGCGTCTCCCGCGCTGCGGAGGATTCGCGGGAACATCGCGCAAACGCGCGAATCGATTCAGAAGGCGCTGAAGCAAATCTTGCGAGCGAGAAACACCGAGGCTGGCGAGGACTACGTCACGTTGCGCAATGATCGCTTCGTGATTCCGGTGCGCGCCGAGAACCGGCGAAGCGTGCCGGGGATCATGCATGGCGCCAGCGGAACAGGGCAGACGGTTTTTCTTGAGCCCTTCGAGACGGTGGAGACGAACAATCAGCTTGTGGAGCTTGCGGAGGAGGAAGCCGCGGAGATTGTGCGTATCCTGCGGGAGTTGACGGAGCGCTTGCAGTTGCTGCGCGGCGCGCTGGTCGCTGCCGCAGAGACAATCGCCCAGATGGACAGCATCTTTGCGCGAGCGCGGTTCGCCCGGGATTTCGATGCAGCCATGCCAGAATTTACCGCGCAAAATGAGTTGCGGCTGGAGGGCGCGCGGCACCCGGTTCTGGAAGACAAGCTGCGGCGCGAAAATCGCGCAATAGTGCCGATGTCGCTTGCGCTGGGAGGAGACGAGCGCGTGCTGGTGATCAGCGGGCCGAACACCGGCGGCAAGACCGTGGCGCTGAAGACGACGGGCATTGCGGTGTTTTCCGCGCAATCCGGAATTCCCGTTGCAGCACAGCACGCCGTGTTGCCCCTGTTTGATCGGGTGCTGGTGGACATTGGCGATGAGCAATCAATCGCTGCCGATCTCTCCACGTTTTCGGCGCACATGCTGAATCTGAAATCGATTCTGCAGGCCGCTACGCCAAAGTCGTTGGTGTTGGTGGATGAAATGGGGACTGGCACGGCGCCGGAAGAGGGTGCGGCGCTGGCCGTGGCGTTGTTGGACGAATTTCGGGCGAAGAACTGCATCGTTTTGGCGACGACGCACCACGATCGCTTGAAGAC
>WNFO01006726.1_pt1 | contig 10160 bp, 8 predicted proteins | sample 5400251 | NCBI WGS metagenome assembly WNFO01 (sample SAMN13153354, study PRJNA577476) | soil metagenome | isolation source: 100 cm saprolite under Madrone tree | place: USA:California | collected 2016-06-14
CAGGTGCCACATGACGCGGAGCCCGGCGCCCCAACGTTGCAGGTAGGGATCCGCGATGCCCATCTCGGCGTAGGGAGAGACCTCCAGGCGGCTCGCCTGCCGCAGAGGCCGCTTCTGGATGGCCGTGATGGTGTCCGCAGCTTCCGCAGGCTCCGCCGGCTGCGCCCGGGCAGCGATGGCGGCGAGCGCGATGACGAACGGCACCCAGAGACGCATGGCGCGGCAAACATGATGGGTGCTCCGCCGGCGGGCAACCCCTTGCGGCCGCAGGGCCGGGAACCAACTTTTCCCTCTCCATGATCGCCCTGCGTCCCGTCGTGCTGTTGACAGTCCTGCTGGCCACCGCCTGCGCGCGCAGCGATCTCGGGGCGCCCTGTCACGTGGAGAACGCCGCCGGAGCGGAGCTGATCCCGCAACCGGGCCGCCAGTACCTCTATCTGGGCTCCAGCGAATGCGACAGCTTCGCTTGCCTCGCCGCACAGGGGTCGAGCGGCGGATTCTGCTCGCAGCCCTGCAGCGGGTCGGGAGGGAGCTGCCCGTCAGGCCTCTCCTGCACGCAGCTCTCGCTCAATCAGGAGTACTTGGACGCATTGAAGGCCCGGCTGACGGCCGACCGCTACCAGCAGCTCTTCGGCCAGCTCGGCTCGACCTGGTACTGCGCCCGGTCGCGCTGAGGTAACGTGGCGCGCATGCGCCACATCGTCACCGGCCTGCTCTGCATGGCGGCTTGTCACGGGGAGGCTGCGGAGAAGGCGCCGAGGGCCCCCTCCCCGCCCCGCTCGGCCGTGCGCTTCGAGACCGCGCGCGGACCCTGGGTGGTGAAGGTGGAGGTCGCCAGCGACGACGCTTCCCGGTCGCGGGGCCTGATGTTCCGCCGCTCGCTCGACCCGGACCACGGGATGCTCTTCGTCTTTCCCTCCAGCGAGGAGCACTCGTTCTGGATGCACGACACCCCCATCGCCCTGGACCTGATCTTCCTCGACGAGTCGCGGTCCGTGGTGGGGGTCGTGGCCCAAGCCGCTCCTCGGACGGATACCCCTCGCACGGTGGGCAAGCCGTCGCGTTACGTGGTCGAAGTCGGAGCGGGCGAGGCCGCAGCGCATGCGGTGGGACCGGGCGCGCGCGCCGTGTTCATCGACGTTCCCGAGTGATCAACGCCGGAGAAGCCGTTGCGCCACCTGAGAGCCGAAGCTCTCCTCCATCATCCGCTCGACGGCGCGCTCGAACTCGCGCCGCGCCGATTCGTCCGCGAAGACGAAGCGGACGCCCATCCCGGGCTCCGCGTCGCGCTGCTGCGCATCGCCTGGCGCGAGGATCCAGGCGACTTCTCCATCGAGCAAGAGCGGCTCGGGGAGGGCCGGCAGCGAGAGGGAGAACAGGCAGCGGGTGCCGACTTCCGGCGGACGGGCGGTCTTGATGAAAGTGCCGCCCTTGGAGATGTTCTTCGTATAGTCGGCGAAGAAGGCGTTCATCCGTTCGTAGTCGATGCGCAGCCGCAGTGGCGCGCGCGGGTGACGGCGAAGATCGTCGGGAGGCGGCATCGTCGACCAGTCTGACAGCAGCGGTCGCATCGGAGCAAGAACGGGGCCGCGGCTGTACCTCGCCCTGCTCTGCTTGCTGTCGCTGGTGGCCTGTTTCCTCCCCCTGGCCGACCACCTCGGGTACGAGCTGAGCGAGCTGATCGCGCTCGCCGCAGGCCTGTTCGGCGGCGTTCCAGGGATTGCCGCCGCCCAGATGGAGCGGGACTCCTCCACGCACGCGCTGTCCCGCGCCCTCTGGTTCTCGCTCTGGGCGCTCGCGATTCCAGTGGCGCTGATCCTGCTCAACGGAGTGCGGCGTCCGACCTGCGACCCGGTGGGAGGCTTCGCGCTCTACCTCGCGCTGGCCGTGCCTTCCGCGACCCTGGCGTGCACCCTCGGCGTCGCCTGCGGATTCGTCGCGCCACGCGGCGCGGGATGGCTCTACGCGGCGATATTCGCCGGCTCCCTCGCGGTGGCGCTCTGGCCGGTGGTGCGCGGGCCACAAGTATTCGTCTTCCACCACCTCGGCGGAATGTACCCGGGGCCCATCTACGACGAGGCGATCGCGACCTCGCGTGCGCTCTGGCTCTTCCGGGCCGACACGCTGCTGTACGCGGGCGCTTGCGCGGGGATCGCCCTGATCGCGGGGCCTCCCCGGCCCCGGCGCCGCGGGATCCTCGCCTTGATCGCCGCCGGGGCCGGGGCGCTGTGGATGAGCCTGCACGCCGAGGAGCTGCACTGGAAGGCGGGCACGGCCCAGCTGGAGGCGGAGCTGGGCGGACGCCTCGAAACCGAGCACCTCGTCCTTCATTTCCCACGCGAGAAGAAGGACGAAGAACGGGCGCTCCTGGCGCGCGACGCGGAGATCGACGTTCGGGCCGTGGCGCGGTTCCTGGGGATCCAGCCGGGACCGCGGATCGACGTCTATCTCTACCGCTCCGCCGACGAGAAGCGCACGCTGCTCGGCGCGGCCGAGACGAGCTTCACCAAGCCCTGGCTCCGCCAGATCCACACCAACGATGCTCCCGCGCCGCATCCCATCCTCCGGCATGAGCTGGTGCACGCCCTGGGGGAGCGGATCGCGCGCGGGCCCTGGAAGGTGCCGGGCGGGCTGGTGCCGCAGATGGCGCTGATCGAGGGGGTCGCCGTGGCCGCCGACTGGCCGCCGGGCGAGTTCACCGTCCACGAGGAGGCGCGAGCGCTCAAGGAGCTCGGATTGCTTCCGGACCTGCGGCGCCTCTTCCGGCCCAGCGTCTTCTATGCCGAAGCGGGCCCCCGGGCGTATACCGCCGCGGGCTCGTTCCTGCGCTTCATCCGGGACACGCGGGGGCCAGAGCTCTTCTCCAAGCTCTACTCCTCCCTGGAGTCGATCGATCTCGGCGAGCTGGTCCCCGAGTACCTCCGCTTCCTCGATGGGCTACGCGTGCCCGACCGCGCCCTGGCTCTCGCAGCGCAGCGGTATTCAGCGCCGGGCATCGTGCGCAAGCGCTGCCCGCACGAGGTGGCGGCCCTGCAGCGGGAGGCGCAGCGGGTCCAGGATCCCCAGCGCGCCGCCGAGCTGTGGGGGCGCTGCGCCTCGATGGAACCGGGCGATCCCGCGCTGCTGGTCGCGCTGCGCCGCGCGCAGCTCGCGGCCAAGGATCCGGCAGCCGCGGAGGCGACCGAGACGAAGGCGCTCGCCCATCCCAAGCTCTCCGCCCCGCTCCGGGCGCAGCTCCTGACGGATTCGGGGGACGCGGCCTGGAAGGTGGGAGACGTCTCCAAGGCCTTCGCCCGCTACACCGAGGCCGCGAAGCTCCCCCAGCCGGAAGCTGCCGAGCGCGGGCTCGCGGTGCGGCTGAAGGCCGTCCGGGATCCGGAGAGCTGGCCGGCGCTGCGGCCGCTGCTCGCCGAGAGCAATCCGGCGCCGGAGATCCTGCTGCACCTGCGCGACCTCGATCTGTCGCGCCCCCGGGACGGCCTCGCCGCGTATCTCCTCGCCAAGCAGATGCAGAACCGCGCCGCCTGGCAGGAATGCGCCGCGTTCGCCGCCAGCGCCCTGCGCCGGGAGCTGCCCGGACCGCTGTTCATCCAGGAAGCGCTCCGGATGCGAGGGATCGCCGCCTGGCACATCGGCGACGATGCGGCCGCGCGCGCAGCCTTCACCGCGCTGGCAAAGGACGCGCCGCCGGGCCGCGCCGTGGAGGTTGAGCGCTGGCTCGATCGGCTGCGCTGAACGCCCATGACCTTGCCCAAGCGAAGCCCCTGGTGCGCCGGGGCTACACCACTTCGACTTCCACGGCCTTGCCCGCGAAGAGCTCCTGGTTGCCGGCGGGTCGGACGCCCCGGATGCTCACTTCGAAGAAGAGGCGCTCGCCCGCGAGCGGGTGGTTGAGGTCCACCACCACCATGTCCTCGTTAACTTCCCTGACCGTGATGGGGTAGCTCTGCCCGCCGCTGGCGCGGGCGTACAGGCACAAACCCTTCTCCAGCTTCACCTCGCTGGGAAACAGGGCGCGCGGCAGCGAGACGACGTTGTCGTCCTTGCGCTGGCCGTACGCATCCTCCGCCGGGATGCTGAAGGCGGCTTGCTCACCCTCGCGCAAACCTTCGAGGGCGCGCTCCAGCGCGGGCAGGATCTGCCCGGCGCCGTGGAGGTACTCGATCGGCGCCTTCCCCGCGCTGCTCTCCACCACCTGCCCCGTCCCGATGCGGACCATGTAGTCGAGCAGGATCACACGGCCCCTCTTCACGCGCATGACGGGAAGCTGGCCACAGCGGAACCGGGCCGCAGCTAGACGGCAGGCGCCCGCCTGGCCGGGCCCGCGCCCGCGGCGAGCACGGCGCTCGCGGCCACCGCCAGCCCCGCGCCGAGCAGCAGTGCCGCCGCCGGAGAGACCCGCTGCCAGACCTCTCCCGCGAGCACCGACGCGGCGAGCAGGCCTGCGCCGCTGATCAGGTTGTACAGGCCGAGCGCCCGGCCGCGCTCTCCGGCCGGCACGGCGTCCGCGATCAGCGCGCGCTCGGTGCCCTCGGTGAGCGCCGCAACCAGGCCATACCCGCCGAACAGCATCCAAGCGTGCCAGGGCGCGCGGGCGAGCGCGAATCCGGCATAGCAGATCGCGTACCAGAGCCATCCCGCGAGAAGGGTCCGGCGCCGGCCCAGCTTGTCGGCGGCACGGCCTGTCGGCCAGGAGAGGAGCGTGCGCACCAGGTGGAGCAGCGCCCAGAGCAGGGGAAGCTGCACGGTCGGGACTCCCAGCGTCTGCGCGCGGAGGATCAGCAGCGCGTCGGTTGAGTTGCCAAGCGTGAACAGCGCGATCGCGCAGAGCAGCGGGAGCGGCACCCGACCCCCGGCCGGCGCGTCCCGCGCGACGTCCGCGCTTTCGCGCGGCGGCTCGCGCACGGCGAAGAGCGCCAGTACCGCCAACGTCCCCGGGATCGCAGCCATCAGGAAGACGCGGCGGACGTTCTCGGGCCAGAGGAGCAGCAGTCCCGCCGCCAGCAGCGGGCCGATGGCCGCGCCGGCGTGGTCCATGCCGCGGTGGAACGCAAACGCCTCGGCCAGGCGCTCGCGCGGCACGCTCGCCGCGAGCAGCTTGTCCCGCGGCGAGGTCCGGATGCCCTTTCCCACCCGGTCGAGACTGCGGAGCACGAGCACCTGCCAGGGCGCCCGCGCGATGGCGAGGAACGGCCTGGCGAAGACGGCGAGAGCATATCCGGCGACCGCTAGAGGCAGCAGGCGCCGGACGCGATCCGCCCAGCGTCCCGACACGTACTTCAGCAGCGCCGCGGTCCCTTCCGCGACACCCTCGATCACTCCGATGAACGCCGCGTCCGCCCCCAGCGTCAGAAGGAACGCGGGCAAGAGCGGCATCACCATGTCGCTCGACACGTCGGCGAGCAGCGACACCACGCCGAGCAGGACGACGTTGCGGGAGATCCCGGCAGCGCGCCTCATGCCACGCGCTCCTAGGCTCGCTTGAGCTCGGGCTCCAGCATGCGCAGGCGCGGTGCGGCGGGCGGCGCGTCGCTGCGGGCGGTGTAGATCCGCTCCAGCGACAGCGCAAAGCTCCGGGCGGTCTGCTCCAGATCGCGGAGCGTGATCTCGCACTGGTCCAGTTGCCCTTCCGACACCACGGCCTGGATGGCCCGGTCGACCAGCGCGCGCAGGTTCTCAGCGTTGGGGTCCGCCACGTTCCGGGAAGTGGCCACCACCATCCCCCCGATCATCACCATCGCCGCCTCGCGGGTCTGGGGCTTGGGTCCGACGTAGCGGAACTCCTCCTCGCGCGGTGAAGGCGCGCCGGCGCGCTCGGCGTCCTCGCGGGCCCGGTGGAAGAAGTAAGCGATCAGCCGCGTGCCGTGGTGCTGCTCGATGAAGTCGACCACCTGCCTGGGCAGCTTGGCCTGGCGCGCGAGCTCGACTCCCTCCCGCACGTGGCGGCGGATGATCTCGGCGCTGGCGTACGGCGTCAGCCCCTCCAGGCGGTTCTCGCCCTTCTGGTTCTCTCCGAAGCAGAGCGGGTTCTTTCCTTTGCCGATGTCGTGGTAGTAGGCGCCGACCCGGGCGAGCAGCGGATTGGCGCCGATCTCCCGCGCAGCCGCCTCGACGAGCTGCCCGATCAGGATGGCATGGTGGTATGTCCCGGGCGCCTGCACGATCAGGTCCTTGAGCACGGGATGGTTGAAGTTCGCCAGCTTGAGCAGCTCGACGTCGGTGACGTAGCCGAACAACGCCTCCAGCAAGGGGGAGAGGATTAGCGCGAGCATGGGGAGGATGAGCGCGCCTCCCAGCACGGCGCCGAGCACCGTCGCCAGCGTGTCCCAGGTCCAGAAGTGGCCCTGGAACATGGCGAAGGTGGCGAAGACGACGGCGGTAGCAAGCCCGGTGGACGCGCCGGCGCGGAACACGGCGCTCTTGCTGCCCGCATGTCCGATGCGGTCCGCGGCGACCACGCCACCGACCAGCGTCGCCACCGCGACCTGCAGCGACCCGCCGGCGAGGAGCCCGCAGAGCGGAGCGAAGGCGGCGGTCCAGAGCAGCGCCGCCTCGCTGGTGAGCAGGAAGCGCACCAGCAGCGACCCGAGGGCGAGCGGGACGGCCGCGGGGAGCGCCTGGGTGGCGTAGGCGGAAACCTGGGCCGGGAGTTGATCGCGGACGATGTCGTGCAGAGCATCCGCGCCGGACAGCCCGCCCTTGACGACGAAAAGCTGGCCCACCATCAGGGCCGCGAGCAGGAAGACGTCGCGGCTGCGCGGCCGGAACTTGCGCAGGTTGCGCCGGCCGAACTCGAAGACCGCGGCGCAGAGCAGCGCGGCGAAGAGACCACCGCCCCAGCGCACCTGGTCCGCCTCGCTGGCCCGTCCGGCGGCGCGCAGCGCATGGAAGATGAGCAGGTGCATCTTGGTGACCTGCTCGCCGTCGCCGATGATCTTCTCACCTTTGCGGACCTGGAGCAGGACGTCCTTCACCTGCGCCCGCTTGGCCTCCAGGCGGCGCCGCGTCTCCGCGTCGTCGTAAGCCAGATTCGGCCGGAGCGCGCGCCGGACGAGCTGCGCGACCGCGCGAGCCAGCCTGGGAGGCAGATCGCCGAGCTGCTCCCCTGCGATGCGGTCGACGTCCTCGCGCGCCCGCTGCAGGTCCTGGATGCGATCGATGTCGCGCACCACCTGCTCGGCGCCCGCACCCCGGTGGCCCAGCGTGCGGACCACGATGCCGCGTTCCCGGTCGGCGGCGAGGAGTCCGCGCTCCTCCACCACGAAACCAGACCCGGCAAGTCCGGCAAGCCGCAGCGCGGCCCGCTCGACCGCCGGGTCGAACCCGGCGCGCGCCAGCTCGAGGTAGGCATCGTCGTCGAGCACCGCCTGCAGCGCCTTCCAGAATTCGTCGCGCTGGGAGAGCAGGAAGCGCGCGCTCTCCGCGTCGAGCCTGCGGTCGGACTGAAGCCGCGCCGCCCGGACCGGGTTCTGCTGCCTCCAGAGCGCGATCGCCTCGCGACCGCGGGCGAAGGCATCCGAGACGCGCCGCTGCAGCGTCTCCGCGGCCGTCCCGTCGAAGTCGTACACCGGCCAGGCCGACCGCGCCGCTTCCTCACGCTTGGCCGCCGTGGTGTCGGGATCCGCGACGTCGTAGTCGCGGTTCGCCTTCAGCGTGCCGGAAAAAAGCGTCCCGAGCGCCTCATCGCCGGGGATCGCCGGCGTGAAGCGGGAGGGCGTGAGCAGGAAGGCGGCGCTCACGGCCACGCCCGCGAGGAGGGCGAGGGCGAGCGCCTGGCGCACTCTCCGGAACCGGAGGATGCGAGATGTGAGCGAAGGTGCGCCCGCCTGCATGCCGGGGCGCACTATGCCAGCAAACCGGGAATCTTCATAGGTTTCAGCGGCTGGCGGTCCCCAGCTTGCGCTCGATCTCCGCCTCCTGCTCGGGCCGCCTCTGGGTCTTGGGCAAGGAGCGCAGCACGTCGAGCTGCTCGCGCAGCACCGCGGCCGTGCTCTTCCCTTCCGCCTGGAGGATCTTCGCCTTCAGCCCAAGGACGGCGACGCGCCGCTGGCCGCGATCCATCTTCGCCAGGGCCCGGTCGACGGCCGCTTCCGCCTCGGCCAGTTTCTTCTCCTCGAAGAGCACCCGGGCGAGCCGCGCCGGCGGGTTGTAGTCGTGCGGCATCTCCTTCTCGCGCCGCGCGAGGAGCTGCTCCGCTTTGCCCGGCTGCTTGAGATAAAGCCAGGTGTCCACGCGATGCGCGTCGAAGGTGGACGCCAGGGTCGCGTCCGGAGCGGCTGCGGCGGCCTTGTCCAGCACCTGCGCCCGCTCCTGCATGGCTGCGACCGCCTCGGCGTGCTTGCCGCCGACGTCCAGCATCTCGGCCAGGTTGGCGAGCGCGTCGCTGCGGTCGTCGGCGGCGAGCGGCGCGTCGGGCTTCGCCAGGATCTCGCGCAGCCGGGCGGTCCCGATCTCGCGCATGCGCGCGGCCTCGGCATCTCCCTGGGGAAGGTTCTCCGCGCAGGCAAAGGCGTAGCCCTGGAAATCGGTGCCGAGGGCCGTGTCCGGCGTCCGGCGGGCTTCCCGAAGCCCCGTCTGCACGCAGGTCCGGTAGTCCTTCCCCCTCAGCAAGGCCGACAAGTACAGGTTCAGCCGCTCCGGCCGCTGCGGATCGTCCGCCTGGCTCAGCTGGACCGCGCGCCCGTAGGCGTCGGCGGTCGCCTTCAAGTCCCCGCGGTTCCGCGCGGCATCGGCCTCGCGCTGCGCCGCCCACGCCGGGTCGCTCGGCCTGCCCTTCTCGCGGTACGCGCGGACCCCGTCCTGCACGAAGGCCCGCAGGTCCTGTACGGTCCCCGATCCGAGAAAGCGTCCCAGGACGGCGCCGGAGTCAGGGTCGACGATCAGGAACGTCGGCCAGGCGTCGATCGGATACTTCTCCACCACCGCTCTGTTCGGCTCCCGCTCGGTCTCGACGGAGCTCCAGACAGCCGCCTCGGCGACCGGCTTCATCCCCGGATCGCTGAGCACGAACCGTTGCATCGAAAGGCACGAGTGGCACCAGGTCGCCCAGAAGTCGATGAACAGCGGCTTGTGCTGTGCGCGCGCCTCCACCAGCGCCTTGGGGTAGTCATCCTCGATGAAGGTCAGCGGACCGTGGGCGGCGGCGATCAGCAGCAGGGCGGGCAGCATGCGCCCTTTTAACCCGGCAGCGCCTTCTTCGCAGCAGCCTGGTCGGCCTCGCGCCGGGCCTGCGCCGCATCGTAGGCGCGCACCACCTCCTGCACCAAGGGGTGGCGCACCACGTCGCGGTCGGTGAACTCGCAGAAGCGGATCCCCTCGACGTCCTGGAGGATCTGCGTCGCGTCCATCATGCCGGACGCCTTGCCGGAAGGCAGGTCCACCTGCGTGCGGTCGCCGGTGATCACCGCCTTGGAGCCAAAGCCCAGGCGGGTCAGGAACATCTTCATCTGCTCGGTGGTGGTGTTCTGCGCCTCGTCGAGAATCACGAAGGCGTCGTTGAGCGTGCGCCCGCGCATGAAAGCGAGCGGCGCCACTTCGACCGTGCCGCGCTCGATCAGGTCTTGCGCGCGATCGATGTCCATCAGGTCGTGCAGGGCGTCATAGAGGGGCCGCAGATAGGGGCTGACCTTCTCGGCGAGGTCGCCGGGCAGGAATCCCAGCTTCTCGCCCGCTTCCACGGCGGGCCGGCAGAGCACGATCCGCTTCACCCGGCGCTCCACCAGCGCCGCCACCGCCATGGCCATGGCCAGGTAGGTCTTTCCGGTGCCGGCGGGGCCGATTCCGAAGACGATGTCGTGCTTGCGGATCGCGTCGATGTACGCCTTCTGGTTGAAGCCCTTGGGCGTCACCGGCCGGTTGCGGTTCGTGACGTAGACGGTGTCGAGGAAGATGTCCTTCAGGTCGGCGTTGGCGTCGGCGAGCAGCACCTTGCTCGCCTGCTCCACGTCCTCGAGGCCCAGCGGATATTTGCGCTGGATCAGCTCGGTCAGCCCCGCGAGGAGCTTCTCCGCGAGCTCCACCTTCCCCGGCTCGCCCGAGATGAGGAAGACGTTTCCGCGCTGTCCGATATGGACCCCGAACCTCTGCTCGATCAGCTTGAGGTTCTCGCTCCGCCCGCCGGCGAGCGTCCGTGCACCATCGTTGTCGAGCAGCTCCAGTCG
>WNFO01006728.1_pt1 | contig 10159 bp, 14 predicted proteins | sample 5400251 | NCBI WGS metagenome assembly WNFO01 (sample SAMN13153354, study PRJNA577476) | soil metagenome | isolation source: 100 cm saprolite under Madrone tree | place: USA:California | collected 2016-06-14
AGTATATCTGTGCGCGGGGCGGCGCGCAGCGTCCTGCGTACGTCCCTGTGGTTGCATCAGGGTAGGTGAACTTTGCCCCGTCTTTTATGTGTTTGTTTTTGATTGGGCACCACCCTTGACCGTGCAGGGAGAATGCACTCGTTATTCATTACACCCGGAACGACCATCTTCTGCGTGATGGGGAGCTGGTGCTCGTGGACGCCGGTGGGGAATACAAGTGTGTAGCATCCACTTGCATGATTGCCTGAATACCCGCATCGACATTGACCTCACTATAATTCCCTGCAGCGGCTATGCCTCCGACATCTGTGAGCAATTCCCCTTTAATACCCCGCATACCCCATTCACTTTTATTCGTTCTCGCAGCACGTACCTTCCCCGCAAATGGCTCCTTCACCCCGCCACAGCGCGAGCTCTACGCAGCACTCCTCACAACCCAAAAAGCACTCGTGAAAGAGTGCGCCGTCGTGCGTGGACACTCGCTCGAATCGCTCCACCGTCGCTCCATCGACGTTTTGCGCTCCGAGCTCGAGCGTGTCGGCTTGCCGTGTGCGGGGCATGTCTTGGAGCGCATTTTGTACCCGCACTATCTGACACATCCTATTGGAATCGGTAAAGTTTTACCCTTACTAGGAGCTTTGGGTATTGATTAGTATAATAGATTTGCACGAGTCAGGGACCGTGGAGAGGAGCGCGCCGTGAGTTATATACGTTTTATTCCTTCCCAGTCGCCGAACATCTTTCTGTTTCTTTTTTGAAGACTGAAAGAGGGAATGGTCATCACGATCGAGCCTGGTATGTGTACCTATTTTGCCCCTGCGCCAAGTCGTCGGTGATCTGTGTCACCAGCGGTTCTGACACCGATTTAAAAAGGCGTCTACGTTCCGGCCGATCCTCAATTCCCCAAGCACTTTCAAGGCCTCGGTATGCGCATAGAGGACGAAGTACTCGTCGGCGCCGAACACCCCGTCGTGCTTAGTGCTTCTGCTCCTAAGGAGGTCTGTCGCCACCCAGCTCGCACGTCGCCTTTGACTGACTGCGTGGTCCTACATATATAGATCGAAGATGTAGAGGGCGCGTGCCAGGGGGCGTTGGGATTCGGACCATTCTGATAGATCACTGTTCATCACTTTTAACGCATACTACAAAGACGTAAACCCTCTTTTTGAGGGTCTAATTCGAAGAAAAATGAAAAAGGGATATGCATAAGTTGGAAACTCCCAGTCAACTTCAACTTCATCTAATGAGTGGTGGTATTGACATCTAGATCTAGATCTAAACGGGTTGTTCACATGGCACCGTCCTGAAGAACGGTCGGTGCCTCCACGACGTCGGGGTGACCTTCAGCGGTGCGCAAGGCGCGCTCGATCTGTTCCTGGCGCAGCCATTTATCCGGGGGTATGAAGTACCAAGAGAGGATTGCGAAGACCGACACCGAGCCAAAGATGGTACAGGCAAAGTTGAACGTCTTGGCCGTGACCGGGTAGAAGAACGGGGAGATCGTAACCTATGCAAACCCCCATTCCATTTTGTTATACGAAATACAAACGAGACGAGGACGTAGCGAACGCACCGCAAAGACGAGCCCATTGAACAGCACGGTCGCGAGGTACATCGGTCGGGCCCAACGTCCGAGATAGAAATGCGACGTCTTGAAAGCGTGCGGCGTGCATGTGAAACGCAGCGCAGCGATGACCGCGTATGCCGCTATGGTCGGCACGCCGCCTGCCGATATGAGCGACGTGAAGGCGACTTGGCTGGGTATGATGGAGCACAACAGAACGGCCGCAAAGACGAACATGACCGTCACTGCGTTTCTCGGCTGTCGGTGGTTATCGACGCGTCCGATCCAGCTTGAGAAAGGAAGTACGCCATCACGCGCGACGGCGTAGATGAGTCGCGAAGAGGCCACCACGGCTATACTGGTATTCTGCGATGCAGTGAGTACTACTATTATGGTACGAATGAAGGGGAGGGGGGGAAATGGACGCGCGGACCATGATGAGACCGATCACGGCGATGATGGTCATGAAGATGCTTGGACCTTTTCCTAATGCGAGCGCGTAGAGCTGTACGAATGGTTGCGGGGCATCGAGCGCGAAGAACTGGTCCAAGTCCGGAATGCAGAACAAGAAGAGGATGGTGGTGAGGAATCCGAGCACGCCCGTGGCGATCGCGCTTGTGAGGATTCCTTTACCGGCAATGACGCTGTAGTGAACAGAAATTGGCGTTAGATAATTAGGAGACGCGAGGGTTTATGGTAATGCTCAACCCACTGCGCATTTTTCGTCTCTTCGGCAATGTGGCCCGAGGCGTCGAAGCCGGTTAGTGTGCCTGCGGTGAAGAGGCTTCGGAGTACACATATCAGAACTTTTCGCCATAAATAGTCGCGAGTTACAAAAACGACTCACAAAGACAGAAGCCAATTCCATCCCGCAGGAGCTCCGGTTCCATTGTCTATCGTTTGCTACTAGTGAGCATCCAATCGCAAAAAAATGTTTTTGTATTACGTACACGTCGAAGTGAAGACGAATTTTGCGGAACGGAACCCGTACGTATTGTGCACGGCGATCGGGAGCCAGATGAGGCAGAGGAAAAAGTCGAGCATGAGGATGAAGATCGAGAAGCGGAACACGCTCTTGTACCACTTTGGCGGGAGGTAATTGATCGCGATAGATATGAACAGCATCAATTCGGAGACGCCCCAGACGAATGCTCGCCATCTGATGTTGCCGTTCCCGATGCCACCGGGAAAGTCAACCCCCCATACGGCGAGCTGTGATACGATGTAATTTGCTGTTGCCTAGTCGTACTCTCGTCAGAACAGCGGCGGACGCGGGTAAGGGACGAGGGCCATGGTGATCGCTTAACTTACTTGACAATTTCCGGCCGTGAATGTCATCCAGGCTGTGGTTGACCACCAGGCGACGAGAAAACCGAAAAATCGGGCACGTTTTGGTCCTGCGCTTTCTGCGGCCCATATGTAGATTGAGCCACTGAGGGGCAACGCAGAGCAGATCTCGGCAAGGACGGCGGCGGTGATGAACATGAACACCATGGTTATGAGGTAGTTTGACCTGGGGGACAGAATGTAACTCGTTAGAGTAGTTCGAGATGCTGCAAGTTTTGCGCCAAATGCACCATACTGCTGCGGGCCCACCAGCGAGTAGACCCAGGAAGAACGCCGATCTGAGGGTAAGGGAGGTAAGCCAACGATCGTCTTGGATAGAGGACGAAAACACAAACCTGACGGCACCAATAAAGTTCAAAGAGCAAAAGCTCACGGCGAAGCTCTCCACCAAGTGCCAAGTGCGATGCAAAGACTACAGCAGGACAATGTACTCAGCATTGCAAAGTAGTGGTCCTAATTTTAAAACAAAATTCTGCTCACTTGCTTGTAACCGAGTTGTTGCTAAAGAGAAAAACATAGAAAGAAAGAACGTCAGTAATTCCTGTAACTGCCCCACCCCCGAAAAGGGAGAGGGGGATAAGTTAAGTGCGACACTGGGGGCTTCCCTACGCAGGTCTGAGCGCTGATCAGGTTCGAACGGTATCATCTCAACCCCTGCCCTGCTCGACCGAGCTCCACACAACGCCACCAGCCCAGAGAGAAAGGGCGGGATTTACACGTTAGCATGGAGAACGAAGCAAGGCGGAGATACCCGCAGCCATCCAGTATTACACCACCGCCATAAGTATGGGGGACGTTACCGGTTGAGTTCAACTCAGTGAGCGACTCTCAGCCCCCGCTTAGGGGTTTTTTTTTGCCCTTTCCACCACCGCAGTGTCGTGGATGGGCAATGAACTCTTTTCACCAGTTGGAGCTCATCACTGTCGGTAGAGAGAGCTTCTTCGTAGGCATCTTTGCTCTTGATTGAGGGAGCCGACATTGGTACTGTAGTCGTAGTGGAGGTGGGAGGATAAAGTCGGTCACTGGCACTGGCAGTCGGCAATTCGCTGATAAAAGCTATTCCACCGATAAGAGATTCGTCCCCAGTCCGTCGTTCTTAACCCACGGACTGGGAAGACCGAAAACCAGGTGACAGGGCGACATTTGTGCCGACACGCGACACGGCTTCGGATACTGTACGTCAATAGCCTGAGAGATTTTTACATCGACTGGCTGATTATCGGCTGATTATCATGATCACGCGCCGGTCCACCAGGCCGTGACTCCGGGCAACACCAGCTTGTTTACCCATTCACCCCAATATGTCCAGATGTACATGTGCAGATATATTCAGCCCCACTACATTTAGCCCCAATGATCAATTGGTATAGCTTATCAGTGATGTCAAGTTATCAAATTGCCCCTGATGGTGTGTCCACCCGGTATAGATGCATCAGCATTGCGGAGATCGGTCATAGACGACGACTGTACCCTACAACTGGAGCAGATGAGTGATATGAAAAACATGATAACAGTACAATAAATCGATATCAAATCAATCCCATATGAGTCCCTGTTCATAGCCAGAGAGGATGATACGAGAAAAGGGGTGCATAGATCTTCGGGGGACGGGGTACCTTCTCACTCGGCTTGTGAGTGAATGTCAAACCACGATCATCTCCGATGTGTCCACGGATCCGAGTATTGCGCCCCAGTATTGTATCCCGAGTTGTACCCCGTGACGTGTGTTTGCATTGGCATGGCTGCGGGGGCAGGATCGTAAAGCGGGCGATACGTAGGCTTGCCCCGTCTCGTCACAAACCACACAGCGCCCAGGAATGCCGCTATTCCCACCCCCGCTGCCACCACGAAGATGGGGATTCTGTACTTCTGGAAGAAGCCTGGACTCTTATTGCCTGATCCCGATCCCGATCCCGATCCGCTGAAATGCTGTGCGCCCGTGGTATCTTTCCCGCCCAGTCGTGTCGCAACAAAGTCAGCGTGCGCGCTGGCGGGATTTGTCGTAGGGAGGATTTGAACGTAGGGATTGGCCGTGTTGTTCGTGCTGCCATCAATGAAGTCGCCGTAATTTAGCACAAGGTACACGTTCGACACTAGAGCACGCAAGAATCGAGTCCAGGATCAGCGAACTAACGCACAGACCAGGAGAATCAAGCGGTCTACTTACAGAATGTCATGCCCAAGATCCCATCGAAGGTTGGATCTTGTGCCCCGGGAATCACACTTTGGAACTTTGAATGGTCGGTGATCAGATAACACACATATTCCTGCAAAGACGTCACACGCACAGTCCCAAAGCAAAATGTATTTCCGCTGTTATCTGTCGCTTTCTGGGTCACATCCAGAGGATGGATAGGATATGTTTGACCCCCAATTTTGAACGATACGTTGAGCTCAGCTTGACAATCAACGACCCAGGTATCCCCATTGAACTCCGGCATGTTGACCAACTTGGCACCCATGGCGCCAGAGTAGATTGCATTCACAACGGACCTGTTGCACAGCGCATGCTCGGCGTTAGGGATACAAGGGGGGGAAAAGTAAAGAAATAACCACTCACTGGGGCAATTGGGGCATGGAAAACCCAGTGTCGAAAACTACCTGTAATTGATGCGGACCATGACTTGGCGCGAGGGAGGCATTACTTGTTGTCTTGATAGCGTTCCCGTCTGGGCCAATGACTCCATCGGAATCCAAGAGTACTGAGAAATGCTGGGCATCATTGACGCCTGCCTGGAGTACGCTAACCGGAACCTTGGGCTGACTCGAGACGTTTTGGAACAAAGGCAGTACTTCGCTGATGGTCATTTCGCCCGTATACGTCGCATGGGTGTCGTTTGGCCGATTGAGAAGAACACTGATGAAATTCGGCACGGAAGTGTTTTGGCGGAAAATGGAGTCGATGGGTGGATCGCCAGCAGAGTTCTTAAGGGTACTTAGCACCTGAGACCCAATACTGGGACCAAGGCCAATTAACCCTTCGCCAGCAGGTGACTGGCTTGAAGCGGTCACCTGGACTGGGAAAGGACGACAATCAATACAAGACAGCGAAAAAAAAGCGAAAGAGGGCGTACTGAATGCCTGGTTTGGAACGGTATAACCGAGCAAGGTCAAGTCTGCGGTTTGTATCGGGCCTTGGAACAGAGAAACGAAAACGCGTCAAAATTGTGGGCACTTGGCATGGCAAGAAAATAAATAAATAAAATGCGCACCTTGAACTGAGCCTACGGCGTATTGAATTTTAGCAGTAGCGCCAGTGTCTTTGGCATTGGGCACCGTCCCCGCTACCCATAAGTCGGAACTAGGGTTGTTTTGTGCCAAGCGCACGGCAGGTGAATAGGCGAATACGCTGAGCGTAGATAGGGGGAGCGAATTTAGAGCCTTACCTGCCCGTGTCTATTAAGACGGCGAACTGCTTTCCTCCCAAAGTGACGTTGACATAGTACGACCCTCCAATATTGTCCAGACCAGATGTGGCATTGGGCGCACGTGTGAGTAAGTTTGGGAGAGCTGCTTCTGAGCGGCTGGGGAGCTCGATATGAAAGGCGAGGACTAGTTGAGAAGCCTGAAGGACGGCGGAGGCGAGCAGGATGGACGGTCTTAGAAACCGCATTGTGAGGTACAGGGGGGTGGGAGTCAAGTCGGAGGGAAATTCGGTATATATTCGAGCGAGCGCAGGGCGGACAGCCTCGCCATGTCCCTGATCGGGGATAATAAACCCTGTGCGTGTGCGCTGCGTTGCTGATTTCTGCATCAACAGTCAACCCAAAAAAGGAAATGGACAGGGGACCAAACTACGATAATTGCTGTAAACAACGCCACATCCCGAGACTCAAAAATTGCGAGGCATCGGATAAATTTGTCTTTTCGGGTTAGTGGTGGGACCTGGCTCAATTGCTGAATACCGCTTACAGTAATGTAACCTACTCCATGGAATAGATTTCCGACGGGCGCCGTGGTGACGGTGAGCGCTCCGTACGACATCGTGCTGTACTGGCGTGCCGCGTGTTGATGATGGTTGACTCTAAAAGGCTGTGAGTCCGTGAATGATCAAAGTGTGACTGCGAATCTCGCCACAACCACCAAACTGCTCCCTTGAAGTATTTCGATGTCGTCATAATTTCCTGCACGATATCCTCGCCCATGTATAGGAGGTGGTCGATCCCACAGAAGCCAGAAACGTACGCTTTCCCGGTCCCGGGATTTAGTGAACCGCTTGTCGATCAAACTACACAACTACGGCACATACAGTACTGGTCAATGTCAATTTGCTAACTGGACCTTGCCAATAGATGGGGATCTTCACCATCGGCGATATTCAAGGCTACAGTGTGCAAGTAATAGGATTCAACATATCAGAGCTACTGTATGCGATATCTCAGTGAGCATGATCCTTCAACGGGTCAGCGACCAACTGAACATTAATGAAGCAATGTTAGCGATGTATTTCATGACACGAGGAACTTCAAGCTGTATCGAGTCACAGGTTCTGGGGCGACCTAAATGCTTTCTTTACAACCGTCAAGTGGCCCAGCTTGGTATGATTCACAAAAAAGTTGACACGGCGCGCATTTATATGTCCTGTACACGAAAGTGCATTATAGTTATCCGAATTGAGGGAAAAGGGAACTAGCTACAGTATTGGCACAACAGTGAAGGCGGCTCACAGTCATGCGATTCACTACCACTGACAAGCTGGTCAAGCAAGTTTCCCGGACAGGCAAGACATCATATACTGTAAATGCCATTATCCGCAATGCCTATCAACTGAGTGATCGACACAGCCGCCCGTCGCGGTGGCAAGAAACGAGGTTTAAGTATGTGCTGTATGGGGTTCGATCGTGATGGCCCCAAATGCGTACTGTACCGATCACAAGTGAAATTCCAGTATAAGCACTGCCTGAGCCGGTCAACGTTGGGTAGCTTAGGTTCTGATTCTGCACAAAATAATAACCAGGATGGAGCCAAGATAAAAAAAAAGCGGTACAGTCACGATAGTAAATACCGCCAGAGTGCAACCGAACGGCGGTTGCAGCCGCAGCCAGTAATTATATAAGGTTTACTAAACCGTAAGCTCCGCAGCATGAGTAAGTTTACTTCCTACCAGCACCAAGGATCGCCGAGACCACCGCGTACTCATTAAAGCCCCTATTCATGACAACCGTTACAGTATATTAAGTTAGTAAAGGGCAGAGGACCGCCACTGCCCCAGACACTCGAGACGGGACGGGAAGCCATTGCCCCAATCAGAGATTGGCATAATGCGGAAGACAAGTCATTTTAATGACATCCCATGCCCGGTTCCCAACGTCGACCTGGAAGGCGCGAAGAATTGGTGATGAAACGGCAATTTCACGCGGATCCTCATTACCCTGGAAAGTCACACAATCCGAGCTGGTGGATATCGTGGGGTGTGATACTGACACTGCCCACGAGATGTGGAAGAGGCTCGAGGATTTCAAGACCATGCTCGCGCAAAGGCGCAAACTTTGCCGCACTACCGCTAAAGAGGAGACAACATCGTCGGACACCTTGATAAATTGAAGAAGTATCGCGATCGAATCAACTTTGCGGCCGTCGGCGACAAGCGATTTGAGATTTCCGATTCCTTCTTCAATGTGATCATCGCGCATGCCACCGTCGTGGGACACGTTTACGGGCGACTACGTCGGAGCTCAGGCGTTTGTCGTCGTGAACAGTGGGACGGCAAATTCATACCAACGCACGTAATCACGTAGGCCAATCAAACTTCTGTTCAGAATCTGACACTTGTTAACCTTTGATCTGGTTGCTCCGTTCCGGATCCGCTGCCCGTTCGAAAAACCTCAAGCAATGCATTGCAAGGTGTGCAATGAAGGGAAAGGTGCGAGTATAAGACAATAGACAGTCCCTATAGAGAGACTCAATAGAAATAGAAGAAAGGGTACGACGAGACTTAGCGGCGGCGACGAGGGTACTGAACGCGTGACGGATCGGCTCGGGTGCGATGTGTTCACGGCGGCGGCGGTACTCGAGAAACGGACGCTGAGGCTTGTCGAAACACAGAGATGGAATTTTATAGATGAAGCCCAAAAGACGACGGGCTTAAGTACATGATGGACAGGCGACAGGACACAATCACAGAACAATAGTACAATCCGACACACAATCCTCTAAGCCACAACGCGAACACACTCCGTGACAATGAAGCCACGGGACCGCTCAGGGCACGCGCAGGGCACGCGACGTCCTTACAGCAAGAAACGTAATCACGACACCGAAGATTGCCGTTACCTCGGACAACCTCGCTGCGGCGGGTGTGGGAAATTTTGGACATGGCGCTAGCGAATGTCGGAAAAATATGACGGTGAAGGGGATAAAACCGACAGACGAAAAGGACTGAAAAGAGGCGGATGAAGGATCAGAAGGAATAGCAGTCGTCATCGCGTTTTTTGTAAAACCCTACCCTACCCGGTATCCCTGGGAGAAGCATTTCCGTAATCCTTTTTTTATTTGACATCCATTGGGGAAGCGCAGTTTATGGTGTGCTGCCGATGCGTGGGTCGTAAAAGGAGGAGAGAAGTACTGGAGAAGTGATATGTACACATGCGGAGTGGGGCATCAACCGCAGACGGAACGTGCTATGGTGGCATTGAGTGATTCAATACTACCAAACCACGTTCTGTCTGTTATTGACACTGAACTTTGCTTGCTAAGTGCGGCCTCGACCACCGAGGGAGGAAGGCGTGGAAAAGGAAGGGGGCACATGTAGAACAACAAGTCATGATCTGGGAGTGCATGGGTGGACGTGAGTGGAAAAGGAAGTAACTTACTGAAGTGAGAAAGGCGAATGAAAGCGAAAGTCGTGAGGACGTGACGCGATCTATTATCACGACGGGCAGAAGCGGATGAACGGAGCCCGCCTATGGTCGACTAAGGGATCAAATGCGAGCAGTGTGCTTGCAATCAGTTGTGAACAATACCGAATGTTGTAACAGGTTACCTCTGCGTCAAGATTAATGACTCCTCGTCTTCATCTGACTGGTGACTAGGTGACTGTCTGCGCTCTCATCTTTTCTTGGCCTCTCATGGTGGCAGTTTGCTGCTATCTCATGTGTGGCCCCTTCTCCGCCAATACGTCTATGTCCATGTCCCTGGAAGTCATATGAACACATTGAATCGGTGCTGTAAGGATCGGAATGACACAGAGGTGTAAATTTCGAAAGAGTGCAGACAAGCCGATGTCAGACAACCCAACGGAGGCTCGTG
>WNFO01010241.1_pt1 | contig 10159 bp, 7 predicted proteins | sample 5400251 | NCBI WGS metagenome assembly WNFO01 (sample SAMN13153354, study PRJNA577476) | soil metagenome | isolation source: 100 cm saprolite under Madrone tree | place: USA:California | collected 2016-06-14
CGTCGAAATCGTGCAGCAAAGCGATGGCCATCAGCACGGCGCCGATACCGATCAATGACAGGGTCAGCGCGCGCATACGCACGACGCGGATCGGGTGAACAACGTGGAACGGAAGAAAGGTCGACGCAATCAGGACGGCCACGCCAACGCTCGAGAGCAGCGGCGGCAGTTGCAGCAAGAACAGATAGAATGCCGCGATGTTCCACAATCCCGGAAATCCGCGAAAATGGTTGTCGACGCTTTTCATCCGGCGATCGGCGAAATAAAGCGCCCCGCTGACGGATATACCGATGCCCAAAAGCGGCGCCGCATACGGCAGCAGCAAACCGCTCGCGGCGATCGCGTAAGCCGGCACAAAGACGTATGTGACAAAATCAACCACAAGGTCGAGCATCTCGCCCGACCAATTCGGTTGCAGCCGCACAACGTCCAACCGCCGTGCGATCGGGCCGTCGACCGCGTCGATCACCAGCGCGACCCCGAGCCACCAGAACATTGCGGCCCAGTGCGCCCGCACAGCCTCGAGTAACGCAATAAAGGCGACGCCTGCGCCCAACGCCGTAAAGACGTGCACGGAAAATGCGGCGGCACGCATTCCCTTTGATTCGGGCGATTCGTGAAGGTTTGCCTGGTCCATTTGCTCCAAAGTGCTATCAGGAATCGCCCCGATTTGCATTCGCGGTTAGGCCGTCAGCTCTGAAATTTCGAGGACCTCAGGTCGGCGATGCGGGCTTGAAAACGCCATTTGGAACATCAATTGTCTCAAAGATGAACGAAGTATCTGGTAAATTTGACGTCGTCGTGATTGGCGGTGGCCCGGCCGGGCTTTCGGCGGCGATTGCGTTGGCGCAGACCGGGGCAAAGACAGCCTTGATTGCCCGCCGCACGCCTTATGCCGACAACCGCACAACGGCCTTGTTGGGCGACTCCATTGAGCTGTTGCGACGGCTCGATGTCTGGCGACGTTGCGAGGACAAGGCGGCGGCGTTGCGGACGATGCGCCTGGTCGACGATACAGGGCGGTTGATCCGTGCGCCCGAGGTCCGCTTCTCATGCGACGAAATAGGTCTCGACGCGTTCGGCTACAACACCGAAAACCGCGCACTCATGATCGCATTGGAGGAACGCGCCGTCGAACTTCCCGATCTAACCCGATTTGACGACGAGGCCGTGACGATCAAGGCGGGTTCCGCCGAGGTTACCATTCACACCCGGCAAGGCCTTTCGTTGGCTGCGGGCCTTGTGGTCGGCGCCGACGGGCGGCAATCGCTCTGCCGCGAGGCCGCCGGCATCGAAGTCAGCCGCCACGATCTTCATCAGTCGGCGCTCACCTTCAACGTCAGCCATTCGCGGCCCCATCGAAATATCTCCACGGAATTTCACACCGCCCAAGGTCCCTGCGTGTTCGTGCCGTTGCCTGGCGACCGTTGCAGCGTGGTGTGGGTCATGTCGCCAAAAGAGGCCGAGCGGCTGGTCGCCTTGAGTGATGACGAATTGTCGATGGCGGCAGAGACCCAATCGCACTCCATTCTTGGCCGTCTTCAGGTCGAGCCGGGACGCCATCTGTTTCCGCTTTCGATTCTGCGGCCCCGGCAATTCGCGCAACATCGCGTCGCCTTGGTCGGCGAGGCCGCCCATGTGCTGCCGCCGATCGGCGCTCAGGGCCTCAACATGGGCCTGCGCGATGCCGCCGATATCGCCGACATCGTGAGGCATGCGATGGTCTCGGGCGAAGACCCAGGTTCGCCGTTAGTGCTCAGGCGCTACGATTCAGCGCGGCGCGGCGACGTCACGAGTCGGACGTTCGTCATCGATATGGCGAACCGCTCCTTGTTGAGCGATTTGTTGCCGATGCAATCGGCGCGCGCCGTAGGCTTGCATCTGGTCGGCTCCATCGGGCCACTCCGCCGTCTCGCCATGCGCGAAGGCCTGGCGCCGTCGTGGCGACGGGTTTGAAGACCCTCTTACGTTACGGAAATGCGAGCCGGCCGGTCTGCAAGAACCACATCACGCTCGTGAGCGTGACCACGGACGCGAAGGTTCCGATCAGTACGGCGACAGACGCAGGCTCGATCCATGCGTCGTTTTGCCTGGCGATCACAAACACGTTCAGCGCCGGCGGCAGGGACGCCATCAACACCGCGGTGGCCGCCCATGGGTGTCCGAAGGGTCCGAGCAAGAACATCAATCCGAACACGACGAGCGGATGAACCAGGAGTTTCACCGCGATGATGGAGGGCACTTCCCATGGGACGCGCCCAAGCGGACGTAGTGCAACCGTCACGCCAAGCACGAACAACGCCGTCGGCGCCGCGGCATTTTGAAGAAAGGAAAGCATATTGTCGATCGCCAGCGGCGGGTGGATGTGCAACGCCGCCGTGAGCGCGCCGGCGCAGGCTGACATGATCAACGGGTTGAGAAGGATCTGACGCACGACGAGACCGAGCGTGCGCGACAACGGACGATACTTGACCTCTGTGAGCGCGATCAACAACGGCACCACCGAAAACAGAAAGATGCTGTCGCAACAAAAGATCAGGGCCGTCGGTGCTGCGGCCTTCGGGCCGAGCACCGCCAGCGCCAGACCGGGCCCCATATAGCCGATGTTGCCATAACCTCCCGAAAGGCCTGCGAGGGCGGCCTCGCGGAGCGACAGCTGACCGAGCAACCGACCGGCTGTCATGGCGAGAACAAAGGCGCTGGCCGTGCCCAGGGTGGTTGCGATCAAGAATGGCGGGTTGTTGAGTTCCGCAAACGGCGTCTTCGACATGATCCCGAACAGCAACGCCGGCAGCGAAACATAGAGCAAAAAGAAATTCATCCACGCCAGGCCCGATTCCGGAAGTGCCTTGGCCTTGCCGCAGGCGAAGCCGATGAAGATCAGACCGAAATACGGCAATGCGAGATTGAGAACGTCGACCATGGCGCGGATTTCTTTTTCTTCGTTTGGTGGGCCGGCAGGCGTGTCCGGCAGCTCGGCGGGCAGGTGTAAATTCGGAGGTTTGCCTCTAGCATCGGCCACAATCATGGTCTATTCGACGAGCCATGATAAAAGCGCGCACAGCCAAATTTCAGATCGGACAGATCGTCCGGCACCGGATATTTTCGTTCCGGGGCGTGATCTTCGATATCGATCCGGAATTCAACAACACCGAGGAATGGTGGCTGTCGATCCCCGAGGAGGTCCGGCCTCACAAGGATCAACCGTTCTACCACTTGCTCGCGGAGAATTCAGAATCGGAATACGTCGCCTACGTTTCCGAGCAAAATTTGCTGCCTGACGATTCCGGCGAACCGATCCGGCACTCGCAAGTCGCCGAGATTTTCGTGAAAGACAAATCGGGCGGCTATCGTCCGCGCAATCCATCGCTGAATTAGAGCATGATCCGGAAAAGTGGAAACCGGTTTTCCACGCGACAAACGCGAAACGCGTTTGCGCGCAGATCATGCTCAAATAAAGGGATGAGACCAAATCTCTCCAATTAAAAAAGGCGCTCGATCGAGCGCCTTTTTCTTTTTTGCCGAACGCTTTGTAAGGCGCGTTCTTACTTCGCGGCCGGAGCGGCCGCGGGCGCGGCGGCGCCGGGCTGCGTCGACTCAAGCTTCTTGCGCGCTTCTTCAGCACGTTTCTGCAACTCTTCCTGCAGTTTTTTCTGGGTTTCCTCGAACACCTTCGGGTCGGTCGGCGGTCCGTCATAGGCCTTGGCGAATTCGGCGAGCGGCAGCGGCAGCGTGAGCGGTGCGCCGTTGGAATTGATCGCCTGAACCAGCAAATTCTGGCCCTTCTTCATGTTCGCAATCAGTTCCGGGGTCACCTCGTAATCCGACATGCAGCCATTGGCGAAGCAGATCACATAGGGGCTCTGCGCCGGCGTGTTGTTATCGACGAGGACGCGGGTTCCGTGAACGAGCTGCATGCCGAGCGGAAGCGTCACGCGCAGGATCTTTTTCGGCTCACCTTCGGGCTCGATGATCACGGCGGCGATCACGGGCTGGCCGGACTCGATACGTCCATCCTTGCCGGTGAAGCAAACTTGCTTGGCGTTGGCATCCTGACCCTTCAGGCAGAATTTGGTCCAGGGCGCATAAATCAGCTGAATCTGCTGCTCTGGGGGTTGTCCGGCAGGCGGAGCCTGCTGGGCGGTCGGCGCCGGTGTCCCGGGAGCGGCTTTCGGCGCAGCCTTAGGCGCGGCCGCGGGGGCTTTGGCCTTCGGCGCGGCGGCGGGGGCCGCAGGGGCCGCAGGGGCTGGAGCGGGTGTTTGCGCCTGCGCATCCGGGTTAAGTAACGCAGCGACGAAAGCCGTTGCCGCCAGCAGGGCGAAAACTCGCCCACGCGGCCATGCCGGCGCGGCCAAAGTGCGGAAATTCATTGCGGAAAACCCTTTCTGAACGGAAGCGCCCGAAATTCAGCAGGCACCCACTTCTAGCCGTTTGGGACGGCTGTCTCCTTGCCAATTGAGGCGGTTAAGTGACAGGCCCTGCCGCCTTGGTCAATTGCCCGCCTTCAATACAAGGACGGACGAAAAGATCAATGCCGACAAGTGTGACAAGTCGTGCGGCACCCCTATGGCGGCTCAAGGCTAACGGCTGTGGTAAAGGTTGCCGGTGAGCAAGTTCGAATCAAATCAGCGCGCTTTATCGCGGATTTCAAGGCGGCACGCGGGGTTTCCTGCTCTTACTTATCGGATGCTGGCTTGTCCGATCCTGGTTTGCAGCGCCCTCGCCTGCGGCCTCTCGCTCGCGATGGGCACCCGGACGGCATCGGCGGCGGAAAGTTACGCCATCGCCATGCACGGCGCGCCCGGCTTGCCGGCCGATTTCACCCATATGCCTTATGCCAATCCGGACGCGCCGAAGGGGGGCCGGCTGGTGCAAGGCCTTCTCGGCACGTTCGATAGCCTCAACCCCTTGATCGTCAAAGGGCTCGCGGTGCAGCAAATCAGGGGATTTGTGATCGAAAGCCTGATGGCGCGCGGCAACGATGAAGCTTTCACACTCTATGGATTGCTAGCCAAAAGCGTGGAGACCGACGATGTCAGGAGCTATGTCACCTTTTATCTCGATCCGCGGGCGCGTTTTTCGGACGGAAGGCCGGTCACCGCCGAGGACGTGCTGTTTTCGTGGACTTTACTGCGCGACAAGGGCCGTCCAAATCATCGGCAGTATTATTCCAAGGTCACAAAGGCCGAAGCGCTCGATCCGCTCACGGTGCGCTTCGATCTCAGCGCCGCCAACGACCGCGAGCTGCCGCTGATCCTCGGCCTGATGCCGATATTGCCCCGTCATGCCGTAGATGCCGCGACCTTCGAGGAAACCTCGATGTCGGCACCGATCGGCTCCGGCCCGTACCGCGTCAGCGCGGTCAAACCCGGCGCAAGCGTAACGCTGGCACGCAACCCCGACTATTGGGGCCGCGACCTTCCGGCAAATCGCGGCCTGTGGAATTTCGATGAGATCAGGCTCGATTTTTACCGCGAAGCCAACGGCCAATTCGAAGCCTTCAAGCGTGGCCTCTTTGATTTTCGTGTCGAAAACGAGCCGCTGCGCTGGCACGACGGATACGATTTTCCGGCCGCGCGTAACGGCGGAGTGATCCGCGATGCCATCAAACCCGGGGTGCCGCAGCCGGCGGAATTTCTGGTGTTCAACGCGCGCCGTGCGATGTTTTCGGACCTTCGCGTGCGCCGAGCCTTGACGCTCTTGTTCGATTTCGAATGGATCAACCGCAACTATTTCTTCGGCCTTTATGGGCGCACGGCAAGCTATTTCGCGGGCTCCGAATTATCGGCCTATGGACGCGCCGCCGACGAGCGCGAACGCGATCTCTTGAAACCCTTCGCCTCGCAAATCCCTGCCGATATCCTCGACGGGACCTTCCGTCTCCCCGTCAGCGACGCTTCCGGCCGGGACCGCGCCACCCTTCGAAGTGTACTGACGCTGTTGTCGGAGGCCGGCTACGACCTCGATGGCACGGTGTTGCGGCAGCGTTCGACGCGGACGCCCCTCACCTTTGAGATTTTGGTGACGACACGCGACCAGGAGCGAATCGCGCTGGCGTATATCCGCGACCTCAAACGCGCGGGCATCGAAGCCTCGGTGCGGGCGGTCGACGCCGTCCAATTCGATCAACGCCGGCTCAGTTTCGATTTCGACATGATACCGAACCGGTGGGACCAGTCGTTGTCGCCAGGCAACGAACAGTCGTTTTATTGGGGAAGCGAGGCAGCTGACATTCAAGGCACGCGAAACTATATGGGCGTCAAAAATCCCGCCATCGACGCCATGATCGCGGCGATGTTGGAGGCACGCGAGCGTTCCGCCTTCGTCTCGGCGGTGCGCGCGCTCGACCGGACGTTGATGGCGGGATTCTACGCTATCCCCCTCTTTAACGTTCAAGAACAATGGATCGCGCGCTGGAATATGATACAACGACCGGCAACGAGCGCCTTGACGGGATATCTCCCGGAAACCTGGTGGCAAAGTTCGGAGCCGCGAGCGAAGTGATCCCGTGATCCAGACCAACGTATCGCCAACCCTCGACGGATTGTTTCGCCGGATTCTGGCACGGAAGCCGGACGCAACGGCCCTGCTCGATCCGCCCAACAAGCCGCGTATTACGGGCCAGGCTCCCAAACGCCTGAGCTTCGCGGAAGCCGATCGCGCGGTCTCGGCGCTGGCGGCGCATTTCATCGAAGCGGGATTGCCGAACAATTCCGTTATTGCGGTGCAACTGCCGAACACCGTTGAATTCATCCTTACCGTGCTCGCCGCGCATCGCGCCGGACTGATCGTGGCCTTACTTCCGCTATTGTGGCGGCAGGCGGAGCTGACGGTCGCGCTCAATCGCGTCGGGGCGCGGGCGATCGTGACGTCGGCCAAGATCGATGGCATCGACCATGCCGACTTCGCCATGAACGCGGCCGCCGAGGCGTTCTCGATCCGCCACGTCTGCGGTTTTGGTGACGATCTGCCGGAAGGCATGGCATCGCTCGACCTTGCGCTTGCGGAGCCGTCTGCGACGACGCGTACCGTGGTCCAGGACGGACGCAAGGCGGCGATGATTTCCTTCGACGTCACCGCCGAGGGATTCCGGCCGGTACCGCGCACGCATTTAAGCTTGATCGCGGGTGGTCTTGCCTTATCGCTTGAAAGCGACTTGCCCCGAGGCGCAACCCTGATGTCGGCATTCGCGCCGTCATCGTTCGCGGGTCTTGTTTCCTCGCTCGTGATCTGGCTGCTCACGGGCGGAACGCTCGCGCTGCATCATCTGTTCGATGACGAAGTGCTCGAACAGCAGATTAACGAGCATAGCTGCGACAGCTTGATCGCGCCCGCCGGACTGGCGTTGCGGTTGGGCGAGATCGATATACCCTCTCGTCTGCCGAGCTTGCGCAATGTGCTCGCACTTTGGCGCGCGCCGGAGCAGGTCGCATCGAGTCCGCTTTGGAGCAGCACGGGACATGCAACGCTGACCGACGTGTATTTATTTGGGGAAGCCGGATTGTTCAGCGCCCGCCGCACGGCGGATGGTGCGCCAGCGCCGATCATGCCGGGACCGCAGAACGCGCCGCGCGACGCTCCCGGCTCCTCGATCTCGGGCGAAATCTCTCTAACGCCCAAAGGTACTCTGGCGTTGCGCGGGCCGATGGTGACACCGGCCGCCTACGCACCGCCGCCACCGCCGACCGACTCGCTGGTGACGCAACCGCCACAGGACTTCGTCGATACCGAATATGCCGCGCGGCTGGATCGCGCCACCGGCGCGATCTGCATTACCGCCCCGCCCTCCGGCGTGATGGCGGTGGGCGGCTACCGGTTTCTGTCGCAGGACCTACAAGCCTGGGCGAAGCGGCTTGGCCAGGGCGCACTTCTGACGGCCTTGCCGGACCGTTTAAGCGGCCACCGCCTTGCCGGACGCGCCCAAGACAATGCCCGCGCCCGTGAGGCGCTCACAGAACTCGGCCTTAACCCGTTGATGGTGGAAGCCTTTCGCGACCGTCCGGTTTCCAACTGATCAAAAGCCGCTTATGGTTGTTGACGCGGCATTAAGACCGCCAAACTAGGATCGCGATCGTCATCGATCGTGTCGATCCGAGTTTTTCAGATGTCCCAGCAAGGTCCGATCATCGTCGTATCGAACGACGAGGAGAGATCGTCTTTCACGCGCGCGCTTGACGACGCGAAACTGTTTCCAATCATCGACATCGCCTTGGCCGACGCCTCGCGCGCGGTTGCGCAATTGCAGCCGGCAGCTGTTCTCGTCGGACCGTCCGAAGCCGACGAACCCGCCCTCCAGGCCCTGGCGGAACAGATCGCCGCGCGGGAGCCATATCTGCCGCTGATCGTTGTCGATCCCACGAGGGCCTTGCCGGAAAACGCTCTTCCTTTTTCGCAAAGCGGCGGCAAGCTCGACCGCTTGATTGCGCGGCTTCGCGCCGCGTTACGCGTCGGCACCTTGCATGCCACTTTGATGCGAATGGGGGTTGTCGGGGCCCTCTCCATCGAAGCCGCGGCGAAACATCTCAATATGCGAGACATCGACGGCATCGTGCTTGGTGAAGGTTTCTCCCCACGTGTCGTCGATGCGTTCCTCACCGTGCTGGCAGAGGATGCGCGCTTCCGCAATCTGCCCGTCGTGGTGACGTCGGATGGCCTGGTACTGACCTACGACCTGCCAAATCTCGAAATTATATCCGGCGCACCAGCGTACATCGCCAGCAACGCGTTGCCGTTGATCCGCCAGCATGCCTTCGAGGCCCTTCTGCGTCGTACACTGCGCTCGATCGATGCCGGTGGCCTGCTCGATCCGCGAACCGGCCTGCTGACGGCGGCGGCATTCGAGCGCGATCTCGCAGCCGCGGTTCATCAAACGCTCTCTCGCGGCGGCGGATTGTCGCTCGCCCGCTTCGCGTTCGATGCAAGCAATTCGCGTGCGCAACTCGACGGCGCGCGAATTCTCAGCCGGCTGATGCGGCAAATGGATTTCGGCGCTCTTCAGGAGGACGGATCCGTCGTCGTGGCCTTTGCGGAGACCGACTTGCGCACCGCGCATGGGATTGCACGGCGGCTATCCAGCGTCATGCGCCATACCTCCAACGGCAAACGCGAGGCGCGATCCGAGCCGGTCGTGACGATTGCGACGCTTTTGCCTTCGGATTCGGCGAAGGCCCTCTTGGCCAGGCTTTACGTGCCGACCCGCCGCGCGGCGTCATAATGGCGGGCACCTACGCCGCCTTGCGGTCTTCGGCGAGGTTCGCAAGCTGACGCAGGATTTCGGTCGTGCCGGACAGGCGCTCTTCCGGCGTTTCCCATTCCTGGAAGAACACCACTTTCATGTCCGGCCGCACCCTCGCCGCCTGGCCATGCTGGCGGATGAAGTAGACGAGGCGATCCGGCTGCGCGAATTTGTTGTCGCGGAACGTGATGACCGCACCCTTCGGCCCGGCATCGACCTTTTCGACATTGGCGCGGCGGCAATAGGCCTTGATCGCGGCGACCTTGAACAGATACCGCACCTCGTCCGGCAAGACGCCGAAGCGATCGCGCAATTCGGCGGCGAAATTGTCGATCTCCTCGTCGGCGTCGAGATCGGCCAGCCGACGATACAGCGAGAGCCGCACCGAGAGATCAGCGACGTAATCCTCCGGAATCAACACGGGCATGCCGATGGTGATTTGCGGCGACCAGCGATCGGCGACCGGCTCCACCACGCCGGCCTTGAGGTTGAGAATCGCCTCTTCCAGCATCGACTGGTACAGCTCGAAGCCTACTTCCTTGATGTGTCCGGATTGCTCCTCGCCGAGCAGGTTGCCGGCGCCCCGGATGTCGAGATCGTGCGACGCCAACTGGAATCCGGCACCTAGGGTTTCCAGCGATTGCAGCACCTTCAGCCGCCGTTCCGCCTGGGCCGTGATCTTCTGCTGTGCCGGCAGCGTGAACAGCGCATAGGCGCGCAGCTTCGAGCGCCCCACCCGTCCACGCAACTGATAAAGTTGCGCCAGGCCCAACATGTCGGCGCGGTGCACAATCAGCGTATTGGCGGTGGGGATATCGAGGCCGGATTCGATGATCGTGGTCGAGAGCAGGATGTCGTATTTGCCGTCATAGAACGCCGAGATGATGTCCTCGATCACGGTCGGCGGCATTTGACCGTGCGCGA
>WNFO01015984.1_pt1 | contig 10158 bp, 7 predicted proteins | sample 5400251 | NCBI WGS metagenome assembly WNFO01 (sample SAMN13153354, study PRJNA577476) | soil metagenome | isolation source: 100 cm saprolite under Madrone tree | place: USA:California | collected 2016-06-14
CGGAGCGCGCGAAGGAGTTCGGGCTGGACTTCGGTGAGCCGCGCGTCTCGCTCGACCCGCTGAGAAAGTGGAAGGCCGAGCGCGTCGTGGGCAAGCTCTCGCGCGGGCTCGCGTCCGTCGCCAAGGCCAAGGGCGTGGAGGTCATCGGCGGCTGGGGCGCCTTCGAGGACTCGCGCAGCATCCGGGTCGGCGGCGACGAGCCGCAGGTGATCCGCTTCAAGCACGCGATCGTCGCGACGGGCTCGCTGCCGAGCCGCGTGCCGGGACTCGACCTGGCGAGCGAGCGCATCATGGACTCGACGGCGGCGCTCGAGGTGACGGAGATCCCCGAGCGTCTGCTGGTCATCGGAGGCGGCTACATCGGGCTCGAGCTGGGTCAGGTCTATTCGGCGCTCGGCAGCCGGGTCACCGTGGTCGAGATGACGGATGGGCTCTTGCCTGGGGCCGATCGCGACCTCGTCCAGCCCCTGGCGCGCCGCTGCGAGAAGATGTTCGCCGCCGTTCATCTGAAGACCAAGGTCGCGTCGCTCAAGGAAGTTGGCGGCGCCATCGAGGCGACGTTAGGAGGCGGCCAGGGGCCTCAGTCATTCGATCGCGTCCTGGTCGCCGTCGGCCGCCGAGCCGTCAGCGACAAGCTCGGCCTCGAGACGACCAAGGTGAAGATCGCTGAGCGCGGCGTGATTTCCGTCGACGAGCGCTGCCGGACGGCCGATCTTCACATCTACGCAGTGGGCGACGTTACCGGCGACCCCATGCTCGCCCACCGGGCCATGCGCCAGGGCAAGGTCGCGGCGGAGGCCATCGCGGGGCGCCCGGCGGCCTTCGACAACGCGGCGGTCCCCGCCGTCGTTTTCACCGATCCCGAGGTTGCCTGGTGCGGCCTCATGGAGGCGGAGGCCCAGCGGGCGGGCCGCGCCGTCAGGGTCGCGAAGTTTCCGTGGGCCGCTTCGGGCCGCGCGGCGACCATTGGACGGAGCGACGGGCTGACCAAGCTCGTCGTGGATTCGGCATCCGGTCGCGTGGTCGGGGCCGGGGTCGTCGGCCCCGGCGCAGGCGAGCTGATCGCCGAGACGGCGCTGGCCATCGAGAGCGCCGTTACCGTCGAGGACCTTGCGCTGACCATCCACGCGCATCCGACTCTTTCCGAAAGCCTGATGGAGGCGGCCGAGAGCCTGCTCCACGGAGGAACCAAATGAGTGATCTCGTAGCGTTCGAGAAGCAGGGCAGCGTCGGCGTCATCACGGTCAACAACCCGCCCGTCAACGCGCTCTCCCAGGGCGTGCGCCAGGGGCTGACCGACGCCATCGCCAAGGGCGTGGCGGATCCGGGAGTCACGGCCATGGTCATCATCGGCGGCGGCCGCACCTTCATCGCCGGCGCCGACATCCGCGAGTTCGGCAAGCCGCCCCTGCCGCCTGGTCTTCACAGCGTCCTGGATGCGATCGAAGCCAGTCCCAAGCCCGTGGTCGCGGCCATCCACGGCACGGCGCTTGGCGGCGGACTCGAAGTCTGCCTCGCGTGCCACTACCGGGTCGCCGTCGCCGCGGGGCAGGTGGGACTGCCGGAGGTCAAGCTGGGACTCCTACCGGGAGCCGGCGGCACCCAGCGGCTGCCGCGCGTGGCCGGAGTCGAGGCGGCGCTCAAGATGATCGTGAGCGGTGATCCCGTGCGGGCGCCCAGGGCAAAAGAGCTCGGCATCGTGGACGAGGTCGTGGGCGACGACCTCCGCGCCGGCGCGGTCGCTTTCGCCGAGCGCGTCGTGGCCGAGAAGCGGCCGCTGAAGAAGATCTCGGCCATGGACGACAAGCTCGCGCCCGCGCGCGCCAACCCCGGCCTCTTCGACGCGTTCAGAAAGAGCATCGAGCGCGAGGCGCGCGGCTATCTCGCGCCCTTCAAGTGCATCGAGGCCGTGCAGGCCGCGGTGACGCTGCCGTTCGCCGAGGGATTGAAGAAAGAGCGCGCGCTCTTCCAGGAGTGCATGGCCTCGCCCCAGTCCAAGGGGCAGATCCACGCTTTCTTCGCCGAGCGCGAGGCGACCAAAATCCCCGACGTGCCCCCGGGCACGCCCTCGAAGAAGATCGAGCGCGCGGCCGTCATCGGCGCCGGCACCATGGGCGGCGGCATCGCGATGAACTTTGCCAATGCCGGCATCCCGGTGACGGTGGTGGAAGTCGCGCAGGACGTGCTCGACCGCGGGCTCGCCGTCGTCAGGAAGAACTACGCCGCCACCGTGGAGAAAGGACGGCTCTCCCAGGCCGACATGGACAAGCGCATGGGCCTGATCACGGGCTCGCTCGATCGCGCGGCAGTTCGCGAGGCCGACATCGTCATCGAGGCGGTCTTCGAGGAGATGGGCGTGAAGAAGGAGGTCTTTGCCGCGCTCGACAAGATCGCCAAGCCCGGCGCGGTGCTGGCATCGAATACTTCCACGCTCGACATCGACCAGATTGCTTCCGCGACCTCGCGCCCCGAGGCGGTGATCGGCACGCACTTCTTCAGCCCGGCGAACGTGATGCGCCTGCTCGAGCTGGTGCGGGGGGCCAAGACGTCGAAGGAGACCATCGCGACCTCCGCCGAGCTGGCGCGCCGCATCGGCAAGGTCTGGGTGCTGGCGGGCAACTGCGACGGCTTCATCGGCAACCGGATGCTCCACCCGTATCTCCGCGAGGCGGAGTTCCTCGTGGAGGAGGGTGCATCGCCGCAGCAGGTGGACAAGGTCATCTACGACTTCGGCTTCGCCATGGGCCCCTTCGCTATGCAGGACCTGGCGGGGCTCGACGTCGGCTGGCGCATCCGCAAGGGCAAGGCCGCCACGCGCCGGAAGGACCTGCGCTACTCGCACGTGGGCGACAAGCTCTGCGAGCAGGGGCGCTTCGGCCAGAAGACGGGCGCCGGCTGGTACCGCTACGAAGCCGGCTCGCGCGCGCCCAAGCCGGACCCCGAGGTGGAGGCGGTGATCGCCGCCTGCGCCAAGGAAGGCGGCATCGCGCGGCGGACGGTGGGCGACGAGGAAGTCCTCGCGCGCTGCCTCTGGGCCCTCGTCAACGAGGGCGCGCGCATTCTCGAGGAGGGGATCGCGCTTCGCGCGAGCGACATCGACGTGACCTATCTCTACGGCTATGGCTTTCCGCGCTACCGCGGCGGGCCCATGTTCTACGCCGACCAGGTCGGGCTCAAGAGCGTCTACGCGGACGTGGCCGCCTTCCACACCCGTCACGGCGAGCCCTGGACGCCGGCGCCGCTCCTCGAGCGGCTGGCGAAAGAGGGCAAGGGTTTCCGTGACTTCGGTGCCCGCTGACGGGGCACACGCGTCTTGACATGATGGGGGGCCCCTGCTATCAACGGAGCGCGCCGGGCTCCCCGGCGCCTACCCAGCCGTCGATCACACGCCGCAAATTCCTGGCCGCGACGGGCGCGACCGCCGGGGCCATGGCCGCCCACGGGCTCTTTCCCGCGGTGCTCCGCGCGCAGACCGGGCCCATCAAGATCGGCTTCCCGCTGCCCCTGACCGGGCCGTTCGGCGCCATCGCCGCCGACCAGAAGCGTGGCGCCGAGCTGGCGGTGGAGGAGCTCAACGCGCGCGGGGGCGTGATGGGGCGCAAGGTCGAGGTCCTCTTCCGCGACGATGAGTTGAAGCCCGCCACGGGCGCCCAGCGCACGATTGAGCTCATCGAGGGCCAAGGCGTCGACTTCATCGTGGGCGGCCTCGCCGCGCACGTGCAGATGGCCATCAACGAGCAGACCAAGAAGGCGGGCAAGCTGTTCATCTCGATCAGCCAGTCCGACGAGATCAGCGCCAAGCCCGACACCAGCCCCATCACCTTCCACGAGGCGCTCAACCCCACGATCACCGGCCGTGTAGTCGGGGGGTGGGCCATGAAGAACCTGGGCAAGAAGTACTGGATCGTCTACGCCGACTACGCGTGGGGCAAACAGAACAACGCCGTCTTCACCGACGTCATCACCAAGGGCGGCGGCACGGTGCTTGGCAACACGCCGTACCCGCTCGGCAAGCCCGAGTTCAGCGCTCACCTGCCGAGGATCCAGGCGTCGAAGCCTGACGTGCTCCTGGGCGCGGTGCCGGGCGCTGACGGAGTGGCCTTCCTCAAGCAGGTGCAGAGCTTCGGCATGAAGAAGGAGATGAAGATCCTCATGCCGCTGCACTTCCTCTTCCTCACCAAGGAGGGAGGGGCGGACGTCTTCCAGGACGTGTACGCCGGCACGAGCTTCTACTGGGAGCTGGCCAGCACCAACGCCAACGCCAAGAAATTCTTGGACGCTTCGATGAAGCGGTTCGGCGTGCCCCCCGACGGCTACGCCGGCTATGCGTATAGCGGCATCATGGAGGTGGCGCGGGGCGCCGAGCTGGCCAAGTCCACCAGCGCCGAGCCGGTGGCCAAGGCGCTGCGCGCCAACCCGACGTACGATCACTACAAGGGCAAGCAGTTCTGGCGGGGGTGCGACAACAAATCCTTCCAGGACATGTGGATTCTCAAGGGGCGGGCCCCGGCGCAGGTCAAGGGCGACTGGGGCTTCTTCGACATCGTCACCAAGGCCCCGGCGGACGAGCGCGACGACCGAACGTGCGCCGAGAAAGGGCACGTCTAGGCGCGCGCCCGTTCCGTGCCTGAGATCTCTCTGACCGCCCTCGCTGCCCAGCTCTTCACCGGGCTGGTCCTCGGCGGGATCCTCGTCCTCTTGGCCATCGGCCTGTCGTTGATCTTTGGGCTGATGGGGGTGGTGAACTTCGCCCACGGCTCCCTCTACATGCTCGGGGCGTACTTCGGCTTCTTCCTCTGGGGCTTCACCAAGAGCTACTGGGCAGCGCTGCTCATCGCGCCGCTCATGGTCGGCCTCTTTGGCATCATCGTCGAGCGGTCGATGATCCGCCGGCTCTATGGCCGCGGGCCCGACGACCCGCTCCTGCTCACGTTCGGCCTGTCATTGGCCCTGGTCGAAACGGTGAAGCTCATATGGGGGAAGATCGGGCTCACGCTCGATCCCCCCGCCCAGCTCGCCGGCGCGATCGATCTTGGCTTCATGAAGTTCCCCGCGTTCCGGCTCTTCGTCCTCGCCGTCACCGCGCTCGTGCTGATCGGCCTCTGGCTGTTCCTCGAGAAGACCAATGTCGGGCTCATCGTGCGCGCCGGCACCCGCGATCCGCTCATGGTCCGCGCGCTGGGAATCAACCTCGACCGCGTCTGGCTCCTCGTCTTCGGGGTCGGCACTGCCATGGCCGGGCTCGCCGGCATCCTCGCCGGCCCGCTTCGCGGCGTCTACGCCGAGATGGGTGTCGAGATCATCATCGAGTGCTTCGTGGTCGTCGTCGTGGGCGGCATGGGCAGCCTGCCCGGGGCCGTGGTCGCCGGGCTCATCATCGGCGAAGTGGTGAGCCTCACCAGCTTCTTTGCTCCGAAACTGGCGGAGATCATCGTGTTCGTCGTCATGGCGCTTGTCCTGCTGCTGCGCCCCAGCGGGCTCTTCGGCGAGCCCGGGCTGGCCGAGTAACCGTCCTTGCGAAGCGCGTATCGGTGGATCGCAGGGCATCCCAGCACGTCCATCATCGTGTTCTTCGCGATCCTGCCGTTCATCGTTCCCTATAAGGCCCTCGCCACTCAGTTGCTCGTGTACGGCCTCTTCGCGCTGGGGTTCAACCTGCTCTACGGCTACACCGGGCTGCTGTCCTTCGGTCACGCCGCCTACTTTGGGCTCGGCGCCTACGGAGCGGGGATCACCCTGGCCAAGCTCGGCTGGCACTCGGTGTGGGGCGCCCTCCTGATCGGCGTCGCCGCGGCCGGCGTTGGTGGCGCGCTCGTCGGCTTCTTCTCGCTCCGTCGCCGCGGCATCTACTTCGCGATGCTGACGTTGGCCTTCGCACAGCTCTTCTACTTCATCGCCTTCCACCTGGCCGATCTCACCGGCGGCGACGACGGGTTGCGCGGCATTCCCCAGCTCTCCCTCGGCCTCTTCGGCTGGCAGATTCCCCTGCGCAACCCGCTGAGCTTCTACTACTTCGCGCTTTTCTGGGTCGGTCTGGCCGTGGCCGCGCTTCGGCGCGTCCTGGCCTCCCCTTTCGGGACGGTGATCGCGGCGATCCGCGAGAACAACGACCGCGCCCAGGCCTGCGGTTACGATGTCGTGCGCATCAAGCTCGTGGCATTCATCTTCTCGGCACTCCTCACCGGCCTCGCCGGGGCGCTCGACGCGCTTCGCATCACCGTGGTGCCGGTGGAGGCGCTCTACTGGAGCACGTCCGGCCAGGCAGTGATCATGACGCTCCTGGGCGGAGCCGGCACCTTCTTCGGCCCGTTCGTGGGTGCCGGGACCTATCTCGTGCTCCAGGATCGGCTGAGCCTGATCATGGAGTCCTGGCCCCTGGTCATTGGCCTGCTGTTCATGGCATTCGTACTGTTCCTGCCCAAGGGCATCTGGGGAACGCTGCTCGCTCGCCTCGGCGCGCGTTTCGGGGGCGCGCCGGCGGCATAGCGAAAGCGAGAGGAGGCATCACCATGGCGGTCAAGGTGCTGGAGCTGCATCACCACGGCATCCGTGTGAAGCCCAGCGAGACGGACAAGTCGCTGGCGTTCTACCAGGACGTGCTGGGTCTGACGGTCGACACGGGGCGCCCGGAGATACCCGGCATTCCCGGCTACTGGATGGACTGCGGGAACGACACGCAGATCCACATCATGGGCTGTGACGGGCAGTCGCGCTACGCCAAGGGACCCAGCCAGGACCCGACGACGCTCCACGTGGCGCTGGCCGTGCCGGACGTCCAGGAGGCCAAGCGCGAGCTGGACCGGTTGGGCGTCAAGTACTGGAGCATCGTCTCCGTCGTGGGTCCCCACCTCGAGCAGCTCTTCATGGATGACCCGCACGGCAACCTGATCGAGCTGCACGAGGCCGGCACCTGCCGCTGCAAGAAGACGGCCCGGAAGAACGCGGCGGCGCAGACCATGGCGGGCTAGGATGCTGCAAGACGTCGTCGACCGCGCCGACGCGCTCACGCGCGAGAAGATCGCCCCGCGCGCGGCGATGTACGACCGCGAAGGCAAGAATCCCGTTGAGAGCTGGGGCGACCTCCGGCGCGAGGGGTTTCTCGCCTGCGCGGTCCCGACGGTGTACGGCGGCATGGGGCTCGACATGGCGACCTACATCGCTGTCATCCGCACGATCGCCCGCGGGTGCGCCAACACAGCCATGACAGTCCACATGCATTCCACGGTCATGCGCTTCATCGACGCGCTCGGAACGGAGGCGCAGAAGCGCCGCTACTACCCCGAGGTGGTCGAGCGTGGCAAGATGTTCGGGAGCTGGGGCAGCGAGCCTGCCGTGAGTCTCTCGCGCACGTTCACCATGGAGACGGTCGTGCGGGCGGGGGACGGCGGGTGGGTCGTGGACGGCGTCAAGCACTTCTGCACCATGGCGCTCGGCGCCTCGTACTACATGGTCTGGTGCGCGCTGGACGGCGGCACCGACATGGCGAAGGCGCTACTGCCGATCCTCGTACCCGCTGAAAGCGCCGGACTCTCGACCGACGGCAAGTGGGACACGCTCGGCATGCGGGCAACATTCAGCCCGACCGTGACTCTGTCGGGCGTGCGCGTCCCGCCCGACGCCGCCCTCGGCAAGCCCGGCCTGGCCGCGGCCGTGGGCGTCATCGAGGGCTTCGCGCTGGGCTACGCCGCCGTCTATGTCGGCATCGCGGAGGCGGCCTTCGAGTTCGCGGCGGACTACGTGAAGAAACGGGTCGTCAAGCCCGAGAACGTTCCCGTCGCGCATGACCCCGCGGTCCAGCGCCAGATCGGCGATCTCGAAGCGCGCCTCGACGCCGCGCGACTCATCCTCCACGACTCGGCCTTGCGCTGGGAAGGAGGCAACGTCGTGCAGCGCGGGCAGCTTGCCAACCGGGCCAAGTACCTGACGACGGAAATCGGCTTGCACGTGACGTCGCTGGCTCTCCAGATCACCGGCGGGAGGGGCGCCTACAAGGACTATCCCGTCGAGCGCGCGTTCCGCGACCTTCGAACGGCGTCCCTGATGCCGCCCACGATGGACCGCATGGTCGAAGGCATGGGCAGGCTCGCCCTGGGGTTGGGCGGAGGCATGTTCCAGTTCAGCGCCGGCAAAAGCAGCTCCTGATGCCGAAGATCGCCTTCGTTGGCCTGGGAGCCATGGGCAGCGCCATGGTCAAGCGCCTCCTGGCCGCTGGACACCCGGTGACGGGCTACAACAGGACTCGCGCGAAAGCTGAGGCTCTTGCATCCCTCGGCATGGCCGTCGCCGGCTCGGCCCGCGCCGCAGCCGAAGGCGCCGACGTGGTGCTGAGCATGGTGACGGATTCGGAAGCGCTCCAAGACGTGGCGCTCCGCCCCGACGGCATCCTGGCGGGTTTGGGCAAGGGCGCGGTCTGGGCCGAGATGAGCACGGTTAATCCTGCGGTGACTCGCATGCTGGGCGAGCGTGTCGCGGAGCGGGGAGCGGCGATCCTGGACGCCCCGGTCTCGGGCAGCACGGTCACCATCGCGCAGGGGCAGCTCAGCTTCATCGTGGGCGGGGACGCGGCCGCGCTCGAGCGCGTGCGGCCGTATCTGCTGGCCATCGGCCCGACGATCACGCACGTCGGCGCGCTCGGCCTCGCCGTGACCATGAAGATCGCCATCAACCTCGGCATCGGGGTCCAGATGCTGGCTTTCAGCGAGGCCGTCCTGCTGGCCGAGAAGTCGGGAATTTCGCGCGAGCGCGCCGTCGAGGCCCTTCTCAAGAGCGTCACAGCCTCGCCTATGCTGAAGTACCGCGGTCCCTTCGTGCTGAAAATGCCCGACGAGGCGCTCTTCAACGTGGTGCTCATGCAGAAGGACCTGCGCCTGGCCCTCGAGCAGGGCCGTACGGTGGGCGTGCCATTGCCGGCGACCGGCCTCACCCACGAGATGCTGACGGCCGCTCGCGGTCTCGGCCTGGCGGACCGGGACTTCGCCACCGTGTTCGACGTCCTCGCGCGGATGAGCGGGCTGCCCGGGAGCTAGAGGGTCGCATGCAGCCTTCCCGATACACGCGCCGGCGCTTCGTCGCCGGCGCCGCGACGTTCGGCGCGGCGCTGGCCATCCCGTGGCGCGCGGCGCCGGCCGCCCAAGAGCCGGCGTCCCGGCCGCTCGTCCCGCGCGAGGTCCTATTCGGCGATCCTGACCGGGCGTGGGCGCGGCTGAGCCACGACGGCGCCTGGCTCGCCTACATCGCCCCCGTGGACGGCGTCCGCAACCTCTGGGTCGCGCCGGCCGCGGATCTCGCGTCAGCCCGGCCCGTGACCCGCGCGACCGATCGCCCGATCGGGAGCGAATACCAGTGGGCGCACACCAACCGCCATCTCGTCTTTGCCCAGGACCGCGACGGCGACGAGAACTGGCGCATTTCGTCCGTCGACGTCATGGACGGCACGCTCATGCCGCTGACGCCGCCGCGCGGCGTGCGCGCCCACCTGCAGGAGATGAGCCGCCACTACCCGTCAGAGATGCTCTTCGGCCACAACGAGCGGGACAAGCGCTACTTCGACCTCCACCGCGTCAACATTCTGACCGGGCGGTCCGAGCTGATGTTCGAGAACCATCGCTATGGCTGGCTCATCACCGACAGCGCCTTTCGGCTTCGGCTGGCGGTGCACTACCTCGGGGACGGCAGCTTCGAGTGGCTCGAGCTGCGCGAGCGCGGCGCCTGGGCCTCTTTCCTCACTGTGCCGATCAGCGATGTCGAGGGCACAGAGATGCTGGACTTCAGCGACGACGGCAGGACCCTCTACCTTCTCGACTCGCGAGGCCGCGACAAGTCGGCGCTCGTCGCCATCGACATGGCGACGCGGCGGGCACGGGTCCTGGCCCGCGACCCCGAGGCGGACCTCACGACGGTTGTTTTCCAGCCGGCCGACCGGCGGCCACTCGCGGCGGGCGGCATGCTCGCCAGGCGGCGCTGGCAGACCGTAGACGCGGCGTTCACGGCGGATCTCGAGCGGATCCAGTCCGCGACCGGCGGCGATGCGGACCTGAGAGGCCTCACGCTGGACGGCCGCAAGGCGCTGGCCTTCATCAGACACGACGACGCCAGTCCGGAATACGTCGTGTACGACCGCCCCTCACGGAAGCTGCGCCCGCTCTTCAAGGTGCGAAG
>WNFO01008363.1_pt1 | contig 10157 bp, 5 predicted proteins | sample 5400251 | NCBI WGS metagenome assembly WNFO01 (sample SAMN13153354, study PRJNA577476) | soil metagenome | isolation source: 100 cm saprolite under Madrone tree | place: USA:California | collected 2016-06-14
ATCCGCGTCTTTGGTGTAGGTGTTGCTCCCGCCGCTGCCCGTATCGCTCACTGTGAAGTGCGCATTGGCGGTCGCAGTCGAGTCCGTGGCGATGGTCACGAAAATCGTCCCCGAAGTTACCGTGACCCCCGATAGCGAGGCGGTGTTTACCGCCTTGTTGCTTGTCACCGTCCCTAGGAGGGTTGGCGGAGGGAGGCTCTTGACCACCTGGATGCTCGTCGCGCTTGAAGCCGGCGAGGTAGCGTTGGCGGCGTCGGTGAATGTGGCAGTAACAGTGTAGGGGCCAGGGCTCAGCGGCGTGGTGGGTTGGATACCAACGGTATTGTTGTTATAGCTCGCCAAACTTCCGCTCCCGGTGGCTACAAGGGTGTTACTGCTGTTGTATACGGAGACCGTGACCGTCCCGGTCAGCTCGGTCGTGAAACTGGGGCCAAAGAACGACGGAGTAAGTGAAGATGAAATGCCGTCTTCCGCATTCGGCGCGATGGTCGGGAGCAGGGTCGGCGCAGATGGCGGTGGCGGTGGTGGCAGCACCTTCAGGGTGAACGGGCTCTGTGTTGCGGTACCCACCGGGTTGGTCGCCGTAAAGCTAATTGTGTACGGAGAAGCCGCAGACGTTCCTGCGGCTGGAGTCCCGCTCAGCGTGCCCGTGCCGTTGAAATTGTCCACAAAGCTAACGCCACCGGGCAGCGTACCGATCTCGGTGAGCGTTATAGGCAGAGAACCTGACGTCTGGACGGTGAAGGCCCCGGGCGTTCCCTCTCCGAATGTCACATTGTTGGCGCTGGTAATGGCCGGCGGGGCCTCCACGACCTGGGTTATCGCCGGAGACGTGCCATTTGAGAAATTCGTGTCGCCGTTGTAGACGGCCGTGATGATGTGATTTCCTACTAATGTAAGTATACTTGTAGTTAAACTGGCTGTAGTCACGCCGCTCGTCGTACTGACACTCTGCGACCCCAGACTGCTATTGCCGTCCTTAAACTGCACGGTTCCAGTGGGTGTGCCAGCACCTGGCGAAGTGACGCTGATGGTCGCGGTGAAGGTCACCAATTGCCCGGAAAATGACGGATTGGACGAGGAGGTAACTACCGTGCTGGTCGAGGCAGTGTTCACCACCTGTTTGAAATTCGCAGAGGTGCTGGTGGCAAAGCTGGTGTCGCCGCTGTAAACAGCAGTGATCATGTCATTGTTACTCGTTGGGAGCGAGGAGGTGGTGCAAGTGGCTGTGTCTGGTGTGCCTTCTGGGTGAAATTGGGCAAGGTGGTGCTGCTGCCGGTGAAGTTCGTATCGCCGCTGTAGGCGGCAGTTACCGTGTGACCGCTCACTGAAAGCGAGGTGATCGCGGTGCTGGTCGCGGTGCCGCCCGATAGGTTGACAGGTGATCCGAAGCTGCTGCCATCAATCGCAAACTGGACAGTTCCTGTACGCGTACCGGAGCCGGGCGCAAATGCGCTCACGGTGGCGGTGAACGTCACCGATTGGCCGAAGACCGACGGATTGGCGGAGGAAGTGAGCGCAGTGGTGGTCGAGGCTTGGTTCACCGTCTGAGTCAGAATAGCCGACGTACTGGTGTTGAAGTTTGTGTCCCCGTTGTAAACAGCGGTAATGGAGTGGCCGTTTAGCGAGAGCGTGGAGAAGTTGCAGGTGGCCTGCGTGCTCCCGTTGAGCGCCACAGTGTTGCAGATCGTCGTTGTCCCGTCCTTGAACGTTACCGTGCCGGTGGGCGCAACTGAGAATTGCGGGCTCACCGTCGCCGTGAAGGCCACTGATTGTCCAAATACAGAAGCATTCGGCGAGGAGGTTAGTGCCGTCGAGGTCGAGGCCTGGTTCACGGTGTGGGAGACGCCCAAAGAAGTGCTGCTGTTGAAGTTGGTATCGCTTGGGTAGCTCGCCGTAATGGTCTTAGCGCCCGCTGTGGTGGAGGTGAGGTTGCATGTACCTGCAGCCACCGTCCCCGTGCAAGTTTGGCTGCCATCACTCACCGTTACGTTGCCCGATGGAGTCCCGCTGCCAGGGGAATTCACCGTAACGGTAAAGGCCACGGCGTACGGCTGGCCGACAACCGTAGCTGTCGAAAGATCGGTGGTGATTAGGGTGGTCGTGTTCGCTCTGTTGACCGTCTGGGTGAAGTTCCCCGACGTGTTGCCACTAAAGTTGCCGTCGCCGCTGTAGACGGCGGTGATCCTGTTGTGAGCGCCTACAGTCAACGCGGTGGTGGTGAGGGTGGCTGTAGTCACGCCGCCGCCAGTGCTCACTGGTTGCGGTGAGCCGACATTGGTCCCGTTGTCCTGGAACTGTACCGTCCCGGTGGGCGCGGTCCCTGCGCCGGAGCCGGGCGCGGTTACGCTGATCGCGGCCGTAAGGGTCACGGACTGGCCAAACACTGACGTGCCGACAGAGGACGTGACTCCAATGCTCGTCGAGGCCTGACCTACTGTTTGCGTGAGCGTGGAAGAAGTGCTGGTAGTGAAATTCGTATCGCCGCTATATGTCGCCGTGACCGTGTGAGAGCCCAGCGGAAGCGATGAAATGGGGGCGCTGGTTGCGGTGCCGCCCGAAAGCGCAACGGGTGATCCGGAATTGCTGCCGTCAATCACAAACTGGACAGTTCCTGTACGCGTACCGGAGCCGGGCGCAAATGCGCTCACGGTGGCGGTGAACGTCACCGATTGGCCGAAGGCCGACGAACTGGCCGAGGAAGTCAGGGCGGTTGTCGTGTTCGCCTGGGAGACCGTGAGGCTGTTGGCGGCCGAGCTCGCTAAGATTGGGCCGTTGCCAGCAAAATTCGCGTTTACGCCTGTCGTATAAGTCCCCGGTGCAATCGTCCCGAGGCTGGCGCTGGAGGTCGCAACGCCGCTCCCGTTGGTCGTGCCGCTGCCCGCCCCATTTCCATTCAGAGTGAAGGTGACCGTTTGACCGCTCTCACCGACGGCAGGCGATCCGGACGTAAGGGTCGCAGACAAATTAACGGTCTGCCCGTAGACGGCTGTGACCGAATTGACTGAAAGGCTCGTACTGTTTTGCACAACGAGCGTGGCAGTGGTCGTCTTGGAACCGCCGCTGCAGACGCTGCTTTCTGTGGCCGTTACGGTCAACGTCGAGGTGCCTGCTGGGGTTGTGTTGGAGGTGTTGATGGTTAAAAGTGAGGTCTGTGGTGAACCGTTAGTGCTTGTTACGATGGTCGGATTGAACGTGGCCGTTGCTCCGCTGGGAAGCCCTGACGCTACGCTAAGAGTCACACCGCAACTCGGGGTTGTGCCGCTAAAGCTTACCTGGACCGAATTCGAGGCGCTGCTCCCATATGTGGCTGAACTGCCGGCCGCAACCGGGTTTGGAGTTTGAGTTCCGGTTACAGTGACACCCTGAAGCTTAACCGGACTGGCATCCGTGAACGTCGTCTGCGCCTGGGAACCGGAGATGCTGCCGACAGCGGTCAAATAAAAGCGAATCCCCACGTCTGCTGCGTTGGGGACAAAGTCGGTGTTGAGGATGTTTCCTGCAGAGTCTGCCACGGCAGTGTACGGGCCGTGGGTATCGTTGAATGGCACTTCCTGCAAGCTCAATGTGACGGTTTCGCCGGGCCTCCAGCCGGAGCCGGTGATGGTGACGGTGGTACCTGGGGCGTAATCGGCCTTATCGGTTTTTACGGTGGCGAAGCCGTAGACTTCGGTGCTGGCGAGGGCGTTTGGCGGCGTGGCGGCGTCTTTGCCGCCCGCAACCAGGAGCAATCCGTCTTGCTGCATGGGACTGCCAGCGGCATTGCTGCGAGCCGTGGACAGAGAGCCGGTTGCAGAGAAAGTTCCTTGCCAGGGCGTGAACAGCTCCGCGGAAGAAATGGATATACCGTTCGAGGTTCCACCGACGATCAACACATTGTTGTTATGAGGAAGCAGGAAGGCGAGATGGCCGGCGCGCGCCGTGGCCAGCGCGGATGCGCTTGTAGTGAACGTTCCCGCCGCGGGATCAAAAATTTCCGCGGAAGACAGATCTACGGTGGTGGTGCTGCCGTCCGGGTTCGTAAGTATGTTGTTGCCGCCGACGACCAGAATGCGGCCGTCGAGAAGCGTTGTGGCCGAGTGGCCGGAGCGCGGTGTTGCCAGGCTCGGCCCGGCAGCGACGCTTCCCGCGACGGGATTAAGAATGTCGGTGGAAGCAACCGGCGCGGTCCCGTTGGAGCCGCCAATGATTATCACGCGGCCATCGGCGAGCACAGCCATAGCATGCTTCGTGCGCGGGGATGACATGACGCCGGCTGCACTGAATGTTCCCGCGACCGGGTCGAAAATTTCCAGCGTCGCGCTGGCCACGCCAGAGCTTTCGCCGCCCGCAATAAGCACGCGACCATCTTGGAGAAGCGCCGCAGCCGCTCCCGAGCGCGCTTCCACCATGCCGCCGGCAATGCTGCTCCATGTGCCGGAGACGGGATCGAAAATCTCGGCCGAGTTGGTCGCACCACCGCCTGCTACCGTGCCGCCTGCCACCAGGACGCGGCCGTCCTGCAAGGTGGCCGAAATATGGTTGCTGCGCGGGTTGTTCATGGGCGCAGCAAGAGGGGAAACCGAGCCGTCGGAGTTGAACAGGTCGGCGCTGGCAACCGGTCCGCTACCAGGGTCGCCGCCGGTGATCAAAACGCTGCCATTCTGCAGCAAAGCGGCAGAGGCGCCCGGACGGGCGGCAGACAAGTTTCCTGTCGCCTGCCACGTACCGCTCGGAATCGCCAGAACGAAACCCTTGAGTGCCACGAAGGCACCAAGCAGGAATCCTGTCAGGAGTACAAGTTTAGTGAAGCGACGCATCGTTAACCTCGATGGACAAAGAGGGCGTTTAGGAACTCAACGGCGACACTACCCCGTCGCATGCAGCAATGAGACTTCTATGACTGCCGCCAATCCGCGCTAATGTGTGGCCTACCCCTCAACTACCCTTGAGGGGAATCTCCGGGGAGTAGATGACTATGCGGGAGCAACTCGCCTGCCATCGCCCGGCCGAGAGCCGATGCGCATGGCGGACTTTGCAGTATCCTGGGGGAAAAACTGTTTCGGCAGTCAATCGTAAGCAATACAAAAGATGATAGTTAGAGGTGTCGTTGGCGCTCTAGCGCCTGGCGCAGGGCGCCAATTGCGGACCCGGATCTTGAAGATCGGCTCGAGGCTGGCAGCACCTTTCAGGCCTGCGCTCTAACCAGATAAGTTATGAAAATGTGACTTAGAAAGGTGGAAGAGGGAACATCAGTGCACAGTCTTGGATCGCGGCAAAGTCATGATTTGCTGAGGGCGACGCCGGAATCTTGCCTGGATGACTGAGGAATCCAAAGCAGTCCCCGCATGATCGCCAAGGTCGCAAGAGCAACTACAAGTCCTATTAAAGCAAAGTAGAGACTCGGCATAAACGCGCCTAGGAATTTAACGATCAGGTAAATGGCGATTACACATGGGAAGATAAAGATCCAAATGATGAGAGAGACTACGAGCGCTTTCACAGGGTCACCCCCTAGCGACACTTAGAGCACCCTTTCGATACCGTGAGTCTCGAGTTTCAGCAGAAGGCGAAATCTCAAGCTGGCGTGCGACCTGAGTTCCCGAGCGAAAAATGGTGTCGAGAGGCAGATCCGGCACTCAAGGCTTTAGAGAGCAGGGAGCAATACTGGCGCCAAAACGATCCGTCTGGCCTGGCATCCTTACTAGTGGCGCGCTTTGCCCCACTGGGGGCTTCGGATGTGTTGCAAATACAGGACTTAGAAATGGGGCCGAGAGCAACCCTAACTTCAAGTTAGGATCGCGTAAATGCGCTTCCAGGGAAACGTTTTGCCTAGTGAGTGCAAGACTTTGCCAACCGTTCACCATTCCAGTGATCGACAGGTTGCCTTTCGACACTCCAAGTGGCCCCGGTTCAGCAACTTACGTTCGAAACTGCTGCGCCCATTCAGGGCCGTTGAGCTACCGAGGAGAAAGGATATGGCGTCAGCGTGGGAGGGGTACCGTTCGGATCGAGGATCCAGACTTTTCTAGTGCTGTAATAGTTGATTAATTCCTGATTTTTCGCAGGGCCCTGATCGCGCGCCCACACGATCTTCGAGGCGTCAATGTCCGCCGCGTTATAAACCCAGTCAAATTCACTTTGATCGGTTCCCTTCCGGGTGACGACGAATACTACATGCAATCCACCAAAGCCCTTCAGTACCGAGGCCGTGGCGGGGCGTTCAGGAAATCTGTAATTGTCCGACGCCCAGGTAGTGAGTTTCGGACGAGTCAAGGTGATTCCCGAAATTGGCGCTGCGATGCGAACAACTGCAAGCAAAACGCAAGATACCACGATTGCCCTAGTAATTCCCAAGCCCACAGGTTTCGCCCCAAAGAACAACGGCCGGATATATCTCATCGTCCACAGAACAAACGCATAGACCAGGGCAGTAACCGGCGCAGCGTAATGCTGCAAGAAAATGACTGGCAACAACATTCCCGCGAATGAAACGCCGGCAACCAGCAAGAGAAATCGCATGGCTGGCGAAAAGTTCGAAAGTTTCGCTCCGAAGGGCAATGCCAAAAGCAGCATCAGAAATGGGACCGTCAGCATCGGTCCCAGGTAGAAAAGCCAGAAGAAAAAAATCCGGAGGAAGATGTTGGATAAAGGATGATGTACGGCGAAATTGAACGCATCAAACGCACTTCCCTCATAAAAATTCCGCATAGCGGGCGAACTATAGGAAGGCATAGGCTTCGGCGGCAGCCATGGGAAGGAAGGAGTACTCATGTATGTCCTCTCATACACGAGGTAGGGAGGCCGGAATGGTTGTCCCGTCGTCTTCCAGAAGTACAGCGCCATCGCGGCGATGGTAACAGTTACGATGATTCCGAGCGGCAAAATCACGCGCAGGATTTTTTTCTGTATCCGGTGCTCATCGTTTTTGAGCAGCCAAACGAGAAGAGCAATTGCAATCGGAACTGCCAAGAACAGGCTCTCGTAGGGGCGGCTATTGAACAGGAGCGCCAAGCCGATTCCCATCCATGCGGCGTCCCGCACCCGCTGTTCTTCCTTGATCCGCGGCAGAGCGCCGAGAACCAGCGCACCGCCGAGCGCCGCAACCGCACCGCCCCAGTAGCTGTTTGCCCAGTAACTGAAGGTTCCCAGCCGAACAACGGCAAGTATGCCGCCCAGCAGCGCCCAGGCCGGCGACATCCACCCTTGCAGCATCCAGCAAATCGCGGCGCACATCAGCGCCGAGCTCAGCAGAACGCCCCAGAACGGATGCCCGAACACCACTTGGCCAGCGGCCAAAAATAACCCTTGGGCCGGATAGTATTTCGAGACGTAGGTAGGGACCTGAATGACTTGAAACGTCTCGAAGTGAACCCACATCGGGTGCGTTGGGTTCGCGAGCCGCCCGTGAGCAAACGTATCCGACATCAGCAGATAACTGAACTCGTCGTGTATCGCGGGGCTAGGAACTGGAAGGACGGGCAAGACCGCGAGCCGCGCGACAACAGCCAAGATACCGACCACTGCCACGGACAGCGCGCGGCGCTGCGCAAACCGGCTAAAACCAGATTCGATGCGCTCGAACCAGCGCGACCCGAGATTCGGAAACGCGAAGGCACACAAAATCGTCACTATGCCGAGGCATATTTCAATTCGAAGCATTCTGATCCATGCCCACTTTTTGAATCGCCATTCGAGACAGTTTCGGAGGATTCTCGTCGGGCTCGACAAGCCAAACATTGCGGCCGCGGAAGTAGTCGAGCAAAGGCTGCATGTTGACGCCAGGAATCTCGCGCGCCCAGACGATTTTTGCGCGGTCAATATCGGCGCGATTGTAGACCCATTCTTCGCGCGAGTTGTGGTTGGGAGCGTAACGCACGATGACCAAATCGGTTCCGGGGTTTGACTCGATTTGCGCCGCGATTCGGGCGCGCAGGTCGACGGCGGGAAAAAGTTGAACGAAGTACCGATGAAAAGGCGCCAGGAGCAGTGCTACAAGAGCGGCAGCTCGCACTAGGCCGACTCCAATCGGGCGCGCATGAAAACGCCAAAGGCGGATGTGGCGAAAACCCTGAACGATCAGAATCAATGTCGTGGCGGTGAGAGGAGCCGCGTAGTGCGGCTGGAACCATGCGACCAGCAGGAAGCCTGCGAAGCACAAAGCAATTTGCACGACCAGGAGCCGCACTCGGCGATCGCGCAGAAGCCATGGCAGCGCAAGGGCCGGAAGGAAGAGGTCGGGCCATACGAAGAAGCGGCCAAACATCCAGAGGTTCACCCCGGTGGCAAGGGCGACGTGTCCCAAGCTATCTGGACGACCCATTAACCAAGCGATGGACGGCCACCAGACATTGTAGTAGGCGTCGAATTGGGGGTTGAGGAAGTGAAAGGGCGGCAGCGTCTTTTGCCAAGCCAATAGAGGCACGGCAAACCGGCTTGGAACATTGAGCACGTAGGGAAAGAGAGCCGGGTTTCCCGTGAGCCGCCAGTTGTAATAGCCCATGAAGAGCCCACACAAAAGCATCACCGTGCAAAACGGAAGGACCACACGTGGCAACGTATCGCGCCATGAAGGGCTCCGGCGCCGGAAGAGCCACAGAGCGAGAACAGCCACCACCGGAAGACAGAAGATGAATCCTTCGAAGGGCCGGCTGTTGGCCAGAATTGCGGTCCCCAAGCCGAGAATGACGGCATCGCGGGCACGGTGAAAATGTAGGATGCGGGGCAGAGCTCCGATGACGAGCGCCCCGCCAATGGCAGCCAAAGCCCCACCCCAATAGCTGTTTATCCAGTAACTAGAAATGGCCAGCCTGAGGAGAGCAAGCACACCACCAAAGAACGCCCATTGCGGCGGCAGCCAGCCTTGGAGAGCCCACAGAACCGCTCCGCACATGATAGAAACGCTGAGGAGAACGCCAATCCATGGATGGCCGAGCAGTTGACCCAGAGCCAGCATCGCGCCTTGAGCCGGTGGATAGATCGACGCATATGTCGGGTGCTGATTGACGTGGAAGGTGTCGAAGTAGATCCACATGGCGTGGGGAGGATTGGTGAGCCGCCCGTGCGCAAACGTATCCGACATCAGGAGATAACTGAACTCGTCGTGGACCTCGGGGCTGGGAACCGGAAGGATCGGCAAGACGGCGAGCCGGATCACGACAGCCAGGATTCCCAGCGCTACCACGGACAGCGCGCGACGCTGCGCGAACCGGCTAAGGCTAGATTCGATACGCCCGAACCAACGCGAGCCGAAATGCGGAAACGCGAAGGCCCACAGAATCGCCACTGCGCTGAGGCATATTTCGATTCGGAGCATTCTGACCTCGGGCGCACCTCGGCGAACAATACAACCGACTGAATAACACAGATGGCCCGTTCAAGGAGCCGCAAGTTTTCATCCAGTTTCCAGGCAAGGCGCCGTGTGATCTGTTGGCGGAGAGGCCTGGGAAGGGACCGCGATGAGTGGATGAATATCGACCTTCGTGCAAAGACTTGTCCCGTAGCCGAAAAATTTTTCCCTAGATGATGAGTTGATGAGTTAGCGGCTTGCTATCCCATCCTCCAGTAAGGCATTTGGTTTCAGCAACATACGCTTTGGTCTGAGTGAACCCAACTGGCATCTGGCGTGCTTTACCAGGGATCAACCAACTAGCCGAAGTTGCCTGGTTTCCGTGACCCGAATCTTGGCCCGTCCCACAAACTGACATCAGAGGCTAAGCGGAGGACCGTGAGCGAGTTACACGTTGCATTGGGTGGCGGATCGGGAACCGAAGGCGCGTCAATACCTGCGGCATCGGACGCTTGCGCGCCAGCGGCAGTACGGCACGAGCAGCAATCGGTCTCGTTCCTGAAGCGCATCTTCACCTTCCCCGCCATGCTGGGAATGGTTCTCGTCGCCACGGTTTTTTATCAAGGGCGGGGCTTTTTGGTAGATCCTGACGTGTGGTGGCATGTCAAGGTCGGCCAGGGCATCCTTGACACGCATAATTGGCCGACCGTCGATCCCTATTCCTTCACTGTTAAAGGTACTCCCTGGATCGCCTACGAGTGGCTTGGCGATGTGTTGCTGGGCGCGGTGGCCCGTTTCGCTGGCTTGCAGGGACTTGACGCTCTCCTGATCGTCCTGGGCAGCGCCGTAGTGATTGCGCTGTACTTCTACGGGGCGTTGCGATCCGGGA
>WNFO01015710.1_pt1 | contig 10155 bp, 5 predicted proteins | sample 5400251 | NCBI WGS metagenome assembly WNFO01 (sample SAMN13153354, study PRJNA577476) | soil metagenome | isolation source: 100 cm saprolite under Madrone tree | place: USA:California | collected 2016-06-14
ACGCGATTGCGGACTACAGCGACTATTCGCTCTTCTATGACCGGCTGTATGGGTCGGGCTCCTATTGGCAGGGCAGCAACGGCACGCCGATCATGCCGCAGGAACTCGTCGTGCAAAAAGGCTACTTCCAGAAGTGGAGTCACGAGCTGCGCGTGAGCACGCCGCAGGATCTGCCGGTGAAGGCGACTGCCGGCCTGTTCATCCAACGTCAACTGCACGACATCTGGCAGCAGTACACGATGCCGGGCTTCGGCTTCACGAATCCGGCGGGTGGCGGCAATCCCAACGGCTTCGCGGACAGTCTGACAATCCCGGGGCTCAGCAACACGATCTGGCTCACTTCCGAGCAGCGCGTCGACCGTGACCAGGCGGTGTTCGCCCAGCTGACCTGGGATATCAACCCGCAATGGGCGGTTTCGGGCGGTCTGCGCTATTTCAAGACCGACAACACACTGCAGGGCTTCTACGGCTACTCGCTCGGGTACCACAACCTGATCGGGTACACGTCGGGCGAATTCATTTGCTTCAAGCCAGGGATCATCCCCAACACGCCGTGCACCGATCTCGACAAGCGAGGCGCGCAGAACGGCCACGTGCCGCGCGTGAACCTGACCTACAAAGTCACGCCGGACAAGATGGTGTACGCGACCTACTCGAAGGGCTTCCGGCCTGGCGGTGTGAACCGCACGGCCCAGCCCGGCATCGGGCCGTATGCGCCGGACTACTTGACAAACTACGAGCTCGGCTGGAAGACGCAGTGGCTCGGTCACCGACTGCGGTGGAACGGTGCGCTGTTCTGGGAAGACTGGAAGGACTTCCAGTTCTCGTTCCTCGGTCAGAACAGCGTGACCATCATCACCAATGGCGGCCAGGCGCGAATCAAGGGCATCGAGTCCGACCTCGAGTGGGCCGCGAGCGGGGCATTGACGTTGAGCTCGAACTTTACGCTCCTCGACCCGAAGCTCACGGAGAACTACTGCGGCACTGCAGGTGTCACTAGTTGCCCGAGCCCCGCCAACTCCTTCCCGATTCCGTTCGCAGCGGGCGGGCCGGCCCTACAGACGGGGCCGTTCGCTCCGTCCGGCACGAACCTGCCCGTGGCGCCGAAATTCAAGGGCAACCTGATCGCGCGCTACGGCTTCCCACTAGGGAGCTGGAGCGGAAACGTCCAGGGGGCATTCGTCTATCAGACCAAAACCGCGCCACTGCTGCGGCGGCAGGACCAGACGGTGATCGGCATGCTGCCGGCATACGGGCTCTTCGACCTGTCCGGTGGACTCGAGAGGAATGGCCTGAACATTCAGCTGATTGTCACCAACGTTATGGACAGGCGCGCGCAGCTCACCCGTTTCGTGCAGTGCACGGTCAACGTCTGCGAGCAGCCGTACGTCATTCCGACGCAGCCGCGGACTGTCGGGATCAAGGTCGGGCAGAGGTTCTAACGAGCCAACACGCGGTTCGCTGCGCTGGCCGGCCGGTCATCGACTGCGAGAGAGGGCTTCGGCTACCCCCGCGAGGGTGTGGCCGGAGCCGGCCGGCGTAGTCGGGGCTTCGGCATGACAGGATCAACGCTCGGGAACTCAGGATGCGCAGCGCATCCACCTCGCCGGTGCGCCTGCGTGTCACCCTGCCGCCAGCGTACGCTCGACTGCGCCCGCCAGCTTCTCAATAAGCTCCGACAGCTCCGCCTCGCGGGCGTTGTACGGCGGCGCCACGATGATCGTGTCGCCCGTCACGCCCCCCACGTGGCCAGCGCACGGATAACAGATCAGCCCGTCCTCAAACGCGCGGCGACCGATCGCACGGCTGATGGCCCGCTCTGCCGGAAACGGCTCCTTGGTGGCGGGATCACGCACCAGCTCGATACCGATCAGATAGCCCCGCCCACGCACATCGCCGACTTCGTCGAACCGCTTGAGCGTTTCCCGCAGCTCGCGGTACAGCGCCTCGCCCCGGACACGGACGTGGGACACCAATGACTCGCGCTCGATGATGCGCTGAACTGCCAGACCCGCAGCGCACGCGGCCGTATGTCCTGAGTACGTGTGGCCGGTGAGGATCGTTCCCTGCTCGGATACAATTGTGTCCCCGAGCTCCTTGCGCAGAATCGTTGCTGCCAACGGGATGTAGCCACCTGCGAGTCCCTTCCCGACCGCCATGATGTCAGGAACTACTCCATCATGTTCGAGAGCGCGCCACGTCCCGCACCGACCGGATCCACACATCACCTCGTCGGCGATCACAAGCACGTCATGCCGGTCACACACGGCGCGGACTGCCTTCGCATATCCGGGAGGGGCAGGCACCACACCGCCAGCCGCTCCGACGACAGGCTCGAAGATGAACGCCGCAACATGCTCGGAGCCGAGCGCTTTGATTCTTGCATCGAGCTCATCAGCCAAAGCAGCGGTCAGCTCGGGTGCGGCCAGCCCGAGCAACGGGCGGTAAGTGTTGGCAGCAGACACGAACGACACATCGAGCAGGCTTCCCTCGAACGGCCGTCGGCGCTCCAAGAAGCCTGTCACGGAAAGCGCGCCCAACGTATTGCCATGATAGGAGCGCTCGCGAGCGACGAAGCGCTTCTTCGTAGGCAGACCGCGGGCATCCCAGTATTGCAGCGCCACCTTCATCGCCGACTCGACCGCTTCCGAACCGCTGGACGAATACACGATGTGCTCGAATTCAGGTCCGCAGCGCACCAGCAGTAGGCTCGTCAGCTCCTCAAGTGGCTCACTGGTGAAAAGGTACCGGTAACCGCACGCCACCTTTTCGAGTTGCCGGGCGATCGCCGCGTTGACCTCGCGGTTACCGTGACCGATGCTAAACGCGGCCGGGCCGCCCGAGCCGTCCAAATACCGCCGACCCGCGGCGTCATACACGTAGCTCCCCTCGCCTCTCACGATGCGAGGCAGCTTCTCCATTCCCCAGCCAATCGCGCGATTTGCAGTCATATTCTAGTCCCTGCCGTGCTGAGAAAAATCAACGCATACTGACATACACGTTCCTGGCCGCCGCCAACTGCGCCAGCACATGTGCCTTCTCCGCCGGGGAATTCCAGTCAGGGTACGCGGCGGTCGACTCGCTTACCCGGTCGATCCAAGCGACGAAGAAGTCGGCATCCTCGCGGGAACGCAGTTTTTGCCCGGCTATGTCCACGTAAATGGGACCGGTTGTCGCGTAGACGTAATTATCGAGCACCGGATAACGCGCACCGTCAGTCGAGGCCCGCAACAAACACCACCCCGACTCCCGCAGGTCCAGTGTCCCGGAATAGTCGCCCCGCGCCACCGCTTTGCCGTGAATGAGGGCCCTGACCAACTTCCCATTGCAGATGACATCCAGATGAGCCACCGGAACGATTGATTGCAGACGCGCCGTGAACGCGACAGCGCGCTTGGAATGATCGAAGTGCAGCTCATCGCCAATTGCGGCGCCCGCCAGGGTGAGGCCGAGCAGCGGGCCATTGGTTGCAAACGTGCGGCCGCGCTTGATCGCCTCGAGGAAGTCACCCGGCGTGACTCGGCCATCGGGCACGCGAGCGTAGACGCGGTTCATGCCGACAGGCCCGCGCAGCGAGGCAAAGTTGGCCATGGCGTCGGTGCCCCCTGCCGCGGGAATGCGAAAGCCGAGATTGAGCAAACGATACCAGACGTCGGCGGTCGAGCGATGATCGCTGAAGCCGACAATCTCCATGTAATCGACTTTGCCGAGCGCCACGTCTATCGGCAACTCGTTGGTGAGCCTTTCCTTGGCCTCGTAAGGGTGAGGTGGCGAGTCGAATGGATGAACATAGCCCACCAGCGCCCCCTTGGCGTGCGCGAGATCGGCGACATCGGCGTTGCTGGGGTAGAGGCTCGAGGCTGCCGTGTTGGGATATCCGGCGTAGCCGGGGAGTATCACGCCGTCCGCGAGGCCCAGGAGCCCGACATGACCCCAGTAGCTGGTGTGAAACTCCTGGCCGTGCACGACGAGCGTCTCCGGCTGGGAGGCCGGGTCGAGCTGCACACCGTTATAGGCGATATCCGGAAAGCGCTGCTCCTTGTTGACGATGAGCGACTCGATGATATTCAAGCCCTCGGCACGTGCCTGCGTAACCAGATGCGCTGGCACATTCCGATAGGTACCGCCGTAATTCATGTGCACATGCACATCGCCGCTCACCCAGTGTCCAGACGCCGGCACAGACCAGAGTCCATCCGCCATTGAAATCGCAAGCTCTGCCTTCTGGTCGGCGCTGACATTGAGGTCGTGACGCTCCAGGCGCCGTCCGAAGCCCTGCATGATTTCGACTCGGACGACGCCAGCCGGTACCTCGAGCGTCGCATCGCCCAACGCGTGAAAATAATGAGCCTCGAAACCACGCTCCTTGCGGTCGAAACCATCGTCGGCACAGATCCACGCATCCGCCGGCGCGTGGAAGAGTCCAGCCGCATCGGTGACGCTGAGGCGCGCAGCGGCGGCCAGCCCATCACGGTCGCGCAACGAAATATGCAGCTGCGCAGTGGGATACAGACAGCGTGGCTCATCCACGTGCAAGGACTGAATCTCACCCCCCGGGATCGGCACGATTTCGATCTCGGTGTTGCCGCCGCGATTGGCGATGAAGGCAATGCGCGCGCCATCGGGCGACCAGCGCGGATTCACCTGATCCCAATCGCCGAACGTGATCGCGAACGCATCGCCGCCGCCGGCGGGCAGTACCCACAAATTATGCCAAGAGCGACCTACATATGACGCAAACACCAGCCGGCTGCCGTCGGGTGAGAAATCCGGGCGCGCCCGCCAGTTGGTCTCCTCGTAGTGAATCTCGCGCGCCGGCGCACCCGCTTGCGCAGCCATACGCCAGAAACCGCCCGTACCGTAAATGTGGTTGCGATTCGAAACGTAGAGGATGTCCTTGCCGTCGCGCGCCCATACCGGGCTGATTTCATGATCGACCGGGCTATAGTAATAGCGCGGCACATCGCTGACATGCTCTCCCGTGAGCCGCTCCACGTGAGTCAGCCTTCCTTCAGTGAATTCGCCCACAAACACATGAAAGTGCCCGTTGAAGGCGGTGGACACGAAGACCAGGCGCTGGCCGTCGGGCGAAAATCGCGGTTCGACGTTGACAGCAGCGTTTTGCAGCAATGGCCTGCTCGCACCGCTCGCGGTATCGAGTACCCATAGTTCGACTGCATCGTTGCGATAAGAGCTGTAGACGATCCAGCGGCCGTCGGCGGACCAGTCAGGCTGATAATCGTAGGATGCCGCCGCCGTGAGTTGGCGCGTCGCGCCGGACCCGATGGCCTGCCGCCATAGCGATCCCGCCATCGAGTACACGAGCTCACGCGAATCAGGTGACCACGCCAGACCGCTCGGTCCGCTCGTGAGCTGCGGCAGAAACATCTCGCGATAGTAGTAAGGATGCGGCAGATCGATCTGCCGCAGCACCGGCAGGCGCTGTGCGAAGGCCGCGACACTCGCCGTAGCGAGCAGGATCGCACCGAGTGCGGCGCTGAGCGCTGTGTTCATTGTCATCCGCCTCGCACTCGTATCAGCGACAAGGTCACAGCTTGCGCAGGAGCTGCTATTCGCCGCAATCGCCCGCCCATCGCTCAAGTTATACCATGGCAGCGCGAGATCGACCGTGCAACCCGGCAAACCCATGTTTCCCATGACCTTGGTGCGACACCAAGCGCGAAGGCCGGCTGCCTGGTCAATGAGCGCGGATGGACCAAACACCAAGCACTATTGCGACCGCGGCGAGCGCACGCACCCAGGTTACTCGCTCACGCAGAACAACCGCCCCGAGCACCGTGCCGAACACGATCGAGACCTCCCGAACCGCGGCGACCGCCGCGACTGGAGCACGTGTCATCGCCCATAGTGCAAGTGCGTACGACGCGACCGAGCATGCGCCGCCGACTGCGGCGGACGGGATCTGCCGGCGCAATGCCGCCCAGCGCTGCGCACGGCCCCGCACCGTAGCCCAGATCATCCAGGGCACCCCGATAAGCACAAAAAGCCAGAGCGTGTAGGCGACCGGCTGACCGGATACGCGGACGCCAAGGCCATCGATGGTGGTATAGGCTGCGATCACGAACGCGTTGAGTAACGCGAGTCGGGTCGCTGTTGCTGAGCGGGGCTGGGAGCGTGCGTCAAAGATCATCGAGAATATGCCGCACGATACCAGCGCTACACCGAGCCAGACCGCTCGGGACAAATGCTCCCCGATCAGCGCGCCGCTCCCTATCGCGACCAGGAGCGGCGCGGTCCCGCGCATCAGCGGATACGCATGACTCAGGTCCCCGACTCGGTAGACAGCTACCAGTAAGATGCTGTAGATGAGCTCCGCCGCCATAGACGCGGCGAGGTATGGCCAGCTCGCCGGGGCCGGCGCAGCAAGAAAAGGCAGCGCGAGCGCAGCTATAAGGCCGGCGCCGATGTAAACGCCCGCTGTTGCGAGTCGTGTGTCGTGCCCGGCCTTGACAAGCAGGTTCCAGCTTGCGTGCAGGAGTGCACCCGACAGCACCACCAACAATACGCCGACGGTCAAACCTCAGTACCTCCGGTGCGACGCCGAAGACTGCCAGTGTGGCGCTGATGATCGCGGCCACGCGATCAAAACCCTTGCGCGCCGCAGAAAGCACTTTGTGATTTCAGTAACTTGCAATGCCATTGGATTGCAACCATTCCCGCTGGGATCATCTGCAATCGCGGTCGGCGGTGGAGTATTTTCCAGCCTGGAGCGCTATGGTATGAGAGTTGTGGGCGTACCGCTCGTCGGGCTCGATGCGTACCTCATCTCAGCAGCGCACGCCGGCATTGGCTACGAATCGTGCATTCGGAGAGGCAGCAGTGTTAAGTAGCGCGGTCTTCATCACCTGCGCCGTCACGGGCTCGGGCGATTCGGTCAAAAAGAGCGCGCACGTTCCAGTCACGCCTGAGCAGATCGCCGCATCCGCGCTCGAGGCCCACTCAGCCGGCGCAGCCATCGTGCATCTTCATGTTCGTGATCCGGCAGGGACCCGGCGCTCTTTCGGGAGGTCTTCGAACGGATCCGCTGCAGGAACAACGAGGTGATCATCAATCTCACCGGCGGCATGGGCGGTGACCTTTTCCTGGGACCTGACGATGCACCCCTGAATTTCGCCACCGGAACTGATTTTGTAGGTCCACGTGAGCGCATCGCGCACATCATCGAGCTATTGCCCGAGATCGGCAGCCTCGATTGCGGCTCGCTGAACTTCGATGAAGCCCTGTACGGGACGACGCCCCGCTACCTGCGTTACATGGCTCAGGAGTACCGCAGGAGGCGCGTGCGCCCCGAGATCGAAGTGTTCGAACTCGGGCACATCGAGCTCGCCAGGCAACTCATCGCCGAAGGCCTTATCGATGAGCCCGCCCTGTTCCAACTCTGCCTCGGCATAAAGTACGGCGCACCAGCCACCACCGAGGCTATGAAGGCGATGCGCGACGCCCTTCCGCACGGGGTTCATTGGTCAGCCTTCGGCGTCGGCCGGATGCAGATGCCGATGGTCGCTCAGGCCGTGCTGCTGGGCGGCAATGTGCGGGTGGGTCTGGAGGATAACCTCTACCTTGAAAAGGGCGTGCTCGCAACCAACGCTCAACTGGTCGAGCGTGCGGTCGCAATCGTGGAGTTGTTGGGCGCTCGGGTGCAATCCGCCGCCGAAGCCCGCAAGCGGCTGGGCCTCGCCCAATCCTAGTTAGTCTTGTTTGAGATTTACGGCTCCTCGCGAATCGCCACGGAACAGCGTCCCGTGGAATCGTACGCTTGGTTGGCGCGGCGGCGTCTGTAAGCAGACCACAGGTGCACCGGCACGCCGACAGCGCCGAGTGCGATTGCCCACAGCAACGACTTTGTACCGACGCCAACGAAGACCCAGATGCAGTACCCGCTGGCGAGCACTGCCGCGGTGAACAAAGTCAACTCGCGCGAACCCGGACGTACCATCACGCCGCGCCTCCACAACACCGGGACCGCCAGTGAGCATGCGAGGTACAGCGGCAGGTTCGCGGCAGTCACGACCACGCTGAGGAACGTAAAGGTTCCCGCCATGGATTGGTTGTAGTTCATGAGCAGCATCAGACTTGCGGCGGCGCCTGTCAGCACGAACGCGCGCAGCGGCGCAGCGTACCTATTCACCTTGCCTAGCGCGGCCGGAAAGCTGCCGTGCTTCGCCAGAGTCTGGGTCAGTTGGCCGAGGATGAGCGTCCAGCCGTTCAATGCGCCAAGGCCGCTGATGATGACGAATGCAGCCACCCAGCGGCCGTAGCCGCTGCCGAGGAGTCGGCTGAACAGATCCGCAAACGGTGCATTGGAGGCGACGAGCTCGGGCTGCGGGATGAGCAGCATGGGAACGACGGAAATACATATATAGATGAGCGCGACGAGCACCGTGCCCGTGAGCGTCGCACGCGGAATGGTGCGCGCCGGATCGCGAACTCTGTCGGCCGGAATCATCGCGCATTCGATGCCGAGCATGGCAAATAACGCGATGGTGGACGCGCTGAGCACCTCGTTCACAGCTGCGGGGTTCGGAGGAACGTGGGCGACATAGGCTGAAGGGTGAAGGACAAGCTCTCGCAGGCCGAGCAGGATAATGCCGACCTGGGGCAACAGCTTCAGGACAGTCATGAGCACCTGCATCCACGCAACGACACGAACGCCCCGCAAGTTGATCAACACGAACAGCCACACGAGCGACAGTCCCGCCAAAGGCGGCAACCATGGGTTACCGTTCAGAGCCGGAACAAAAATGGACAGGTAGCCCACGACGCCGATCGCAATAACGGCATTCGTGACCCAGGTAGCGACCCAATAGCACCACAGTACGGTGAAGGCAACGCCCTTGCCGAAAGCGCGTTGCGTATAGGCATATGGCCCCTCGTCCAGCGGAAAGGCGCGCGCCAGGCCGGCGAAGACGATGGCGAGGAGCACGCAACCGAGGACCGTGATCAGCCAGGCGGTCAGTGCGTTCAGCCCATAGGGCGCCAGCGCCGCAGGCATGACGAAAATGCCAACTCCGATGGTATTGCCCACGACCAGCGCTACACATGCCCAGAAGCCGAGCACACGGGTCGAGTCGGCAGATGTCTGCATGATGCGCGCGCGCTTCACGTTTGCGCGAGCGCCTCCGTCATTGCGGCATCGAGCAGCTCCATGGCTTCATCGACGTGCGTGCGGTCGATCATCAGCGGTGGAACGAACCGGACTGTGCTGAAGCCGCAGGAGAGCAGCAGCAGCCCGTTGTGAAATGCGCGTGTCAGGACAGCTTCGCACAGGGCTTTGGCGGGCGTGCGGCTCTCCCGGTCGGTGACCAGCTCCATGCCGATCATCAGCCCTTTGCCACGTACATCGCCGATGCAGTCGAAACGCTTCTGCAGCTCGCGCAAGCGCCCCAGAAAGTACTCGCCTACGCTGGCCGCATTCGCAGCGTACTCGCGCTCCACCAGATCCAGAGTGGCGAGCGCCGCGGCGCAACACACCGGGTTGCCGCCGAACGTGTTGCCGTGTGCGCCACGCTTCCACTTCTCCATGTAGCGGCGGCGCGCTACCGTCAAGCCGATGGGCAAGCCCGATCCGAGTCCCTTCGCCAGCGTCATGATGTCCGGCGAGACGCCCCAGTGCTGGCTGGCGAACATCTTGCCGGTGCGCCCGATCCCGCATTGCACCTCATCAAAGATGAGCAGAATGCCATGCCGGTCGCACAACTCGCGCAAGCCGCGCAGGAACCCGTCTGGCGGGACCAGGTAGCCGCCTTCCCCCTGCAGGGGCTCTACCAGGATGGCTCCCACCTCATTCGCCGGCACGTTGCTCTGGAACAGCACATTCTCGATGTAATCGAGGACAGCCTTGCCCTGATCGCGCCCCGCGAACAGCGGCCGGTAGGGATTAGGAAAGGGAACGTGCGTCACGCCCGGCATGGTCGGAAAAAATCCCGCCTGTTGCGTGTACTTGCTGGCGGTGAACGCCAGCGATCCCATCGAGCGGCCCTGGAAGCCGCCGAGAAAGCCGATGAACCGCGGCCGCCCCGTAACATAGCGAGCGAGCTTGATCGCGGCTTCGACGGCTTCGGTGCCGCTTTGGCAGCAGAAAACCTGCACCGGCTCGCGCATCGGGTCCAGTTCGTTGATTTTCTCGCCAAGACG
>WNFO01018356.1_pt1 | contig 10155 bp, 11 predicted proteins | sample 5400251 | NCBI WGS metagenome assembly WNFO01 (sample SAMN13153354, study PRJNA577476) | soil metagenome | isolation source: 100 cm saprolite under Madrone tree | place: USA:California | collected 2016-06-14
CCGATTCAAGCGTTAAGGATCGCGTCGCAACGCTCTGGCTCTCGTGTCACGTCCAAATTTGAGAATACCTCGAATGTGGTTGAGCTCGGAGTTGTCCCGCTCGCTGTTGAACTTGGCTGAGCGCGACGGCAGGGCATCATACCCTCAGTTCACTGCGCGGAGGAGGGCACCGACATAGCGGTCCCCCTCGAGAAGATCGATCCTGAGCCAAGTGTGGCCCTCGGTTTTCCCTGCGGTGGTCACGATGACTCACGCGGCGCGCTCCGCGGCCTTCGCGGCGCCGAGCGCGGTCACGAGCCCGTCCAACTCGCCGTGCCGCTTGATGCGCCGGAAGCGCTCCGCGGCGCGCAGCAGACCGAGCCCGATCCACCGCCGCCGCATGTCGCCATCGCGCCAGCGCTTGATGTTCCGCGTGACGTGCCGCACCGTGCCGATCAGATTCTCGATGCAGTTCGTCGTCGCGAAGAAGCGCCGCAGCGTCGGGGGCAGCTCCAGCTTCAGCACCGTCAGCGTTTCCTCCAGCCCCTCCCGCAGACTGGCGGCGGCATCGGCATGACCGTTCCGCTCCAGCCACGTCGCCAGCGCCGTCAGCTGCCGCCGCGCCGCCGCCGCACTGGGCGCCCGATACGCCCGGCGCAGGCTCGTCCGGACGTAGGCCTGGCGCGCCTGCGGGACGAGGGCGTCGAGGTTACGCGCTTTGTGGAGCTGGCAGCGCTGAATGACCGCGGCGTCGCCGAAGACATCGCCCAGCGCCTTGCGCAGCCCCTTGCCGCCGTCGATCACCCACAGCACGCGCCCGTCGAGCGTGAGCCCGCGGGCGAGCAGGTCCTGCAGCAGCTCGGTACACACCGCGGCGTTCTCCGTGGAGCCCAGGCGCAAACCCAGCGGGACCTTGCCGCCGTCGCGCGTGATCCCCAGGACGACGATCACCGTCTGCTGGGCCACCACGACGCCGTCCATGAACAGCGCCATCACCTCGAGCCCGTCCAGCCGCCGCGCCAAGTACTCGTGCAGCCGCTGCCGAGTCCGCCGCACGACGGCCCGACTGACCGCACTCTTGCTACTGCCTCGGGTGGGCCGCCCGCTCGGCCGCGCCTCCAGACTGCCCTCGTAGTGGCGCGTCGACACCCCGGCGAGGAGCTGCTGCATCATCCGGGCGGTCAGGGGATCTCGGTCGCGAAACGCCGCCACCGAGGGCAACGTCGCTTCCCCGCCGATCGTCTGCCGCACGCGGGGGCGGCGCACCTGCACGCGCCGACCGCCGAAGGTGAGCTCCGTCGCCGCCGTCCCCCAGTGATGATGGGTGCGCTGCGGTTGATGCCGGCCCTTGGGCCCGGCCAGGGCGACGGCCTCGGCGCCAAACAACTCGTCCAGCGCCGCCAGCCCGTGCGCATGGACCCAGGCGAGCAGGTCGTGGCGCGTGGTCGCCATCCCCGTCAGCATCGGGCCGACGAGGTCGCCCAGTTCCACGCCCGTCCCCTTCTCCTCTTGCGTTCGCTGGTCTCTCTCTGTTCTCTTGATCATGGCGGCTCCTTTGGCCCCCGGCATGCGGGACCGTTGTCTTGGCCGACGCGATTCTCACGCCGACCAGGGAGCCGTCGCTACTTAGTTCTCAAGTTCAACAGGGCCCGGGACATCCCCCTTTCGTGCGCAGCCCAATAGCAGACCCGGTAGTCTCCGAAGAGCCCGAGCCGTTCATGGAACCACGCCGTACTCCACCTCTTCCAGCCGAAGCCGCGATTCGTCTTGTCAGCCTTCGCCATGACGTAGATCCTCCGCCTCAGGTCTTGCAGACTGATGGGCGTCGTAATCATGCCGCCCCTGCCTCCCATGTCGTCGGAGGAAGTGCAGAACAGCAGGGTCCCTTCGCTCCACGGGCATTACCCCGCTTCGTCGCTACTACGAACCCGTCCGCCACCCTCTCGCCGTCGGACGATTTCCCGGGACCCCCGGTTATACGCCCGACCTGACTCCGCTGATTTCGCAGCGGGACGAGGAGGGCTTCTCCAGTTGCTCGATGCGGCTGCGTCACCGTGCTGTCGCTCCAAGCCCCGCCGGAGCGCGCCGCCGCGTCAGCCAGACTGCGTCGGCCCGTGTTGCCTTCGCGGAGTGATCGACCGCTCGGCCTCCGGGTTTGGATCTTTCGGGGCCAGCTCACGTTCACTTGCGTTACGGCCCGGTGACTCGCTCACCATCCGTTCGATGGCTTTGTCGATAGGCTTCAGAGTCTCGGTTTCCCTCCGCCCTGCTATCCAAGCTACGGGGCGTCTGGCTCTTGCCCCGGCGGGACTGGCACCCGCTAGTCGCACCTGCCTTTCTCTGGACACGCGATCACCCGCTCCGCCTGGCGCTCCCGGCGCATCTGGTTCGTTTCGAGCGGTTCCCGGGGTGTGGGCACGGGGTGCTCCCCGATGCACCTGAGCGTGCCATGGCGGTGATCCGGGACTTCATCGTCCATTGATATGCAGGACTGATATGCAGGACTGATATGCAGGACGGGAACGAGCGGCAGTGTGAAGCGAAAGCAGTTCACTGTCCTCGAAACCGGAGCAACTCCACTCGCGCTTGTCACTAGAGGGCTCAGGAGCGTGTGGATGGACCGCGGGGGCGCGGGTTGCCGTTGGGCAGCACCGTGCGCCCTCACCGGATCATTCGCTCGCTCGAAGAGCTGGCCGCGTCCGCGGGTTGAGCGCGCCGCTCAGCGGCGGCCGTGGAGGATGTCGCACCAGCGCCGGTTGTCGTCGCCGCCCGCCTCGGCGCTCCCCGACAGGTACACGGACACGGTCACCACTTCGTCGTCGGCGCCGTCACGCGCCGGAGAGTGGGATTCGCACCAGCTCACGTCGAGGATTTCCTGGCTCGGGTCGGCATCAGGCTCACAACCGGGACAGTAGGCGCGGGCGACACACGGAGTGTCTGGGAGGTAGTCCGTCACCGATCTATGGCGAGGATCAGCATCGCCATTCCTTTCTCACTCCGGTTCCGATAATTCAATGAACAGGCGGCGATTCAGGAACTATAGGCAACTCGCGTGCCACGCGGGGACGACGCTGGAATAGCTCATTGCAACACGAAACCGAAGAACGAGTAGAAAAGGTCTGCACCGCACAGCGCAAGACCCTTCATCCTTGTCGCAAGTGATTGCACTTCCGGAAACAAGCATTCCTCGGCGACCTGTATTTAGCTTAGGTGTGCCGCCGTCGGACTGGGCGCCGCCTGCCAGAACGTCGTCAGCGCAGGCCCCCGAGCGCTCGGGTGAGACTTGGGGGAAAGTGCCCTCAGAAGGCCAGGTCACGCTCAGGTCATGCCTTGGTCGCGTCCAGGTCGTGCACAGGTTCGTTCGATGACCACGCCCACGCCGTAGCCCTCCGAGTATCTTCGCCAGGTGCATCTGCCCGTCTTCCCGTGCCGCTTCGGGCTCATGCCGCGCGATCTTCGTCTCAGCCGCCGTTTTTCGAAGTCCGGCAACACGCCCGCCGGCTCTATGCGGCCGTCACCGACGCGGCGGCTGCTAATCTGCGGTACGATCACGGCCATAGCGCAGGGCGAGGAACCGGGATACGACGACGGAGGGCAGGGTGATTACAAATACCGTGGTGCGAGTGGGCGCGGTCGCGGCGGGGCCGAGCGTGGCGACCATCTGGGAAGGAATGCGCGCGTACTTCGAGGACGCGGGCGTCCCAATCGTGCCGGTGCTGTTCTCCTCGTATGAGGAACAGACCGAGGCGCTCTTCGCGCGCGCGATCGACATCGCCTGGAATGGACCGGTGGCGTACGTCCGCTGCGCCACGCGCTCGCCCGACTGCCAGGTCCTGGCCATGCGCGGTGCGACAGCCGCATCGGCGGCCTGGCCGACCTCCGGGGGAAACGCCTTGCCCTGGGCGACGGCGGCTCGCGCAGGGGCGCGATCCTCCCGCTGTATTACCTGCGGCAGGCGGGCCTCGATGTCGACCGCGACCTGACGCTCCGGTCGTACGCGGCAGGCCCGGCGGGGGACCTGGAGGTGCTGCGCGCGCTCCACGACAACGCCGCCGATGCCGGCATGATGGGCCGCCCGACGTGGGATCGCGAGTGCGCGCAGGGCCGCATCGACCCGGCGGTCGTGCGGTGCGCCTGGCAATCCGCTCCGTACAGCCATTGCAACTTCACCGCCCTCCGTGACTTCGATCCGGGCGTCGCACAGCGCTGGACCGATGCCCTCCTCAAGATGGATCACGGCGACCCGCGCTGGGGCCCGATCATGGACCTCGAGGGATTGGCTTCGTGGCAGTCCGGCCGATCGGATGGCTACGAGGAGCTCGCCGCCGCGATCGCGTTCGAAGACGAGCGGGCGGGCGGGCGAGAGAGGTGACGAGACTGGAGGTTTGACGACCGCGGAGAGCCAGTCCACGCTGGAGCGGGCCTTCGAGATCCGCCTCGACGACTCGCCGTTCCGCGTACTACCTGGCGAGCAAGTGCGGCTGTGTGGTCAGCGCGACTCCTGCCCCTCGAGGCCAGCGGAACCCACACGTCTTTACGCGCGACAACATCGTCGCGGGCGTCGAACAGAGCCCCGTCCGCATGAAGACCGATTACATCAACGTGCTCCAGTTCCACGCCTCTCCGTCAGAACAGGACACTGGCGGAGATCTCAACCGGCACCGCGACGGGGGGCCGAATCAGGATACCGTCGTCGCGCTCCTCGGCGATGACCAGCGAACCCTCATCGATTCCGAACCTGCGGCGCATCCGAGCGGGGACGACGATGGTTCCCGCTGTTCCCACCCGGCTCGTCTCGGTTCGTGCGCCGGCCGGATTTCTGACTGTCGGAGTTTTCGCTCGGGTTTGAGGAGGCCGGAGATGGCCTTGAGCGTCGTGCTCTTGCCGGCCCCGTTGGACCCGAGCAGGGTGATGATCCGCTGCTCCGGCACCTCGAACGAGATCCCCTTGAGGACCAGGATGACCCGGTCGTAGACCACCTCGACGTTGTTGAGCCGGGGCATGGCCGCCGTTACTTCTTGTTGGCCTGCTTCACCAGCGCCATGACTTCATCACGGTAGCCTCGGATCCAGTCGGTGATGGCCACCCACTCCGTGCCCTTGACCTGGTACATCCGCACCCAGCCCCCGCCCTCGTGATCCTGCGAGGTCACGGTCATGGGCGGCAGGAACCCCTGGAGGTCGAAGTTCTTGATCGCCTCGAAGCCCTGCCGCACTTTGTCGCCCGTCACGGGTAGGCCGTGGTTCTGGACGGCGAGCCGGATACCTTCGGTGAGGATGGCGCCGTTCAGCACGCCCCGGCTGTAGTAGACGCTGCCGACGTACTTGGGTACCTCCTTGCCGTCGTCCTTCTAGACCTTCTGCATGATCTCCCGGATCACGGGCAGGTCGCGGCCGGTGGAGCTGTACTGCATGCCGATTTAGCCCTGGGCCACGTCCCACCCGGCACCCTCGATGTTCGCTTCCCCCGCGCCCCACACGAAGCTGACGAAGTGGTTCATGGGGAAGCCGGCCCGCTTGAACTCCTTGATGGACACCGCCGGCGCCTGGCCGAACAGGTGGCCGAGCACCCAGTCCGCCTTGAAGCGCCGCGTGATGTCGATCACTTGAGGTCCCATCTCGACCCCCGGCGGCGGCACCGCGAAGAGTCGGAGCTGGTAACCCTCCTTCTTGGCCACGGCCTCCACGATCGGGATGCCTTCACGGCCGGCAGGGTTGTCGTAGTAGATGTGAGCGACCTTCGCGCCCTTCTTGGCCCCGTGGTCCTTGATGAACTGCATGCCCGCGCCCGCTTGAGACCAGTAGGTCGCGGCCATCGGGAAGATGTACGGCCAGGCCGTGCCGTCAGTGGAGTCGGCTCGGCCGAACCCCGGCGTGATGCCCGGGATCTTGTCGTCCATGTGCCGCGGCGTCAACGCGTACACGATCGGCGTCCCGTAGTCGAGCGTGGCCACCGCGCCGTCGCGCTTGAGCCGCTCGTAGGCCTCCACGCCGCGGTCCACCGTGTACCCGTGCTCGATCTCCGTGTACTCGAGCTTGTGGCCGAGCACGCCGCCCTTCTTGTTGACGAGGGCCACGTAGTTGGTCAGGCCGGGGCAGATCTCCACCCCGACGACCTTGGTCGCCCCGGTGCGGTCGCACTGTCCGCCGACCTTGATGACGTGACTGGCCATCGCCGGCACCACGAGCCCCACCACCAGCGCGATGGTGAGAACCGCTGTCAACCATCCTCTGACTTTCATGTCGCCCTCCTTGTCAGTGACACGACAGGATCGAACGCCCCATCTCCTCAACCGGGATTTCCGATATGGACCCATGTCTCCCCTCCCTCGTGGCTGTTGAACGGGCGGATCACCCCGTCGCTCAACTCGTTCATCCTTTCCAGGAGGTTGAGGGAAGTCATGCTCGCGACGCATGGGACCGTCCGCGGCCTCGCGCTTGGGAGTCTGGTTAATCCGACGGCCCTGTTCGGCCTCGCGCCCCCATGCACCACACGGTTACGAGCGAAGTTCAACTCGTCGAGCGCCCGCTCTAGTGCCGAGAACTGAACCCCCCGTCGTCGCGCAACGATAGGTGCCGTGTCACCTCCTTTTCTGTCGGGCCTAAAGTCGCCGTTCCATACGTATTCCGCGGACGGTGGCAGGCCGGTCACCGCACGAATGAGGCTCACCGAGTGCTCTGGAGCCAACTTGAGGGCGTTCGCTGACGCATTTCTCTCTCGCTGACCTTCGGCGCATGTATCGAACCCGTCTGACTCGGTGACGGATGGAGAATCACACGTCGGCGAAGGTCATTAATTCTGGTGGTTTGTTGCCCAAGACAGGAGAATACCCCTAGAGAGTATACTCCCGGTCCGTCCCCGGCGATGATCCCCAGGCCGTCACCAGGATAGTGCTCGGGGTACCCGACAAAACCGACAAAACTCCGATCGCGAACGCATCGAGATAGCTACGGTGGGAGTCGAGGGCTGATGTGGAGCACGCGAGGCCGCCCACCGAGGTGTCAATTCATATAATTCTCCCGCACCGAAGATTTACATCGGACGCTTATTCCGGGTCAACATCAGAAGTGAGAGTAAGAGCGATCCATATTCAGACGCTGGAAGATCTCAACCGCGCGCGCTCGGGCCGCCGCGTCCAGCCGACCCAGCTACAGTCCAATTGCACCTTTCAGTGATTCCTCGGCACTGATCACGCCCGTGGATTGTTGACGGGAACGGCCCAAACCAACCACCCTGGCCTACTGTATGAAGGCGCTCGGCATCCGACGACCGCAGGCGTAATCGCAGTTGCTCTTGCGCCATCCCTGGGGGTCGCCCACACGCCAGACCCCAACTAATAGTTTGTCGTCGGACCGTGGCTCCTGATACTGTCAAGTCGGCATCGGTCGGCTGTTCGACTCGGCTAAGGAGGGACCTACTGAGCTAGGAGAAGGAGGACGAGGACGCATGCGGACGATCGCCGTTGCGAACCAGAAGGGTGGATGCGGAAAGACCATCACATCCATCAACCTTTCGGCTTTCCTCGCGTGCGCGCAGCGCAGGGTGCTGCTGGTGGATATGGACCCACAAGGCCATGCCACCCTCGGCCTCCTCGCCGCCGCCGCCGCCTCGCCTTCCAGGACGATGTACGAGGTGTTCTCGCGGCGCGCGGGCAAGGAGCCCACGGGTCTTCGTGAGGTCATCCTCTCGGTCCGCGAGAACCTCGACGTGGCTCCTGCAGATATTTTGTTGAGCGCGATCCCGGAAATGCTGGCAGGGCTCGCCGGGCGGGAGGACATTCTGTCCGACGCCCTCGCGAGGGTCAGAGGCGACTATGACTACGTCATCATCGATTGCCCGCCGAACGTGGGCCTCTTGACGTTCAATGCGCTGAAGGCGTGCTCGGAAGCCATCGTGCCGATGGATCCGAGCTTCTTCTCTTTACACGGGATCGCCAAGCTGCTGGAGACGTTCGATCTACTGGCCCAGAAGTCCGATCACCACATCGAGGCCCGCGTGCTCGTCACGCTCTATCCGGGCCGGGCACCGTTCGTGAAGGCGGTCGTCGACGAGCTTCACCGTCACCTCGACGGTCGCTACTTCGAAACGATCATCAGGTACAGCATCAAGCTCGCAGAGGCGGCCAGCCACGGCGTGCCGATCGCCCAGTATTGCCGACACTGTGCGGGATTCGACGACTACCAGGCGCTGGTCGCCGAAGTTTTGCGACGTGAGGCCGAGAATCCGTGTGTCGCCCTGGACGCCCACGCCACCCGAACGAGCGCGCGTCACCGTGGGGCCGGGCCATCGTCCCCGATCGTGACACCCCAGGAAGTCACATTTACCATCGAAGCTCCCGACGCCGAACACGTTCTGCTGGCGGGGGACTTCAACGACTGGACCCTGGACGGAAGCGAGATGGACCCGATCGGTGGAGTCTGGACGAAGGTCATCAAGCTCCCCCCGGGGCGGTACCGGTATCGCTACGTGGTCGATGGGCGATGGCAGAACGATCCGTCGAATGCCGCCGTCGAGCCGAATCCCTATGGCGAACACGACTCCATTCTCGTCATGGAAGGCGCCGCGACTGCGTGGTCGCCACCAGCATCGATGGCCGGCGTCCCGCCATCCACGGACCATACGTGACGCCAGGCCAGGCCGGGCTCGGCTCCTGGGATTGAGCGACATGGATCAGAACGATGGCGGCGATGCGAAGGGCGCACACGACCGCCCGCTTGGACGGGGACTGGGGGACGTCTCCCACCTGTTCCTGTCGCACGAGACAGGCGACGCCTCGCCAAGGACGGGCGCGCCTGTTCTTTCGCCCGGACCCGAGTCGTCTGCGCCCCCCGGTCCCCGCGGACATGCCGTCCTGCTGCGACCAGTGCAGGTCACCAAAGATCGGCTCGCCGCCATCCTTCCGCTGGACTGGAGCGGGGCGCTCGAGGAGGGCCTGCGCACGATCGACGCCAAGATCCCGTGTTACCCGTGCGGCGAGATCGATTTGCTCGCTGTCGATCGTACGAGCAAGCTCACGATCATCGACTTTGACACGACCCTTAACGACGGCTTGCTGCTTCGCGGTCTCGGCCATTTCGACTGGATCGTGCGCAACACGCAGAATGTCCAGCGTATGTATCCCGTGCAGGGCGTCGACTCTTCGCTTCCGCCCAGGCTGATCCTCCTCGCCCCCCAATTCTCCCCCCTGCTCAGACGGGTGATGCGGCAGCTCACCCGCCCGCAAATCCAGTGGGTCAGGTATCACGCCGTCGAGACGCTCGCCGGACCTGGGATCCTGTTCGAGTCCGTCACAGGCGAGTGAGGACTCCAGTCTCGAACTCATTGGACTTGCCCCCACGAAACTGGACCATTTCTGACTTGGTGGCGCGTGTGGTGCGCCATCGACGCAGCACGGGCTTCGAGCACACGGGCTTCGAGCGCTTGACAAGGCTCCTCCGCCGCCGCAGAGTTTTTGTTACATCCAGGAGGATAGAGTGTCTCCGCAAGGCGAGCGGTTACTGCGGCCCTCGAAGCCGAGATCAAGAACATTTCGAAGCTCGAGCACACGCTGGCGCGCACGAAGTTCCTGCTGCACGAGCAGGCGAGCCGGCTTCGCCTCGGCACCAACCCGGAGCTCGTCATGGCATCGCTCCGGCTGGCCGTCCCACACGAGACGACGCTCGCGTTGCTCGAGCGCGTCGATCCAATACTCTCCAGCCCGGTCGAGCCACCGCCCAAGTAGCGCGAACGACTGCTTGAACGCTGACCTGCGCTGCTACCGGCCGCGCGGACTGAGCAGCCAGTCGATGACGGCGCGGGGGGTCGTCCACGTCGTTCGACGGACCCGGACCCTCCTTGCAATCGGACCGACTATCACGAGACCATAAATTAGAAAGATGAGGAAATTGGTGCCGCGAGCCCACCAACCGGCTCAGCCGCTACGGTAGCGCCGCCGAGACGCAGAGCGGCAACCAAATGGAGCAGCGCAGCTCCGACTACGAGCGCACCGATGGCGCACCAAGAAGCTACCCTCATTACATCGGGCCAGTGTGAGCGCGTCACTTAAGCCCCTATCGCGCGGCCGCGCGCTTCGCAGAGGGCCAGAACGTCGTCAGCGCAGGCCCCCGAGCGCTCGGGTGAGACCTGGGGAAGTGCCCTGAGAAGGCCAGGTCACGCTCAGGTCACGCCTTGGTCGCG
>WNFO01006730.1_pt1 | contig 10154 bp, 6 predicted proteins | sample 5400251 | NCBI WGS metagenome assembly WNFO01 (sample SAMN13153354, study PRJNA577476) | soil metagenome | isolation source: 100 cm saprolite under Madrone tree | place: USA:California | collected 2016-06-14
AGCAGTGGAGCGCGCTGGTCAGAAACGGCATGACGGAAGATTTCTCGTGGGACGCCTCGGCCCGCGAGTACGCTCTTCTCTACAAGAAGGCGCTCCGCCCCACGGGCCCCAAGCCGTCACGGAGGTCTCGATGAAGAAGATCGAAGCGATCATCAAGCCGTTCAAGCTGGACGACGTCAAAGAAGCGCTGACGGAGCTCGGCATCATCGGCATGACGGTGACGGAGGTGCGCGGCTTCGGGCGTCAGAAGGGCCACACCGAGCTCTACCGGGGCTCGGAGTACACCATCGACTTCCTGCCCAAGGTGAAGGTCGAGTTGGTCGTTCCCGACTCGCTCGTAGACAAGGTGGTGGCCACCGTGGCCGCGGCCGCGCGCACGGGCTCCATCGGCGACGGGAAGGTCTTCGTGCTGCCTATGGGTGAGGCCATCCGCATCCGCACCGGCGAAAAGGGCGAGTCCGCCATCTAGTCTCCCTCTCCCCTCAGGGGAGAGGGCAGGGTGAGGGGCGTCGGTGACCTCGCGAACATGACCAATCTCCTGACCGCCGCGCCGAGCGACCGCAAAGCGCTCGCGGAGCTGAAGCGCCTCGGCTTCGCCGAGCCGCGCCGGGCCCTCGCCAACCTGCACGCGATGACCCCCGATCCGCGGGATGCCGAGCTCCTGTCGCCGCTCCTCCCCCGGCTCCTGCAGGAAATGTCGGAAGCGCCCGATCCCGACATGGCGCTCAACAATCTCGAGCGCCTGGCCGCGCAAGGCGAGCGGGCCGCCCTGTTCCGGCTCCTCGGGGGTCACCCGGGCGCGCTTCACCTCGTCGCGCGGGTCGGCGGCACCAGCCAGTTCCTCGCCGACACGCTGAGGCGCCGCCCCACCCTCCTCTCGTGGCTCCTCGAACCGGGCACGATGCGGCAGTGGCTCGCCGACGAGCTTGCCGCGGGGCTCGCCCAGAGCGCGAGTGCCTTCACCCGGCTGGAGGCGCGCTGGAATGCCCTGCGCCGCTTCAAGTACCGTCAGCTCCTTCGCATCGCCAGCCGCGACATCCTGGGTGACGCCGACCTCACGGTGACCACGGAAGAGCTGTCCCACATGGCCGATGTCTGCCTAGCCGAGGCGTGGCGCTGGACGGAGGAGGACCTGCGCCGGCGATACGGAGAGCCGCGCGCGGAGGACGGGACGCCGACGGGATTCGCGGTCATCGGCATGGGCAAGCTCGGCGGCGACGAGCTCAACTACTCCTCCGACATCGACCTCGTCTTCGTCTATGGCGACGACGGCCTTACCTCGGGTGGCGAAGAGGGAAGCGTCGCGAACGGCGACTATTTCGCCGCGGGGGCGCGCACCCTCGTGGAGGCGCTCGAATCCGTGACGGACGAAGGCTACGCCTTCCGCGTAGACCTGCGCCTGCGTCCCGAAGGGCGCATGGGCGGTGTCGTCCTGTCCCTCGCCGGCTATGGCGTTTATCTCGAGGAGCGGGCCGAGCTGTGGGAGCGGCAGGCCCTCATCAAGGCGCGCTTCTGTGCGGGAGACGCGGGCGTGGCCGCGCGCTTCTTCGACCTCGTGCGCCCCTTCGTCTTCCGCACCGGCGTGGATCCCGACATCGTGGCCGCGGTGCGCGGCATGAAGGCGCAGATCGACAAGTCCCTCCGCGCCAAAGGCGTGCAGCGCCGCCACGTCAAGCTGGGCGTAGGCGGCATCCGCGAGATCGAATTCCTCGTGCAGGCCCTCCAGCTCCTCTACTCGGGCGATGATCCCTGGCTGCGCGAGCGGAACAGCCTGCGGGCCATCTTCCGCCTCACCGAGCGTGGTTACTTGCCCCAGGCGCTCGGCCGCTTTCTCGGCGAGGGGTTGGTTTTCCTCCGGACCGTCGAGCATCGGTTGCAGATCCTCGACGAGTTCCAGACCCACACCCTGCCCGAAGACGCGGCGGCGCTCGGGCTACTGGCGCGGCGGCTCGGCTCGACGCTGCCGCCCGTCGAGGCGCGCCGCCGCTTCGAGGCCGAGTACCGCCGCATCACGCATGGAGTCCACCACGCCTTCACCGAGTTCTTCGCCGCTCCGCCCGCGGCCCGGGAGGCCGCCCCGCGCATTCCGACCTACACCGCGCTCAAGGCCACGGGCTTCACCGATCCGGACCGGGCGCGCCAGAATCTCCGCCTCGTCCTCGAGGGCCGCCCCCTCGTGCCCTATGCGGAGCCCATGCGCCGCGCGCTCCATGCCATGTTTTCCGTGCTCCTCGAGGCTCTCTGGCAGAGCCCCGATCCCGACGAGGCGCTGAACCAGTTCGAGCGCTTCCTCGCCGCGGCCGGGCCGCGCACGGCCTATCTCGAGCTGCTCGCCGCGCGTCCGGATCTCCTCGCCAATCTCGTCAAGCTTTGTGCGCGCGGCGAGCTCCTGACCCAGCTCCTCGTGACGCAGCCGGAGCTCCTGAACGGCCTCGCCGACCCCTTCACGTTCGCGTCGCCCCGCCGCCGGCAGTATTTCCGAGAGGCTCTGGCGCCGGCTTTGGGCCCGCGCCTGACTGTGTCCGAGCGGATGGATCGCCTGAGGCGAGCCAAGCAGGCCGAGGAGCTGGCCATCACCTGGCGCATGCTCTTGGGCGTGACAGATGCGGAGCGCTTCTCCCGCGAGATGACGGAGTTGGCGGAGGCGGCGCTGGCCGCGGCGTGGCTCATGGCCCTCGGGGAGACGGCGCAGGCGTATGGCGTCCCGCGTGACGCGCGGGGCAGACTGGTGGGCGCCTGTATCATCGGCCTGGGGAAGTTCGGCGGGCGCGAGCTCTCCACGGGCTCCGACCTCGACCTCTTCGTGATCTACGGCGGGCCAGGCGACACCGACGGAGCCGAGCGCGTCGAGGCTCACGTGTTCTACGATCGGGCGGTGGAGCTCCTCTCCTCGATCCTCGGTGACGTGACGGCGGCGGGGGTGGTGGTGCCCGTGGACCTGCGCCTGCGCCCGGGCTCCAAGGGCAGCGGATTCGCCTCGAGCCTCGAGGCGCTCGGGCAGTACTACCGCGAGTGGGCCGATCCGTGGGAGCGACAGACCCTGACTCGCGCGCGGCTCGTGGGAGGCGATCCGCGGCTCGGCCGCGCGGTGAGGCAGGAGATCCGCGCTCTCGTGTATGGTCGTGAGGCGGCCCCGCCCGATCTCAAGGAGATGCGCGAGCTCCGCGGCCGCATGCAGAAGGAGCTGGGCAAGGAAACCCCCGGACGGCTGCACGTCAAATTCGGACGAGGAGGGCTGGTCGACGTGGAGTTCATCACCCAGGCGATACAGATGACGCATGGCAAACGGCATCCGGCGATCCGGAGCCCGCATACCGTGACCGCGCTCAGGGCGATCGGGCGCGCCGGTCTTCTCCCCTTGGACGAGGCAGACACGCTGGCCGGGCACTACCGCTTCCTCCGCCGCGTCTCCGCGGACCTGCGCCTCTTCGGCGCCCGGCCCACCGACACCCTGGACCTGGCCGGGCCCATTCCCGCGCGCCTCGCCAAGAGCCTCGAGTATCCCTCGCGCAAGGAGTTCCTCGAGGACTACAAGCGCCGCACCTCCTGGGTGCGCGCGCTCTACGATCGCGTGGTGCCGGCATGAGCGCGCGCTTCTTCGTGGTGGACGGGCCGGGCTTTCTCTACCGCGCCTATCACGCCCTGCCCTATCTCTCCAACTCCAAGGGCCAGGCGACCCACGCCGTTCGTGGCGTGTCCACCATGCTCCTGAAGCTGCTCCGGGAGGAGAATCCGGCGTATGCGGGGGTGGCGTGGGATCCGCCGGGTCCGACCTTTCGCGAGGAGAAGCTCCCGTCCTACAAGGAGACGCGCCCCGGCATGCCCGACGATCTCCGCAGCCAGATCGCGCTGGTCAAGCGGGTGTTCGAAGCGCTCCGGCTGCCCCTCCTCGAGGTGCCCGGCTTCGAGGCCGACGACGTGCTCGGCACATTGGTAGACCGGATGCGGAGCGAGCCGGTGGAGATGGTGCTGGTCACCGCCGACAAGGACATGCTCCAGCTGGTCGGCCCGGGCGTGCGCGTGCTCTCCACGAACGTGCGCGGCGAGCCGATCTGGTTCGACGACGACGCCGTCACCGCCAAGTGGGGCGTCGCTCCCAAGCAGATTCCCGATCTGCTCGCCCTCATGGGCGACAGCATCGACAATATCCCCGGCGTGCCCGGGGTCGGCGAGAAGACGGCGGTCAAGCTCATCTCCCAGTTCGGCAGCGTCGAGCGGCTCTACGAAAATCTCACCCTCGTGCAGGGCAAGTTGCGGGAGACGCTCGCCACCCATCGCGAGCAGGCATTCCTCTCGCGCGAGCTGGCCATGGTGAGCACGCGCGTGCCCATCGCGCAGGACCTCGAAGCCTTCAAGCGTCAGGAGCCGGACTGGGAGCGGCTCCGGGCGCTTTGGACCGAGCTCGAGTTCGAGACGTTGCTGCGCCAGCTTCCCGCCTCGGAGACGCCCGTGGCAGTCACCGAATCGCTGCCGAGCCTCGAGGGCCCCCAGGCGCTACAGCAATGGCTGGCCGAAGTGCCCGCCGGCGATCCCGTGGCGGTGGATTGGGTGGGCGAGGGAGGGCCGCCGGGGCCGGCCCTCACCGCGCTCGGCGTCTATCATCCTGCCGCGGGAGCCGCCATCCTGAGACTGGAGCCGGGAGCGCCCGATTTCGGCGGCCGGCCGCTCGTGGGCCATGACATCAAGCCCGTCGTCCAGTGGTGGCTGGCCCGTGGCACGCCCCCCGCTTTCGAAGACACCGCCGTCGGCGCGTACCTTCTCAATCCCGCGCGCACCAGCTACAAGCTCGACGAGGTCAGCGCGGAGCTCCTCGGCGAGGGGCCCGGGCTCGCCACGGCAGGCAGCCGCGCGCGCTGGGTGTGGCAGATCTGGGAGATGCTCCCGCGCGCCCTCAAGGAGGTGAGTCTCCACACCCTGTACGGAGATCTCGAGCAGCCGCTCGTGCCCGTGCTGGCGGCCATGGAGCGCCACGGGATCCGCGTGGATCCGGCGCGCCTCGAGGACTTCTCCAAGGAGCTCGACCTGACCCTGGAGCGGCTCACCCGGGAGATCTACGAGCTGGCGGGGGAAGAGTTCAATATCGGGTCGCCCAAGCAGATGGCGCACATCCTCTTCGAGAAGCTCAAGTTGCCCCCCGTCAAGAAGACCAAGACCGGCTACTCCACCGACGCCGATGTGCTCGAGCAGCTCGCGCTCGGCCATGCGCTGCCCGCGAAGATCATCGAGCACCGGATCCTCGCCAAGCTCAAGTCCACCTACGCCGACGCCCTGCCCCTCATGATCAATTCCGTCACGGGGCGCATCCACACGTCCTTCAACCAGCTCGTGGCCGCCACGGGGAGATTGTCGTCGTCCGCGCCGAACCTTCAGAACATTCCCATCCGCACGGAGCTCGGCCGCCGCATCCGCGCGGCCTTCGTCCCGGAGCCGGGCTGGCGCTTCGTGGCCGCCGACTACTCGCAGATCGAGCTCCGCATCCTCGCCCATGTCTCGGGCGAGGAGAGCCTGCTCGCGGCCTTCCGGGCGGGAGAAGACATCCACCGGCGCACGGCCGCCGAGGTCTTCGGCGTCGAGCTGGCCGCCGTCACTTCCGAGCAGCGCGACGTGGCCAAGACGACGAACTTCTCCATCATCTACGGAGTGACGGCCTTCGGGCTGTCCCGGGGTCTCTCCATCTCGCCGAAGCAGGCCCAGGAGTTCCTCCACCGCTTCTTCGAGCGGCATCCCAAGGTGAAGGCGTACCTCGAGCGCACGGTGGCCGAGGGGCGCGAGCGCGGCTTCGTGCAGACCCTGCTCGGGCGGCGCCGCTATATCCCGGAGCTTCGGAGCGGCAATCCGAATCTCAGAGGGTTTGCCGAGCGCATGGCCACCAATGCGCCGGTCCAGGGCACGGCGGCCGATCTGATCAAGATCGCCATGGTGCGCATGGCCAAAGCGCTCGCGGAGAGCGGCCTCGAGAGCCGCATGCTCCTCCAGGTTCACGACGAGCTGCTCTTCGAAGCGCCCGAAGCCGAGGTGCCGCGCCTCGAGGCCCTCGCGCGACAGGTCATGGAGTCGGCCATGACCCTGGACGTCCCCCTCAAGGTCGATATCAAGACGGGCGCGGACTGGGCGCAGGCGTGAGGCGCTTTCTCCTCGTCGGCCTCACGGGCAGCATCGCCACCGGCAAGAGCACGGTGAGCCGGATGTTCGCCCATCTGGGCGCCCGCGTCCTCGACGCGGATCTCCTTGCCCGCGAAGTGGTCATGCCGGGCCAGCCCGCCTATCTCAAGATCGTGGAGGAGTTCGGCCATCAGGTCGTCCAGGAGGACGGAACGCTCGACCGCAAGGCCCTGGGCGCCATTGTCTTCGCGGAGCCGGTCCGACGGAAGCGGCTCGAGGAGATCACGCACCCCGCCATTGCCGCACGGCAGCAGCGCATTCTCTCCGTGCTGGAGGAGGAGGCGCTCGAGGGCATCGTCATCTGGGACGTGGCCCTCCTCTTCGAGACGGGCGGGCTGGCGAAGATGGATCGCGTGGTCGTGGTCTATGCCGATCCCGAGACGGAACTCGCGCGCCTCATCGCCCGCGACGGGATGACGGAGGCCGACGCCCGCGCGCGCATCGCGAGCCAGATGCCCGTGGCCGAGAAGGCGAAGCGCGCGCACTACGTCATCGACAATTCCGGCGACCGGGCCCACAGCGAGCGCCAGGTCAAGGCGGTCTACGAAGCGCTCCTCGCCGAGCTCGAGGCCAAGCCCCGCGCGTGAGCCCGCGCCGGAATGCCCGGGCGCTGATTCCACCACCCAAGCGCTACGCGGCGTCGGGCAAGACGCGGGCGCTCGGCCAGCACTTCCTTCGCGACGACGCCGTCTCCGAGCGCATCGTGTCGTTGGTGGCTCCCACGTCTAGAGATCTCGCTCTGGAAATCGGACCGGGAGAGGGAGCGTTGACGGGTCGGCTCGCGCGATCGGCGGGCCGGCTTCTCGCCATCGAGGTGGACGCGGCCTTGGCGGGTGCGCTCATGGAGCGCTTCGCGGCGGCCTCCCATGTCGAGGTCCGCCTGGCCGATGGCCGCTCCTTCGACTATTCCGCGCTGCCGGAGATGAAGCCCGATCCGGGCGGCCGGGTCCTCGTCGTCGGCAACCTTCCGTATAGCGTGGGCAAGCCCATCCTGATGGCTCTGGTCGAGGCGGGCCGGGCCGTCGACGAGATGGCCCTCATGCTCCAGAAAGAGGTCGCGGAGCGCGTAGCCGCCGAGCCCGGGGGCCGGACCTATGGCAGCCTCTCCGTGCTCACCCAGATCGCCTGCGAAGCCCATCTGGCCTTCACGGTGCCGCCCGGGGCCTTCAGGCCGCCGCCGCAGGTGGACTCGGCGGTTCTCCACCTCCGTGTGCGCGAGGAGCCCATCGTGCCCTCCGCCCAGGCCGCGCGGTTCCGGAGGGTCGTGCTGGCCGCCTTCGGTCAGCGGCGCAAGAGTCTGGCGAATGCTTTTGCCTCGGGTCTGGGCATCGGCGCGGATCAAGCCCGAATGCTCTGTGTCGACGCCGGCGTGGATCCGGGGCGGCGAGCGGAAACCCTTTCCCTGGAGGAGTTCGCTCGCCTCGCCGCGCCCGCTTCGGAGGGCCGGTAGCTCGACGCAGGTCCGTTTTTTCGCCCCTGCGCGACGGGGTGGTAGGATGACTGCGCCGCCGTGAGCACCCTTTACCGACCCGAGCCTGTCCCGATCGACGTTCCCACTGAGCCAGCCGTCCGCCTGATTCCGCTGGGCGGCCTGGGCGAGATCGGGCTCAACATGATGCTGGTCGAGGCCGGCGACGACATCGTGGCCGTGGACTGTGGCCTCCTCTTCCCCGACGACGAGATGCCCGGGGTGGACTACGTCATTCCCGATTTCACGTATCTCCGCGAGCACCGGGACCGCTTCCGGGCCGTGGTCCTGACCCATGGACACGAAGATCACATCGGTGCGCTGTCCTATCTCCTGCGCGAGTTCGACGTGCCCGTCTACGGCACGCCGCTCACTCTCGCCATCGCGCGCCATCGGCTTCAGGAGCAGGGCGTGCTCGAGCGCGCGGAACTCCGATCCTACGAGCCCGGAGACGAGATCAGGGCGGGGAGCTTCGTGGTCGTTCCGATCCGCGTCACGCATTCGATCGCGGACGGCATCGGGCTGGCCATCGAAACACCGGTGGGCACCATCATCCACACGGGAGACTTCAAGCTCGACCCGCGCCCCGTGGACGCCGAGCAGCCCGACTACGCGAAGTTCGCCGCGCTCGGCGAGCGCGGAGTCCTCTGCCTCTGCTCGGATTCAACCAATGTCGGCCGGCCGGGCCGCACCGGATCGGAGACCGAAGTGGGTGAGGCGCTGCAGGGCCGCTTCGCCGAAGCGCCGGGGCGGATTCTCGTGGCCACCTTCGCCTCGCATATCCACCGGATCCAGCAGGTCCTGAACCTGGCCGCGGCGGGCGGCCGCAAGGTGGCCCTCCTCGGGCGGAGCATGGTCGCCAATGTCGCCGTCGCCTCCGAGATGGGCTATCTCAAGGTTCCCGAGGGTCTGCTCGTCTCGCTCGAGGATCTCGGCGCGCTTCCCGCGCGAAAGCAGGTCATTCTCTCCACGGGCAGCCAGGGCGAAACCCACTCCGCCGTCTCGCTCATCGCCGCGGGCGAGCACAAGTACGTGGAGGTGGGGCCGGGCGATCTCGTGATCTTCTCGTCGCGCGTCATCCCGGGGAATGAGCGCGTGATCGGTCGCGCGATCAATGCCCTCCTCAAGCGCGGCGCCGAGGTGCTCTGGGAGGACGTGGCCTTCGTGCACGTGTCCGGCCACGCGAGCCAGGAGGATCTCGAGCAGATGATCGCGCTCACGCGGCCGAAGTACTTCATGCCCGTGCACGGTGAGTACCGCCACCTCCTCCAGCATTCCCGGCTTGCCGAGAAGTCCGGCGTTCCGCGTGATCGGATCTTCCTCGTCGAGGACGGCCTCGGCCTCGAGCTCACCAAGTCCGGGGCCCGCGTTCTCGGAGGCTATCCCGCGGGCCGCGTCTTCGTGGACGGCAAGGGTATCGGCGACGTGGGGCAGGTCGTGCTGCGCGACCGCCAGCTCCTCGCCGAGGCGGGCATGGTCGTGGTGGCGCTCACCGTGGACAAGACCTCGGGTTCGGTGGTGGCGGGACCCGAGATCGCCTCCCGCGGGTTCGTATACATGAAGGAGTCCGACGAGCTCATGGACGAGGTGAAGCAGGCGGTGCGCGCGGCCCTCGCCGCCCGCCAGGAGCCGGAAGTGATAGACCGCGAGCTGATCGGCGCCGTGGTGCGAAGCGCCGTGCGCCGCTTCATCAACCAGCGCTTCGATCGCAAGCCCGTGGTGATTCCGCTGGTCCTGGAGGTCTGATGGCTGCCCCTGCGCAAGAGCGCCCCCCCGTCCCGGTGTCCTCTTCGAAGGGCGACGGGCCCGCGCGCGTCTCCCGCAAGGTCAAGCGCGAGCAGGGTCGATGGGTGCGCGAGGTCAAGGGCATCCTCGCCCTCGCCCTGTCGGGCTTCGGCTTCGTGGCCCTCTACGCCTACGACCCGACCCTTCACCTCTTCGACCAGACGAGCCCCGTCGGCCCCGTGGGCGTGTGGCTGGGCTGGGTATTCTTCTGGGCTTTCGGCTATGCGGGGTATCTCTTCCCCCTACTCCTCGCCGGCTACGGCGCCTCCGCCTTCATCCGCTCGCGCATGGTCACGGGATGGCCCGCGGTGGTGGGCCTGGGGCTGCTCCTGATCAGCGTCACGGGCATCCTCACCCGCCTGAGCGACACCCTCGCCGTGCAGCGCATACACAAGGGCGGCGTGCTCGGTTGGGCGGTCTCCGAGGCTCTCCGCGCCTCCATGGGCAGCGTGGGCACCTGGATCATCATGCTCGCCATCATTCCCGTGGCCGTTTTGTTCATCACGCGCGTCTCGCTCCACTCGATGTTGCGGGCCGCGGGCCAGCGCCTCTGGGGCCGGTCCTCGTCCGGCGAGAAAGCGGTGGGCGCGAAGGCGGTCGCGCCCCGTCTCGATCCCGCCATCGCGCCCGACGAGCCCATCGAGCCCCCGCGGCTCGTGGTCAAGGAGCCTCCCAAGCCCAAGGGCTCGCTGGTCGAGAAGGGGCTCGCGTGGCAGGAGACCTTCGACTTCGGCAAGGG
>WNFO01006734.1_pt1 | contig 10152 bp, 14 predicted proteins | sample 5400251 | NCBI WGS metagenome assembly WNFO01 (sample SAMN13153354, study PRJNA577476) | soil metagenome | isolation source: 100 cm saprolite under Madrone tree | place: USA:California | collected 2016-06-14
CGCGACGCTCTCGTTCCTGACGCCGTTCGTGACGTTGTCTTTCCTGATCACGACGCCAGACGCGTGGGTCTCTGCGCTTGGCGATGCGCAGCACGGCTTCCCTTATCTGTCAGGCGGCGGGCGGCTCGTGCTGAAGGATATCATGCTGCTGGCCGGCGGCCTGCTGATCATGGCTGACAGCGCCCGCGCCTTCCTTGAGGCGCGCCCTTACGCCAAACTTCAGACGCGGCGGCCCGCCTAAACCAAAGGAGAGAAGCGGACATCGTGGCAGTCATAGTCTTGGTCCGCTAATGGCCCAAAAGCTGGCGGGCCCGCCGAGATACCTTCCGCCGACGCGAGTCAGCAGCGCAGCTCAAATCGCCGCTCTCAGCGCATCGATCGTCGGCTGCCCTTCGCGTCAAGGCGCTGTGTCAGCCGGCGGAGATCAATCACCATCCGCTCATGGGTGCCTCTCCCGATCTCCTCGACTTCATCACGCGCCGTCACGGCAAAGACGATCCGTCGCCCGTCGACCTCGGTGACTTCCGCCTCCGCCGTCACGTGCTGCCCGACCGGCGTCGCGGCGAGATGACGAATGTCGACCACCGTACCGAGCGCGCTCTCACCGGGCGCCAGATAGGCGCGCACGGCGTTGAGCGCGGCATTTTCCATCACCAGGATCATGATGGGCGTCGCCAGCACCGGCGGCAGCATCGCATCCTTGAACCGGTTCGCAAGATGTTCGGGTGCGACGACCAGCGTGAAGCTTCCCTTCGCTCCCAATGGGATTGCATGCATGTCTCACCTCTCCCCGTCCTGGTTGATTGCCCGGGCAGTCCGAGGATTGTTCGCGCCGAACCTGACGACAGCCATTTCGGCTGTTTGCGCGGTCCACACCTGGTCAGCTCCCCAGGAATGCGGGCGCCAGGTCTTCCTGGACGATGATGTGCGCTGCTTCCGCCGTCAGTTCGCTACCGACCAGATCCAGGCCTTTGGCGGCATCGAGCAGAAGCGATCGTACGTCGTCCGGCGAGAGCACACCCTTTGCGACAAGCTTGCGCACCAAAGCCTGCAGAATGAGAACGTCGATTTCGCCGTGTCCGAGCGACATTGCCTTTTCGATCATCGTGATCTCCCGGATCATGCGGGCCGTCATGTTGATAGCGGGGTGAAGCCCTAGCGCGACGTTCCCTGAAGATCCCTGTTCAATTGCGCGAGCGCGCGACGCAAACCGTGAAGCTGATCCACCAGATGAAGAATGACGTCGACGCCCTCATCGTTGACTCCGAAATCGGCCTTCAGGTCCCGGATGAGATGGGCCCGCGCAACGTCCATCTCGGAGAAATTCATTCCGGCCGAGGTCTGATCAGGAATAAGCCAGTGCTGCTCGAGCCAGATATCCAGCGTTTGCACCTCGAGACCCGCACGACTGAGAAACTCCAGCTTGCTCATGGTCATGATGTGCTGTCCTCGCGCGGGTTAAATGCTCTCCCTTTGTCCCAGTTCGAAACGAACGCCTCGAGCTCGGGATCAGGAGGTTTTGGCAAAACCACTTTCAGCTTGACGAACTGATCCCCGTGACCGCCGCCGCGGCGTGGCGCGCCCTTGCCTTTCAAGCGCAGGATCGTGCCGGTGTTCGATCCTTTCGGCACCGTCATGGTCACGTCGCCGGTCGGCGTCGGAACGCGAATCCGCCCGCCTAGCACCGCCTCGGAAAGCGAGACCGGCAATTCCAGAGAGATGTCGTCGCCCTCGCGGGTGAAGCGGCGGTCGGGCAGGACCTCCACCTCAATCAGAGCATCGCCTGGACCTCCTTTGCCGGTGCCGGGTGCTCCCTTGCCTCGCAGACGGAGGATTTGCCCATCGACCAGGCCGGGCGGAATCGTCACGTCGAGGGTACCGCCATCGGGCAATGTCAGGCGCTTGTTCGCGCCCGTGATCGACTCTGCAAAGTCAATCGGCAGGCGGTAACGCAGATCCTGTCCGCGGCGGTTCGCGCGCGCCCTTTCGCTGCGCCTCAGAAGCTCCGCGAGAGCGTCGTCCGAATCCATGAAGTCGGCGAAGCCGGAATTGTCCGTGTAGGGACGACCGTCATTCGACGTGGCAAAATCCCGATAGAAACGATGCTGCGGCCGCTCCGCGCCCGTCGCGTCGATCTCGCCAGCGTCGAAACGTTTGCGCTTCTCGGCATCGCTCAGCAGATCGTAGGCGCCGGCAACTTCCTTGAACTTGTCTTCGGCCGTCTTGTCACCGGGGTTGAGATCCGGGTGCAATTTCTTCGCCAGCTTGCGATATGCCATCTGGATATCGGCGGAAGACGCCGTCGGGGCAACGCCGAGAACCTCATACGGATTTTTCACGACCTACTCCGCAAGGCCTTCAGTTCGTGTGACGACATGAGGGCTTAGTTTCGAGAAATTTGCAACACCATTGGGCATGCACAAAGTGGTTCGCGGCCCACCGGCGATGACGTAACCCGCACGAATTCCGCGCTGGATCAGCGTTCGCATTCGATCCAGGTTCGTCTCAGCGAAGAGGAAACTGCCGCATTTCAGGTAGTGCGGGTGGACCGTCCGCGCACTCTGATGGCCGCGATGGAGGCCGCAAACATTGCGCATCGCTTCTTGCTACGCAGTATGTCCAGGATCCCTATATTTCGGAAAGCTCTTCTCTTGCTGCGGCGTCATTTTCACGGTGTCCCGCTTGCCCGGAACACCGCGTGGCCCGAGCAGAGCTCGCGTTATGTCGTCTTCGCTCAAACGGGGCTTGCCATCTTCGCGTTGCCCATTGCCTCCGTGACTTGATGCCATTTCGGCCTCCCACGAGTGAACGCTTCAACGGTGCTTGGAGGCAGAACCGGATCGCTCCCGTGCGACCTCCCAAGACTTGATTTTCCCGAACCATCACGGCCGGATCGCGGATGCCACGCCTAACTCGGCTCGGGCCTTCTCTCTTCTTCACCGCCGGGACGACCGCTGGGCGGCGCCACGCGGCGGAACGCTCATCTCCATTTTCGGCTCTGGCCTCATCGCCGGCTTCGGCCGCGGTTCAGGCCTCGCGATAGGCTCGGGCCTTGCCACGGGCTCAGGCCGTGGTTCGGGCCTAGCCATCGGCTCGCGCCGCGGCTCCGGTCTGCGGATCTCTTCCCGGCGCATCTCTTCGAACTTCTCCTTCATCGCGGGCCTTTCCTCCCGGACGACCGGCTTCGTCGCTTCGGGCCCCGCCTTATGGAAGTTGTGTCAGCTACGGGACCTGGCATATCATCGATCGAACGGCGGGTAGCACGATCCGGCAGACGGAATACCGTCTGCCGGCATGGAATAGTAAAATCGGAGCCATGATAGCCAACCGCGAAATTATCCCACCGAACGATGGGGCCTCTCCAGTCACAATCCAGTTCAAACTGACAACAAAAATCCGCCTATTCGTTTAGGATCAGCCATCGCACTTAGTCCTCGCGCTCGACAGCCACAGCGATAAACAGGCCCCGAACAGATTGATTTATTAAGGAGCGAAGCGTGCCATCCGCTGTTCCGCAACCGGTCGTCGCGCAGCTCACGCGCGCCGCTATTTTTCTCGTGGTCACGATCAAATCCGAGCCGGCATGCGATAGCGTCGTGCGGGCCCTGTGCAGTGACCTGGCCGCCCTGTTGCGCGCAGTGGGCTTCCGTGACCTCGAGGGTCGGCTGTCATGTGTCACGGCGTTTGGCTCTGACGCGTGGGACCGGCTCTTCGGAGCGCCAAGGCCGAAGGAATTGCATCCGTTCCGCGAGATCCAAGGCCGGCATCACGCCGTCGCAACGCCCGGTGACATCCTCTTTCATATCCGCTCCACGCGTATGGATCTGTGCTTCGAACTGGCGACACAAATTATGTCGCGGCTCAGCGGCTCAGTCTCCACGGTGGACGAAGTGCACGGCTTCACCTACTTCGATGACCGCGACCTGATCGGCTTCGTCGACGGCACGGAAAATCCCGTGGAACAGGCAGCTCTGGACGCCACCATCATCGGCGAGGAAGATGCGGCGTTTGCTGGCGGCAGCTACGTGATCGTACAAAAGTACATTCATGACCTGAAGAGATGGAACGAGCTGCCCATCGAGGAACAAGAGAGAATTATAGGTCGAACCAAATTGTCCGACATCGAACTCGACGATGCAGTGAAACCAACCTCAGCACACAACGCCTTGACGACAATTATAGAAGACGGAAAGCAGCTCGCCATCGTGCGCGACAACATGCCGTTCGGCGATATCGGAAAGGGAGAATTCGGCACCTATTTCATCGGCTATGCGCGGTCCCCACGCAGGATCGAGCAGATGCTCGCGAACATGTTCGTTGGCCGGCCACCGGGCAACTATGACCGGCTGCTCGACTACAGCCGCGCCATGACCGGCACACTGTTTTTTGTGCCGTCGGCGACGTTCCTGGAGGATGTCGCATCTGGGGAAGCGGCTGAATCGCCTGCTGATCCGTCCGGGGACGGACGCAAGACCGACAACTCGTCCCAAACGAAAATGCCGCCGCCTGATGGCTCACTCGGGATCGGCTCACTGAAAGGAGAGACTGGACATGAATAATCTTCATCGGGAACTCGCCCCCATCTCTGCCGCGGCATGGGCACAGATAGAAGAAGAGGCGTCCCGCACTATCAAGCGCCATCTGGCAGCGCGACTTGTCGTGGACGTGGAGGGCCCGAAAGGCTTCGACTTCCCGGCGGTAGGCACGGGCCATCGCCGGCAGATCCAGACGCCGGGTGATGGAATCGAAGCTGCGCAACGCGAGACAAGGCCGCTCGTCGAATTGCACGTTCCGTTCGAACTCTCGCGCGAGGCGATCGACGATGTGGAACGCGGCTCAAACGATTCAGATTGGTCGCCGCTGAAGGACGCAGCGCGCAAAATCGCCTTCGCCGAAGATCGCGCTGTGTTCGATGGCTTCGCCGCCGCTGGAATTCAGGGCGTTCGTCAAGGCACCAGCAACCCGTTATTAACGCTTCCTCCCGACGTGAAGGACTATCCGGGTGCGGTAGTGCAGGCGCTGAGCCTGTTGCGCCTGGCCGGTGTCAATGGCCCCTATGCGCTGTTGCTGGGTGCAGAGCCGTATGCCGCCATTGGCGGAGCTACCGACGATGGCTATCCAATCCTGCAGCATATCCAGCATCTCGTGGACGGAAAGATCATTTGGACGCCAGCCATCGAGGGCGGCGTTGTGCTCACCACCCGCGGTGGCGATTTTGAGCTAACCATCGGCCAGGACATCTCCATCGGCTATCTGAGCCATTCCGAGACGGCCGTCCGACTCTACCTTCAGGAAACCATCACCTTTCTGCTGTTGACAACCGAGGCCGCCGTGTCGCTCGCGCCGCAAACGTGAAGGAGACATCTCGATGCAGGAATACGATCTCTACATCAATCCACAAAAGCCGAGGGTGGGCCTCTACGTGCGGAAAGGAGCAGGTCTCCCCGATCTGGCCGATGCCAAGGAATGGATATTTGATGGTACTGCGGCGCAAGGCGAATTGCCAGCGGACCTCGTGAAGAGGATCGAAACCAACGGCCACGCCTTTCGCGACATGGATTGAGTGCGTTCGGCCACCGGGAACGGCAAAGTGGGAGTGCGGAGACCAGAGGCAAATGCACGAAACTCGCTGTTGGCGGGCTTTCGCGCATCTGGAAAGACTGCTCGAACGCTAGAATGCCTGGCCAGGGCGGGAGGGGATCGAACTCCGAATGGCGGAGTCAAAATCCGCCGCTGCGAAATTGGCGACCTCCGGGTCCAGAGCGAATGCAATTTGCGGCGAGACGCGCCCGTACGAACCGCACCCGTTTCGCACCAGAAACGACCTCATCAAATCGCAACGAACACGATCGTACCCGAACGAAAATGCAGCAAGATCAACGAAACCGATCTCTATCCTCCCGCTCATAACGGTCTGGTTGCAGGTTCGAGTCCTGCCGGGCCCACCAGCCTTCGCTCGCGAAGCGAGGAAGGCTGCCGCGCCGAAGCCCGCAGGGCGAAGGCGGGCTGTCCGCGCGAGCTATGGCTCGGCAAGCCACCCAGCCTTCGCTCGCGAAGCAAGCTACAGCCGGCAAAGCATCCTGCTTCGCGCTCTGCGCTTCGCAGGATTTGCGGCGCCTTCAGTCCCGGGCCGCAATGGCAATTTCAATCGTTGTTCCGACAGGGCTGCTCTGACTTCGAATTGTCCCGGCCATCTGCTCGACCAGACCTCGAACGATCCGACTGCCGAGCCCGGAAACCGTCGTGATGTTCTGGCCTTCAGGAAGCCCCTTGCCGTCGTCAGTAAAGATCAGGTGATACTCGCTTCCCTTCGCTTCCAGGCGGATCACAACCGAACCAGGGCGTCCATGGTCGAACGCGTGCTTGGTCGCGTTCATCATCAGCTCGGCCACGATCAAGGACAGTAGCATCGCCTTTTCTCGCCGCAGCCTGATGGAAGACGGACTGACGACAACCAAAACGTTGTTGTTGCCCATCGATGCCAGGATATCCTCGCAAAGCGCCTCCAGTAGCGGCGCCGCTTCGACATCCTTCATCTCAGGATTATAAAGGCGCCGATTGATGCGGCTCATGATCTCAAAACGCCGCTCGGCCGAATCGAGCACATCAAGCGCTTTGCTCGGGTCGCGCCTGATCGCCTCGCGATTCTGCCGCAGCAGCGCAGAAACATTTTGCAGGTTGTTGGCGGTGCGGTGCTGTAATTCGCGAAACAATTCCGCGGATAAGTCACGCTCCTTTTCGAGCTCTCTCAATGTTTCATTGAGCCCGCGTGTCAACAGCAGGAGAATCGTGGAGGTGACGACGTAAAGAACGATCGTGAGGTGACTGGTCGGCCACTCAAGTGAAAACGTCCCGCGCGGCGGCAACCAAAAATACCAGGCAATGATGCCGCCAACCACCGCAGCCAGGATGCCGGCAAGCCGACCGCCGACCAGCGAGCAGATGACCATCGCCGGGAAAAGCGTGACATAGGGGATTCTGATGTAGGGGTCCAGCAGCGCGCGAACGCCCAATGCCAAAGCCAAGACGATCAGCGCGATCGTGTATCCGGACGGCTTGTCCTGATAGCTCCGCAGCACACCGATAGAATCAACAAGACGCATCAAATTAGCCCAATCACCGTTATCTTGGGCGATTATGCTGGAAGAATACAGTCAAATTTTCTTGGAGCTATCTGTGAGAGGAAGCAGGATTTCAATCAGCTGCATCGTCAGCCCGCCATCGAGCGGAACGTGATCGAATAGCGCGGCTCTTCCACCGGGGGAATGCTGTGCTCCCAAACATGCCGGGATTCCCCGGTCATGATGTAGAGCGAGCGCGGCTCGGCGTCCAAGGTGAAGCGCTCCCATTTCCCGCCGCTCTTGCGCCGGAAGCGGAATTTGCAGGGTGAACCAAGCGACAACCCGAAGACTTCGTCAAAATGCGGCTTGTCACGATGCCATCCAATTCCGACACCGGCATCGTATTCGGTGCAAAGAACCTGTTTTATCTTTGCGGCCGGGCCGCCATAGGCTTCGACTTTCTCGATCATCGGCGCCAGCCATTCCGGCATCTCCTCGGCTTCCTGAAGCCGCCTCTCCGCGTAGTCGTATTTGAAGCCGAACGACGCGACGCGACGCTTGCCCTCAAACGCGCCGAACTGAAACGGCAGCAGGGGAAGTCCGCGAATCCGCTCGATGAGATCGAGCTCCATCGACGGTGTGATGATCTCCGGATAATATCGAAGACCTGGCGGACCGATGGCCTCCGGCGGAAATAGCGAGAACTGCTGGTTCACTGTCCGGCCCGTTCCGCCCCGCGGCCTCGTACGGTTCGGCCGCGGCGCTGTTCTTCCGGTCCATGAACCTTCCTGTCGCTTGGCTTCGGTTTGTTGACGGCCATCATCATTCTCTCCCGAAGCCGCTCGATTGGAGGAACGGAACCGCGCTAAAAATGTTCCTCTTTCGGCGCTTGCCGCCGCCTAGGAGTCAGCCATGAGCAGGGCCTTCGTCAAGGACCAGGACGCCGACTATCTCGAGCTGCCGGAACGGCCGGTCTCCGAGCATCCGAACGATGTTACCGAAGCGGGCCTGGCGCAGATCGAAGATGCCCTGGCGAAGGCAAGCGAAGCTTACGCGGTCGCGCAGGCCTCGGCGGATCGCGCCGCCATTGCCGCGGCGGGACGCGAATTGCGCTACTGGACCGCCCGGCGCGCGAGCGCGCGAATAGTGCCTGCCCCGGCAGACACGTCGGAAGTGTGGTTCGGAGCCCGCGTGACCATCCGGCGCGACGACGGCCGGGAGCAGACGTTCCGGATCGTTGGCGAGGACGAAGCCGACCCGGCCAAAGGTTCGATCTCTCACGTCTCGCCGCTTGCGAAATCGATGTTCGGAAAGCGCGTCGGCGACGTGGTGACGGCCGGCAACGGGCAAGCCGAAATCGAAGCGATCAGCTATGGCGCTGGCGCTGCCGAGAGCAAGCAACCGACCAAATCCGACGGAGAAGGTCATGGTGCCACATCCCGTTACGACGACGGAAGATAACTTGCAACGACCGGGCCTCGGAAGCCGCGGCTCTACGTCCAGATCGATGGCGGATTGCCGGCGGCCGTGGCTCGCAGCACATCCAACGTCCGAGCGTCGATCGCTGCCTGCGGCGCATTTTGCAGCAGCAATCCCGCGAACTCCGGCAATCCCATCAACATGACCGAGACCCGCGCTACATTGCCGCACTGCGTCTCCAGACGGAACCATTTCATGAGCGGAGCATAGCGCACTGCGCGCAGGTCGGACCAGCGAATATATTTTCTGACGCCCGCAAAGTTTCTGCCAGAAAGGGCTTCTTCCGACACCTCGTATTCTTCCAGGAAAAATCCGGATGCCATTGGCAGCGACATCAGGGCAAACCCGATAAAGACAGTCGTCGTCCACCATGTGGTCGTCTGGTTTCGAAAGACGTTCGAGACGACGGCAAGGCCTGCGAAGAAAGCAAAGCAAATAAGACCGACGATAAGCGTGCTGGTCGGGTGAACCAGATGGCGCGCCTCCGACGCAGGCCGCGCGCGAAAGCGGCTCTTTGCGAGCCAGCCCCCTACGATTATCATAAGGACGCCCCACAGCATCCACTGAAGCAGCGTGACCCACCAAGCTCTATTTTCCATGATATTGGCCCCATGCGCGCCTGGATCATGTGCTGAATGACCGCTCTTTGCGACGAAGCGGGCCTTTTCGCGTATCATGGAAATTACTAAAATCCAGTGCCCGGATTTGTGCTGGTCGGCCCGCCATCCTTCGCTCGCTGCGCAAGCCACGGCGCGGCAAGCCATCCTGCTTCGCGCAAAGGCGGCAAGGTGACAGCTAATCCGAAGCCGAGCTACTCACTGGCCCAAATCCCGCGAGGCGTCTGGGTGCTCGGCTTCGTGTCGATGCTGATGGACGTCTCCTCGGAGATGATCCACGCCCTGTTGCCGGTCTACCTGGTGACGGTGCTGGGCACCTCAATGGTGACGGTCGGCTTCATCGAAGGCATCGCCGAAGCCACCGCCTCGATCACCAAGATATTTTCCGGTGCGCTCTCCGATTGGCTCGGCAAGCGCAAGCTTCTCGCGGCCATGGGCTATGGCCTGGCCGCTTTCACCAAGCCGGTATTCCCGCTGGCCCCCACCGTGGGCTGGCTGGTGGCCGCGCGCCTGGTCGATCGCGTCGGCAAGGGTATTCGCGGCGCGCCGCGCGATGCGCTGATCTCCGATATCTCGACGGTTCATGTGCGGGGCGCGAGCTTCGGCCTGCGCCAGTCGCTGGACACCGTGGGCGCCTTTCTCGGGCCGCTATTCGCTATCGGCCTGATGTGGTGGACGGCGGATAATTTCAAGGCGGTGTTCTGGATCGCGGTCGTTCCGGCATTCCTGTCGCTGGCGCTGATCATGTTCGCGGTCGAGGAACCGAGGCGGCCGCCCGAAATCGAGACGGTCGAAAATCCATTGAGTCTGGAGGCGATCAAACGCCTCGGGCAGGTCTACTGGCGCGTGGTGACCGTCGGTGTCGTGTTTACGCTGGCTCGTTTCAGCGAAGCCTTCCTGATCCTGCGCGCGCAGAATGTCGGGCTGTGCCTGACGTGGGTGCCGATCGTTCTCGTCGGGATGAATGTCGTTTATGCGCTGTCGGCCTATCCCGC
>WNFO01006735.1_pt1 | contig 10152 bp, 7 predicted proteins | sample 5400251 | NCBI WGS metagenome assembly WNFO01 (sample SAMN13153354, study PRJNA577476) | soil metagenome | isolation source: 100 cm saprolite under Madrone tree | place: USA:California | collected 2016-06-14
CCAAATCCTCGCTTCTCCAGTTTCTTCACGAACCTCCCGAATGCCTGGGCCGACCCGAGCAGCCCCGGGTTGAGGAAGTCGAAGATCGACCACAGATCGAGAGGCCGGTTCTCGACCGGAGTGCCGGTCAGCGCGATCCGCACGCGCGCCTTCAGCTCCTTGACGGCGCGGGTCTGGCGCGCACCGGGATTCTTGATGGCCTGCGCCTCATCGAGGATGGCCACGTCCCAGTCCGCGGAGACGAGCGCGGGCTTGCGCAGCAGCATGCCGTACGTCGTGATGATCAGATCCGCCTCTTCTCCCTGCTCGTCGTCCGCCGATGGATGCTCCACCCGCGTGCGCAGCGTCGGCGCGAACCGCGCGATCTCCGCGCTCCAGTTTCCCAGCAACGATGCCGGCGCGACCAGCAAGCTTGGGCCTCTGGCCTGCCCCGCTTTCTTGCGCGCCAGGAGGAAGGCAAGGACCTGCAATGTCTTCCCGAGACCCATGTCGTCCGCCAGGCACGTCCCGAGGCCCAGGCCGGCGGCGAACGAGAGCCATCGCACGCCCACCTCCTGGTACGGCCGCAGCTCGGCGCGCAGCTCGGAGCCGGGAAGGAACTTTCCCAACGCGTCCGGGCTGCGCAGGCCGGCGAGGGCCTCTGCGAGCCAGGGACCGGCGCTGACGCGCGACCAGTCGGCCACGTCCGGTTCCAGTGGCGCCGCTGCCTCGCCCTCGGCCCCAGCCAGGAGCCGCATCGCCTCGAGCAGAGAGATCCCACCGCTCCGAGCTGCGCGCTGCGCCTTCTTCCAGTGCGCGAGGACCTGCTCGAGCTTGTCCCGATCGATCTCCACCCAGCGTCCGCGAACCAGCGCGAGCCCATGGTCCTGCGCCGCGAGCGCCCTCCATTCCTTCTCGCTCAAAGGCTCGCCATCGAGCGCGAGCTGGACGTCGAAATCGACGAGCGCATCGAGCCCCAGCCCGGCCGGCTTGCGCCCGCCCAGGCCTACTTCGACGCCGAGGCGCGACCGCTTCTTCCACCAGTCGGGAACGCGGACGACGATGCCCGCCGACTCGAAGGCGGGCACCTCGCGCAAGAACCGGAGCGCCTCGCCGGGTGTCCAGGCCAGCGTGCGGAACAATCTCCCGTCGTCGACCAACTCCTTGGCCAGCACGCTCTTTTCCGAAGCGCGCTGCACGGGGAGCAGGAGGGACAGGAGCGCGCCCTTGTCGGAGGCAAAGTCGCGCACGGCCTGTCCGAGCGGCCGGTGCTGCGGCTGGGCCCTGCTCGAGAGGCGCGTCGTATAGGTGGCCAGGAAGGCGAAAGGCCGTTCCTCGTCGGCCTTGTTCTCGGCGAGGTGAAAGCAGACGCGACCGACCACGTTCCAGGCGGCGTGACGGTCCTTGAACCACTGCTCGAGGGAGGTGTCTCGCAGCTCGCTGCGCAGGGCGGCGTGCAGATCGCTCCAGAGCGCTTCCAGCGTCGCCGGGCGCAGGTATTCGCCGCCGCCCATGGGCGGCGCCTGCGAGACCAGCCGGGCCAACTCGTCGGGTGGCGGCTGGTGGGTGGCGGCCTCGGGAGCCGCACACGCGCGGGCGAGAAAGAGCGCGCCCAGGTCGCGGAAGAAGCCCACGCTCGGCGGCAACATTTCGCCGGGATGGCGGGCGGCGAGCTGGAGGATGGCGAACCCAGGCCCGCGGGCTAGATCGGAGGTGAGCTCGCGCGCCAGCGCGGCCGGCGCGCAGCTTTCGAGTGAAGGCCTCGCGTCGAGGTGCACCGCGCCAGAAGGCGAGACGGCGAGCGCGAGCGGGATCAGCTCTTCGGCCACTAGACTCGCTTATCATCGCCCCCTGACATGAAGGAACTGGTCGTCATCTCTCCGCTGCGCGATTGGACCTGCCGCGAGTGCCAGGCTAGCGGAGATCTCCTGGTGATGGAGGGATCAGGACCGCTCTGCCTCGCCTGCGCCGAGCTGGACCATCTCGTGTTCCTTGGCGCTGGCGACGCCGCGCTCACCCGGCGGGCCAAGGCGGCGAGCAATCTTTGGGCGGTGGTGATCCGCTTCAGTCGATCGCGCAAGCGATACGAGCGGCAGGGCCTCCTGGTCGAGGAGCAGGCGCTGCAGAAGGCGGAGTCGGAATGCCTGGAGGACGCCGAGGTGCGAGCGCGGCGGAAGGCGCGAGAGGCCGGACGCCGAGCGGACGAGGACGAGGCGCTGGCGCGGCAGATGGCGGACGGCATCCGGAAGCTCTTTCCGGACTGCCCGGCGGAAGAGGCGGAGGCCATCGCGCGACATGCGACGCTGCGGAGCAGCGGCCGCGTCGGGAGGACGGCGGCGGCGAAGGAGATGGAAGAGCGTCCGTTGGTTCTCGCGGTCGTTGCCGCGGTCCGTCATCGGTACACGCAGTATGACGAGCTGTTGATGAGCGGATTGGAGCGGAGCGAAGCGCGCGCGGTCGTGCGCGGCGAGGTGGACCGGATCCTGGCCGGGTGGCGCGGGGCGGACTGAATCGACGCTGGCGGCGGGCGGCCCGCTCTCGTACGTCTTCAAGTGCAACTGCGGCAGCACCCGACAAGGCGTCAGCGTACAGGCGCCAATCGCGCGAGGACTCAGGCCACAACCCGAAGCGCTCTCACGCGGCGGCAATACGGATGGTGCGCCCGTGAACTGAAACTCCAATTGCCACCAGCCCGGCGCTCGTGTTTCCTGCCCCTGGAGGGTCCGCGGGATGAATCGTGTCGAGGAATGGATCGGCGGGCGATTTCCGGCGCCTGCCCTCATCACCGGGGGCGACGTGCCCGTCCGCCCCGAGCTCTCCCTGTGGATCGAAGTGGGCGGTCCCATCGTGGGGATGAAGATGGAGCCGCCGGGAGCCCGCTTCGCGCCCACCGTCGCGTTGCTGCGCAGCAGCATGGAGAAGCCGCTGGATGGACCACCGCGCCGGCCCGCCCGGGTGCGCGTGGCCGAACCCGAGCTCGCTCAAGCCCTGCGCGCCGAGCTCGGCTCCGAGATCGATGTGGTGCTGGCCCCGACGCGCGAATTCGACGATGTCCTCGACAGCTTGCGCGAGTTTTTCGGCCGCGATCCCGACGGAGCGCCGGCTTGGTTCGAGGGAGAAGGCGCGAGCGGTTCGCGGATCGCGGCGTTCTTCCACGCGACGGCAAAGCTGTACCGCTCCGCCCCCTGGAACATCGTCCCCTCCAACGACGACCTCCTCACGGTCGACATCGAGGCGTTGGCGGTCCGCGGCCAAGTGGTGTCGATCATCGGGAAGCTGGGTGAGAGCCTCGGAATCATCGTGTTCCATAGCCGCAGCGATTTCGAGCAGTACCTTGCGGAGGCGGAGCACTCCCAGCGCACTCGCGGCATCGCCGAATTGCCCCATCATCTCTCGCTGACGTTCGAACCCGCGGCCGAGGTGCCGGAGGGGATGCGCGCGACGGTCGCGGAGAACGGCTGGGAGATCGCGAGCAACGACGCATACCCCGTCGCCTTCGCCCTGCGCGGACTGGTGCCGCAGGATCTCTCGGCGAAGGATCTTGCGCTGCTCGAGGCCCTCTCGAGTGCCTTGGCCGACCTTGTGTCGGCGGACCCCGGATTCGGCCGCGCGTTGGAGGAAGGTCTGGGGCTCGATCGCGTATTCGCGGTGGATGCGGCCGGCCAGCGCGTCGAGGTTCGCCTGCGAGTGTCCGCGCGACCCAGGCCGGGCAAGGACGCTACGGGTGCGTTCGACATCCGCGGCGAAAAGCGCGACGACGAGGGACGCCTGGACGAGGCCTGGGCCGCGGAATTCGAGCGGGAGGTCCTCGACCGATTCGCGAAATCACCCGAAGCGGACGGGATGACCGTGAGCTGGACCGGCTCCGTGCTGCACTTCGGGTCCTCCTATCTCGACGCTTCCCTCGGCCAGATCGGCGCGGCCGAGCTGCGCGAGATCCTCTTCGAGGTCTTCCCGCGGAAGATGTCGTGCGAACCGGAGAGCGCCGGCGAGATCGTCACTGAACTCCGCGCGTTCTGGACCTGGGCAAGGCGGGAGTTCCAGCTCGAAACGGCGGAGGAGTGCCTCGCCGTGCTGCGGCCCGGAGCGGAGCAGGCGCTGCGGCGCGAGCTGGCCGATACCGGAAAGTTCGGGATGGCGAAGTCGATGTTCATGGCGGCCAGCAGCTCCGGGTACGACGTGACCGCGCAGGAGGGATTGGACCAGTTCGTCGCCGATGTGAACGCGGGCAACGTGCCGTTTCCGGATGGGTCGGCGTCTGTGGCGGCGCGCCCCGCGGTACCGCGCGACCGGCACAAGGAGAAAGAACGCAAGAAGAAGCGCAAGGCGGAGCGCGCAGCGCGCAGACGGAACCGTTGAGGGAGGGCCTGGTCCACTGCGCACGCCGCTCAGCGGACCTCGAGGACCACTTTGCCGTGCGACTTGCCCTGCTGGTTCAGGTCCAGCGCTTGCCGCGCCTGATCGAGCGGAAGGACGGTCGTGATGTGCGGCTTGATGACTCCTTGCTCCACCAGGCCGGCGATCTCCCGCAGGTCGTCGACGTCGTATTCCACGCCGAAATCGACGGCCTGCACGCCCGCCTTGCGCGCCGCTTCCTCGTCGATCTCGCCGATCAGGGTGACGAGCATCCCGCCGCGCTTGAGGACGCGCCACGAGCGCGCCTGGGTGTCTCCGCCCAGCGGGTCGAGCACCACGTCGATGTCGCGCAGCTTCTCCTCGAAGCGCTCGCGCTTGTAGTCGATGATGGGATCGACCCCGATCGATTTCAGGAAAGCGAAGCTCGGCTCGCTTGCGGTGGCGGCGACCTCGGCGCCCTTCCAGCGCGCGAACTGCGCCGCGAACGAGCCCACGCCGCCGCTCGCTCCGTGGATGAGGAAGCGCATCCCGGGCTTGACCTTGGCGGTGTCGATGATCGCTTGCCACGCCGTCAGCGCGGGCATGGGGAGCGCAGCCGCGATCTTGAAGTCGAGCGAGGCTGGCTTCTTGACGAGGTCCTTCACCGGCACCAGCGCGAACTCCGCGAAGCTGCCGAAGACCTGGCCGAACACCTCGTCACCCTCGCGCAACGAGGTCTTCGAATCGGATCCGATCTTCTCGATGACGCCCGCGAAATCCTGGCCGAGCGTGAGCGGCACGCGGTCGGCGCCTTTCGGGTTGTAGATGTGCTCGCGCACCATCCAGTCGACCGGATTCACGCCGGCCGCGCGGATGCGCACGAGCGCCTTGCCGCGCGCGACTTTGGGTACGGGGACGTCTTCAATCTGCACCTGATCGGCCCGCCGAATTCGTGGATGCGTACAGCTTTCATGATTTCCTCCGGCCGATTCGTCCAGACTCAAACCTGCCTTCGGCCGCGACGACGATAGGGGCGCCACGCGCTTCGCGCTCGCGAACCCGGCCTGCTGGCGGGCAGGCGAGCTCGCCGACCGTGCCGGCGAGGACTTGAAGGACGAGCCGCGCAGCGACCGCCTTCTCGGATGGACGCTGCACTGGAGCGATGTCCGGTCTAGATTCGGGACATGCGCACCAGACGAGCAGCTCGCTTCATTCGAGATAATCCGCTCTTCCCGTTCATCCCCTTCGGGCCCATCGCGCTCTTTCTCGGCAGCGTGGTGATGTCGGCGCTGGCCTTGCGCGGAGTCCGGCAGGTCCGCCGGGAGCTGGCGGCGATTGCGGCTTGAGCCCCTGCATCATACGCCGGCGAACCATTCGTAGCCGAGGTCCTCCCAGTACCCGCCCGTGCGCATGGGCTGGAAAACGACCTCGTCCACCCACTTGACCATCTTGTAACCGAGCTTGACCGCCGAGTAGAGGCGCAGCGGCGCGCCCTCCTCGCGCGACATCGCGGCCCCGTTGCGGCCGTAGGCGAGGATGGTCTGCGCATGCTCCGCGCTCTCGCGGTCCCAGCTCGAGTAGTAGCGAACGGGCGGCCCATCCTCGCTCGGGTAGCCCCGCTCGAAGCTGCGGAATTCGACGAACCTGGCGCGCGGGTCGGCGCCGCAAAGCCGGACGATCTCCGAGACACGCACGCCCTGCCAGGACGCCACGGCGGACCAGCCTTCGACGCAATGGTGCCGGACGCGGAACTGCGTCGGGGTCAGGCGGCGGAGGTCGGCGAGCGAAAGATCGAGCGGCTTCGCCACGAGGCCGTGCACGCGCAGCTTCCAGCCGGCCGGAGCGGCGGGATAGTCGTCGGCCACTTTGTACAGGGGAAACTCTCCCTGCGGCGTGAGAGTCCCGGCGGGTTCTTCGGGGGCGAGCTTTCCCGGGCGGAAGAGAGCGCGCTGCATGCGGTCGTTGAGCCGCTCCGTGAGCCCGAGAACGCCCTCGTGTGGTTTGCCCGGGTCACACCCCAGCGGAAGCAAGGCGAGGCCGAGGAGCGTCCGTCTCGAGACGGTCATGCGCGCCGTCCTCCGGTGAAGATCGACGCGAGCGCCCGGGGATGAAGCAGCACCAGCGCCACGTGGCCGACCGTGAACACGAGCAGGGCCGCGAGCCCGAGCAGGTGGAACGCCCGCGCGCCTTCGTAGCCCCCGAACAGCGCGGCGAGCACCGAAAGCTGGACGGGCTTGTAGAGCGCCAGGCCGGAAAGAATTTCGAGCGCGCCGAGCACGATCACGAGCGAGTAGGCGAGACGCTGGAGCCCGTTGTAGAGCCCTTGCTCGGGCGGCGACTTGCGAAGGCGCAGATACCAGGCGGCGGTCTGAAGGGCGTTGCGGCCGTCGCGCCGGGGATGGAATACGCGGCGCCGCCACTCCCCGCTGACCACAAGCCACGCCAGGTACAGCAAGGCGTTGGCGACGAACAACCACGCGAGACCGAAGTGCAGGTGGCGGGCACCTGCGAGCCAGTCGCCGGCACGCATCCACGCCGGAGGCGTCCAGCCCTGAAGCGGATACCAGCCCGCGGGAGCGCCTTTGGGGCCCATCTCGGGAAAGGCGGCAAGGATCTGCAGCCCGCTCGCCGCCATGATCGCGAGCAATGGAACGTTGGCCCAGTGGGTGATCCGGACGGCAAGGGGCTGTTCGGCGCGTGGAGACGGCACGACGGAAGGCTAACCACGTGGCCCGCGCGCTTCGACGCTGTTAGTGCTCGTCCCGTCAACAGTACGATGCTCCCGTTGGAGCGAATGCGTAGCGTCCTACTTTGGTTTAGTCGAGGAGGTACAGATCATGCATGGCCGACTGGCGTTCCTCGCGGCGAGTTTGTTGGCCGGCGCCGCCACGGCGCAGTCATCGCACGGCAAGCCGGCGCCGGAGCACGTGCGGGGCGACATCGTCGCAATCGATGGCAACACGCTCACGGTCAAGTCACGCGGCGGCGAGACGCTGAAGCTGCAACTTGCGGACGACGTTCGCGTCGCCGTGGCCGAAAAGGGGGATCTGGCCGACGTGCGCGACGGAGCCTTCATTGGAACCACGGCCGTCCCCCAGCCCGACGGCACCCTCCGCGCGGTCGAGGTGCATGTGTTTCCCGAGTCGATGCGGGGAACCGGCGAGGGCCATCGGCCATGGGACCTGCGGCCGGGCAGCACGATGACGAATGCGACGGTGAAAGGAGTGGGTGCGGCGGGCGGGAAGTCGCCGAGCACGATGACGAATGCGACCGTGGCCAAAGTCGCGGGGCGCAAGCTCACGCTGAAGTACAGCGACGGAGAGAAAACGGTCGTACTGCCACCCGATGTGACGGTGGTCAAGCTCGAGCCGGCGGATCGGTCACAGCTGAAGCCCGGCGTGCACCTGTTTGCGCTCGCCTCCCGCCAGCCGGACGGCACGTTGCGTGCGGAGCGCGTGACGATCGGCAAGGACGGGGTAGTGCCGCCGATGTAACCGTTGCCACGGCGCGAGGCACGCGGTGCCTCCGCGTCGGTGCCGCGCTTCGGATCGGGCGGGTCCGGTCAGTTCCTTGTCGGTCCGGACGTCGCGCAGTCCATGCACCGGGCCGGAAACGGCGACTACATCATGGAGCCCGTGATCCGCGTCGTGCCCTGACCTTTTCGAGGGCACGGCACCGCTTCGCGGCGAGCTTTCCTCGTTCAGTACGCCAGCCGCGGGTACCAGTCCGTGCCGCGCCCCTGCGGGACGGCACCCCAGCAACCTAAGCGGCCGCCTGGCCGCGCGCACGTGGGAGCGCTCTCCCGGATGGACGCTGCAACCTGGGAGCGCCGGCTCTACCTTGGTGGCGCGCACCAAGCGAGCGCACGCGTCGCGATCGCTCGTCAAAACGGCGCGACCTTCGTCCCTCTAGATTCGAGGCGTCGTGCGTGCATCCCATGGCGCGCCGGGGGCGTCGCGCGCGTCGGACCCGATTGACGTTTGCGCGCCTCCGGAGTCAGGAGGACCCAATGCGAACGCGTCTGCTTTCCGTTCTCTGGATCGGGCTGCTGGCGGTTTCGTCACCGGCCGCCGCGCAGCACTACGCGCAAACGAATCTGGTCTCCGACGAGGCCGGGAAGGCGAGGTTTCCCGATGCCCACCTGGTGAACGCGTGGGGGCTGGTGTCCAGCGCGACCTCTCCCTGGTGGGTCGCCAACAACGGCACGCTGACCTCCACGCTCTATGACGGAAACGGCGTCGCGCGGGCGCTCGTCGTCCACATTCCCGGACCTCCCACGGGCGTCGTCTTCAACGGCGGTGCAGGCTTCGTCGTGCGCAGCGGCGCCGCATCCGGCCCCGCCCGGTTCATCTTCGCTACCGAGGACGGCAAGATCGCCGGCTGGAATCCGAACGTGCCCGCCCCGGGATCGATGCAGGCCACCGTGGGCAGCGATCAGTCCGCGCGCGGCTCCGTCTACAAAGGCCTCGCGATCGCGACGACCACGGCTGGAGACTTCCTCTATGCCGCCGACTTCCACAACGGCGCGGTCGACATGTTCGACTCGTCGTTCCGTCTGGTCGGATCATTCACCGACAATGGGCTTCCGCACGGGTACGCGCCGTTCGGCATCCAGACCATCGGCGCGGTCCTCTACGTGACCTTCGCCAAGCAGGACAAGGCCGCGCACGACGACGTTCCGGGAAAGGGCCGCGGCTTCGTCGACGCGTTCGACACGTCCGGCGTCCTGATCCAGCGCATCGCTTCGCGGGGGAGCCTGAACGCGCCGTGGGGGATCGCGCTGGCCCCCGCAACGTTCGGCGCCTTTGCCGGAGACCTGCTGATCGGCAACTTTGGCGATGGGAAGATCAATGCGTTCGATCCCGTGGCGACCGGGCCGAATGGACAGCTCCACAGCAAGGGGCAACTGTTGACGGCGACCTGCGCGCCGCTGGTCATCGACGGACTCTGGGCGCTGCAGTTCGGCAACGGCAGCGGGTCGGGGTCGAGGGATGCCCTTTACTTCACCGCGGGTCCGGACGCGGAATCGCACGGCCTGTTCGGCAATCTCGTCCCCACCGCGGGGCCGCCGTGCGGGGAGCCGCCAGATGACGGGAGCGGCGCTGACGATTGACCAGCGCCCTCGGCGGCCGCGGTGAGACGACACTCTGTGCGATACTCCCCGCCGTGCCACTTCTGCTGGCGCTTTTGCTCGCTGTCGCGGCGACGCCACAAGCGCCGGCCGCGCCCGAGCCGTTTCCGTACCCGCCGGACGGAGCTGCGTCGATCGATCACCGCAGGCCCTCGTCCAGGTTCTTCAGCTGCTTGGGGTGCCGCGAAGCGGCGGACGTCGAGCAGCCTCAATGTCCGGTTGGGACGTGTACAAGCTACGGAGTCACGCGCCGTTCCCGGCCGTCCTCGTTTCTCAACCGCAACGAGGTGGTCGTGCCGCTCGCCTCGACGATCACGTATGTGTCCTTCGTGCCGGTGGGGCCGGCAAGGCTGATTCCCGCTGATTCTTCGGAGGCGCCGATCTTCACCGATGGACGCCCGCGCTCCGTGATCAGCCGCAACAAGACCGTCTCAGCATGCGTCTTACCGTCGGGCTCCGTCTTCGCCGGCAATACTTGAAGCGATGCCCGCACGCGCCCGCGGTCGTCGACGATTTCGAGCGCACGTCCTCGCAGCACCGGAGGGACGCCTTCGGCGGCCGCAGAACGGACGTGCGCAAGGGTCAGAGCCATCAGGACCAGATTGAGCACGGTGAGCGCGAGAAGAACCCGTTGAGCCTTCATGACCGTCCCTCCCGCGTCACGTGCTAGCACGGGCAGGGCTCCGTCATCCGTCGTCACGGTGAAG
>WNFO01007263.1_pt1 | contig 10152 bp, 9 predicted proteins | sample 5400251 | NCBI WGS metagenome assembly WNFO01 (sample SAMN13153354, study PRJNA577476) | soil metagenome | isolation source: 100 cm saprolite under Madrone tree | place: USA:California | collected 2016-06-14
GACGCCCGATCAAAGCCCAATTCCGCTGGCTTCCGCCTGTTGCGTAGATGTTCACTCGTAGGGCGGCCGATTAATCGTCTCCTTTAAGTAAGGCTCCGAAGAGCTAGATCTGTGCCATTCTTCATCGGGCGAAAAAGCTTAATTACTCGCGGCAGACGCTTTTATCAAGCCTTAAAATGTTGCGAGTTTTTCCTCACGGCTTGTAGAGAAAAACTCTACATGAATGCTTCACACGACTCGACTTTGAAGAGAAACCGTCACAAGCAGGCCGATAATTCGATTGGCACATCCTTTGGGTAGTTCTTTGATTTAAATCAACGATTGAAGATTGGCCATGCGGAAGAGATGGCGGGATGGGTTGAACTGCAACCAACAACAGATCTGCAAACCTCAAAGAGAAAGGAGTCGGAGTTATGCAAAGACTTGTGACCAAATTGAAAGGGTATTCGATCGGCGCGAAGGATGGCGACATTGGCAGTGTGGATGACTTTTTGTTCGACGATAAGTTGTGGACGATACGATATCTCGTGGTGAGCAGAGACTGGCCGTGTCGCTCACGAAGCAGCAAGTCGAAAATAGTCCCGATGTCGATAGCAGAAATTTCTCCCGCGAACATGAAACCTCCTATTACGACTACTATGGCTGGCCCTACTACTGGGTCGGTGGGGACGTATGGGGCACGGGAACATTTCCGGGAGCCCTGGCAACGGAGAATGGACTCGCGATGGCAGCGCGGGACCAACAGGCTGAGGCTGACAACACACATCTGCGCAGCGCTAGAGAGGTCATGGGATATTACATTGAAGCCACGGATGGCGATATCGGACACGTGGAAGATTTTGTTCTCGATGATGAGACCTGGGAAATACGTTACATGGTGATAGACACGAAAAACTGGTGGCCGGGAAAAAAAGTTTTGGTATCGCCGGAATGGATCGATCGCGTGAGTTGGAGCGATTCGAGAGTATACGTCGATCTCTCCAGAGAGGCTATTAAGAGCGGCCCTGAATTCGATCCTGACCGTCTTAACAGGGATTATGAGGAAAGACTTTACAAACATTACGACAGGCCTGGGTATTGGGTTCTTTGATTGAGCTCGGCTCCCCCGGCCATGAAATGTGCGAGAGGGGGTGATTTTAATGGCAGGCAATCCACAGACGGGGCAACACAAATGTGGCAGGTGCGGTAAGGTATTTAAAAACGAAAACGAGTTGCGCGAGCATGAGAACAACTGCAGGCAGCACCGATAACTGAACCTTTGTTATGTTCCCCGGTGTCAACGGGAACCAAATACAGGTTGGCGCCGGTGAGGACCTAATAGCACGGATCCTTAAAGAGGGACTAATGTCACTGAGAGGATGGCGTTTGATTACGGTGGTGATATCGGCGCCGGCGTTGACAATGAAGTCTGGCCACGTGCTTGAAGCATATGGTTCATAGAGCGATGAAAATCGGCGATGCCGCTGACCGGCGGCGCATGCATGATTGCCAGGACTGCACTCCAGCTTATTTTTTATAGCGAATCCGGTAAACGACCCCTGCTTCATCGTCTGACACGAGCAATGCGCCGTCGGGCATGACGAGCACGTCCACCGGTCGTCCCCACGCTCGGTTGCCCTGCAGCCACCCCTCGGCAAAGACTTTGTAGGAAACGGCTCGATTATTATTTAGCTGTACGAGAGTCACGCGATAACCGATAGGGGCGGTCCGGTTCCAAGAGCCATGTTCCGCGATGAAAATTTGATTGTGATAGTCAGCGGGAAACATTGAGCCGGTATAGAAGCGCATGCCTAACGCAGCTACATGCGGGCCGAGCTTTTGTGCCGGCGGGGTAAATTCACTGCAGGAACGCTTTTTGCCGAACTCGGGGTCGGGAATGTCTCCTCCGTGACAATAAGGATAGCCGAAATGGAGACCTTGTTTCGGCGCATAGTTCAGCTCGTCCGGCGGAACATCGTCGCCTAAGTTATCGCGCCCGTTATCGGTGAACCAAAGTTCCTTTGTCACCGGGTGCCAGTCGAAGCCAACCGTATTGCGAATGCCCTGAGCAAATAATTCAGGGCCGGCTCCGTCGGCTTTCAGGCGGGTGATGACCGCGTAACGGTTGGCGTCGGGTTCACAGATATTGCAAGGCGCCCCCACCGGGACATAGAGCAGTCCGTCGGGACCAAAAGCTATAAACTTCCACCCGTGGGGGCGATCCTCTGGAAATTTGTCGTTGAGCGTGACCGGTTTCGGAGGATTACTCAGGCGGGATTCGATATCGTCGTACCGCAGCACGCGGTTTACTTCGGCGACGTATAGCGCTCCGTTACGAAAGGCAACGCCGTTAGACATGTTCAAGCCCTGAGCAATGGTAATGGTTTTTTGGGCTTCGTTTTCCCGCCTCGGACTCAAAACAGCATAAACCTTTCCTTCTTTGAGGGTGCCGACGAACAACGTACCTTTTGGACTCAGCGCCAGAGATCGCGCGTTGGGCAGGTTACCGGCGTAGATGCTAATCTCAAAACCCGGCGGCAGTTTAATATTGTTGAGCGGTAGCTCATCGCCGCCGGCCAAACGGACCGACATGAAAAGCCCACACACTAGGACCAGCAGACAGCCAAGAGGAAAGATTTTAAAAGTAGACTTCATTCTTCTCAATAACTCTCCAGTGCATGTGCTTCAAGTCGCGCAGCGGGACACTTGGACGTGATCTGGAAATTTTTACGAAACAGATGAAGATTTCTTTTGGAAACTCTGGCAAAGCTGGATTTTGTCAGCGAGTCCTCGACGCAGCAGACTAGCTGAGATAGCCGCGTTCCTGCCAGAACCGTTCGGCTGCAGGATGCAATGGCACTTCGAGGTGGCCTTCGGGAGTATCGCGAACCATCTGTGCGAGAGGTAGCGGGGCGTTTTCCGCCCAGGGAATGCGATCTTTGCTGGCCTCCAGCGCTCGGCAAAAATCCATGACAAGTGGGCCGGCGGTGTTTTTATGGGTGTAGATGGGCCAGCCGCTGAAATCGAGAGTTGGAACATCGCTGGAGAGTTTCGGAAAATTCGTTCGCTCGATCAAACCTCTGCGCAGACCGATTATTTCCAAGCGCTTCAAAAGGTCCTCGTCCAGAGCTAAAAAAGTCATTCCCAATTCCAATGCCATGTTCCCCCACGTGCTGGCCCCTTCATCGAAAATAGCGTGAATCTCACCGCGTTGTACGGCGCCGATGCGATCGACTCCGTACGGCATGCCGGCGTCATATCTGATTTCGCCGCCCCAGGACACGATATCATCAAGTGAGATTCCAGCGCCGGAAAGCACATGGTTTATGATTACGTGGAGAGAGTGATCCGGCTGGCCGCGGAGAGAGATCTTTAGTGGGAAGCGCCGCTCGCGAATGTCTGTGAAGGATTTCAACCCGGTATTCTCTCTGACGGCAAACACCATTTGGTCCGACGACGGCAGGACGGCGATTGATCTGAGGGGGAGAGGTTCCGTGAAGGGTGAGCTGCCCAAGGCCGCTATTTTGAGGACCATGGACGGATTGATAATCGCAAATTGGACTTTGCCCGAAGCAACGTCCCGGATTGTTGCCGGACTGTCGCTACCGAATAAAGTCACCGGCCACTCGCTCGATCCCTGTTCGCGCAAGCTCACCCGCGCCTGGAGGTAAGGCCAATCTCTTCTATTGACGAGCTCGGTAGCGACTTCGAGCATCAAACGCGATCGGGTGGTATGCGGATGCGTGCGCATTCTCGTCGGCTTCAAGGAAATTTCTTTGGTGCTCATTTTTGTTCCATTAGGGACCGTCTCCGGCCCTTCACTTCGCTTTTAGTTCCCGGTAAACCTCACGGACCAAGGTGAAATCGATCACCTTAGATGAAGGAACGGACTGCTTACTCGATAAGACCTTCAAGCTCTCTTCAATGCCAACCTGGACCGCCTGCTCCGATGCCTGGCCGTTGTCCGACCAGGTTCTGAGCATCAGGTCAAACGCTTTTTCCGCGACGTCCCGTTCCATTTTCCATTTTGACATCACCAACGCAATGGATTCCGGCCGATGCGTTCGGGCGTAAGCCATCCCTCGAAAAACTCCCGTGATCATCTTTTTAATCTGATCCGGCTTCTGCTGAATCCAACGTTCTGAAACCCCGAGACCACCGTTGATGCTTTCAAGGGTCTCTCCCATGAACACCAGCCGCCTTAGACCTAGTTTCTCGGCCTGAATATCGACGGGAACGGTCAAGGTTGTGGCGTCGACCAGCCCTGCTCTCAGCGCGGCCAGCCGGTCCGGGGTATTGCCAATGCTTCTTAGAGTCACCTCTCTCTCAGGGTCCACTCCCGCCTCTTTAAGAAGACGCCTGGACAAAAACGATTCACCCGACGTCAGCGAGGCGATGCCCAACACTTTTCCTTTCAATTCCTTGACTGAACGAACCTCGGGCCGGGACATGAGAGAGAAAAGCGGGCGATCGTTATGAACCATCACCAGTTTAACAGGGAGCCCTCGCACGGCCGCATTGAGCGTAGTTCCGGCAAATATCACGTATTGCAAATCTCCGGATACCAGCGCCGTGACAGCCAGTGTCGGAGGAATGTTGATGAGCTCGATTTCCAACCCTAACTGATCAAAGAGATTGTTCTCCCTGGCGACCACAACGGGGAAGGGGATGAGCCCGCCGACCGAATAGCCGACGCGAACCCGTTCAAGATTCGCCGTATAAGCGAGCGAAGTCGCCCCCAGGGCGACGGCGAGCGCAACAAAGAATCCTGCGAAGACGTTTCTAGTTCCCAACAGAGGATAAACACGTTCTCCCTCGATGGGGCGAAGATCGAGATTACCCCTCTTTGAAAAAGAGGGGCCAGGGGAGATTTCTGCACTCACACACGGGGTCGCACTCCGTGAAAAAATCCCTTTTTTTCGGATGAGGGTCATAGAAGGCATCGGCTTGAATCTAGGGCCATCGATTGCGATGTTGGGAACGTTTCGCCCAGTAATCTTCGAAGGCCTTGGGACCGGCGCGCTCGTATACTCGTCTGTGCGTCGCTTGATCAGCCTCGTGCGCAACGACTCGTTCTGAATACTGCAAGTGCAACACGCGTCCCTCGACCGCCGACTGCTCCGCTGCTGTCAGGTCTTCTAGAAACTGTCGCAGCTCGCGATGGTTTGCCATGTTGCTGCGAAAGATGAGCCGGCCATCTTTGTGGATGACGAAGAGGGCGTTGGGCCACGTCCCGTAGCTGCGGTGGATTCGGCCATCTAGATGGTCGACGAGGATCGGCAATTGGACGTTCTCTAATTGTTTCAGGTCGCGGGCATAACTCAGCTTTTGCTCCCAGGAGCTATGCGACGCATAATTCTCCGCAGGGTGAGATTCTCGGGTGTACAGCAGAAAGAATGAAACGTCACGGCTCACAAATTCCTGCTGCAAGTGGTTAAACGCCGGGACCTCGAAGGCGCACATGGGGCTTGTCACGGCTCCTGTCATCATGACCACATGGCGTTTGCCGTGAAAGTTGCTCAGACGAACCGTCGTTCCGTCGAGGGCGGTGGCTTCGAAATCGGGAGCCGGAACGCCGACCTTCGCTGCCATCGTCTCGCCCGGGTTCGTGGGCGCGGGACCAGCGGCGGCAAAGTCCTCTAAGTTATAGGCGCGTTCTTCGTCGTTCATTCAGTATTGTATCGCGTGAAAAGAACTATCGGGTGTCTTCCCGGTAGACCCCGATCGCTTCGTGGAGAGGGCGGTCCGTCGTGGAAAAAAGAATTGCCGGCTCACTGACCGATGCATTCTTGTGTCGGTGCCAGCTCCAATTCGGTACTACGAAGAAATCCCCCGACTCCCATGCAAGCTTTTCACCTTCGACTTCGGTGACGCCAGTGCCTTCAATGACATAGTAGAGTTGGTTCGAGGTGTGTCTGTGTTCCTGCATTTGCTTTTTAGGATCGAGCATTTGAATCCAACATGAGAAAGTAGGAAAAGTAGAGCCACCGGTCACCGGGTTCCGATACTCCAGGCACTTGCCGTCAAATGGGTTTTCGCTCTCGGGTAACATTTCGGCCAAAGCGCGCCGAGTCTCGCTCCATTTATACACGAGCTTTGCGAGCGGTTGGCCCGGCGGCGCGAGCAGGCCGGGATTACGCACGGTTGTATCTGTCGGACTGTTATAGAGTCTTACGTCTTCGGCCGGATGGGGTTCTTGGAACATGGTACGTAGCATGCGCATAAGACCTGAGTCGAGGCAGTCGATCCAAATCGCGTCGCGATGCGTTTCGTTGATGTGATTGTGCCAACCCCAACTCGGTTGGATCACGAGGTCGCCGCGCTCCATCACACATTTCTCACCGTTGGTAATAGTGTAAACTCCTTCACCCCCGTCAATCACGAAGCGCATAGCGGCGTTGGTATGCCGATGCGAGTAGACGGATTCCCCGGCTTTAACGAGCTGGACCGCCATATTTAATGTGTAGGTAGAGCTCTCGCTGAGATTTGGATGAACCAAGCTGATGGCCCGGCGGGATCCCTTATAATTTGTGGTGATGAGCCTGCCCGCGGCCTCTAAACCCTGCCGGATGTTTGCCCACTTCCAAAGCATCGGTTTACCAAAAGGTGTTGGCTCCCTTCGTAGAGTCTCCTCACGCACCCAAAGGCCTTTCATCGAGTCTTTCGCCAGCTCTGCGTCCAGAGTCTTCAGGTCCGCTATCTGTTCAGTCGACACGACCTTGCTCCTTTTCTCCGGCTGGTGATTCGCCGCGTACCCCCTTAGTGGCCTGCGTGAAGCGCTTTGGTATCCGCGGTCTCTTTGCCGGCTTGTGGGTCATCGAGTCTAAAATATCTAACCGCGTTGCCGACGATCATCTGCCATTTTTCGTCTTCTGGGACGCCGGAAAAATTTTCCTCGATGACGCGTCGAGAGTTCGGCCAGTCTGACTCGAGGTGGGGAAAGTCGCTGGCCCACATGACTTTCTCGACGCCCATTTCCTGACGTGCAATCCGGACTCCCGCGGGATTGCGATTGAATCCCCAGTAGCAGTTTTCACGAGCGTATTCGCTGGGCATGCGGCGTAAGCGGGGGAGACCCAATACACGTTCGGCCCAGTATTGCTGTCTACCGTACTCGTTATCCATCTGATCCATCCAATTGGGCACCCAGCCAATTTGAACTTCCGCGACGTAGATGTTGAGCTTGGGAAAACGCTCGAAAACGCCGCCCCAGATCATCTGGACGACTTGTTTGCTTCCTCTGAAGCCATATTTATTGAACCGCTCGATGACATCCGGCACATGGTGTTCCGGATCAGGCTGTAGAGCATATTTGAAGGACGGTCCCGTAACGGCCGGCGCGCCGCGACTGCGTCGTGGAAAACCAAATTCGACGTGGATCGTGAGCGCCATATCGAGATCGATGACGCCAGCCCAAAACCGATCGTCGTTCGGCGTGGGGTATCTTTGGCCCGCTGGAAAGGAGTCGATGGCCACGGTTTTAAGTCCCGCATCCGCGCAGTGTTGTAGTTCGTTAACCGCATCGTCGATATTGGTGATCGGAATAACACCGACCCCAATGAGCCGATCGCGGGCGCAGGCGCAGTATTCTTCCGCAAGCCAGTCATTGTACGCGCGGACGACCGCTTTATAAACATCATCGTTTCTGATGCCACGCCAGAAGCCGGGCCCTACGTTGCCTGGAAACAACACCTCTGCGTCGACCCCATCTTTGTCCTGTTCGCGCAGGCGTTGTTCCGGCGATCCCGTCCCGGGAGAGTTCTCGTAGTTTTCCCCGGGCAAAGGGTCGAAGGGTCTTCTCTCCTCGTAGGGCAAGCCGCAGGAGATATTGGAAATAAGCCGTTCGAGCGGTTGGCCCTCTTGAAGCACCGCCAGGGTACCGTCCTCCAGAGTGATTACTTTGGGCGCCCGATCACGATATTTGGCCGGCACTCGCTTGGCATATCGATCGGGCCGAATCTCCAGATGAGAATCCGCCGAAATGCACCGGTACTTCATTTTTTTTGCTCCTCTGCTATTCGTTCACGACGGGATCAATCCGGCCAGCGCAAGAAATTACTCACCCGTCATAAATCGCCGAGTATCATTGAAAGCTGGATGTAGTCAAAGCATCTTTCAGACGGGCGATATCAGTTCCTTGAGCTTCTTCGTCAGCTTCATGTTCTCCAAGTAGTCTACCGGGCAGTCGACGATTGCCACAGTGTCATCCGCCAACGCCTGCTTCAGAGTCGGAGCCAGATCAACTGCGCGCTCGACGCGATACCCTTTGGCGCCGAAGCTCTCGGCGTACTTGACGAAGTCGGGATTCTTGAAACCGATGTGACTAGGGCGGCCGAAGCGACGCAGCTGGTGCCACGTAATGAGGCCGTACTCGGAATCGTTCCAGATGAGAACAACCAGTGGCGTGCCGACCCGCAGCGCAGTCTCGATCTCTTGCGAATTCATCATGAAGCCGGCGTCTCCGGTGACTGCCACAACTTTGCGGTCCGGGTAAGCGAGCTTCGCGGCGATTGCTCCCGGCACGGCGATCCCCATGGCAGCGAAGCCATTGGAGATAATACAGGTGTTAGGACGTTCAGCCTGATACATGCGCGCCATCCACATCTTGTGCGCGCCCACGTCGGCGATCGCGATGTCGTCGGGGCCCAGGACCTGGCGCAGGTCCGAGACTATCTTTTGCGGCTTTATGGGAAAGCCCTGGTCGTCAGCATACTCGGCCATCTCACGGACTATGGCTTGGCGTAGCGGCCGAAAAGAATAGCCCTTCTGCGGTTTGGCCTTCCAAGCAATCGCCCGTAGCGCTTCTCCCAAGTCGCCCAATACGCCGACTTCCACGATGTAGTGCTCGTCGACTTCCGCCGGTGATCCGTCGATATGCACGATTGACTTGCAACACTCGGGGTTCCACTGCTCCGGATGATATTCGACCATATCGTAGCCGACGCAGATGACCACGTCGGCCTTTTCGAAGCCGAAGGAGACAAAATCTTTGGCCTTAAGGCCGACGGTGCCGAGCGACAGCTCATGCGAAAAAGGAATTGCGCCCTTGGCCATGAAAGTGGTGGCAACGGGAATGTGCAGCACTTCAGCGAAACTCACCAGAGACTCGGAGGCACCGGCCCGGATTACACCATTGCCGGCCAAAATTATGGGACACTTTGCCTCCGAGATGATTCGCGCTGCCTGCTCGATTTTCAATTCAGGCGGCGCCGAGATGTAGGCCTTCTGCACTTCAATGGGACGCTTTCCGATGACTTCAGCTGCGGCGATATTTTCCGGGAAGTCGATGAAGCACGCTCCGGGCTTCTCAGTTTGTGCCACCTTGAAGGCCTTGCGCACGATCTCGGTGACGATCTCCGGCTCGCGAATTTGAGCGGCGTACTTGGTGATCGGCTCGAACATGTTGACTAGATCGAGAATCTGATGACTTTCTTTGTGCATGCGGGTAGTGGGGCCCTGGCCGGCGATGGCGACGACCGGCGCGCGGTCCATGTCGGCATCGGCAACGCCGGTGATGAGATTAGTTGCCCCAGGACCTAGAGTGGACAAGCATACGCCGGCCTTACCAGTAAGCCGTCCGTACACGTCCGCCATGAAAGCCGCGGCCTGCTCGTGACGGGTCGTGATGAAGCGGATCGGACTCTCAAGCAATGCATCCATGATGTCGACATTTTCCTCACCCGGTACACCGAACATGTACTCGACTTCTTCATTCTCCAGACATTTCACAAACAGTTCGGCAGTTTTCATAGATGGTTCCTCGGCTCGAGTATCGTATCTGAGAGTATGCGAAGATGTGCGCTTATGTCAATTTAATAGCTGCGTGTTAATTCCCCGCAGCCTGCTGGGTGATGGCAATTCCAGGTCCCCTCAAAGTCCGTCATTCCCGCGTGTTTTTAGCGGGAATCCAGGCGAAACTCTTACTAGACCCCGAATTAAAACATTCGGGGGTGACGACTTTAGGGGAATATCGTCATGGTTTGTCGATACCCGCAGGTTGCTGCGGGTAGTTCATTGACTAACGGCTCCTTCAAGAACTCTGCCCAACGGTCGACGTAACCGCTAACTCTTCGCAGTGTTGGCATTGCAATTTAATTTGACAATTTATCAGGCCGCATGTTAGCGGCAGGCATGATCTCGAAGCCTATCCAATACTATTAGCTCACTGCTCTC
>WNFO01006738.1_pt1 | contig 10151 bp, 8 predicted proteins | sample 5400251 | NCBI WGS metagenome assembly WNFO01 (sample SAMN13153354, study PRJNA577476) | soil metagenome | isolation source: 100 cm saprolite under Madrone tree | place: USA:California | collected 2016-06-14
GCGCGTTTTCAGTCATCCCCAGTTGTGTTGCGATCTCAGCTTGTGACGGCGCTCCCGGTTCGTCCGGCAGCAATTGCTTCAACGAATCAAACAAGGCAGCGTTGCCGGCCGCCCGATATTCATCCTTTAATCGGCTGAGCACGCGTCCCAGCACCGTCGAGGCCCAGCGGCGTTCATAAATCATTTCAGCGGTCATCGGGTCCGACGGTTCCATTTCGATCCGCTCGTCAGCGCGCAGTTCTTCCAACGGGATAAGCCGCTGACCTTTCCCCCGCTTGATTGCCATTGCACGACGCTGCTCATCGGCGACGAAATATTTCAATGCCCCAAGCAAATAAGAACGCAGTCGTCCTTTTTCCTTGCGAACGGCATCGAGACTTTTGCGCTCTAACAACTGCGCAAAAAAACCTTGGGTGATGTCTTCCGCTTCGGCTGGCGGAAAGCCTTGTCGCCGCAGAAACGCGAAAATGGGCCGCCAGTAAATGCGGCAAAGCTTTTCGAGCGCTTCGTGTGCCGCAGGCGAATCACCTTGCGCCTCCAGCACCACGCTCCAGTGCGTGGTGGTAAACGCAACCGGCCCGTTTTGCGCGTTCGAATCAAGTCCAGTCAGGGAAGCCACCCGATCATCAGCAGGCACGCTGGCATCCAAGTAAAAAGTCGTGCCGAGATCAAGCCTGTATTGTCTCAGTTAACGCCTGCATTTCACTGCGCACACGAACGCTTCGCGGCATGCTGCCTCCGAAATCGAAAGACAAGCGAGGAAATTATCGCGTCGCCAAACGCCGCGGCTGCGTGTTAAGAAGTGCAGAAATGAAAAACCTACTCCTTGCGATGGGATCGCTTGTCGTTGGAACCCACATTGTTCTCGCTAATGGAGGCGCATGGCAGACCGGAGTGCCGGGAACTGGCAGCGCAAGCGCCACAAACAAAAACCAGAAAACCGACGTCACGATTGAGAGCGAAACTCTAAAAATTAATCTGCATCCCGAACACGCAGACGTGGAGGTGCGCTACCGCATGCACAATACCGGCCCTAAGGTGCAGCAGGATTTCTTCTTTCCGGTCGAGCGCTGGGTAAAAAGTCCGAATGCCGACATTGAGCCAATGCAAAGCGATATCGATCATTATCAAATCAGCGTTGATGGAAAAGAATTGAAATGGACCAACGTGACCGGACCGAAGGAACAAAGCAGCAAAACGAAAGAAGGCGACAGCAAAGCGAACCAGAAAAGCACCGAAGCGAAGCAAGAAGGCAACCAGGCGGAAAAAGAAGCTAGCGAAGAGCAGAAAGGAGCCGACGAAACGACTTCGGGGTCAATCTGGCAACAAGAGCTCTCGACGATCAAGTCATGGAAGAAATCCGTCATTCCCTTCGAGAAAAATCAAACACGCGAGGTAACAATTCGTTACCGCGCGTCATATGCCGAGAACGACGAATCGGTTTCGGATGATTTACACAAGAGCGACGCGACGTTTGCATACTCACTCTCGCCGGCGGCGACGTGGAAAGGCACGATCGGCAAAGGCAAAATCGAGATCAATATTTTGCACCCGGAGCCGGAAGACGTCTCGATCGAGAAACCGAAGGAGCGATTCAAGAAAATCAGCGACACGCATTACGAATGGGACTTTGAAAACCTGAAGCCTTCGCTCGCGGACGACATCCGCATTGTGGCCCATTCAAAATATGATTCGTATCCGACCGGTTATTCGGAAGAGGAACTCAATAGTCGCGCCTCGTATGTGATTCGGGGAAACCAGTACTTTCTCGATCACAGAAATTACGATGCGACTGCCAGTTCGACTCTCGCGCCCCAGGGCAAACACCATTACGAGGTCGAAAACATCAAAGCCGATCCGCAGCGCGAGGTGGCAAGTCCCTGGTGCGAAGGCGCCAACGGCGACGGGGTCGGCGAAAGCATTACGTTAGGCGTGAAACGCCCGTTGCCGCTGTATGGCATCCTGATTCGGCCGGGGTATTGGGATTACGGCGACGATAAGGTATGGAAGAAGAACAACCGCGTAGCTGCTCTCGAGATTACATTGAATGACGAGCAGACGTTCACTGAAACCATTCCCGACGAGATGTTCCAGGAACCGTATTTGATTCGCGTTCGGGATTACACGAAACCGGTGAACAAGATCAAGCTGGTGATCAAGGGCGTGCATCGCGGCACGCAATTCCGCGACACATGCATTTCGCTCGTTGAGTTGCGCGCTCCGCTTGCCAAAAAACCTGAAGTCCACGGAGCGCGATGAACGCGCGAGTCGCTGGCCTGTGTGTAGCGGTGCTGCTCGCCGCCGCCAGCGCTTCAGCCGCAGGGGCAAGCGTTTTGCCCGTTTACATCGAGGACAATCACGCCGGCACGTTTTACTGGCTGGCGCAAAACATCGATCTCGATCAGCAGTACACACTGATCCTTTTCGATGCGCATAGCGACGCATCGGGCATCTTTGATTCCGATAAAATTCGCGACGTGCTGCGAAACGTTGCGTCCAGTGAGGATCGGCAAGCGCTGCTCGACCGCTGGCGCAGCCATGGCGTTGTCCAATGCTTCAACTGGATCGAGCCGCTCATGCCGGCGCCGATCGCGAAAGTCATTTGGGTGCCGGCCGAGAGACTTTCGCCAGAGGAAATTCGCAAGCGCACTCAAGAAGCAACAGCGTTGCTCGACGGACATCTGGAAGCGGCGCCGCGCAAATCGGGATCATTCCTTGGATCATATGCGGTTACGGATTTCGAAAATCTCGAGAAGCATATTGATCCAAGCCGGCCGCTGATCGTCACAATCGATCTCGATTACTTTGCTGGCCTGCCAGCCGCACAACAGGAAAAAGCGTTCGCACGAATTTGGAATTTCGTGATCGAGCGGCCAAACCTTCGCGCACTCACGTTCGCCATTTCGCGTCCATACTTAAAAAGCGACGAGGAAGCGCATCATCTGCTCAAGCTGGCATTGACTTCCGCGCTCTTGTTGCCCACCGCGCAAATCGAGTTCGAGCCGTTCCTCACAGTTGCCAACGATCACTCGAATCTCGCCAAGGAATTGATGGTGAAAGGAGAGAAATTACCGGCGTTCGATGTCACGCGAGCGCCAGCTGAACTCCGAGCGCGAATTTTGTCCGAATCTAAACGCATCACCGTGCGCCACGATGCCGCGCGTTGGCAGCGATTATTGCGCGAGTGGAATGAGGCGACGCAATCGCATCTTCAAGTTAAGAATCGCCAGGCGTCCACAGACAACGTTTGGCGTATGCCGGCGCACGAGCCAGCTGAGATCGAACTCGTCGCCGAGCCCTGGACAGCGAAGGCGCAGAAGATTGAATGGTTCGCGCTCACACCGAAATATCTGCGTTGCAACATTACAGATTTGTCGGGCGATCAGGTTGGCTTTGTCGCAAACGCAGCGCCACGTCCAGCTTGGAATGAACTTCAGATTGATCATCACGATTCCGTTCTGCCGATAACCAAGATCGACAGCTTGTTTGATCGGCATTTGCATTGCGGCTCGCTGCGGTTGCGAGCGCGCGCTGTCGTTGATGGGAAAATCCGCGAGACGCCCGTTTTGGAATTGCGCAGATTTACCGGCAGCGGTTTCCGCGCCGCAATCACCGAGCAATTCGGTTTGCCGTACCTTTTCGGCAGCGGCGAATTGTCAGAAGATTTGGATACTGGACCCGAAACGAATCTCGGGGCCGATTGCGCGAATTTCGTTGTTTACGCGCTGCGCCGGCAAGGCCAGCGCGTTCCGTGGTCGGACCCGAAGCGGCTGCGTGAATATCTTGATCCACTCGCCCGATCTGTCACGCCGGGTACGGCAAAAATTAGCGCGGAGGATTTGCAGCGCGGCGTGATCGTTCATCTCGGCACACACGTCGCGGCGGTCATGGAGGATCGAGAGCCCGTCGGGATTCTTGATGAAAACGATCTTGTCGCGCACCAACTCGGGGGCGCGCCGGAAATGCTGACGCTCGGGCAACTCCTGCGTGAGCGCAGAAAAAATTGCTTCGACTTGTTCCGCATCCGTCCACCCAAAACTGCGGCGACATTAGTTTTTGGTGGCGACGTAATGCTCGGCCGGAGCTGCGCAGCAAAGATTGAGAATGGCGTGAACCCTTTTGCCGGTGTCGCGGCTGAGCTGCGCGGCGCGTCGTTCGCCGCGGCGAATTTGGAATGCACGATTTCAGATCTCGGCGAGTCCGCGAAGCGCTATGCATTCCGCGCTCCAGCATCCTCAGCACAACTGCTCCGCAGCGCTGGATTTCACGCCATGGGCCTGGCAAATAATCACGCGCTCGATTTTGGGTCTATGGCCTTGCAGGATTGCGCAGCGCGATTGATCCAGGAAAAAATCGAGCCCGTGGGAGTTGCAAAAGCCGGAAGCAATACTTGCGAGCCGAGCTTTTTCTCCGTGCTGGATGGAAAGAAAATCGCGCTCCTTGCTATCAGTGATGTTGGACCTGCCGCGCGAATTGATCGAGCTAACCTGAACTCCGCAATCGCCACTGCGCATTCACACGCAGACTTCGTCGTTTGTCTGGTTCACTGGGGAATTGAAAACAGCGAGAACATCACTGATGAACAACGCGAACTGGCCCGCTGGCTAATAGACCACGGAGTGGACGTTGTGGTTGGTTCGCATCCGCATTGTGTTCAGTCGCTCGATTTTTACCATGGCCGACCAATCGCATATTCCCTTGGCAATCTCGTATTCGACGGCGCGCCAACAGTCGCCTCGTGGAATCGCGGCGCGTTGCTCAAGGTCGGTTTAAACGAAGATGCAAAAATTTCATCAGCGTCTTTGATCGCAGTGATTCTTCAAGATGGCCTGCCTCAGATGGACGTGACTGAGAGCGATCGTTTCGGCAGCCGTTGATTTAAACTGACGGCTGCCGCCTCCACAAAGGATACAGCGAGCCAAGGGGAAGGTGGCGCTCCTTGATCTCTTGTCAGCACGCGCGAGATGCGTGAAAATTGACGCTTCGTGGCTCTGCGACTGCCAAAACAGGATTATCGGGACATCGAGCGCATCATCGAGTTCGATTTTGTTCGCGCCACAGAAGCGGCTGCACTGAATGCGTTGCGCTGGCTGGGGCGCGGCGACAAAGAAGCAGCGGACGCAGCTGCCTGTGACGCGATGCGCGGCATGTTCGATCTGATGAATGTCTGCGGCGAAGTCGTGATCGGCGAAGGAATCAAGGATAACGCGCCCGGAATTTTCAAAGGCGAACAGCTCGGCACGTGGATTCCAGGTTCGCCGCAATTCGATATCGCGATCGATCCGATCGACGGCACGACGAATATTTCGAAAGGCGCGCCAAACTCAATCAGTTGCATTGCGGCAGCGAGCCCGGAGGAAGGAGTGAAGGTTGCGTTACGAGATATTCCCTCATTCTACATGTCGAAGCTGGCCTACGGGGCGCGGGTCATCGATTATATGAAAAAGCGCGGAGACTCGCTCCACATCGACATGCCGATCGCCGAGATGCTGGCAATCGTCGCGCGCTCGGTGGACAAGCGCGTGCAGGACGTGGCGGTGATGATGCTGGATCGTCCGCGTCATAAGGAGATCGTCGAACAAATTCGCGCGGCAGGCGCGTCTTTGCGCATGATCGGGGATGGCGACATCGCGGCGGCCATCGCGCCGTCATTGCCCGACTCCGACGTTGATCTTTACATGGGCATCGGCGGTTCCCCCGAAGCGGTGCTCGCGGCTGCCGGGATCAAATCTCTCGGCGGCGACATGCAAAGCAAAATGTGGCCACGCGACGACAAGGAGCGAAAAAAGCTGATCGCCGACGGCTACGAAAAAGATCTCGACCGCATCTATTCGGCAGACGATCTGGCCAATGGCCAAAACATCATCTTCTGCGCAACCGGAATCAGCGACAGCGCGCTGTTGCCAGGTGTGCGCGCGCGTGGTGGCGTGACTGCAGTCACGCATTCAATCCTGATGCGAGTCAAGAGCAAGACAGTTCGTTTCATTCGCGCCCGACACAATCTGCAGACAAAAACGATCCGGCTCCGGTCGGATAGTCGCGAGCATTTGATTTAGATCTTGGTCACGCTTTGCGCGGTAAAAGCGCACTGATTCTGTTCATCAGTTTTACTTTTGCCAGGCACAATGAAAAGCGGCAGAGCGCTGCCGCACTCCAAAACGTGGCGGTCATTGCTGGCTCACATTACTCGCTTGCATCTCGGAGTGCGCTGGTGTTCCGGCGCTTTGGGCAATTGCGGTCAGATATTTTTGGACGTATGTCGAATTTCGCCAATGCGGCGATTGTCTTTTCCATCGGCAAGCCGACTACGTTTGTGAATGAGCCCTCAATCTTCGCGATGATCTCTGCGCCACTTCCCTGCGCCGCGTAAGCGCCGGCTTTGTCGAGCGGATCTACTTTCACAAGGTAATTTTTGATCGTTGCGGCGTTAAGCCGTCGAAAACGCACACGCGAAATGTCATGAAGAACCGTCGATCTTCCCGATGTCTGGTGATAAATCAAAACGGCCGAGCAAACTTCGTGGATTCGTCCACTCAGCCGCCGGAGTATCTGCGCGGCTTCATTCAGACTCGCCGGTTTACCGATAATCTCCTGATCTAGCGCGACGAGCGTGTCGGCTGCAAGCACGACGGCGTCAGGACGCGTTTGTGCAATGGACATTCCCTTGCGAATGGCGTTCCAAACGGTCAGCTCGCGCAATGTAACAGCGATATCGAATTTTTCCGCCACGCCCGGCGGGAGAATTTCGAATTCAAATCCGGCTTCGGATAACAAGGCAGCTCGCCTTGGTGAACTGGATGCCAGCATAAGTGACGGCATGGCTACGAATTCAACTCACAATGTCATTCTGAGCGAAGCGAAGAATCTCGGTCAATTCTGTGAGATAAAACGGCCAGAGATTTTTCGCTTCGCTCAACATGACAGCGGCATTTACCTGAAACCACAACCTCGCCTGACCGAACAAAATGTTCGACTATGGATTCGGTGACACTGACGGAGCCGCGTTTTTGTTGAAGATATCCGGTAGCTTTGTTTCCTTGAAATCAGCAGGCACGGTAAACTGTTTATCGGCAATGGAGTCGAGGCTTACGCCGGTGACGGTGCTGGTAATGTCGGTAGGATGATCAGGAGCGCTGGTCCCATGTGCGTCTGCCTGATTTCCCTTGCCAACGATCATGCGCATTCGAATCGGCAGACCGGGGAAATCGCGAAAATCTGGCATTTTCGTGTTGGCTGCATCCCAGAACTCAGATTTGATCAATTGGAGTTGCGCCAGCACGGCAGCGCCATTGGGATAGTTCGGCGCAATCCAGTACGTCGCCTTAAAATCGGGTCCGTCGTACGTGTATTGCTCCGTATCGTAACCGTTAATCATTTCCCGCTTGCCGGTGGGTGTAAGTCTTGGCGTTTCAGAGCCGGGACGTTTGGTGCTGAATTTATTTAACATGTCCGCGATAGCTCTCATTTTATCCGGCGAAATGCGGACGATAGTCTTCTGGTCATTCAACAGGTTGATCAGCTCGCCGGTTCCTCCATCGAAAATTATAGTGATTTGCGGAGAAGCATCGATTCGTGCTTTGTCGCCTTTGACCTTGATGGTCATGTTCGTGGCGGCGGCTACTTCACTGGGCGTTCCTTCTGCCTTTTGATCATGGGCCGGTGGTTGTACCGTCGTTGAATAGACGATCGTAAGGTCTGCGCGGGTCTGAAGGATGGCAAAAGCAGTTAAAACCAGCGAACAGAATACGGTCTTCATTATCTGACGTGACTAGATCGGAGCGCTCGATCAATCTGGCTGCTTGAGCCGCGGATTACACAGGCTTCCGCGTTTTTAGCAGCTTGATCGCGTCGCGTAACTCGGCGGCACGCTCGTAGAGTTCCTTTGCAATCGCACTTTCCATCTCGCGTTGCATGACCTCTAATTTCGAAAGCGGGCGTTTCGCCTTCACTTCCTCAAGCCATTCGTCGAGAAACGCGATCTCCGAGCTCTTCGAGACCAACTCTGGAAAATTTGACTGTTGCAGGAAATCGACAATTGCCTCGCGACCGCGCTCAATTTCGGCGACTGCCTCGGCAAATTTTTGCTGGCCGAGAAGAATGGATGCCTTGGCGCGTGTGTTCATCATGACCACGTACGGACGAAATTGCTGGAGCGCCCAGGAAAAATCCTCGCGATCAGTATGCTCAGCCACGAAAGTAAAAAGATCGAGATTACGTTGCGTATCGCGCACTACGCCGTCGAAATCGTTAATCTGAAACAAGCTCAGATAACGGTGATAGTACTGGATGCCCTCCTGTTGGAGCTCGGCACATTCCTCAGGTGTGAGCTCGTAGGTCTCACCTTTCGCCCCGGCGCGGGCCGCCTTTTTTTGATGATATTGTAAAAGCGACTCGCAATTGTGTGGATGCTGGCCATCTGGCCGGCCGCTCATTTCCATTTGTAAGACACCGAGATCGACGCGCAGTTGCAATTTCTCGCGGCCATCAAGGCCGGTGACCTTGCGCACTTTGATGCTGCCACTCTCATGCGGCCAATCTTTCAAGATCGTATTGAGATCCAGACTCATGTAGCGAAACATCGAACACTTCGCCTTCTCTTGTCAATAATTCGTAGCGGTTGCCGGAGCAGCGCCAACTTTTCACTAGTCACGATTCACTCCTCACTTAATTTTGGCTCGTGGAAGACGCAATTGACTCGTTCATTCGTTTCCTCGCAGTCGAGCGCGGTCTTTCTGAGAATTATCAGCTCTCGACTCAAAGATCACTAAGCGCGTTCGCGCAATGGTGCACAGCCAGCAAGAAAATCGATCATCCCCGTGCTGTCACTCTGCCAGTCCTCAGCGAATATCTTGCCACGCGAAAAAGCGCTGGCCTTTCCGCGTCGTCGATCAAGCTGATTGTGGTTGCATTGAAGATTTTTTTCCGATTTTTGGCTGGCAAAGGAACAATTGAACGCGATCCGGCCGAAGCCCTGGCGCTCCCGCGGATCGAGCGTTATCTGCCTGAAACTCTAAACGAGTTACAAGTGGAGCAATTCCTGGAGAGCATCGACACGAAAGCAGTTCACGGCCTGCGAGATCGCGCGATGATCGAGTTGCTTTACGCAAGCGGTCTGCGCATTTCGGAATTGGCAAACACACGGCTGGAGAATTTCAATTTTGAAGAGCGCGTTGTGCGCGTGACTGGCAAAGGAAACAAGACCCGCCTGGTTCCGGTAGGTCGAAAAGCGTGCGAAGCGCTGGCAGCGTATCTCTCTACGGAGCGACCTAAATTTGTGAAACGACGTAGCGGCAGCGAAATCTTTCTCTCCGAGCGAGGCAGCAAGTTAACCACAGCGCGCATCTGGCAGATCGTAAAAAAACACGCAGAGCGCGCCGGACTCGAAAAGAACATTTACCCTCACCTTCTCCGGCATAGCTTCGCGACCCACCTGCTTGGCAATGGCGCCGATTTGCGGATCATTCAGGAAATGCTCGGCCACGCCGATATTTCGACGACGCAGGTGTACACGCACGTCGATCAACAACGGCTTAAAGCTGTGCATCGGCAATTTCACCCACGCGCATAGCGAGCGCGATGCCAGTTTCTGGATGCTAGATGCTCGATCACTTTGTGTTTGATCCAGTATCAAGCATCGAGTATCCAGCATCCGCCTTTGGGACGCGGTCGTGCTTATGAAACGAATTCTTCTTCTACTCATCGCGTTCGCTGCCGTCGCTTTTGCTGGCTGGTACTACTGGAATTTTTTCCAACGAATTTCGAGCGCTCCAGTCAGCACGCTCTTGCCGCGGGAAACAATTTTCCTGGTTTACATGCCGGACTTCAACCGGACGCGCGATGAATGGTATCGCAGCGATATTTATCAGCTCTATCGCGAAGCTGCAGTGCAGGATTTTTTGCGTCCCGGACTTGCGGGACTGGGCAAGCTTCCGAAAACGCATACGGCGTCTCAAACGCTCCGGGAAATCGAACAGCTCGATCCAAAGCACGCCTTCTTCGCCTTAAGCTCTGTAAGTCACAACAGCCCAAGATTTGTTAGTGGCTTTCGTTTTCGCGGAAGCCAGCAAGAGGCTGAGGCAATCATTAACAGGTGGCGCTCGACATTTTTGGCACAAAATCCGGGCGCAAAGCACGAAAAACTGCAATACCAG
>WNFO01006739.1_pt1 | contig 10150 bp, 8 predicted proteins | sample 5400251 | NCBI WGS metagenome assembly WNFO01 (sample SAMN13153354, study PRJNA577476) | soil metagenome | isolation source: 100 cm saprolite under Madrone tree | place: USA:California | collected 2016-06-14
ATGTTGTAGGCGCGGATCACGGCGCGCCGGGTCTCATCGTCCTTGATCCGCGGCAGCCCCAGCCCGGCCGTCGGATAGATCACCGCGAAATCGGTGCCGATCTCGTCGAGCCGCTCGTAGAGCAGCTTCGGCATCATCGCGGTCGCCCGGTCGAGGGTATTCTCCGCCTGGCGGTTCCAGAAATTGGGCTGTGCTACGCGCCGCTCGGTCCGCTCGGCCGGGGTCATCTTCAGCCCCTCGCCGGCGCCCCGTGGTGCCAGAAAGCCGTCGGCCGCCTTGTCGCCGCCGACCTTGCGCATCTTCTCGGCGAAGACCGGCGGAAACTCGACCCAATGGCCGTCGCCGTCGACGATCGGGTGCTTGAGCTTTGCATGGATTTGGGCCGGGCTCAGATGACCGTTGCCGCTCATGTTTTTCTCCTCCGAGGGGTGCCGCTTCCTCCGAGAAAAGGATGGGCCGCACCTCACGCCCGAGTCAAATGCAAGGTCGGCATGGCGGTGCGGCTCGGCAAAGAAAGTTCTTTGTCACTATTGCAATTCATGATATAGCAACTATCTTCTGGTGCTTAGACGCATTCGGACGATTCGGTGTGACGCCTCCTCCTCGCCCTCCCGTGAGCTTCAGCCCACGGACTTAGATCCGTGGGGAAGGCCGGGACCCAGTTCTGCTATGGGCACCGGCCGGAGCCTGTCCTCGGGCCGGCCAGAGGCCGGACCCGTGGGCCGGTGTGGCAGGATTTTGATGTGAGCATTGGTAGGGCATCGCCAATCGAAATCTTCTGAAGGGGTCTGAACACTAGCCTCCTCGCGAAACCGCCGGTGCGACCATGCTGTCCATCTCTCCCTGCTGCCTCCCTCAGACCCGGCGATCTCCTCCCTGCTCGGTGCGCCCGGCCGTACTCGCCAACCATCTGATATGGCGTGCATTACGGGCATTGAGGCGGCCAATTTTCGGCGCCAGTAGAATTTTCTCCCTGATCTCAGGGACGCTAGGCCGCGGGGCGGATCGCGACTTCTTTGACTTCGCGGCCGACGAAGGGCTCGAACTCGGCGAAATTGGCGGCGAAACGCCGAGTCAGCTCGCGCGCGGTCTCGTCATAGGCCTGCTTGTCGGACCAGGTGCCGCGCGGGTCGAGTACCTCGCTCGGCACTTCCGGGCAGGCCTCGGGCACCAACATCCCGAAATTGGCGTCCTTGCGCATCGGTACGCCGGCGAGCCGGCCGTCGAGGGCAGCACGCAGCAGCGCCCGCGTGTGGGCGATCGGCATGCGCTTTCCGACGCCGTAGGTGCCGCCCGACCATCCAGTGTTGACGAGCCAGCATTGCGCGCCGTGCTCTTTGATGCGGGCACCGAGCATCTTGGCGTAGACCGCCGGATGGCGGGGCATGAAGGGCGCACCAAAACAGGTCGAAAAGGTCGCTTCGGGGGCATTGCCGAGCCCGGCTTCGGTGCCCGCGACCCGTGCGGTGTACCCCGACAGGAAGTGGTACATCGCTTGCTCGGCGCTGAGCCTGGCGAGCGGCGGCATGACCCCGAAGGCGTCGGCGGTCAGCATCACGACATTCTTCGGGTGAGGGCCCTGCCCGCGCAAATCCGCGTTGGGGATGAAATCGATCGGATAGCAGGCCCGCGTGTTCTCGGTCAGGCTGTCGTCATCGACATCGGGCATCCGCGTCGCCCGATCGGTAATCACGTTTTCGAGCACCGTCCCGAAACGGGTGATCGTCGCGTAGATCTCCGGCTCGGCCGTCGGCGACAGATTGATGACCTTGGCGTAGCAGCCTCCCTCGAAATTAAAGATGCCTTTCGGGCTCCACCCGTGCTCGTCGTCGCCGATCAGGGTACGCGAATTGTCGGCCGACAGTGTCGTCTTGCCGGTGCCGGACAGCCCGAAGAAGATCGCGCAGTCGCCCTTCGGGCCGACATTGGCCGAGGCGTGCATCGGCAGCACGTCACGCGCCGGCAATACGAAATTGAGATAGCCGAAGACCGATTTTTTGATCTCGCCGGCGTAAGCGGTCCCGCCGATCAACACCAGCCCCTTGGCGAAATTCACGAAAATGAAGACCTCGGAGTTGATTTTGTCGAGCTCCGGGATCGCCAAAAACCTGGGGGCGTGGAGGATCGTGAAGGCCGGCTCGAACCCCTCGAGCTCGCCGACATCAGGACGGACGAACATGTTGCGCGAAAAGAGGCTGTGCCAAGCGTTGTCGGTGACCACCCGCACCGGCAAGCGGTACGTCGGATCGGCCCCGGCATAGAGATCCTGGACAAAGAGATCGCGGCCCTGGAGGTAGGCGAGCATCCGCTGGTGCAGACTGTCGAAGCGTTCGGGATCGACCGGCTGGTTGATCTTGCCCCACCACACGGTGTCCTTGGTTCCCGGCTCCTCGACAATGTATTTGTCTCGCGGCGTGCGGCCGGTAAACCGCCCGGTGCGAACAGAGAAGGCGCCACCCGCCACGACCTCGCCTTCGCCGCGGTGGACCGCATGCTGGTAAAGGACCGGCATCGACTGGTTCCAATGCACGGTCCCGAGGTGGCGCATGCCCTGCCGTTCGAGCCCGAAGCGGCTCTTTGCCGCGGTCATCGGATCGCCTTTTTCATTGAACGCCTCCTCCCAGCCCCCGCAATAGCACACCCCTTGCATCGCGCCGTACCATAGACGGGCGACCGTGTCAAAGTTCCCTCAACGCATGCGCGCTATTGGCGCGCCGCCTCGCCGAGTTGGACGAGTGCTGCTCGCGCCGCTTCCGGGGTCAGGACCGGGACCGAGATCGGGGCGGCGAAATCGAGGCGTGCCGTTTCGCCATCGCACCGCAGGTCGATCCCCTCCGGATCGATGCCGGTCATTCGCCAGCCCGATCCGGTGCGGCCGAGCAGGCGGGAAGCATACCCGGCAACCGCGTCGCCATGGTCTTCATTCATGTGTTTCAGGATCTCCGGCTCGGCCGCTGCGAGCACACCAACATCGCCCGCGAAGAGGAAGTCGCCCCCCTCGATCCAGTCGATCCGCCCGAACCCGGCGACGAGGTGCCCGCGCTCGACCTCCACCCGGTAGAGACGGAAGTCACTAAAGCCGGCGTAGCCCGCACTCGCCGGGTGGTGAGCGATGAAGCGCGCCAGGCAGCGGCGATCTTCCGTCGGCAGGGCGCGGCCAAGAAGGGTCAGGCGAGGCCCGGTGAGCGGATCGGGATGGCCCTCGGTTGCGTCGAGCAGCAGTGAGACCCGCGGGTCGAAGGCGATGTTGCGGCTGTGCTGGGCCAGGCCGGAGAGCAGCAGCAGCGGGCTCGCATCGAGGTCGACCGCGAGCAGCACCAGGGAAGCATAGGGGGCGCCGCCGAGGCTGGTGCCCAGAGCCGCGCGGATGCGGCTGCGCGCCAGCCGACGGGCGAGGTTTGCCGGAGTCCGGCTCGATCGCGATTCGGTCATTCGAAGAGTGCGACGCGGCTGCGCCGGAGCGTCGAGGACAAGCAGCCTCCTGCGTGGGCGTTTTGAGGATGCAAAAGCGTATAGACTGTATCAAATAAGGCAATCCAATAAGGCGGCCGGGTTTTTCTTTGCCACCTCGGGGCCATATTTATTCGCCACAGCACCCGCGCGACTGCCCGAGGTTACTCGGGACGAGGAAGGGGGGTTACTCGAAGTGCCGAATACGATTGCTCTTGTCGACGACGACCGCAACATCCTGACCTCGGTATCGATGGCGCTCGAGGCAGAAGGCTTCACCGTTCGCTGCTACAGTGACGGAACCGAGGCGCTCAAGGGCCTGAGCGCTCAGCCTGTCGATATCGCCGTGCTCGACATCAAGATGCCGCGCATGGACGGCATGGAGCTGCTCACTCAGCTGCGGCGGCAAAGCCACGTCCCGGTCATCTTCCTGACCTCGAAGGACGACGAGGTCGACGAGCTGCTGGGCCTGCGCATGGGTGCGGACGACTACATCAAGAAGCCGTTTTCGCAGCGGCTGCTGATTGAGCGGATCCGTGCGCTGATCCGTCGCGGCGAGCGAGCGCGCGAGCGCGACGAGCCGCAAGGCGAGCCGGTCATCGTCCGCGGACAGCTGGTTCTCGATCCGGTGCGCCACCTGTGCACCTGGAGCAGCGCGCCGGTCGAGCTCACCGTGACCGAGTTCCTGATCCTCAAATCGCTCGCCCACCGCCCAGGGCACGTCAAGAACCGCGACCAGCTGATGGATGCGGCTTACGGCGAGCACATCTATGTCGACGACCGGACAATCGACAGCCACATCAAGCGGCTGCGCAAGAAGTTCAAAGCGGTCGACACAGATTTCGCGCAGATCGAAACCCTCTATGGCGTCGGTTATCGATACCGCGATCGCTGAACCCGTCTCTCGGCTCGCTTATCGGCTCGGCCGCAGCCTCGCTCGGTGGCGGCACAGCGGCGGCGGGCGCTGGCCGATCTCGCCGCTGACCCGCCGCATCCTGGCCGTCAACGTGTTGGCGCTGGCGCTGCTCGCCGGAGGGTTCCTCTATCTTGGCAAGTACCAGGCGAGCCTCGTCGATCAGCAAATCGAAGCGTTGAAAATGCAGGGCGAGGTCTTTGCCGCGGGTCTCGGCGAGGGCGCGGTCTACGAGTCTGTCGACGAGGGAGAAATCCTGCTTCCCGATCTCGCCCGCCAGATGATGCGCCGCCTAGTCGCGCCGACGCACGCGCGAGCGCGGCTCTTCGATATCAAGGGCGACATCATCGCCGACAGCCACGTCCTGCGCGGCCCAGGCGACAGCGTTCAAGTGCTCGAATTGCCGGCCCCCGAGGCAAAGGGCTCGATCGTGCGAATTGCCGACGGCGTCTATGACTGGATCGTCGACAAGCTGCCGCGCCGTAAGCACTACCCGGTGTATCGCGAGAGCGCTTCACCGCGCGCCGAGGATTACCCCGAGGTCGCACGCGCCCTGCTCGGGGAGACCGGTTCGGCGATCCGCAGCGACCCGGCGATCGGTGAGCTCGTTCTCAGCGTCGCTATCCCCATCCAGCACTACAAGCAGGTGCTCGGCGCGGTCATGCTGTCGACGAGCAGCGGCGAGATCGAGGAGGCGGTACGCACCGTGCGCCTGGAGCTGTTGCGGATCTTCGGTGTGGCGCTCTTGGTCACGGTGCTGCTATCGTTCTACCTGGCCGGCACGATCGCACGCCCGATCCGCCGCCTGGCGGCCGCAGCGGAGCGCGCGCGAGGCCGCGGCGCGCGGGTCGAGATCCCGGATTTCACCCGACGGGGCGACGAGATCGGCGACCTTTCCGGCTCGTTGCGCGAGATGACCGACGCGCTGTGGCAGCGGATCAGCGCCATCGAGAGCTTCGCCGCCGATGTCGCGCACGAGATCAAGAACCCGCTGGGATCGCTGCGCAGCGCTGTCGAGACCGCGGTGCGAATCGAGGATCCGGCAAACCAGCGGCGGCTGATGGCGATCATCCTCGATGATGTCGAGCGGCTCGATCGCCTGATTACCGACATCTCCGACGCCTCTCGCCTCGACGCTGAGCTCGGTCGCCTCGAACTCGCTCCGATCGATATCGCGGCGATGCTCGAAGCGCTCGTGGACATTCACGAGGCGACGCGGGGGAGCGGAACGCCACGCCTGGTGCTCGAGCTTGCCGACCGTGGCCGCGGGCTTGTCGTCCCGGGCATCGAGACTCGATTGTCGCAGGTCTTTCGCAACGTCATCGCCAACGCCATCTCATTCACCCGGCCGCACGGCGAGATCCGGCTCACAGCGCGGCACGACGGCAGGGCGGTTCTGGTTACCGTCGAGGATCAAGGACCCGGCATCCCCGAGGACAAGCTGACGGCAATATTCGACCGCTTCTATACCGAGCGCCCCGCGGGCGAGAAGTTCGGCACCCATTCCGGCCTCGGATTGTCGATCTCCAAGCAGATCGTCGAAGCGCATCGCGGCCGGATCTGGGCCGAGAACCGCAGGGACATGAGCGGCACCATCTGCGGCGCGCGCTTCTCCATCCGCCTGCCGTCGGGCGTATGACCGAGCGTCACAAGTATCGCCGCGCGCGACGCGCGTTGGCGATCTCGCTGTTGCCCGCTATACTGGGGCGATGATGACCGGCGGTGGTCGGGAAGTTTCGTGCCCCGCAAATAGGGCCGGAGGCGCCCGCGTGCTCGTCGTGACCGGAATGTCGGGAGCCGGGCGGTCGACTGCCCTCAAGATACTAGAGGACATGGGCTATGAGGCTTTCGATAATCTACCGCTCTCGCTCGTCCCCGCGCTGATCGAGAACGCCGCGGCGGATGCGCCGGCGATCGCGGTCGGCGCCGATACCCGCACCCGCGGTTTCGCGATCGAGAGCATGCTCGACACCCTTGACACCCTCGTCCGCGGGAGCGCCCGGCAGCTCAGGATGCTGTTTGTTGATTGTGATGACGAGCGCCTCGAACGGCGTTATACGGAAACCCGACGTCCCCATCCTCTCGCCGGCGACCGTCCGATCATGGATGGAATCCGGCTCGAGCGCCAAGCGCTCTCCCCGTTGCGCGACCGTGCTGATCTGGTGATCGACACCTCCCTCTTGACCGCCGCCGATTTGAAGCGCTTGTTGACCGGCCACTTTGCTCTCGAGCAGTCCGGACTGCGCGTCTTTGTGACCTCGTTTGCCTATCGCCGTGGCATCCCCCGCGATGCCGATTTGGTCTTCGACGTGCGCTTTCTCGACAACCCCCATTATGTTCCCGCGCTGCGGCAGCTGACCGGGCGCGATCCGGCGGTTGCCGCGCATATCGAACAGGACCCCGATTGCGAGCTCTTCTTTGCCGGGCTGTGGCGGCTGTTGGACCCGCTGCTGCCGCGCTACGAGACGGAAGGCAAGACCTATCTGACAATCGGCATCGGCTGCACCGGCGGGCGCCACCGCTCGGTCTACGTCGCCGAGCGGCTGACTGCACGGTTGCGCGCAGCCGGGCGGCGTGCCGAGGTAGCCCATCGCGATCTGCCGCCGCCCGGTGTTCTTGCGCCGGTCTTGCCCGGCATCGCGTGCTGAACGACGGCGGCCCGGCTCCACGAGAGGCACTCCGATGATCGGGATGGTTCTGGTAACCCACGGGCGCCTCGCGGCCGAATTCGCCGCCGCCCTGGAGCACGTCGTTGGCGCGCAGGCCCAAATCGCCTTTGTCTGCATCGGCCCTGAAGATGACATGGAGCAGCGCCGCCAGGATATTCTGCGCTCGATTGCCGAGGTCGACAGCGGCGAGGGTGCGGTGCTGCTAACCGACATGTTCGGGGGCACGCCTTCGAACTTGGCGATTTCGGTCATGGACCGCGGCAAAATCGAGGTCATTGCCGGCGTCAATCTGCCGATGCTGATCAAGCTTGCGAGCCTGCGCCAGACCGAGAGCCTCGAACGTGCCGTCCTCGGCGCCCAGGAAGCCGGGCGCAAATACATCAACGTCGCCTCTCAACTGCTCAGCGACGCTCGCCGATGAGCTCTGGTCCGGCAGATGATCCAACCGCCGCGCGTGCGGCGCCGCCCAACGGCGCCGTGCGCGCGGTCGTGACGATCTGCAACCAGAAGGGCCTCCACGCCCGCGCCGCTGTCCGTTTCGTCAAAACCGCGGGACAATTCGACGCCGAAGTGTGGGTGCGCAAGAACGGGACCGAGGTCCCCGGCAGCGACATCATGGAGCTGCTGATGCTGGGGGCGGCCCCGGGCGCGGTGATCGAGTTGACCGCCACCGGACGCGATGCCGAAGCGGCGGTGGCAGCGCTGGCTCGGCTGATCGAATGCAAATTCGATGAGGATTGACGAACTTTCCACCCTCGCGGATCAGGGCGCTGCCGCCGAGCGCAGATTGAAGGGCCTGGGCGTATCGCCAGGGATCGCCATCGGGCTCGCTCACATCGCCGAGGGCGGCGATCTCCCGGTCCGCGAGAGCCACTTCCCCGAGACCGAGATCGACGCCGAACGCAGTCGCTTCGCCGAGGCGGTCGCGGTTTCCTTGCGCCAGCTGCGGAAACTCAAGGCGAAAGCCTCGGGACTTCCCGCATCGGCCGCCGAAGAGATTGGCTACCTGCTCGACGCGCATCTGGCGATGTTGTCGAATTCGCGCCTCGTGCGCGGCGTCGACCAGCGCATCGCACGGACCCGGATCAACGCCGAGCGTGCGGTCGAAATCGAGATCGACGAGATCGCCGAGAGCTTCGCCTCGATGCGCGACGCCTATCTGGCGGCGCGGATCGAAGACATCCGGGTCGTCGGCAAACGGCTCATCCGCAACCTGATCAAGAAGCCCTACGTCACTTACTCGGGTTTGGGAGAAGGTGCCGTCATTCTCGCCGACGAGCTGAGCCCAGCCGACACGGCGTTGATGGACCCGCAACACGTCGCCGGCTTCGCCACCGAGTTTGGCGGCGTCCAAAGCCATACCGCGATCGTGGCGCGCGCCCTCGGCTTGCCGGCGGTGCTCGCCGTCCCCGGTCTGCTCGAACACGCCGCGGCCGACGACAGGGTGGTGATCGACGGGACCGAGGGGACCGTCATCATCGGCCCGTGCCCGCAAACGATCGCCGAATACCAGGCGCGACGCGACGCCTTCGCGCGCGAATGGCGCCATTTGGCGCGGCTGCGCAAATTGCCCGCGGTGACCCGCGACGGGGTTGAGATCACCCTCGAGGCCAATCTCGAATTGCCGGTCGAGCTGCCACAGGCCTTGGCCAACGGTGCCATGGGCTTGGGCCTCGTCCGCTCCGAGTTCCTCTACATGAACCGCGATGATCTGCCGAGCGAAGACGAGCAGTACGCGATCTTCTCGGCGTTGGTGCGGGGCATGGAGGGCCGGCCGGTGACCGTGCGCACCTTTGACCTCGGCGGCGAAAAGATCGCGCGGCCGCTGAGCGAGCACATCGCCGAGCCCGCCAACCCGGCTCTCGGCCTGCGCGCGATCCGCCTCTCCCTGCAGCACCGCCGGCTCTTGGACCCGCAGCTCGGGGCGATGTTGCGCGCGGCATGCGACGGGCCCTTGCGCATCCTGTTGCCGATGATCTCGAACGCCGGAGAGATCCGCCAGGTGCGCGAGGCGCTCGAGCGGGTGGCCCGCCGGCTGAAACGCCGCGGCGTACGTCTCCCCCAAGCGCTGCCGCCCTTGGGTGTGATGATCGAGGTGCCGGGTGCCGCGCTTGCCGCCGACGCGCTCGCGGCCGAGGCGGATTTCTTCGCAATCGGCACCAACGACCTGATCCAATACACCTTGGCGATCGACCGCAGCGACGAGCAGGTCGCCTATCTCTACAACCCGCTGCACCCGGCGGTATTGCGGCTCATCCAGTTCGCGATCGAGGCCGCCTCGCGCCGCGGCATGCCGATCAGCGTCTGCGGCGAAATGGCAGGCGAGCCGCGCTTTGCCCCGCTGCTGCTCGGCCTCGGCCTGCGCAACCTGTCGATGAACCCGCGCAACATCCCGCGCGTCAAGCAGCGCATCCGCAGCCTCGACATGGTCGCCGCCACCCGGCGCGCCCGGGCGATCATGGACCAGTCCGACACCGCCCGCATCGCCGCCCTGCTCGACGATTTCAACACCCTCGCCCTGCCCCATTGAGGCCGCGCATTTCCCCTGCCATCAGGGGAAGCTCAGGGAGAAAAACGAAGCTTCGCGAGAAAAATCAATATAATCATATGTATAGCTCAAAGTCGATCGCTCTGGCAGGGGAATAGGAGGGGAATTGGCGGCGGCCCGAGCCGAATGCTCAGCAGTCCCCATTCCGACACAGATGATGCGCGTCGATCTTGTCACCATGATGGCGACGTCGCGGTCGCGCGCTAGGTGGTGCCGGCATAGGGGCGTATCGCAAGATCTCGAGGTAGGCGGTCCTGATAGATGGCGCAAAGCCGGACGATAACGGCAACATCGGGTGGGCCAAACGGAACCCTCCCGGGGCAGCGCGCTGTCCTGTTCATCGTGTTTCTGGGGATCGTCAGCCTCTTCGGTGACATGACTTACGAGGGTGCGCGCAGCATCACCGGACCCTATCTGGGTGCGCTCGGCGCCACGGCGGCGACGATCGGAATTGTCGCCGGCTTTGGTGAGCTGCTGGGCTTCGGCGCGCGGCTCGTCTCGGGTTATCTCGGCGACCGGACGGGGAAGTATTGGGCGATTACCATCGCCGGGTATCTGCTCAACCTGTTC
>WNFO01006741.1_pt1 | contig 10150 bp, 9 predicted proteins | sample 5400251 | NCBI WGS metagenome assembly WNFO01 (sample SAMN13153354, study PRJNA577476) | soil metagenome | isolation source: 100 cm saprolite under Madrone tree | place: USA:California | collected 2016-06-14
GCTTTCGCCCTGGGAACCTATTGTTTTTTCAGCCAGTCCTGCTTGAGGCGCGCGAGTGGAGCCAAACGGGGATCCGTCGCGTGGGTCTCACAGCGGCACTCTTCGTGATTGAGGTTCGCGCCACAGTTGGGGCACAGGCCCCGGCAGTCGCTACGGCAAATCACCTTCATCGGCAACGCCAGCAACACCTGTTCGCGCAACACGTCCGCCAAAAAGAGTCCCTCTCCTTCGAAAAACCCGATTTCCGCATCATCTTCCTTTAGCCGAGCCTCTTCTGGCTTCACGCCCTTTGGCAGTGGGCTATAAAAGAGGTCAAACGTTCGGCTGACTTCCTCAACCACCGGCTCCAGGCAGCGCGCGCACACCAGTTCGACCTTGGTCTCGATATCCCCCGCAATCCGTATCTGGCCGTCTAGAACCTCCGCGGTGGCATTAACCTCCAGCGGCTCAAGTTGCTTGATCTCCGCCGTCTGGTAATCGATGCTGCCCGGCGCGTAGCTCTTCCGAATCGGGAGCTTGCGGACGGCAAGATCCTTGACGTCAAGGAACATGTCTTCAGCGCCTCCGGCGCGCACGCTCATGCTGTCTTCATTATTGAGTCGCTCGCCTGCCAAGTCAAGGAATCTGCGTAATTTGCGCCCGAAACGCGTTTCTTGAGGGTTACGGGGTAGCCCGCCTGGGCGTAAGATTGGACTGCCACACCGCCTCGGAGGACTGCCGCGCTTGCCAGCCGTGACACCCCGCCAAGCTCCCATTTCCATCCGGCGCCTCCGCCGCGCCGAACTCCCCCCGGACACCGTGGCGCTGGCCCGCTTTCTTATCGGCAAGATTGTCGTCCGCGAACTCCCCGGTACACGCCTTACCGCCCGCATCGTCGAGACTGAGGCCTACCCGCCTCGCGATCCCGCCGCGCACCACTTTCGCGGGCCTACCCCGCGCAATCGCGCTATGTTTCTCCGCCGCGGCCACGCCTACGTCTACTTCAGCTATGGCAATCACTTCATGCTCAACGTCAGCGCGGAAGTCGCCGGAATCGGCGGCGGCATCCTAATCCGCGCGCTCGAACCCTTGGAAGGTATCGAGCAAATGGAGCGCTATCGCAAGACTGCTCGCCTGCTCGCCCTCACACGCGGTCCCGGCCGCCTCGCCTCCGCTCTACGCATTGACCGCTCCCTCGACGGCACAGACCTTTGCGCCCCAGGCCCGCTCTGGCTAGGCGCAATCACCCGCCGTCCCACACCAGAAGCGGGCCCCGTCCTCATACTTGGCAGAAGCCGGCGCATTGGCATCACCCGCGCCGCACACCGCCTCCTCCGCTTCTACCTCCGCGGCAGCCCCTTCGTCAGCGGCCCTCAAAGCCTTCGCTCCTAGCTCCGGCTTTGGACTTTTGACCAACCGTTACCTGTACTCAGGTACAAGACTCATCTCTGCCGCTGCGGGAGTACAATAGTGCCCACTCTGAGCGGACGCGGGGGTGCATTATGTCCGAATCCTGGAAGCAGTGGGAGCGGCAAATCGTCAATGCCAGATTCCTGCTACAACGCTATCTCGGCAGCTCCGAACACAGCGCCGTCTTCCTGACCGCACGCGGCACTCCGCCGCAAAAAGTTGCCATCAAGTTCATCCAGGTCGATGAACCCGACGCGCAACTCCAGTTGTCTCGCTGGCAGCACGCCGCCAAACTTTCGCATCCGCACTTGCTGCGCAATTTCGAATCCGGCCGCTGCCGTCTCGGCGATTTCGATTTGCTGTACGTCGTTATGGAATACGCCGAGGAAAATCTCTCGCAATTTCTTTCGCAGCGCCCACTCACTCCCGCGGAAGCGCGCGACGTTCTCACGCCCGCGCTGCAAGCCCTAGCGTTTCTCCATGGCGAAGGCTTGGTCCACGGACATGTACGGCCCTCGAACATTCTCGCCATCGAGGATCAACTCAAGCTTTCGAGCGACGGCATTTCCTCTCTCGCCGAACACGCCGAGCAGTCGCATCCGCCTGCCGCTGACCCACAGCAAAGCGCCTCCGCCTCAGGCCTCCGCCATCCGAGCCCCTACGACGCCCCGGAAATCGCGAAGGGAATCATCTCGCCTGCGGGCGACATCTGGTCGCTCGGCATCACGCTCGTCGAAGCCCTGACGCAACATCTGCCCGCTATCACCGGCTCCGCCACGCAGGAACCCGTCGTGCCGGACACTTTGCCCGCTCTTTTCCTGGATATTGTGCGCCACTGCGTGCAACGCGATCCCCAGCGCCGCTGGACCGTCGTGGAAATCGCCGCGCGCCTGAATCCCGGTTCCGTTGCTACTTCCGCCTCAGCCGCGGCGCCCGCCTCCGCGCCGTCCGCGCACGTCGCCACAGCGGCAGCTCCGGCGCTTATTCCTGCCGCGCCCTCGCAAGCGGCGCCGTCAGTTTCCTCAGCGAGCGCAAAGAGCGAACCCGTACGGCCAATTCCGCCCCCGGCCGCCAGGCCGTCAATTCATACGCAAACCGTCGCGGCCAGAGGCACCGCCACTAGACCGCGCTACGACCTCGTTCAACCTCACCTCCAGCGGCCTCCCTTGCTGCCGCCGCTGCCCAAATTCAATTACCTTCCGCTTGGCATCGTAGCCGTCCTCGTGCTCATCGCGATTTTTCTCTTTCCGCGCCTCCTGCATCGCCGCGCTCACGTCCAGCAAGCCGCTTCCGTGCAACCGCAGCAGCAGCCCGCCACAAAGCCCATCGCTGCCGCAAACGCGAAGAACATTTCCAAGGCCGCGCAAAAACCTGCGTCGCCGGCTCTGAATTCGGTGCCGCCATCTTCGCAGCACACTTCGCAAGCTCCACGGCAATCTTCGCCGCAAAAGGCGAATGATGGGCGCACGCTAAGTTCTTCGACTCCCGCACCCGCTCCCGCCGCGCTCACCAGCGTCGCCAATTCTCCGCGCCCCGAATCCACCGCCAAGCCTGCTGCCGGCTCCGTCGCTCAAGGAGAGGTGCTCAACCAAGTCATGCCTGAAGTCTCGCCTGGGGCACTCGCCACCATCCGCGGCACCGTCCGCGTAACCGTCAAGCTCCACGTCGATCCTGCCGGCAATGTTTCCTCCGTGGAACTGTTTTCCCGCGGCCCCAGCAAGTATTTCGCTGACCAAGCCCTGCAGGCCGCGCACCGCTGGGATTTCGCACCGGCTAAGGTCGACGGCCACGCCGTCGCCTCCGACTGGCTAGTCCGCTTCGAGTTCACCCCTTCCAACACCAGAGTCCACCCCACTCAGTCAACTCCTTAAAGCCGTTTTACGGAGTGCAGCGGTCTTGAAGTGTGTGCTCTTCGCGCGGATTCATCCGGAACGCGACCGATTTCGCTGAAGGAGAGCTTCCGACTGTTCCGCCGCCTCCTTCACCAAAAAGCCCATCTTCGGGTGGGAAGCCTCTAGATCAATGGATAGCCCGTAACTTCGCAGAACTTCGGATGTCGTGGGCCCAATCGAAGCCTTCACAACATTCTCTAAGCCGGCCCTGAGCGCGTCCTTCTTTCCGTCTTGTTCGGCAATTTGGAAGAGGTGAGTGACCTGAACTCCGGTGGTAAAGAGGGCCACGTCGATCCCGCACGCGATTATTGAGTTCACGGCCCCCAGCAGCGGAGCCTTATCCTCCGGCAAATCCCATTGGTAGACTGGCACAGGCGTAACGTGGGCCCCTCGCTCGCGCAAGCCTTCGAGAAGCTCCGGGTTGGAAACGCCGTATTCTTGTACAGCGACATGTTTGTCCCGCAAATCCAGTTTGTTGTCGTCAATCGCCTGGAGCACCTCGCGCCACGTATTTGGTTCCGGCGCGGTTAGCGCGATCGGCACTTTCCATTCGCGCAGGACAGCGACCGGCTTGGGTCCGCGCGCGACAACAGTAACCTTTCTCAATGCCTCGAAAAACTTCTCCGTGGGATGCACGCCTTCCAGCACATTCGAAATCGCGCGCGCTCCGACACCTGTTAGAAAGACCACCGCGTAGAATTTTCCTTGCAACAATGCGTCAGCGAATTTCAAGGCCTCGAGATTTGAGGAGAGCGGCACCTCGCGCATTGCCGGCGCATGAAGCGGCTTGCCGCCGTACGTTTCAATCAGAGGGCTCATTTCCTGGCCGCGTCGGCTCTCCAGCGTCAGGACGGCTAATCCTTGAAAATTCGCGGCAGGCATTCTCAGAGATTCCGCTCCCTACAATACCTCTGACCCGGCGAAAATGGGAGTGCTGTGCGTTCGTTTTACGCAACGGATGGACCGGTCGCGATTAATTTAATATTGTCGGCCGCGGGTCGCTGCTCCAGTGAATCTTGGCGAGGGAGCCGCGACAAGTTGTTTCAAATCGCGCCGGCCGAAGGCGCGAAGAAGCTGGAAGACCGCCATGAAGCGAGTCCCACTGTTGCAGCGGCTGTGAAAAGAGGATCACTGAAGGCCGCTTGCTGCGTATATTCGTTTTCAGCGTGGTACGACTGGATGACATCTGCGATCACATCCGGAAACGCTTCATCGCACGGCACGGTTGCCAGAATCTCCTTGCCGGCAACAGCGTGCGGGCCCGTCCGGCCGCCTCCGTAGACCGCCACGGCATCGACGAGCTTTCCGTCAATTTTTGTTTTGAACCCGCGAAGACCGATGTCCGCAACTTCATGGTTGCCGCAACCGGCCGGGCAGCCGGACCAATGAATCGTGAGGGGATTCACGCCTGCCCGCATTTTTTCGTGGAGAGCCTGGGAAAGCGCGACAGCTCGGCTCTTCGTTTCAATAAGAGCAAGATTGCAATAATCGGTGCCGACGCAGGCCACCAGTCCGCGCATAAAAGGAGAGGGATGAGGCGAGAGTTGCTTGAGCAGAGGTTCATTGAAAAGCTTCGTCACGCGATCGGCAGGAACGTTGGGAATAATTGCGTTCTGTCCCGTAGTCAGGCGAACCTCGCCGTTACCATAGACGTCTGCGAGACGCGCGAGCTCGTCCAATTGCTCGGGATTAGCTCTGCCGGTTGGAACGCAAAGACCCACGGCCACAAGCCCGGCCTGTTTTTGGGAGGTCAGCCCGATGTGGTCGGCATGATGCAAACTCCGCATATCTCTTCCTTGAAATGCGAGTTCATACCCCATGCGTGAGGTAAGTTCCGCCCGCAATCTGGAAATTCCCCATTTTTCGATTAAGAAGGCGAACCGGCATTTGGAGCGGGCTTCGCGCGGGCCGTGATCGCGGAAAATCTTGATCAGCTTCACTACAACCGCAGCCGCCTGATAGATTTCGACAAAGACATTCAGGTGCGAAGCGACGGTGAATCCTCCGGAGCCCATCTTTCCGCCTACTAGCACGTTAAACCCGACTCGCCCGCCCTTTTTTGCTGGAACGAGCGCGATATCCTGCGACTCATTATGCGTGCAGTTGTCCAGACAGCCGGTGACAGCGATATTGAACTTGCGCGGCAAGTTCGTGAACTCCGGGTTGCCCTTGCTCCCGACGATGATGCGATCCAAGTCGTGCACGACGGGAGAGGCATCAAACAACTCATGCGGCGTCAAACCGGCCAAGGCACACCCATTGATGTTTCGGACGTTGTCAATGCCGGTCTGAAGAGTGCGAAGGTCCACGCCGTGAAGCTTTTCCCAGATCACGGGTATGCTGTCGAGAACGAATCCGCGCAGCTCAATTTGCTGCCGCGTCGTAATGTCGAGCACGCCATTGCCAAGGCGCCGGGAGAGCTCAGCGATGGTGCGAAGTTGATCGCTCCTCGCGAATCCGTTGGGCATGCGGATACGCATCATGAACTTGCCCGGCGTCGGCCGGCGGTAGAAAACACCGACCCACTTCAACAACTCCTTTTCCGCTGGCGTGAGGGATTCCGCACCTCGCTGGATGATCTGCGGCAGGTGGCCGAGGATGCGCAGGCCGTCACCGTCCATGGAGGCCTTATAACCTTCGACAGCGTTGCCAGCCGGGCTGATCCGGCTGGCTTCCATGCGTGCAGCCGTGACCGAAGGGCTCTGAGCGTCTCGCGTCATAACTGCTCCTGCGAAGGTGGCCAGTGCGCCCTGCGGAAGCGAAAGTTTCGCGGCGTTTGGGTGGTCAAGGGAGTTATGGATTCGACGACGAGCTTTACCATCCGTTCTTCTTTCACGAAGAGTTTCCGGGATTTCTAGTCGGCCTCGACCGCTTGTTGTCTTGCCGCCGCACCGGCAGTTTCGTCAGTGCGCAAAGGGATTACCACGGCCGCGGCTTTCTTGGGCGTGTTGGTAACATACAGCGCGAGTCCGGTGAGCAAGGCGCCGGAGACCAAGTTGCCCAATGTGACTGGAATCTGGTTCCAGATCCACCACTGACCCAGTGAGACAGAAGCGCCGAACAACATGCCCGTGGGGATCAAAAACATGTTCACGATCGAATGCTCATAGCCGTGCGCAAAAAACGTCATGATCGGCAGCCACATCGCTACAACTTTGCCGATCGTCGAACGCGAAGCCATGGCCAGCACCGCTCCCAGCGTCACCATCCAGTTGCATAAGACTCCTTTGATGAAGGCGGTTTCCCAGCCGCGTAGCTCGACTGCCATATACGCGATGGTCTTTTTCTGCGCCGCCGATTTCATCAATTCGCCGACTGCCCCACCGCCAGCCGTGCCGCAGTTCGTCACCGCCAGGTAGAACAGCAAGGCGTAAAACAAACTTCCCGCAAAGTTCCCCAGATACACCCAGCCCAGATTCCGGAGCATTCTGAGGAAGGAAACTTCGCCGGCCGCCCATCCCATGGGTAGTAGCGCAAAATTCCCCGTAGCCAGTTCCAGCCCAAGCAATACCAGGATTACGAATCCCACCGGAAAAAGAATTGCTCCCACAATGGGAGCGACATTTTGTGAGAGCACAATGAATACGAGCGATGTGGCATAGGCGAGCAGCCCACCCGCGAGAAAACTTCGGATCAAGAGATCGCGAACGGACAGAGAAGCTTTCCTGGATGCCGCCTTTGTTGCATCGTTCAGAAGGTCCGTTGGCTGAACGTAGTCCAAAAAACCACCTCCGCTGGCCACGTCGCGGGAAGGTAACTCCGGCGCCCGGCGTCAATAGTGGAATCTTGAGTCTCGGGGAGGCTGGCTGCAAACGCATCTTTTTCATTGGCCGCATTGAAAATTGTGAGGCGTGGGAGAACTTTTTGACGCAGATGGTCCAGCGAGTGATTTCCCAGCCCACAGGAAGCAAAGCTCGCGAGCACATCGCCATCCGGAAATACCGGGTCAACAATCAACGCACGGCTCCCCTGTTCTGGGATCGTATTGCCTCCATTCCGCCGATAAATCCGCTTGTCACCGGTAGGCGGCCCTGGCAGCGGCGAGATGGCTCCCGGCTACTTGACGAATGCCCGCCACGGGGCCACAAACGGGGTTCTGGGAGGTTTGGACATATAGGCGAGCACCGGACATCGCTGCCACGTGAGCTTTCGTTCTTGCCGCCTCTTCCAGGCTGTCCAAATTGGATGTTGCGCCAACCGCCGCTTCTCCAGAACAATCGTAGTCCGTCAAAATGTAAGCAGGAGAACCCGATGGTCACCGCGACTACTTCCCCCATCACCGATTACCGCCAGGAATGGTTTGAGATCGAAGATGCCGCCTACCTGAACGCCGCCAGCCAGGCGCCTATGCCCAAGGCTTCCCATCGCGCCGTGCAAGCCGCCCTCGAATGGAAGAAGAATCCGCACCACATGCCAGACTCCGCCCATTTTGAGGTGCCCAACCGCATCCGTGCTTCCATCGCGCAACTCATCGGCGCCAAGTCCGACGAAATTGCCCTGACTACCGGCGCCAGCACTGGAATGTCCGCGGTAGCCTACGGACTCACCTGGAAACCGGGCGACGAAATCCTCACCGCCAATGGTGAATTCCCTTTGCAGTACGCCACATGGAGACCCATGGAAGCGCGCGAAGCCATCGTGCTGAAAGTTGTCGCGCCCCACGACCGCTTCATCACCGCCGACGACTTCCTCGCCGCCATCACTCCGAAAACGCGCATGGTCTCCGTAAGTCTCGTGCGCTTCGATAACGGCGTCCTGCTCGATGCCGCGCGCATCGCCGCTGCGTGTCACGCGCAAGGCGCCCTGTTGCTGCTCGACATTAGCCAGTCTTGCGGAGGAATGCCGCTCGATGTCGCCAAGCTCGGCGCCGATTTCCTGGTCTGCGCCGGATACAAATGGCTCCTCAGCCCCTACGGCACCGGATTTTTCTGGGCCAAAATGAAGCACATTGACGACATGCGCCCCGGCCCGTTTTACTGGGCGGCCGCCGAGGGCGCGGAAAAATTCCACTCCCTCGCACACGAAAATCCCAAGCTCACGCGCGGCGCAAGCCGCTGGGACATGGCCGAAACATCCAACTATTTCAACCTCGCCGCCATGGACGCCTCGCTGCAATTCATCCTGCAGCTCGGGCCCGCAACCGTCGCAGCACACAACCGCAACCTGATCGATCTCCTGTTCGAGCGCTTGCCGAAAGATCGCTGCGTCCCCACCAGCCCCCTCGATTCGAACCGCCGCGGCCCCTACGGCTGTTTCGCCGCCCGCTCGCCGGAAAAAACCGCGGAACTCTACCAAAAACTCGCCAAGGAAAAAATCATCACCAGTTTGCGCGAAGGGAATATTCGCGTGTCCCCGCATCTCTATAATACCGAGCGCGACATCGATCGCCTCATTTCGGCAATCACAATATGATTGCCGCCGTAACGCTATGACCTCATCGGAAAATTGGCCGCGTATCGCGGTAGTGGGCGCGGGCGCGGTTGGCGGTTATTTCGGCGGAATGCTGGCGCGTGCCGGCGCGTACGTCGTCATGATCGGACGCGCTGCTTTTGTGGACGCCGTTCGAAAAAACGGGCTGCTGCTGGACACCCGGCAATTCAAGGAAACCGTGCGCGTGGAAGCTTCCACCGAACTGGAAGCCGCGCGCGGCGCCGAAGTAATTCTCTTCTGCGTGAAAACGATGGACACTGAATCCACGGCGCGCGCTCTCGCCCCGCTGCTTTCTTCCTCCGCGACCGTGGTCAGTTTGCAGAACGGCGTGGACAACGCGGACAAAATTCGCGCCGCCGGAATCGCTGCGCTCAGCGCCGTCGTGTACGTCGCCGCATCGGTGCCGGAGCCTGCGCATATCAAGCACGTGGGCCGCGGCGATCTCGTGGTTGGCCCTCGCGACGCGCGCACCGAAAAATTCGCCGCGCTTTTTGAACGCGCTGGCGTTGGCTGCCGCATTTCCGGCAACATCGACGGCGAGCTGTGGACCAAGCTTATTTGGAATTGCGCATTGAACGCGATTTCCGCGCTGGGCCGCGCCAACTACGGACAAATCGCCGCCAGCGAGGACGCGCGCAAAGTTGTCGATACTGTCGTGAACGAAGTTCTCGCCGTTGCTGCCGCCGCGCGCATTCAACTCCCCGGAGTGGAAACGCCGCAAGCCGGATTGGCCGGCGCTCTCAAAATCGCCACGCAAATGTCCGGCGCGATTTCTTCTACCGGCCAGGACCTGATGCGCGGCAAGCGCACCGAGATTGATTCTCTCAACGGCTACATTTCGCGCCGCGGCGCGGAACTTGGCGTTCCCACTCCGGTGAATCATGCCCTCTTCACGCTGGTGAAGCTCGCCGAGGAGAGCAACGAAATAGCCGCGCTAAAATCAGGCGCTGCCGCGACCAAGTTGTAAGCGGAAGTTCCTCTCTGCGCTCCTCAGCGTTCTCGGCGCCTGCCCGGCGCAGGCAGGTCTCTGCGTTAGCGTTAGCTTTTGCCTTGGGCAGTTCCTCATCTTCACGGATTCTCCGGCAGGCGGAAGGGAATGTGCACGATGGCTTCCAGCTCAATCGGAATTCCCTGCTTTGCGCCGGGACGGAATTTCCACTGGCGCAGCGCGTTGATCGCGTTGGCATCGAGCTGCTCATCGATTCCGCGCACGACCTGAATGCTGTCCACCGAACCGTCGCGGCGAATCACCGCGTACAAAATAACTTCGCCGGCGACGCGTTCGCTTATTAAAGTTGGCGGATACTTGGGATCCACTTTTTGCAGCGGCACGGGGCCTGACAATTCCGCCGATTGCTGCGCGTGGTGCGTATTTTCCGCGCCGGTGCGCAGCTCGGAAAAATTAAGGATCCAGCTTCCGGTGGCGCTGTTTAGGTTCG
>WNFO01009881.1_pt1 | contig 10150 bp, 8 predicted proteins | sample 5400251 | NCBI WGS metagenome assembly WNFO01 (sample SAMN13153354, study PRJNA577476) | soil metagenome | isolation source: 100 cm saprolite under Madrone tree | place: USA:California | collected 2016-06-14
GCCCGCCTTCAAGGCGGCCAGTTTAGCCTGGTCGTTGTCCACCACGATCACCTGATGGCCCAGGTCAGCGAAACACGCCCCCGCCACCAGCCCCACATAACCCGACCCCACTACGGCAATCTGCATCCGAACGCTCCCACGGTATATAAACCAAAAGTATTCACCACGAAATCGTGAACAGAAACTGTAGCAGCTTTCCCACGGAGAGCAAAAAGTAAATAAGACCAACGAAGTAACAGCGGTAACATCCTCGGTTGGTCCTCCAGACCGGATGCAAAGAAAGCATCTGGTATTACTTGAACAACTGTGCTCATCAGCGCAGAATCCGACGCTACCATGGTAAGTACCGCCACTTTGCCAGCAGCCTTGAGGCCGGCGGCGGATTAGTTACTTCTCTAAACCGCTATCCCCTGAAATTTATTAGGCAGGGTGTTGGAAAATCTGGAAGTCTAGTATGCGTCCGCGGCCCAGGACGGGGCCAGGGTCGCGAGCGTGGTAAAATCATAAAAGTGAAATAGATTTTTCAAATGACGACTCCTCCACTCACGACGAGTCCTGTTTCTGAGCTGAAAAGGAAGATTGAACAACGTCAGGCGCGGATCGCCGTCATTGGTCTCGGCTACGTCGGTCTGCCCCTCGCCTTGCTGTACACAGAGGAAAGGTTTCGGGTCACTGGCTTCGACATCGATCAGAGCAAAGTAGCCACTCTGACCCAGGGCGGTTCCTACATCGTCCGCATCCTGCCCGGTGAGATTCAGCAAGCCAGCGGGAAGGGATTCGAAGCGACCTCGGACTATGCGCGTCTGGCCGAGATGGATGCCATCATCATTTGCGTCCCCACTCCTCTGAACGAGTATCACGAGCCCGACTTGAGCTACATCACGGATACGGCATCTGCCATCGCGCCGCATTTACGCGCGGGTCAGTTGGTGGTGCTGGTTACGCGCGGGTCAGTTGGTGGTGCTGGAAAGCACGACCTACCCCGGCACGACCGAAGAGATAATGGTCCCGATCCTTGAAAAGGGGAACAAGCACGGCTTGAAGGCGGCCCGGGAAGGGGTCTCGACCGGGCAGGAAATCTACGTCGCGTTTTCGCCCGAGCGTGAGGATCCCGGCAATCAGACGGTGGCGCGACGCGACATTCCGAAAGTGGTGGGCGGCCTCGACTCCCAGGCCACCGAGGCAGCGGCCTCGCTCTACGGATCGATCTTCAATCGGGTGGTGCGCGTCTCTTCGCCGGCCGCGGCGGAAATGACCAAATTGCTGGAGAACATTTATCGCTGCGTGAATATCGCTCTGGTCAACGAACTGAAGCTGCTTTCGCTGCGCATGGGTCTGGACATCTGGGAGGTGATCGAGGCGGCTTCCACCAAGCCGTTCGGGTTTCAGCCTTTCTACCCCGGCCCAGGATTAGGCGGGCACTGCATTCCGGTCGACCCATTTTATCTTTCGTGGAAGGCCAAGGAATGGGATTTCCGCACCCGCTTCATCGAACTGGCGGGGGAAATCAACATCGGCATGCCGTACCATGTCCTGGATTACGTGGCCAAGGCGCTGAATCAACAGAAAAAAGCGCTGAATGGCGCCAAGGTGCTGGTGCTGGGACTGGCGTACAAGAAGGACATTGACGATCTGAGAGAATCGCCCTCCCTGACCATCATTGAACTGTTGCGAGAGCAGGGAGCCGAGGTCAGCTATAACGATCCGTATTTTCCTACGGTGGGAAAAGGCCGCAAATACAACCTGCAAATGAAATGCGCCCCATTGGACCATCTCGGCCAATACGATTGCGTGCTGATCGTCACCGACCACTCAGACTACGACTACCAACGCATCGTGCGCGAGTCTCAGCTTGTGGTCGATACGCGAAACGCCACCCGCGGCATCCGGAGCCCCAAAATTGTCCGCTGCTAGAGGGCACTGTGCTTCCGCCAAGGTGAGACTGATCTATCTTGCTCCGAATTGCAGCCGCAGACCAGCCCGGGCAAGAATCGGTGGACCCACGGTAAGCACCGGGGTACGGCCAACGTCATAGCGCTGGTTCAACAGATTCTCCACGGCCACAAACAAATCCACACCCGGGCGTAGCGTATGCGACGCAGTGGCATCGAGGGCGAAATAGCGTCTCAGTAACAGTGTGTTTTGATCGTCATCGAACTGATTCCCGCCGAACCGCCCCTGGACCGCGAGAAGAATGAACGGCCTGGAGTAACGCGCCTGAAAATCGAACTGGTGGCGAGGAATTTGGGGAACATTGAGGCCCACCAGGCTCGGATTCAATCCCGTGAGAGCCGGATCGACAGAGAAATTCGTCACCGTAGCATGGGTGTATTGGTAGCCACCGGAGACTGTGACTGAGTTGCTCAGCTGGCCGCTGGCTTCCACTTCCACTCCTTGTGAAATTGTGCTGCCCAGATTCCGGCGTTGCCGGGTGATCAGGCTGGGGGTTGTACTCAGGGTGACATTGGCCACCGGGCGCGTAATCTGGCTCCAGAAAAAATTGCCGCGCAGCATCAGCCGCTGACTCCAGCCGGTGACGATCGCGCCGCCTTCCGCACCCGTCAGGCGTTCGGCGCGGAGGTTCGGGTTGAACTCCGTAAACACGTTGCCCGCGCGAAAACCGCGGTAGAGTTCGTTCAGAGTTGGCGCGCGGAAGGCGCGGTAACCCGAAGCGGTCAGAGATAGGTTGGTGGTGACCTTGTGCAGAAGAGCCAGGCGCGGGCTGAAAAAGGTCTCGCTGCGATCAGGAAGAGGAGCTGCACCGACCGGTTGCGCGGGCTGGGGGGGCGCGAAGGCATCGAAGTTCTGCCAATGGTCCACCCGTCCGCTCGCGGTCAGCAGCCAGCCCGGAGTTACGCGAATGATGTCCTCGACGTAAGCTCCCCAGTTCACCTCTCGCCCTCCCCCATGGGAGGTGCTGGTCGGATTGCCGCCGAAGAATCCCTGTTCATTCGTCTGGCCGTGAATGTTCGACTCCTCCAGCCCGGCGACGAGGTGCTGACGCGTTCCCAGCTGGTGCTGCCATTGGACGGAAAATCCTACTTGCTGCGCCGGGACGCGCTGGGTGCGAGTCAGATTCTCGCTGTTGCGGCCGGATGCGATGGACGAGAAGGACTGATTCAGGTTCTGACGGCCTGCGTAAGCGCGCAATTGGAAGGCGCCGAGTTCATGTGCGTCCCAGTTTCCCCCGATGTCAAGTTCGCGAATGGTGGTGCTGTTGGTTTGCAGGGGCGTGCCGTTGTGTCGCGACTCGCCGAAAACCGACCCGCGAACAAAAATACCTCCGCGGTCCCCAAACTTGCGTTGTGCCGTGAGGTCGCCGGTTGCATCTTGTGAGTTCACTGGAGTGTCCACGGTGCCCCTCAGGTCAGCTGGCACCGCGATGTAGCCATCGGTGCGGAAAAGTTCCGAGGCGACGCCCACCGACCACAGCCCCATTTTCCTGCTGGCGGCAAGCGAGAGGTCGGGGGAGTTCTCATTTCCGTAAGCAGCCTCGAGCGAAACTGCATCGCGATCCACCGGCGTGCGAATAATGTTGATGACTCCGCCCAGGGCGTCCGAGCCGTAGAGATGCGAAGCGCCACCGCTCGCCACTTCGACCCTGCCGATGCTTTCCCGCGGAAGCCGGTCCCAGTAGACCCAGCCGCCGAAGGGATCGTTGAGAGGGAAGCCGTCGCTGAGTACCAGGGCACGGCTGGCTCCGCTTGCCCCCAAGCCGCGCAATGACACGCCCTGCGTAGTCGGGTTCGCAACGCGACTGGTGGTGCGGCGGAAAAGGCTGAAGCCTGGCACCTGGCGGAGTATGTCGTCCACCCGGAGTGCGGCGGTGGCGTCCAGATCCGGAGCCGACAGGATGGTCACACTGGTGGCATTCTCAACAACCCGTACGCCCGCACGATTGGCGGTGACCGTAACCTGTTCGGCTGCGGTCGCTGGCAGTAGCGTTATTTGCAGGCGACTTGTTCCGGTGCGCCAATTCGTGCTGTCTACACGAAATCCGGGCGCGGAAACTCTCACTGCTCCCGATTCCGCCGGAATTTGGGAAAAGCCAAATTCGCCACGGTTGTCCGTGACCTGCGTCGCCGTAAAGGAACCGCTGGTGAAAACCACTTCGGCTGTTGCAACCGCCGCACCCGTCTGATCGGTAACAACTCCAGAAATCTGGCTGGGCTCGGAGGCCTGAGATCGCAACCAAAGCGGCGCCGCCAGCGAAAGTAGTGTGATCACCAGGAATCGGAGCGCAGAGAATGACGGCCTCAGAGATGGACGCATAAGTCGAAGCGGGGCAACCTTTCCTGGCTCTGCCGTTACGGCGAGCCGGCAGCTATGCTGTGACAATCCAAAAAGTAAGGTGGATCATACATTAGAGCAGGTGAAGAAGGCAGCCTGACGCTGGAGGCCCAAGCGGCCCTCCGGACCCTGGCTGGCTAAGGATTGTGCCCGACGGAAACGCAAATCAAACTGTACGCCAGGGCGCGACTGACCCCATCGTCCGGGAGCAAATCAAAGCCAACCAGGCGAGTACGCTCGCCGTCTACTCACAACCGCAACTGTTTTCACTCCGGCGTTTTTAATCGATCGTCGACCGCCACAACTCCTTATACGTCAATCGCTTCAACAATGCCTTCTGGCACGTCGATTGCCCCCTTGTAGCACATCGGGAGGGATCTACATTCCTCTGCGAGGGAATGAGAACATGCCGTTTCGCAAATGGTGGTTTCTGGCCTTAATGGCCGTGGTGCCGGCACTCTGTCTTGCATCGGTCGACGACGCTCCGGCGCGGATCGCAGGCGGGCCGGCCCGCCTGGCTGCGCGGGAACATCATCTTTGGAACTCAGCCATTCATGACTCGGAATTCGCGACTTTGGTACCCACCGCAAACCGCACCACTTGCGGGGCGACGGAGCCTCCACAGGCTCTGGCTACGCCCGATCCTTTGCTGGAAGAAGCGGATTTGCATTCGAAAATCAGCGTCAGCTTCATCATTGGTACTGACGGCCATGTGCATAGTGCACTGATTCTGGACAGCGTGGGGCCGACCGAGGACCGTACAATTCTGGATGCAGTGCGATTCTGGCGTTATCGGCCTGCCCTGTGCAACGGAGTCCCAGCCGACGCAGAGGCGAAAGTGGAGTTTTCCAGTCGCTAGGAACTATCCCGCCGCCCCAGCTTTCCGCCGCCTGCTAAAATGGAGGATACGGTTCGCAGGGGGAGCTCAGACACGCCATGCGTGATCCCAAGCTGGGGCCGGAGTCCAAAGCCGCACTCTTCCAGGCGATACAGCGACTCTCGCTGGACCAGAGTGCGGAAGAATCCGTGAATGTGAACGCTGAATCCGAAAGCACTGGGCACCAGACTTGTCCGGCCTGTGGAACCGCCAATCGCAAGGGGAACAACTTCTGTGCCAGTTGTGGTGCCACCCTGCTGAAATCGCCGCAGCCTTCTGCGGTTGAGTCGCCGAGCCTCATGCCAGCGCCTGAAGCGCCAGGCGATCATCATTACCATCATCACTATCACCACCATTATTTCTCGTCCGCCGACGGCATGGAACTCGGGGCGAGTCCCGACCTGCGCGCAGCCAGCGGCGGCGCCGCCGCTCGCGAAGGCTTACGCGTGCGCGCCCCGCTGAGCGGCCCGTCGCTCAGCCGAGCGGAAGCTGCTCTGCGCAAAGCGACCCAGGATTGGGCGTTGGCCTGTAACACGAAACAGCTAGACGATCTGGTGGACCTTTACCTTCCCGACGCCCTGGTGCAGCGGCCAAACGTTCCGGCGGTGCGCGGCGCGGCGGCGATCCGAGAATTTTTCTTCGGACTGCTCGATGCCGGGATGAGTGAAGTGGAACTGGATCCGCTGCGGACCGAATTGTTCGGCGACTTCGGTTATGAAGCTGGGCGCTGCAAGTCGCTGGTACCGATCGCCATGGGCAAACGGCGTGAAGAGCGAGGTAAGTACCTTATCCTTCTCAGCCGGCAGGCCAATGGCGAGTGGAGGATCGCGGCCGATAGCTGGTCCAGCGACCTCAGCCTCGGAGGCGCTGGCGAGCAGCTTGCGAAGCCGAGTATGTCTTTGGGAGCCCAAATTCCCCGGCCGCCGCGCAAGCCCTAATTTGCGATGGAGTTGCGGTCGGGCCGCCCACGTTCTTGAGCAGGATGGCCTCGGCACGCCGGCAGGACGCCGGCGCTACCTCGATCAAATTCAGATCTGTACTTTCATCAGATATGCACTTCGAGCTTTCGCAGTTCCCGCCGCAACTGCTCCACGTCCTGCATCTCGACGGTATGCATTCCCATCTGCCGCGCACACTCGAGGTTCAGCGCGCGATCGTCAATGAAGCAGCAATCCCCGGGCAATTTCTGGGTAATCTCGAGCGCCAAGCGGTAAATGCCTTCCTCCGGCTTGCGTAAGCCGACAAAGCAGGAACTTACAAACACGGAGAAGATTTCGCCCAGGCCGAAGGTCTGAATACGGTAGAGATTCAGTTCCCGCGATTCATTGTTGATGGTAGCCATGAAATACCTGCCCGACTTGGCCAACTCCTCCGCCAGGGCGAGCACTTCGCGGTAGGGCTGGGACAGGGAAAATACGTAGTCCTTGAAGACTTCGCGAGCAAAGGGCCGAGGACGGTAGAAGATCGTCCGATCTACGTATTCGTCGAAGCCGATCTTTCCCCGCTCGAGCGATGAGACCACCATCTCGTGGCGGTCGTGAAACTCCTCCTGATCAAGCTTGAATTGTTCGAGCGCCCGTTCCCTTTGGGCGCGGTCCCAGGCATTCGTGAGCAGCACCCCACCGACGTCCCAGAAAATCGCCCTAATCTGAGGCAAGAGCATCCCTCCACAACTGGCCTTCACCACGCCAAACCACAGCCAAACAGCAAAACGATGATACACGGGAAGGCCGCCAGTCGACTGCTGGATACGAAAACCTCTGGGACTCGAAATGAAAAGCCAAGTGAAAAGCTAGAAAAGCTAAAGGATAAGTCAGCGCCGCCGATGATTAGTTGGAGCGCTGATTACTGATTCGGAAAACCTTGTTCGGAATATCTGGTTCAGAAAAAATGGTTCAGGAAAAGGGGTTCAGAAAGACGGGCAGGAGCGTTGCCGCAATAAGCAGGATCGTCCTTCTGACGGCCTTACTTGTTGCGACAGGATGCATTCATGTTCGATCTTCAAAATTTGTCATACCCGCTCGTTGCCTCACGATCAGCATCCAGAGCTTCACCGAACCGTGCGCGCAGCGTGCGGACGGCAAAATCGTCTGTAACGGGGTAGTCATCACGGCGAACTGCGTTGCACCGCTTTCGGGACCGATTCGAAGTGATAGCCATCCCGCGAGACGCTGGAATCAATGACGGTAGAGCCCAAGGCTTCGCCTGGTAGCTCGGTGAATCCGCAGAGGAAGTTCTTTCCTGCATAAATGTCCAATCTGGCGTTATTGTCCAAATCTTCCGGAGACCGGCTCAGGAAGCCGCTGGTCTGGCCTGCCTGTCTTGTTGGTAGGTTCCTTGACCCTGCTAACTGTCTGCATAGCCGTGGTGAAGCCTTGCTGTCGCCGTTTGTGGAGCCTGAGACTGACTCCTATGCCGTAGGCCAGGGGGAGTGTGACCGCGAAAACACGCGGCTGTAGCTAAGCTCGTGCTAGGCGGTGGGGTGGACAGGAGTCAACGCATCCCGGGAAGGTATCTCAGCACTAGATTTGGGTAATGTAATCGGCGGGTGAAACCGTAGTCACTTAGGTCCTCAAGACCAAGTGGATTGAGCAGGTTAAGGGTACTGTGCTTTGGCCAAAGCCTTGCCTGTCTTGGGGGCCGTCCGGCGCGTGCTGGGTATGTATGTGCAGGAGCGGAAATCATAGTGTTTCGCCACACAGTCGGGACAAAGGTGGACCTGGTGCACCTTGCAATGGATCACCGGCAGGTCACCATGGCAAACATCGCAGCCACCCCGAACCCGGCGTGCAGGGGGTTTGGACTCCCCCGGGAACACTCCTGCGCCCTCGGGCGACGCCATCTTCCGGGTTCTCAAATAACCCCCTGCGGCCGTCATCATCGAGCCCAGGGACACTCCACAGGCGCCCAAAGTGACCAGACTGGTGTCCACGTGTTCGCCCAGAGCCGCGGGTAGCACGAGAAGCCCCATGACCAGCACGACTGCTCCTGCAGCGATCATCCAGTTGCCAGTTCGTAATGACATCCTGAAGCACCTTCATGAAGACGAGGAGAAAGTCTACGCGCCAAGCCTGGGTAACCTACAGGTGCCAACATAGCGAGTTCTCAGTTTGAACTCCAGATGACGAAAGTCACCGGCTTCGCCAAATTTCCATCGTCATGACTGAAGTAACTTGTCTCGCCTTACCGCGGAACTCTAACATTCTCGCGGTATGGCACTTACGTCACTGGTGGTCTGTGCGGACAGAAATGCGGTGCAGGTGCTTGGTCAGATTCTTCAGGAGCTGACCATCGGGGTAGAGCATTGCGCGGACCTGAGCGCAGCCGCCTCCCGCCTGGCAGCCCAGCACTTTGATGCCGTCGTGGTTGATTGCAAAGATCAATCGGCGGCGATCGAATTTATTGCCACCGTGCGCAAATTGCCGATTAACAAGGCTACGCTCATTATTGGCCTGGTCGACGGGCGCGAACAGGTTCGCGATATTTTCGGCCAAGGCGCCAACTTCATTGTGTACAAACCGGTTTCGGTGGAGCGAGCGGCCGGCAGCTTGCGGGCTGCACGCGGCCTGATGGCGCGCGAAAAACGGATAAAGCTGCGAGTCTCGCTGCATAGCCCCGCCTCGATCGCCTATGGCACCGCTGAGAATGTTCCCGCCACGCTGCTGGACTTGAGTGAAGATGGTCTGGCCATACAATCCGAGCGCAGGCTGCCCCTACGCTGCAAGGTTTATTTTCAGTTCAATTTGCCGGGAGGCAAATCCGCGGTCCGGCTTTCGGGCGACGTGGTGTGGCAGGACTCTTCGGGACGAGTTGGAATCAGATTCGTGGATGTGCCACAAACTTCCCGGCGAACGCTGAGCGAATGGATCAAGGGAAGCCTCACCCGGCTGGCGACGGCGGAACGTGCCGCACCCACGGTTGCGCCGCACGCGCCTGTGGAACCAGTCGCCACCCGGCTCGCGGGATTAGGGCTATCGACTTCCTCCTCGAACCGCCGGGTTCAGTCCCGGCTCGCCTGCCGGCTGAGTGCGGATGTGTTCCGCTTGGGAGAGGGTGTTCCCAATCGCTGCACGCTGAGCGACATCAGCACGGGCGGCTGCTATGTGGAAACTCCGGCTCCGTTTCCTGCCCAAACCGTTGTGAATCTCGTGGTGCGCACTCGGGACTTAAAGTTGCGAGTGCGGGGGACGGTACAGGTGACGCATCCTGGTTTCGGGATGGGAGTGCAGTTCAGCCTTAAGACCGCGGACGAACGGGATCAAGGCCTTCCGAAGACACCCTGGCCTGATGCCGCCCTAGGCGGCTTTTGCGAGCGGATAAAGAGCTCCGCAGCCAGCTCCACCCTGAATCAGGACCCCTGGCCATGCCCCTCCAATGGCGTCGAAAATATGTTGTAAACGATAATCACGTCAACTATCGCTAAGCGGAACTATGCTTGTGGTTCAGCCACGCGAAGGCGCTGATGAGACTAATCAACGACAGGACTCGAGGTCGTGCCCTTCCCAAAGTCTATCCGGATTGCGATTAGATCTAAATCTGTGCTGCTTTGCGGAAATAATCCAGGGACAAGCGCAGGCCGGTTTCGAGGTCGGTTTTCGGTTCCCAGCCGAGGAGAGTTCTGGCTTTGGTGATGTCGGGGCAACGCTGCTTGGGATCATCCTGGGGCAAGGCTTCGTAGCGGATCTTGCTCTTCGATGCCGTGACCGCCAGTACGTGGCGGGCACATTCCAGGATGGTGAACTCGGTGGGGTTTCCGATGTTAACCGGCAGATGCTCAGTGGCGTGGGAGAGCCGCAGAAAGCCTTCAATCTCGTCGCTGACGTAACAGAAGCTGCGGGTCTGGCTGCCGTCGCCGTAGACCGTTAGGTCTTCGCCGCGCAGCGCCTGCTTCATGAAGTTGGGAATCACACGGCCGTCATTGAGCTGCATGCGGGGGCCGTAGGTATTGAAGATGCGGACGATGCGGGTGTCCACCTGGTGATA
>WNFO01016027.1_pt1 | contig 10150 bp, 10 predicted proteins | sample 5400251 | NCBI WGS metagenome assembly WNFO01 (sample SAMN13153354, study PRJNA577476) | soil metagenome | isolation source: 100 cm saprolite under Madrone tree | place: USA:California | collected 2016-06-14
CGATGACTGGGACACGCAGATGCTGTTCTTCCTCAATCACGGCTATCGGGTCATCGCCCATGACCGCCGCGGCCACGGCCGGTCCAGCCAGACCGGCGACGGCCATGACATGGACCACTATGCCGACGACCTTGCGGCCCTGACGGCGGATCTCGATCTGAAGGACGCCGTTCACGTCGGCCATTCCACCGGCGGCGGCGAGGTCGTGCACTACCTGGGACGGCACGGCGAGAGCCGGGTCGCGAAGGCGGCCATCATCAGCGCGGTGCCACCCTTGATGGTGAAGACATCGGGCAATCCTGGCGGCCTCCCCAAGGAGGTCTTCGACGGACTTCAGGCGCAGCTCGCCGCCAATCGCTCACAATTTTATCGCGACCTTCCGGCGGGTCCGTTCTATGGCTACAACCGGCCGGGCGCCAAGGCCTCGGAGGCCATCATCCAGAATTGGTGGCGCCAGGGCATGATGGGCGGCGCCAAGGCGCATTACGACGGCATCGTCGCCTTCTCACAGACCGATTTCACCGAAGACCTCAAGAAGATCACCGTGCCCGTGCTGGTGATGCATGGCGACGACGACCAGATCGTTCCTTATGCCGATTCCGGGCCATTGTCGGCAAAGCTTTTGAAAAACGGCACGCTGAAGACCTACAAGGGCTTTCCGCACGGCATGCCGACCACGGAAGCGGCCACGATCAACGCCGACCTGCTCGCGTTCATCAAGGGATGACATCGCGTTCAGTCACAGATGCGGGCGATCACTCGAGGATTGCCCGTATCGCGGCGAATGTTCGCTTCGCCAGCGCTTCAGGTTTTTCGCGCGCCCCTTCGGCGGCCCAGAGTTCGCCGCCGATCCGCATCGCGCCGGTCGCGATCATGGCGACCAACCGGGCCTGAAGCCTTTCCGTTTTATGGCCCGCGCGCTTGCCGAGCGCCTCCGCCAAGGCGCGCTCAAGCTTCTCGTACTTGACTTGATCGCGTGCCTGCAGGGCCGGATTGTCGCGCTTGAGCTGCGCCATCGCCATCGCTTCGCCGGGCTCGAGCTGCCGGACCATCGCGGAAATCGCGTTCTCCGCGGCCGTGAGCATCGATTCGTTGGCGGGCCGCGCGGCGACCGCGGCAATCAACGCCGCTGTGCTCTCCTCCTGCCATGCGAAGACGACGTCTTCCTTCGAGGCAAAATAGTGGAAGAAGCTGCGACGCGAGATGTCTGCGGCAGAAGCGATGTCGTCCAGCGTGGTCGCCTCAAAGCCGCGCTCGAGGAACAGTGCCATCGCCACCCGGGTTAGCCGTTCGCGGGTTTGCCGCCGTTTGCGCTCCCGCAGACCGGGCGCGCCCGGCAACGCCGTCCCGCCGGTTTTCTTCTTTGGTATCTCGGACTTAACCTGCCTGCGCACGCTCACCCAATGATCCTCAATTTTCACCTCTTGCAAATTTGCACTAAGTGCACATTTACCATCGCGTGGCTGACGTCCGCAAACGAATCGAGCGCAGGAGATATAAGCATGACCGACTGGACCACTGCTGACATTCCGCCCCTGAACGGCAAGACCGCCGTGATTACCGGCGCCACCGGCGGCCTTGGCTATGAAACCGCACTGGCGCTGGCAGGCGCAGGCGCAGTGGTGGTGCTCACCGGTCGCAATGACGCCAAGGGTCGGAATGCGGTCCAGGGCATCCGCGCTCAATTTCCGGATGCCAAAGTCAGTTACGAAGCGCTCGATCTGGCAAGCCTTGCTTCCGTGGCCGAATTCGTTGCGCGCTTCGTTGCCGCTTACCCCTCGCTCGATCTTCTGATCAACAACGCCGGCGTGATGGCGCTGCCGCAGCGGCAGACGACAGTCGACGACTTTGAGATGCAGTTCGGCACCAACTATCTCGGCCACTATGCGCTGACCGCGCGTTTGCTTCCCTGGCTTCGCCGCGGTCATCAGTCCCGGGTGGTCAGTCTCTCCAGCCTCGCGCATCGCTCGGGCACGATCAATCTTGACGATCTGCAAAGCACGCGGTCATACGTGCCGTGGAAGGCTTACAGTCAGTCGAAACTGGCGATGCTGATGTTTGCTCTTGAGCTTCAGCGCCGCAGCGATGCAGCGGGCTGGGGATTGATGAGCAACGCCGCGCATCCCGGCTATGCGCGAACCGATCTGATCGCCAATGGCCCGGGCGCCAGCGGCCTGTTATGGCAACTCAACAAATTCCTTCAGCCCCTTGTCAGTCACTCGGCTGCCGAAGGCGCGCTGCCCACTTTGCTTGCCGCGACATCGCCGCAGGCGGAGCCGGGTGGCTATTATGGCCCGAACTGGTTCTACGAGTTGAAGGGACCGCCGGTGCCGGCGAAGATCATGCCGCGGGCGAAAGATGCCGCCGTTGCGGCCCGGCTCTGGGATGTCTCCGCCGCTCTGACCGGCGTATCCTTCGATCAGTTCGCGGCCGCCGCCTGAATGCGTGACACGACCAAGCCAAGGGACATCCGATGAAAGTCATCCTGTTCGGCGCCACCGGGATGGTCGGGCAGGGCGTGCTGCGCGAGTGTCTGCTCGACGCTGATGTCGAAATCGTGCTCGCGGTCGGGCGCAGCCCGACCGGCGTACAAAGCGCCAAGCTGCGCGAAATCTTGCACGGTAATTTTCTGGATTTTTCGACCATCGAGTCTCAGTTCGCGGGATTTGATGCGTGCTTCTTCTGTCTCGGCGTCTCTTCGGTCGGCATGAGCGAGGAGCGCTACCGGCATCTGACCTACGACATCACGCTTGCCGCGGCGACCACGCTGTCGAAACTCAACCCGGGCATGGTCTTCGTCTATGTCACCGGGCAAGGCACCGACTCGACTGAGCAAGGCCGCCTGATGTGGGCGCGGGTCAAGGGCAAGACCGAGAACGATCTGCTCAAGCTGCCGTTCAAGGCGGCCTACATGTTTCGCCCCGCCGGCATTCAGCCGCTGCACGGCGTCAGATCCAGGACCGCCTGGGTTCAGGCGATCTATCTCGTGGCATCGCCGTTGCTGACATGGCTCGATCGAGTGGCGCCGAAATACATGACCACGACCGAGCAGGTCGGCCGCGCCATGATCAAGGTCGCGCGCGACGGTTACCCGAAACCGGTGCTGGAGAGCGAAGATATCAATCGCCTCTAGCTGTCATTCCGGGGCGCGACGAAGTCGCGAGCCCGGAATCCATAGCCACGACAGGGAGTATGGATTCCGGGCCTGCGCCAAGAGGCGCATCCCGGAATGACGCCAGAAAGAGCCGAATCGGTCAACCTCATCAAATAGCCGCAAATTTCAAAGCTTTTGCCATCGGGGACTCAATCGCCCTATGACTGTCACACAGCAAAGACGGGAATCGGTATGGATCGCATTCGCATTGTCGGCGGCAGCAAGCTCAATGGCACGATTGCGATCTCGGGGGCGAAGAACGCGGCACTGCCGTTGATGATCGCAGGGCTTTTGTCCGAGGAAACGCTGATCCTCGACAACGTGCCGCGGCTTGCCGACGTGGCGCAACTGCAGCGCATCTGCTGGCGCGGATGCATGAGGCCAAGGTGTCGCTGCCCGGCGGCTGCGCCATCGGCACCCGGCCGGTCGATCTCTTGATCATGGCGCTGGAGCAGCTCGGCGCCGAATTGACGATCGACGGCGGCTATGTGATCGCGAAGGCGCCCGGCGGCCTCAAGGGCGCGGCCATCGACTTTCCCAAGGTTACCGTGAGCGGCACCCATGTCGCGCTGATGGCGGCGACCTTGGCCAAGGGCACCACGGTGATCACCAATGCCGCCCGCGAACCGGAAATCCTGGATGTCGCCGACTGCCTGAACAAGATGGGAGCGCGCGTCTCCGGTGCCGGCACTTCCCGCATCGTCGTCGAAGGCGTGGCCAAGCTTCACGGCGCGCGGCACACCGTGCTGCCCGATCGGATCGAAACCGGCACCTATGCGATGGCGGTGGCGATGACCGGCGGCGATGTGCAACTCTCCGGTGCGCGGCCCGAGCTGCTGCAGTCGGCGCTCGACGTGCTGACGCTGGCGGGTGCGGCCATTACCGTCAACAACGAAGGTATTCGCGTCGCCCGCAACGGTGCGGGTATCCAGCCGGTGACGATTTCGACCGCGCCGTTTCCGGGCTTTCCGACCGACCTGCAGGCCCAGCTGATGGCGTTGATGGCCTGCGCCAAGGGCTCTTCTTGCATCACCGAGACGATCTTCGAAAATCGCTTCATGCATGTGCAGGAGCTGGCGCGGTTCGGAGCGCGGATTCATCTCGACGGCGAGACCGCGACCATCGACGGCATCGACCGGCTGCGCGGCGCGCCGGTGATGGCGACGGATCTGCGCGCGTCGGTGTCGCTGGTGATCGCGGGCCTCGCCGCCGAAGGCGAGACCATGGTCAACCGCGTCTATCATCTCGACCGCGGGTTTGAACGGCTCGAGGAAAAGCTGTCGGCGTGCGGCGCTTCCATCGAGCGCATCAGCGATTGAGGTTTGCGCGCGTATTCCGCAAAAGCATGTCCTCGGACATGTTCCGGGGATGGATACCGGTTTTGCTTCAAGTTTGCGCAGATGGCGTAGACTTATCTGCGGTAGAATACGCGCAAATGAAAAGGTGCACGCGGTGACGGTCCAGCTCAGATTGATCGCGCTCGATGCCGACGACCTTGCCGTGATTTCCACGCATGTGCAGGATGCGCGCGTGCAGACCGCCGACATTATCTGGAAGCAAAGCGAAAAGCGGCTGGTGGTCGGCATGAACCGGCTGGACTGGGAGCAGACGCTCTCCGGGGAAACCGCCTCGCGCCGGCTGATCGCGGCGCTGCGCTTTGACCGGGTGTTGGCCTGCAAGTCGCGCAACATCGATCTCGGGGCGCCGGAAACCGAACTGGAGCTGCTCGGGATCGAGTTTCATCCGGGCGAAGCGCCCGGCGGCAGCGCGGTATTGATGTTCAGCCGGGGCGGGGCGCTGCGGCTGGACGTCGAATGCCTCGAATGCGAATTGACCGATCTGGGCACCGATGATCTCGGGACCAGCGATCTCGGCGAAGGCGCCGAGCCGTCCGGATGGGATGCCTGAGGGCAAAGCAACCGCCAAACTCGTCGTCCCAGCGTGGATTTTGTTGCTCACAACCCCCGCACAATGCGTATTCGGTATGGCAAGGGTTGACGGCCATTGGCCGCCGCGCCATTGAGCAGTGGGTTCTCGATTGCGAGCCGCCCGCAGGATTGCCGCCATGCCCGTTCGACTAGACAGCCGTAGCGCCGATTTCGTCCAGCAATTCCTGCGATTCCTCGCGTCCAAGCGCGAGGTATCGGCCGATATCGAGCGCGCGACCCGCGCCATCGTCGATGACGTGGCAGCGCGTGGCGATATCGCGCTGATCGAGGCGACGCGCAAATTCGACCGCCTTGATCTTGAGCCTGGCGGCCTGCGCATCACCTCGGCTGAAATCGATGCCGCGCTGAAGGCTTGCGACACCGAGACGCTCGACGCGCTCGCATTTGCCCGTGACCGGATCGAGATTTTCCATCGGCGGCAATTGCCAAAGGACGAACGCTTCACCGACGCGCTCGGCGTCGAGCTTGGCTGGCGCTGGAGCGCGATCGATGCCGTGGGTCTTTATGTGCCGGGTGGCACCGCGGCCTATCCGTCGTCGGTGCTGATGAATGCGGTGCCGGCGAAGGTCGCGGGCGTCGCACGCGTGGTGATGGCGGTGCCGTCGCCGGACGGCAAGCTCAACCCGCTGGTGCTGGCGGCCGCCCATTTGGGCGGCGTCTTTGAAATCTACCGCGTCGGCGGCGCGCAGGCGGTGGCGGCGCTGGCCTATGGCACCGCGACCATCGCGCCGGTCGCAAAAATCGTCGGACCCGGCAACGCCTATGTCGCCGCCGCCAAACGGCTGGTGTTCGGCAAGGTCGGTATCGACATGATCGCCGGTCCGTCGGAAGTGCTGGTGATCGCGGACAGCACCGGCAATGCCGGCTGGATCGCGGCCGATTTGCTGGCGCAGGCCGAGCATGACGTCAATGCGCAGTCGATCCTGGTCACCGACGATGCCGCGGTCGCGGACGATGTCGAACGCGCGGTGGAATCGCAATTGGCAAGCTTGCCGCGCGCCGATATCGCGCGGGCTTCATGGAACGAGTTCGGCGCCATCATCCTGGTGAAGAAACTCGACGAGGCGATCGCTTTGGCGAACGCGATCGCGGCCGAGCATCTCGAAATCATGACATCGGATCCGGAAGCGATTTCGGCGCAAATCCGCAATGCCGGCGCGATCTTCCTCGGGCCCCACACCCCCGAGGCGATCGGCGACTATGTCGGCGGCTCCAATCACGTGCTGCCGACGGCGCGTTCGGCGCGGTTTTCCTCCGGGCTCGGCGTGCTGGACTTCATGAAGCGGACCTCGATCCTGAAATGCGGGCCGGATCAGTTGCGGGCATTGGGACCGGCGGCAATGACGCTGGGCAAGGCCGAAGGCCTCGATGCCCATGCGCGTTCCGTCGGGCTGCGCCTCAATCCGTCATGACCAGCCCGCCGCCAGAGGAGGATTCTCAGAATCGCATCGTCGCGGTGACGCTCGATGAGGAATCGATCGGGCGTTCCGGCCCCGATATCGAGCATGAGCGCGCGATCGCCATCTACGACCTGATCGAAAAGAACCTGTTCGCGCCGGAGGGCGCCGGCGAGGGACCGTTTGCCCTGCATCTCGGCATCACCGGTAACCGGCTGATGTTCGACATCCGCCGCGAAGACGGCACGCCGGTGGTGGCCCATCTGTTGTCGCTGTCGCCGTTCCGCCGAATCGTGAAGGATTATTTCATGATTTGCGACAGCTACTATCAGGCGATCCGCACCGCCACGCCGGACAGGATCGAGGCCATCGATATGGGCCGCCGTGGCATTCACGACGAAGGTTCGCGCACCCTGCAGGAACGGTTGAAAGGCAAGGTGCGGATCGATTTCGAAACCGCCCGCCGGCTGTTCACGCTGATCTCCGTTCTGCACTGGAAGGGGCAGGACGCATGATCCCGCAATGTGGGTACCGGTTTTCGGACCGGATCATGCGCAACCCAAGCGAAGCCTAACCCAATGGAGCTGCCTTCGCGCGCGCGCACTCCGCAGGCCGTGCTGTTTGCGTGCGGCCTGAACAGCGTGCGCTCGCCGATGGCCGAAAGCCTGCTGCAGCGGATGTTCCCCCACGCGCTCTATGTCAAATCCGCCGGCGCCAGGAAGGGCGAACTCGATCCGTTCGCGGTCGCCGTGATGGCGGAACTCGGCCAGGATATATCGGGCCACAAACCGACAACGTTTGAGGAACTGGACGATTGGGAAGGGCTCAACTTCGACCTGATCATTACGCTGTCGCCGGAGGCGCATCACCGGGCGCTGGAACTGACGCGAACGCTCGCGGCTGACGTGGAATACTGGCCAACCCATGATCCCACCGGCGCGGAGGGCAATCGCGAGCAGAAGCTGCAAGCCTATCGCGAGGTCTGCGACGATCTTTTGCTGCGCATCCGCAAGCGGTTTTCCAAGGCCGGGGCGGCGAGCGAGTGAATATGGACGCGCAGTGGCGTTGCACCGCGTCCGGGACACCAGTCTTTTTAGCCGCCGCCGCGGTTGTCTCACAGAACACCTTCCGATAGGTTCCGCGCGCGATCGCCCCCGAATCCTCCCGCCGATAAAATCCGCATGCTAGGCCGCCCCAAATTCGTTCTTGCCTCCGGTTCGCCGCGCCGCCTCAGCCTGCTCAATCAGGCCGGAATCGAGCCCGATGCGCTGCGCCCCGCCGATGTCGACGAGACCCCGAAGCGGGGCGAGTTGCCGCGCGCCTGCGCCAATCGCCTCGCCCGCGCCAAGGCCGACGCCGCGCTCAAATCGGTGCAGCTCGATGACGAATTGCGCGGCGCCTTCATTCTCGCCGCTGACACCGTGGTTGCGGTCGGCCGCCGCATCCTGCCCAAGGTCGGTCTGGTCGACGAAGCCTCGCAATGCCTGCGGCTGTTGTCAGGGCGCAATCATCGCGTCTACACCGCGATCTGCCTGGTGACGCCGAAGGAGAGCTTTCGCCAGCGCCTGATCGAGACGCGGGTGCGCTTCAAGCGCCTGAGCGAGGACGATATCCAGGCCTATATCGGCTCCGGCGAATGGCGCGGCAAGGCCGGCGGCTATGCCGTGCAGGGCATCGCCGGATCGTTCGTGGTCAAGATGGTCGGCTCCTACAGCAATATCGTGGGCCTGCCGCTGTATGAAACAATCGCGCTGCTCGGCGGCGAAGGCTTTCCGATTCGCTTCGGCTGGTTGAATGCCAGCTAAGCCACCAGCAGGGGCCGGCCGGCGCAAGGCAGCGCCCAAGGGGGCCGCAAAGGACGCCGCAAAGGAACCCGTCAAGGCGTCGGCAAAGCCGTGCCCGATCTGCGGCAAACCGGCCACCGCGGCCTCGCGTCCGTTTTGTTCCGAGCGCTGCCGGGATGTCGATCTGAATCGCTGGCTGTCGAATTCCTACACCATTCCCGCCGCCAAGGATGACGACGAAGACGCGGAATAAGCGTCGTTTCCTGGCGTTTTGGGGCTGTTGCATCGCGGGTGGACAGGACTGCCCGGCCTGACTATAAACCGGCGCTCCCGCCGCTTGCGCCGGGCAGTGCCCAGGTAGCTCAGTTGGTAGAGCATGCGACTGAAAATCGCAGTGTCGGTGGTTCGATCCCGCCCCTGGGCACCATTGGCCTTTCCGGCCCCGTTCTTTCTCGTCCGCGCGCGTTCGCCGATCAGCAAGAACCCTCGTAAAATCAGGCGTTTCGTCGTATATTGATGCCCGGTACGGTTCGCGACCGTCCGAGGGCATCCGGCGTCTTCGGGTACACTGTGGGTACACTGAAAGAGCCGGGTACACTGGCTGGCCGCGATTGCGAGGGAGCCTTCCCATGGATGAACTGAGCGATACGAAAATCCGCAATGCGACGCCGACGGAAAAGGAATACGCGATTGCCGACGGCCAGGGCCTCAGCGTCGTGGTTCGGCCCAATGGGACCAAGCTGTGGCTCTACCGCTACCGTTTCGGCGGCAAGCGCAAAAATATGTCTTTTGGCACCTTTCCCGGCGTCGGACTTAAGGCCGCGCGCGCAAAGCGCTACGACGCAGAAAAGCTGCTCGATCAGGGCCAAGATCCGGTCGCAGTGCGCGAGGCCAAGCGAAAGGAAGACGAAAAGCTCAAGCACACCTTTCGGGCAGTCGGGGAAGAATGGGCGACCACGAAGCTCGAAAACGAGAACAAGGCCAAGTCGACGATCAAGCGGGAACGCTGGAATCTCGCTCAGCTCAATCTCGAGATCGGCGACCGACCGCTTTGCGAGATCGCTCCGCCGGAATTGCTGACTGCATTCCGGCGTGTCGAGGCCCGCGGCCGGTATTACACCGTCGGACGCCTACGCTCGACCGCTTCGCGGGTCTTCCAATTTGGCGTTGGCGCCTCGTATTGCAGCAGCGACCCCACCCGCGACTTGAAGCACGCGCTTACCAAGGCGCCCAAGGGCAATCCGCGCCCTGCGCTGACCGATCCCGACGACGTCGGCGACCTGATGCGCCGGATTGAGGTCTACGACGCCAAGAACGGCGGACTGGTGCGCTACGCGCTCAAGCTGATCGCCTTGACCATGGTGCGGCCCGGCGAGTTGCGGCTGGCCGAGTGGACCGAGTTTGACGAGAAGAACCGCATATGGCTGATCCCCGCCGAGAAAATGAAGATGCGCGATGATCACGAAGTGCCGCTCTCCCGCCAGGCGCTCGCTATCCTTACCGAGCTGCGACCGTTGACCGGCCGCGGCCGCTACTTGTTCTCCCATGACGATGATGTGCCTATGTCCGACAACACGATCAACAAGGCCCTGCGGATCATGGGCTACGACACCGGCCCCGGTGGCGACCACTGCGCGCATGGCTTCCGGTCCAGCGCCTCGACCTTGCTCAACGAAGAAGGCGCATTCGACGGCGATGTGGTGGAAGCTCAGCTCGCCCATGAAACGGACGAGAAAAAGAGGCGGCGCCGCGACGAGGTGGTGCGGCGCCAGCTTGCCAAGGGCGACAAGAACAAGATTCGCGGCATCTACAACCGGGCAGCCTATTGGAGCGAACGCGTGCGCCTGATGCAGCATTGGGCCAATC
>WNFO01008463.1_pt1 | contig 10149 bp, 8 predicted proteins | sample 5400251 | NCBI WGS metagenome assembly WNFO01 (sample SAMN13153354, study PRJNA577476) | soil metagenome | isolation source: 100 cm saprolite under Madrone tree | place: USA:California | collected 2016-06-14
TGGGAAAGAACGAAAAGCACCCAACGTCGCCAATCGAGCCGGCGCGAACACCGTTCTTGTACTCCGTGCCGATGGCCTGCGCGGCGTCTTCGATGACCTTCAATCGATGCCGCCGCGCGATGGCCATCAACGGGTCCATGTCGGCGGATTGACCGTACAGGTGGACCGGCATCAATGCCTTGATACGGCCGCCGGTGGCGCAGTTGATCAAGCCCTCGCGTTCCGCACAATGTTCGTCAATGAAGGATTGCACTGCAGCGGGCGACAAATTAAAGGTCACGGGGTCAATATCGCAAAATATGGGCCGCGCGCCGCTGCGGGCGATCGTTCCCGCCGTTGCGAAAAACGTAAAAGGAGAAGTGATAACCTCATCCCCCGCCCCGATGCCGAGAGCCATGAGCGCGAGCAACAGGGCGTCCGTACCGGAGGAGACGCCGATGCCGGCCGACACCGCGCAATAGCGCGCGACCTCTTCCTCCAGAGCGCGCACATGTTCGCCCAGAATGAAATGCTGACTGGCGCACACTTGGTCGATGGCCGGCATCACCTCGGCGCGAATTTGGGCAAATTGGGCCTTAAGATCCAGTAATGGGACGTTTGTCATAGTCCCATAGAATACCATTGGCCGGCGGACGGCCACCTCTCGGACGCGATCGAGCATTGGCGGAGACGATTTGACATTGGCGGAAGCGATTTAACATTAGACGGATTTAACATTAGACGGAAATAAGTTCGCGCATGAATCGATGCATTTGACTGATAATATACATTGATTTTTGTCGCACTTCTGCCACGCGCGAGCATCGCGAATGCCGTCCATGGCGCAACGGATATCCGATGACCCAGCCGGTCCTATTCAAACAAAGCTTTCTCGTCGCCGTATTGGCGGGCATTCAGGCGATGATGCCGGCGGCCGTTGCCGTTGCCTCCTTGTATTCGACGATCATATTTTTCGGCATCGCGTTCAACCGGTCTTCCCAGGCCATCATCATCGTCGCCGTACTGTGTTTGATGCTGGTTCAGCCGCCGCGCGAGGTGAACACTCAGCTGACTTCGGCACGCATATCGGCGGTCGCGGACGTGATCTTTCGCTGGCTGCTGCTCCTCGCGGTCATGCTGGCGATCGGTTACGTCACGCATTCTCTCGCTGAATATCCGCGCCGAATATTCATCACCTGGGCGGTGGTCACGCCGGTGGCGCTGGTCTTCTCCACGCTGGCCATGCAGGAAATCATGCATCGCTTCTTGATGAACGCCTTCGACAACCGCAGCGCCATCTTCGCCGGCTACAACAACAGCAGCCTCGAGCTCGCGCGCCGGCTGACCAACAACCCCGCGATGCGCCTGGAGGTGTCCGGCTTCTTCGATGACCGCAGCAGCGACCGGCTTGGCTTGGAGCCCGACGCCAAACGCGTCGGCAGCCTGAGCGATCTGTCCAGCTACGTGAAGGAACATGGGACGGATGTCATTTTCATCGCGCTGCCCATCCGGCATGTGAAGCGCGTCATGAACCTGCTCGACGATTTGCGCGACACCACGGCGTCGATCTACTACATCCCGGATATCTTCGTGTTCGACCTCATCCAAGCGCGTTCCGGCGAGATTCACGGCATTCCCGTGGTCGCCATGTGTGAGACCCCTTTCTACGGATACCGCGGTGTCACCAAACGGCTGACCGATATCGGTTTGTCCGTCGTGATCCTGCTGCTGTTCCTGCCCCTGCTGATGCTGATCGCTATTCTGGTCAAAATCTCATCGCCCGGACCCGTCATATTCAAGCAGCGCCGTTACGGTCTGGATGGGCGCGAGATTGCCGTGTACAAATTCAGGACCATGAACGTAACCGAGGACGGTGAGCAGGTCCGGCAGGCGTCGAAGGCCGACAGCCGTATCACCAGTATCGGCCGCATACTCAGACGGACCTCGCTGGATGAGCTGCCGCAGCTCATCAACGTCCTGCAGGGCCGTATGAGCCTGGTGGGCCCACGGCCCCACGCCGTGGCTCACAACGAGGAATACCGCAAGCTCATCAAGGGCTACATGGTGCGTCACAAAGTATTGCCCGGCATCACCGGCCTTGCGCAGGTCAACGGTTGCCGGGGAGAGACCTCGCAGCTGGAAGAGATGGAGGCGCGGGTGAACTACGACCTCGACTACCTCAGGCATTGGACGCCCATGCTGGACATCAAAATCATTTTGCTCACCGCGATCAAGGTGTTTCGCGACGATAAGGCCTACTGAGCCGCACCAGAGCCGCTCACGCCGGCGGCGACGTGGAAAGCGAGCTGCCTCACCGTGTCAGGCAGGGTCTGAACCGGCAGCGGCCGGTATGGCGATACCGGCCGTCACCTCTTCGTCGTGAAATAGATACCGACCTCGCAGGGGCATGATCGCGTGATCTTCCAAGGCGATGCGCCGGGTGGACCGGATGCTGAATGTGCCATTCGAGAAGGGCTGCGTCACCCCCTCCACCACCGCGTCGAGAAAATTCAAGCGCTCGCGAGTCAAGGGATATTGGCACTTGTAGAAAGCTTCCTTGGCAGAGAAGATCACGGTGGCCGCGGCGGCCTGCTCCGATGGGGGCAGTGAGCGCAGCCAGGCGATCTCACTCGTGGTGCAGATGGTCGCCCAAAGCGGCGCCTTGACCTGCCCGACAATCTCGCTGTCGAGCCCCAGCGCGCGAATGCGCCGGCGTTCGGCCACCACCGCAGCGCCGTACCCTTCCGTGTGGGTAATGCTCCCGACGAAGGAATCAGGCCAGATCGGTTGCCGGTCATCGGCCACCCTGACGGGGAAATCGACGATGCCGAATTCGGCCAACGCCCGCCTCGCGCACAGGCGCCCCGCCGCAAATTCCTGCACGCGCTTGGGGACCGCTCGACCCACATAAATGGCCTCCCCCGCCAGCAGCAGGTCGGGATTGCCCGGCCCGCGCAGGTCTGCGGCGACGGCGCCCGCCGGGAACAGAGTGCCCAATGGGGTCGACAAGGCGGCGGGATTCATGTCAATACGGCGCGCTTCGTGTGGTCGAGTAACGAGAGTTTGACAGAATGGCACTCGCGCTTGCCGCTGGTTTGCGCCATGGACGATAATGGCCAATGCAAAATGTCATCGTGACCGGCGGCAGCCGCGGGCTCGGACTCGCCATGGCCCGCACTCTCGCAGCCTCCGGCTACCGCATTATCGCGCTTGCGCGCGGCAGCACCGAGGAATTGATGGCCGCGAGCCGCGCGGCGGCGGACAGCGGCCGTGGCGCGATCGAGTTCCGTGCCTGCGACTTGTCCGACTTGGGCGGGATTGCACCGCTGGTGAAAGCGCTGCGCGCGGACTTCGGTCCGCTCTACGGCCTCGTCAACAACGCAGGCTTGGGCACCAGCGGTATTCTGAGCAACATGCGCGATCAAGATATCCAGCGCCTGATTCAACTCAATACCGTCGCGCCCATTCTGCTGTCGAAGTACGTGGTTCGGTCGATGATGTCGCAGCGTGAAGGCCGAATCATCAACATCGCCTCGATCGTGGCATCCACCGGCTACAGCGGGCTCTCGGTCTACAGCGCCACCAAGGCCTCGTTGATTGGCTTCACCCGCTCGCTGGCGCGCGAGGTCGGGCAACTCGGCATCACGGTCAACGCCATCGCACCCGGCTTCATCGCCACCGAAATGACGCACGAGCTGGACGAGTCGCAGCGCCTTAAGATTGCGCGGCGCAGCGCCCTCAAGCGCATGGCCGATCCCATCGACGTGGCGCGCAGTGTCGAGTTTCTGCTCGGGGATGCGGGCCGCAACATGACCGGCACCACGCTGACTGTCGACGCGGGAAATACAGCGTAATCTAAACGGCATCGTGAAACCTCGCAATGTGCGAGCACCAGCGTCACGTCATCTACTCTCGGACGCTCGTGCATGTCATTGACTTCGCTTGACTCCTCGAGCGGCGATCCTACGTCGTCGCACACGGATGACGCAGGGTGGCGACAGTGCATACGTTTGGCGACAGCCCGCACAATTGAGGTGCGGCTAAAGTACGGGGCCCGCTCCAACATTGCGCGCGGGATAAATAAAATAAAATTTAGAATTTCTCGGTATTTCTAGGCTCTGTTACACAATTGTAAAAAATTTACGTGCATCGAACTGCACTCGATTTCTTTCGCAGCGAAATCATCGTCGGCAAATAAATTAGGTGGCGCTGTTTGGAGACAATAGCAACGCTCCGATTTTGCGGATACAAAGTGCGCCTGGCTAAATTTTAGTCAATCGCGACCAGCAGTATCCCCACTGTCCGCCGCTAATTTTCATCGCACGGGCGTAGCCGCTCGTCAAACAGAACCTGAGGTGAAGTGGATGCATCCACGTCAAAAGGCATTTCCTGGTATTTTCGTTTCGCTGATATCCCTGGCATTGTCTTTTTTCGGCGCCACCTTGAGCGGCGGTTCGGCGGCAAACGCAGCCGGCACCTCGGCGGGCACGATATCGATGTCCTCGGCGACGGCCGGCGCCGTGGAGAACCTAGGGGTCAGGACAATCGGCGTACTTCGCACGGGCGGATCGCTCGGTGCAGCGAGCGTGCTTTGCAACACGGCTAACGGCACTGCGGTAGCAGGGAAAGACTACTCGGCAGTAAGCCGTGTGATCACCTGGGCGAGCGGTGACGCGACGGAGAAATGGTGTAACGTCACAATTAGCGACGCGACGCCCTTTTCCGGCGAAAAAACGTTTTACGTGAAATTGAGCGGTCCGACCGGGGCGCCTTTGGGAACACCCGCCGCGACCAAAGTGACGATCTACGGCAATAAGGGAGCGGGTTTGGTGTCGCTATCTGCGCCGACCTACACCGTCGCACAGAATGCAGGTTCTGTGACGATCGCCGTGAATCGTACGAGCGGCTCGGCCGGCCAGGCATGCGTGAGTTACGCGACAGCCAACAGCACCGCAATAGCCGGGACCAACTACACGTCTGAACGCGGCACGCTCGTGTGGGGCGACGGCGACATGGCGCCCAAGAAGATTGTGATCCCGATCAGCAAGGCGGCGCCGTTTACGGGCACCAAAAAGTTTGCGATCGCGATCGCACGCGCGGAAAACGTGTCTTTGGGTACGACCACCTCGGCCATCGTGACGATCGACGGGGGTGCGGCGACGACATCGACGACCACCGGGACAGCCACGCTCTCATGGACTGCCCCAACGCTCTATTCAAACGGCACGCCACTGACGGACCTGGCCGGCTACAACCTCTATTACGGCAAGACTTCGACAACGATGACCAATGTCATAGCAGTCAACGATCCCGCGTCCACCAGCTATGTCATCCGCAATCTTGCGCCCGGTACATGGTATTTCGCGGTTGTGGCCTACGACACCCAAGCGATCGAAAGCACCTTCTCGAACCTTGTTTCCAAGACGATCTGAAGACTCTGTTGCGTCCTGGGGACTTGGGCGACGGCTCACTTGGCCGTCGCCGTCGCAATCGCCGGCACGATAGACGCGCGCCTGGGCGGCACCAACACCGTGGCCATCGTGACGATCAACGGGGATGCGGTCTCGCAATCCGAGTTTGCATTGAGGCTCGCGGGACGAGAATCAATTGCGCCATCGTGCAGAGTTCGTCAAACTGACGGCTACGGCCGATTCTCGCCGAATAGCAACATCCCAATCCCTGACGACATAGACAGGAAAGCGCCGGGGCGCACGTATAATACCGATGGTTAATGCGGACTTGCGTCAGACGGCGTCACTTGGAGCGACGACAGGGAGGCTCGAAATTGCTGCGGCTCACGGGGACGCTCCTTCCGGCATTCGTTTGTCTCTGGTTATTCCGACTTACAATGAGTCCAAGAATATTCCGGAAGTCATTCAGCAACTGTCGGCTTTACTGGACCGAACCTGCGGGGGTGCCTACGAGATCATTGTCGTCGACGACGATAGCCCGGATGGCACGTGGGCTCTCGCGCTGGAACTGAGCAAACAGTACCCTACTTTGCGAGTTATGCGGCGTCAGACGGAGCGCGGTCTGGCCACCGCCGTCATCCGGGGTTGGCAGGCGGCGCGCGGCAATGTACTGGCCGTAATGGACGGCGATCTTCAACACCCGCCCGAAGCCATTTCTGCTCTTTGGTTGGAGGTCGAGAAAGGCGCCGATATCGCGGTCGCCAGCCGCCATGTGGAGGGCGGGGGCGTCAGTGACTGGAGCCTCACTCGTCGCATCGTGTCTCGAGCCGCTCAAGTGTTGGGCCTCCTCATCCTGCCAAACGTCGTCGGCCGCGTCTCCGATCCCATGAGCGGCTATTTCATGGTCCGGCGCAGCGCCATTCAGGGCATCACGATGAATCCGCTTGGGTACAAGATACTGGTTGAGATCCTCGGACGCGGGAAAATTCGGTGGATTGCCGAGGTCCCCTATCTGTTTCGCGAGCGCACCGGCGGCGAAAGCAAACTCACGCGGGCGGTGTACGTTGACTACCTTCGACATTTGCTTCGGTTGCGCATTTCGCTTTTGCCGCTCGACCGATTTCTGCGCTTTGCCGTAGTGGGCTTCAGCGGGGTATTCGTCGATATGGGGATGTTGTTCCTTCTGAGCGACCCCACGATGCTTGGCTGGGGTCTCACCCGCAGCAAACTCATTGGCGCCGAAGTCGCGATCGTCAATAATTTCTATTGGAATGACCGCTGGACCTTCGGCGACGTGAGCTCGAGGCAGAACAGGCTCGCACAGCGAATCAGGCGATTTGCCAAATTCCAGATCGTATGCCTTTCCGGTTTGGCGCTGAACACGATCCTTCTCAATGTTCAGTTCAATCTTCTGGGAATCAACCGCTATATCGCCAATGCTGTGGCGATCGCGATCGTCACCGGATGGAATTTCTGGCTGAACCTGAAATTGAGCTGGCGAATCTCCGGGATCAAGGCTTGACTCCAATCTGCGTTCTGTCGGTCATTCGGCCGACTGTCGAGCACGACCGTGCCTCAGGAGGTAGTGCAATGGAATGCCCACCAGGATGATGGCGGCGCCGATCAGCGAGTTGCGCGGCTGGTCGGCAAAAGAGAAGACCAGCAGCACGGCTGCCGCGATGATGAAGAGTGCGGGCACGACGGGATAGCCCCAGACGCTATAGGGGCGGTTTGCTTTTTCGGCTGCGGTCTCGCGTCTGCGAAAGACGAAAACCGAGGCGGTGACTGCAGCGTAGAAGAGCCATTCGGAGAAGATGGCGAGTGAGAAGAGGCCCTGGAAGGTGTTGATGAGCAGCAGCAGGATGGAGGAGAGAGTGGCCTGCAGGATCAGGGCGCGGGAGGGAGTCTTGAAGCGGGGGTGGACGTAGGCCAGTCTGCGGAAAAACAGGCCGTCGCGGGCCGCGGCGAAGGGAATGCGCGCTCCGGTGAGCGACGAGCCGATGAAGGTGGAACCGTAGGAGATCGCCAGGCCGATGGAGAAGAGCCATGCGGCTGCGGGGCCCGCGCTCTGCAGGATGGCGGTGACGGCGGGCCGGTCGGCGTTGGCGATGGCGGTCGCGGGCAGTACGAACTGAATCGCGGCATTCGTCATCATGTAGAGCACGCCGACGATGCAGACTCCGCCGATGAGCGCCAAGGGCAGGCTGCGTTGGGGATTCTGGATCTCTCCCGCAGTGTGGGTGACGTCGGACCAGCCGTCGTAGGCCCATAGGGCAGCGATCAGGGCGACCATAAAACCGGGGAAGCCGCCGCGTGCTCCGGGGTGGTGGGTGGAGAAGTTTGCCGTCGTGCCGTGGCCGCCAAAGAAGCAGATCCCGACGACGGTCAGAACCATCGCGACCTTGAGGCCCATGAGCACGCGTTGGGCGTTGCCTGCCTTGCGCGTACCGAGGATGTTGAGTCCGGTGATGAGCCAGACGAAGGCGATGGCCACGAGCTGGCCGTAGACGATGTGCGGAAGGAATGTGCCCGAGAGGAAGGAGAAGGCAGAGAAGTTGCCCAAGACGCGGACGACGCCCGAGGCGATCGATGCGATCGACGAGGGCTTGGCGACGGTGACCTGCGTCCACATGAAGACGAAGGCGGTGAGATCCCCGTAGGCCTCGCGCAGGAAGGCGTACTCGCCGCCGTATTTGGGGCGGGAGGCGGCGATCTCCGCGTAGGTCATGGCGCCGAAGAGGGAGAGCACGCCGCCGACGATCCACACCGCGTAGACGGTGACCGAAGAGCCGACGGCGGCCATCATCTCGCGGGGCACCAGGAAGATGCCGCTGCCGATGATGATGCCGACGACGAAGGAGGTCGCGTGCGAGGCGTTCAGGACGCGCGGTAGTTCATGCAGTATCGCCCGCGATGCGCCCGCCGAAGAAACTCCGGTATCCATGCGCCTATGCTAGCAGCTGAACGCTCGGGCGCGCGAAAACGCTGCGGCGACTACAATTTGTTCGATGCACCTCGCCTGGATAGGCCTAGTACCGCATAACGCACCAGTTGCATGGCCGTAGTGATGTTCAATTTTCGCTTGATGCGCTGTCGATGCGACTCCACCGTCTTGATGCTCAGATGCAGGGACTGCGCGACTTCGCGCGTGCCCATTCCCTCGCCGATCAGGTGCAGGACCTGCAACTCACGGTTGCTCAGTCGATCCACCGGATCCGCCGAGTCATATGAACCTGCGGCGGCGTATTTATGGATCATGTTGCTGCCGACGGTCTGGGAAACGTAGATGTTGCCGTCTAGAACATGCCGCAACGAGGCTAGAAGCTCGTCGCTCGTCGCTCGTTTCGTAATGTAGCCATTCGCGCCGACGGCCAACATGCGCTCGGCAAATATGGTTTCATCCTGTGTGGACAGCACCAGGATCCGCAGCGGTGGATGACGCGCGCGCACGCGCCGAACCAGCTCGATGCCATCGATGCGTCTCTGATTGACATCACAGATCAGAACATCGGGGTTCAATTCGAGTATGGCGGTACTCGCGTCGCCGGCCGTCCCGGTTTCCCCGCAGACGATGAGATCATCCTCGTATTGCATTACGCGGCGCAGGCCCTGACGAACGACGGGATGGTCATCCACGATGAGGACGCGCCGAGCGCGAGGCACCGTACCGTTGAGTCCGGGTTGGAGTGTTGAAGTCCCGGCAAACGTACCGTTATGAGTCATCGAGCTTTCCCTCGCGATCTGTACTGGGTCATGGGCGCGGCAAGGTACCGTCCCAGGGTCGTGGGGAGAATCCTGAAGATTGGGTATGGGATGCAATCCTGAAGATTGGGTATGGGATGCGGGGATTCTATGTAGAGGTTGCGGCCGACGGAGTGGATCGTGCGAGGACCTCCCGCCCTCCGCTACCGCGGCCGATGCAATAGATCAAAAAGATAACGTAACGTTATTAACAATGTATTTGTGATCTATGTCAGCAGATCTTAGATTATCGGTGGATCTTAAATTATCTCCACCTAGCGAGTACCAAGGAGTTTAAAATGACCAACCCCAAACCGCTTTATGCATTGGCTTCCTTCCTCATCCTGACGGTCGCACTTCCCGGATGTGCGACATTCAGAGAATGCGGATCCAATGCCTGTGCCGACGACGCGAAGATCTCGGCGAACGTCCAGACGCAGTTGGATCGACGTCCGGAATTGGGCCCCCCGCATTCGATCGACGTGCAGACGATTGATCATGTGGTATATCTAAATGGTTTTGTGAGTGCGGGCTTAGAGAGCGAGACGGCGCAGTCGGTTGCTGATGAAGTCCCGGGCGTGGCGCGGGTCGTGAGCAACATCGCCGTTACGCATTAGCTTGCGGAGTCGTACCGGTCTGTGCGGGGCGAGGGCAGCAATGTCCTCGCCAACACCGAGGGCACTCCAAATCATCGGTCCTAAAATCTGAAGGTACGGCGGCGACGCGATCAGCTGCCTTGTCCATCCACGGCAGACGGGCCGTTTGGGGACTGGCCGTTGATGCTGCGTAGATACTTTGCGAGGGCCTCGGCCTGATCGGCCGGCAACGGAGCGCCGAAGGCGTTACGCATCTTGTTGATTTCGACGGTCCATGCATCCTGCGTGAGCGGCGGTTGACGCAACACCATGCCTGCCGAGTGGCAGATCAGCATGTTTCCTTTGGTTCGCAAATCAGGATTGGCTCGGCAGAAAAGCAAATTAGACTTGAAAGATATAGACCACAAATACATTGTTAATAT
>WNFO01006747.1_pt1 | contig 10145 bp, 10 predicted proteins | sample 5400251 | NCBI WGS metagenome assembly WNFO01 (sample SAMN13153354, study PRJNA577476) | soil metagenome | isolation source: 100 cm saprolite under Madrone tree | place: USA:California | collected 2016-06-14
AGGCCGAGCAATGCGTAGCCAGTACGAATGAGGCGGTTCAAACCCGGTTCCTTCATTCCCATGTCGGAGAGAAACACCTGCTTGTCCTGGTCCGAAAGGTCGGCGATCTGGGCCTCGAGCGCCGCGCAGATCGGCACCACGGGTGAATCGTGGCGCTTGGCATACTCCTGGACTTGCGTAAGCAGCGGGTTGTTTTCAAAACCGCGCTCGGCGAGGTTGGCGATGAACATCTCGGGCTTCGCCGTCATCAGGAATAGGGGGTTCAGCACGGCCTGCTCTTCCTTGGAGAGCGGCACGCTGCGCGCCGGCCGCGCCTCGTCGAGCGCCGGGCGCACCTTGTCGAGCACGGCGACGATGCGCTGCGCTTCCTTGTCGCCGCCCGTCTTGGCGACTTTCGCGTAGCGCGCATAGGTCTTTTCCACCGTCGAAAGATCGGCGAGAGCGAGCTCGGTGTGAATCGTCTCGATGTCCGAGACCGGATCGACCTTGCCTGCGACGTGAACGACGTTCGGATCCTCGAAGCAGCGCACCACGTGCGCGATCGCATCGCACTCTCGGATATTGGCGAGGAACTGGTTCCCCAGCCCCTCGCCCTTCGACGCGCCCGCCACCAGGCCGGCGATGTCGACGAACTCGACTGCCGCTGCGACGACTTTCTGCGGCCGGGCGATCGCCGCAACTTGCGCGAGGCGCGGATCGGGGACCTCGACGATGCCGATGTTGGGGTCGATGGTGCAGAACGGATAGTTCTCCGCCGCGATCCCCGCCTTGGTGAGCGCGTTGAACAACGTTGATTTGCCGACGTTCGGCAAACCGACGATGCCGCATTTCAAGGACATCAGGATTTCGTGTGCAGCTTGAGCATCGCTGCTTCCATGTCGCCCTCGAGCAAGAGGCCTGAGGCTTCCATGCAGCGAGCGAGCGCCGCTTCGATCAACTCGCGCTCGGCTTCGGGCGGCGGCGTGAGCACGTACCCGGCGACCAGGTCCTTGTTCCCCGGGTGGCCGATGCCGATCCGCAGACGCCAGAACCCGTGCGTGCCGAGCTGCGCCGCGATGTCCTTCAGGCCGTTGTGGCCGGCGACCCCGCCGCCCAGCTTGAGCTTTGCGATGCCCGGCGGGAAATCGAGCTCGTCGTGCACGACCAGGATTTCCTGCGGCTGGACCTTGTAGAAGCGCGCGAGCGCGCCGACCGACTTGCCCGAGAGGTTCATGTAGGTCTGCGGCAGCAAGAGCCACAGATCGCCCGAAGGCTGCACGAGCTTGCCGAGCAGGGCGTGATACTTGGCGACCGATTTCAGCTCGATGCGCTGCGCGGCCGCAAGGCGCGAGGCGAACCAGAAGCCGACGTTGTGCCGGTCCCTCTCGTGCTTCCTCCCGGGGTTCCCGAGGCCGGCGATCAGTTTTAGAGAATGCATGGATGAAAAAGGGCGCGGGGGTCACCGCGCCCTTTCGCGTAGTGGCAACAGGCGCTACTTCTTGTCGCCCCGGTCGCCCCGGTCCTTGTCGGCCTTCTCGCCCTTGCCGCCTTTGCCGCCCTTCTCCTCCACGGCCGGATCGGCTTCAGGCGCCTTCTGCTTCACGGTCGGCACGTCGGCCGCGGCAGGTACCGCTTCCGCAGCAGGCACGAGGGCTCCCTCGACTCCGACCCCGGCAGCCGCGGCAGCGGCGGCGGCCTCCTCTTCCTCGGCGATCGCCGCCTTCGGGATCTGCGCCGAAGCGACGGTCGGATTCTCGTTGCCCCCCAGGGAAAGCTCCACGCCCTTGGGCAGCGGGAGCTCGCGCACGTGGATCGAGTGCCCGATCGCGAGCGCAGACAGGTCCACCTGGATGAATTCGGGCAGATCCGTAGGCAGGCAGCGGACGTCGATTTCGCTCAGAACGTGGGTGATGAGGCCGCCCTGCTCCTTGATCGCGGGCGATTTCTCGGCGTTGACGAAGTGCAGGGGCACCTTGATGTGGATCTTCTCGTCCGCCGAGACTCTCTGGAAGTCGACGTGCTGCACTTGCAGCTTGAACGGATGCATGTTGACTGCCCGCAGCAGCACCTGCTCCTTCGCGCCGTCCAGGGCGAGCGTCAGGACGGACGCGTGAAACTTCTCGTTGCGCAGCTGGTGGTACAGCGGGTTGTGATCGAGCTCGATGCTGACCGCGGGCTTCTTGCCCCCGTAGAGAATCCCCGGGACCTTCCCGCTGTGGCGCAGGCGGCGGCTCGCACCCCTCCCTTGCCCTTTGCGCGCTTGCGCGACGACTTCGATTGCCATGTCGGCCTCTCCTTGATTGAGGCGGCGCCCGCGACCAGGCGCCGCCGTTGAAAAATCTACTCGATGAACAGCGAGCTCACCGAATCCTCGTTGCTGATCCGCAAAATCGTCTCCGCGAGCAGCCCCGCGACCGACAGCACGCGGATCTTCTTGCACGACTGAGCGGCCTTGGACAGCGGGATGGAGTCGGTCACCACCAGCTCGTCGATCTCCGACTCGGCGATGCGCTCCACCGCGCCGCCGGAGAGCACCGGGTGCGTGCAGTACGCGACCACGCGCGTTGCGCCCTCCTGCTTCAGCGCCTGCGCCGCCTTGACCAGCGTATTGGCGGTGTCGACCATGTCGTCCATGATGACGCAGTTTCGCCCCTTCACGTCGCCGATCACGTTCATCACTTCCGACACGTTCGGCTGGGGCCGCCGCTTGTCGATGATCGCGAGGTCCGACTCCAGGCGCTTCGCCATCGCTCGCGCGCGCACCACGCCGCCGACGTCCGGCGATACCACCAGCAGGTTCTCGTACTGGTGCTTCCATACGTCCCCCAGCAGCACCGGGGTGGCGTAGATATTGTCCACGGGAACGTCGAAAAATCCCTGTATCTGGTCGGCGTGCAGATCCATCGTCAGCACGCGGTCGACCCCTGCCGCCTGCAGCATGTTCGCCGCCACCTTCGCGCTGATCGCCACGCGCGCCGAGCGCGGGCGCCGGTCCTGGCGCGCATACCCGTAATACGGGATCGCCGCCGTCACGCGGGCCGCCGAGGCGCGCTTCAGCGCATCCACCATCAACAACACTTCCATCAAGCTGTCGTTCGCCGGCGCGCAGGTCGACTGGAGCACGAAACAGTCCTTGCCGCGCACGTTCTCCAGAAGCTCGACCATGATCTCGCCGTCGGAGAACTTGCCCACGGTGGCGTGGCCGAGCGGGATGTTGAGCCTTCGCACCACCGCGTGCGCGAGCAGCGGGTTGGCGTTCCCGGTGAAAACCATCAGGCTTTCGTAGGCCATGCGCTTTAGTCCAGGGGCTGGGGGCTAGGGAATCGACCCGAGCCCTGCTCACAAAAAATCAGCCGCATCGGCGGCTCGCTGTTTCGCTAGTCCCTAATCCCTGGGCCCTCGTCTCGAAATCTGATGGCTGGGGAGGAAGGATTCGAACCCTCGCATGGCGGAATCAAAATCCGCTGCCTTAACCAGCTTGGCGACTCCCCAAGCGCTAAACTTGCTCCAACAACTCCGCGAGCGGATGCCGATCCAGCCCGCGCACGGTGAAGCCGCGCATCTCCGCGGGCATCCTGGATAGGACAGCGCGCGCTTCGCGCTCGGTCGCAAACTCGACGAATACGCAGGCGCCTGAGCCGCTCATGCGCGCATCCCCGAACTGCCTGAGCCATTCGAGATGCACCGCCACCTCCGCATGGCGCCCACACACGACCGATTCCAGGTCGTTCCGTCCGAAACCGGCAGAAAAGCTTGATATTTTGAAGGTTTTTGAATTTCGTGTCAATTCAGGCGCGGTGAAAATCGCCTGCGTAGCCACGGCAACCGGTGGAACGAGCACGACGTACCATGCCTGCGGCAATTCGAGCGGAGTGAGCCGCTCGCCGATACCCTCGGCGAAGGCGTTCCCGCCGAAAAGAAAGAACGGAACGTCCGCCCCCAGCGTAAGCGCCATCGCCGCGAGCTTCTCCTTCGGCAGAGCCAGCCCCCACAGGCGGTTCAGGACCGCGAGCGTAGTTGCGCAATCGGAGCTGCCGCCGCCCAGTCCCCCGCCGATCGGGATGCTCTTTTCGATGTCGAGGTCGACGCCCCGGTTCGAACCGCCCTCCGCTTGCAGGAGCCGTGCGGCGCGCACGGCGAGGTCGTCAGCCTCGGCAATGCCGGGCAAGGCCCGCACTCGCCTCACCCTCGCATCGGTGCGCGGCGTAAAGCGCAGCCAGTCGCAGCGCTCGATCAGCCGGAACGCGGTCTGCAGCAGGTGATAGCCGTCGGGGCGCCGCCCGACGACGTGCAGGAAGAGATTGAGCTTGGCAGGGGCCGGATAGCGGCGCTCCCACGGATTCAATTTGTCCATTGATCCACGATGAGGCGAATTTCGAGATCTTCGCGCGTCAAGCGCATCCGGAAAGGCCTTCCTCCCCGGAACTCCTCGTAGGCAACGCGCCAGCCGTCCTGCCGGAGTTCCAGGCCTTTGTCCGCATCGCCGCGCATCTCCGCCGGCCGGCCGGGGCTCGCCCGCGCCTGCACCCAGTCTGAGAGCCCGCCGAGCGGAAGCCGCCACCCCAGCGCCTGCTCGGTCAGGCTTTCCGCGTCGGCGGCGCGGTACTCCTTGTTGTCGCCGGTCAGCAGCCGGAACTGATCGCCCTCCCGGCTGATTCTCGCGATTCCCTGGCCTAGGGCTGAGGTGATGAGCAGTTCGTCGGACTCGTCCGAGTGCCGCCAGAAGATCCGGCCGGATGCGGCGTCTTTTCCGTGCCGGACCGCGACGCGGCCCGACAGCTCGAAGCCGCCCGGGAGAGGACGCCCGGCTTCGGGCAAGGACGCACAGGCACCGAGAACAGCCGCCGCAGCGAAGCCGAGCGCAAGGCGGACCACGAAGAGTCTTAGCCGGCTGTCGGAAAACGCTTCCCGATCGCAAAACTCGACTTCACTGAAGACGGGTTTTGAGAGGGAAGCGTTTTGCTGCAGCCTCCAATTTGGGGGATTTAAAGGGGGCGTGCCCCCTTTTCCTATCAGCGCTTCAGCCGCTTGATGGTATTGACGAGCGTCTCGTTGTCCGGGCTTTCCCGGGTGGCATCGCCGAAGACGCGCTCCGCCTCGGCGCGCTCGCCCATCGCCCAAAGCACTTCGCCCAAGTGAGCGGCGATTTCCGGGTCGGGCCGCCCGGCGAACGCGCGGCGCAGGTAGCCGAGCGAATCCTTCAGGTTGCCCATCCGGTACAGCACCCATCCCATGCTGTCGATGATGAACGAATCGTCGGGAGCGAGCTGCAGCGCCTTTTCGATCAGCTCGCGCGCCTCGGGCAGGCGCTGATTGCGGTCGGCGAGGGAATAGCCGAGCGCGTTGTAGGCGTGCGCATGCTCGGGCCGTATCGCGATCAGCTTGCGCAGGGAAGCTTCGAGGATATCCACGCGCTCGATTTTCTCCGCGAGCATGGCATAGTCGTAGAGCAGCTCGGGATTGTTCGGAACCCGGTCGAGCGCCTGCCCGACCAGATCGAACGCGGTCTTCGGCTGGTTGGCGTCGCGCAGGAGCTGCGCTTCGGCGAGGATCAGCTGCACGCGCTGTTGGCTGTTCTTCGCAGCCGCCTGCTGCAGGCGCACCCGCGCCTCGTCGAGCTTGCCCTGTCTGGCGAGCACTTGGCCGTAGCGGATCTGCGCCTGGACGTATTGCTCGCCCTCGCCCACTTCACCGTACCAGCGCAGCGCCTCCGGAAGATTCTTCCGCTCTTCGGCGACCTGACCCAGATACAGGCGGACTCCGTCCTTGTCGCGGTACGGGCTTTCGATCAGGCTCCTGAGATATTTCTCCGCAGCGTCGTAGTCCTTGAGCTGCAGGGAAAGCAGCGCCACCGCGAAGGCCGCGTCGGTGCTGTCGGGAACGCCGGCCATGAGCTTCTGGAACTCGGCGCGCGCCTCGCCAAAGCGTTTTTGCGCCACCAGCAAGCGCGCGTAGGCGAGGCGCGTTTCCCGCGCCGCAGGATATTTTTTCAGATAGCCGCCGAGCAACGATGCGGCCTGATCCGCCGAGGCCTTCTGCAGCAGTTGCGCTTCGAGCAGGACGGCCGCCTCCCAGTCCGGCCGCAGCTGTCCGGCCTTGCGGGCTTCCTCGAGCGCAACGCGTTCGTCGCCCGCGTTGACTGCCGCCCGCGCGACGGCAAAATGCGCCTCGGCGAGCTTGGGATAGTCTGCGGCGAGACTGCGTACGAGCTTCAGAGCGGCCTGCTTGTCCTGGGCATTGGCAAGCGTGCGGGTCAGCTGCGTGAATCCGTTTGCGGGGTCGTTGGCGGAGCCGGTCAGCAGCTTCTTGAGATTGGGGAGCGCCTCGTCGTAGCGGCCCGCGGCGACCAGCAACCCGGCGAGCGCCTCGAGCGCGCGTGTCGAGCCGGGCTCGGTTTCGTGCCAGACCGTTGCGGCATCGATCGCGGCGTTGTTCATCCGAGCGTAGAGCGCCGCAACTTCGGTGGCGCGCCGCGCGATCCGGGGATCGCGCGTGCGTTTCGCCAGATCGACGTACGCCTGCGCTGAGAGCGCGGCGTTGCCGCGCTGGACCGCGATCTCTGCGAGCAGAAATTCGTACAGCAGATTTTCGGTCAGCTCCTGATTGGGAAGGGCCGAGCGGTCTACGGGTTCGGGTGCGAGCGCCAGCGCTTCGCTCGCGGGCGCGTCCGCGTCGGATTCCTCCTGCGGTTCCTCTACTGCCGCGGCCGGCTGCGGCGGCGCCGCGGCGCATCCCGCAAACACGGCAAACGCCATGGCGGCGAACAGCCGCAAGGCGGCGACTCGGATGGGCAACAGGCTGTGTGGACCAAGCATGGAGGCACTTGCTGTCTTGAAGGGCTAGTTTAGGTATATTTCAGAGGCCAGACAAGGACATTGAGTTCAGCCGTGCCCGAGCTGCCCGAAGTCGAGATCACCCGCCGCGGCATCGAGCCTTTCGTGATCGGCAAGACGATCACGGGCGTCGCCGTGCGCAATCGCAATCTGCGTCAGCGCATTCCCCGCAAGCTCGCCCGCGTCCTCGTCGGCCAGCGGGTGAAACGCCTGGTGCGGCGTGGAAAGTATCTGCTGTTCGAATGCGACGCCGGCTCGCTCATCGTGCACCTGGGCATGTCGGGGAGCCTGCGTGTGATCGAACCGGGAACCCTCCCCCGCGAGCACGATCATGTGGACCTCGTTTTCGGCGGTATCGCGTTGCGCCTGCGCGATCCGCGCCGCTTCGGCTTGGTGCTGTGGAAGGACGGCGATGCGTTCCGCCATCCCTTGCTCGCGCAGCTCGGCGTCGAGCCGCTCGGCGAGCATTTTTCGCCCGAGTTCCTCTACCGGGCCACGCGCGGCCGCGGAGTCGGCATCAAGCAGCTGTTGATGAACGCCAACGTCGTGGTCGGGATCGGAAACATCTACGCGAACGAAAGCCTGTTCAAGGCGGGCGTCCATCCGCGCGCGCGCTCAGGGCGCCTCTCCCGCGCGCGATGCGAGCGGCTGGTCGCCGCCGTGAGGGACGTTCTTCTGGCCGCGATAGCCGCCGGCGGATCGAGCCTGCGCGACTTCGTGCAATCCGACGGCTCCCCAGGGTATTTTCAGCAGCACTACTGCGTCTACGACCGCGCCGCGCTCCCGTGCCGGGTTTGCGGGGCCGCGATCCGGGTGGCGCGGCTGGGCCAGCGTTCGAGCTTCTTCTGCGCGACCTGCCAGAAGAAGTGAGGCGGCGGCTTACTTCCGCCCCTTGCCGACCTTTGCCGCGAGAGCACGCGCCACGCGCGGCTGCACGAACTTGCTCACATCGCCGCCCAGAACGGCGATCTCGCGCACGATGGACGCCGAGATGAACTGGTATTGCTCCTCCGGGGTCAGGAATATCGTTTCGACGTCCGGATAGAGATTGCGGTTCATTCCGGCCATCTGAAATTCGTACTCGAAGTCCGACACCGCCCTCAAGCCGCGCAGAACCACCTGGGCCTTCTGCCCGCGCACAAAATCCATGAGCAGTCCCCGGAAGCCCTCGACCGTCACGTTCCGGTACGGCTTGAGAACCTCGCGCGCGAGGTGCACGCGTTCCTCCAGGGTGAAAAACGGACGCTTCGTCTGGCTGGCGGCGATGCCCACCACGACCTCTTCGACGAGCGCCGCGGCGCGCCGCACCAGGTCCTCGTGGCCTCGCGTGATCGGATCAAACGTTCCCGGATACACCGCCTTGATCATCGGCCTCCCTTGCCAGAAGATGAAAATGCACGTTCCCCGCGCGCGCGCGCTTGAGAACAGCCCAACCCAGAGGCGCTTCGAAGACGGCGTCGCTTTCCACGTACACCCGCCCCCCTTCGGCGAGAAGCCCGCGCAATAGATCGAGCGCCGCGACCTGCATGCCCAGACGGTACGGCGGATCGACGAATGCGACATCGTATCGGGAGCGCGCGCCGCGGGCGAATTCTAGCGCATCGCCGCGGACGACCGTCAGGCCCGTTGCGCCGAGCTTGTGCGCATTGTCGCGCAACGCGCGCAGCACCGCGGGGTTCTTCTCGATCATGACGACCGAGGCTGCGCCGCGCGAAAGCGCCTCGAAGCCGAGCGCACCGGTGCCCGCAAAGAGGTCCAGGCACGCCATGCCGGTCAGATCCTGCCCGAGCCAGTTGAAGAGCGTCTCCCGCACGCGGTCAGGCGTCGGTCTCAAGTCCGCCACATCGGGGAATTCGAGAATGCGGCTGCGCCAGAGACCGCCGATGATCCGGACGGTATTGGGCCTAGTCCGGCGCACCGACGACGACGATCGAGAGCTTTTCGGGATCGATGCGCCGCGCAAAGGCGCTCTTGACGTGCGCGAGGGTCACCCCTTGCACGCGGGCCGGAAATTCGTCGAGCCAGTCGAGGGGCAGCCTGTAGAAACCGATCACGGCGATCTGGTCGAGGATCTTGCGGTTGGTATCGATGCGAAGGGGAAACCCGCCGACGAGGCTCTTTTTTGCGGCTTTCAGCTCCGCTTCGGTGGGACCGTGCATCACGAACTCGCCGACGACCGAGCGCGCCAGCTCGAGCGCCTCGCGCGCCTGGTCGCGCCGCGTTTCCAATCCCACCAGAAACGGTCCCTCGCGCTCGTAAGGCCTGAAGGTGCTGTAGACGCTGTATGCGTAGCCGCGCTTCTCGCGTATTTCCCTCAAGAGCCGCGACATGAATCCGCCGCCTCCCAAAGAGTAGTTGCCGACGAAAAGCGGAAAGTAGTCCGGGTCGGCTCGGGTGAGCGCCGCGACGCCCACCAGCACGTGGCTCTGGGTGGACGGGTGCGCCACGCGCAGCGCCGCACCCGCGGGCGGGGTCACGACCGGCGCCAGCGCGGAATCGGTCCCTTTCGAAAGACGCGAGGTCAGCTCCTCGGCGAGCACCTTGGCTGCGTCGCGGTCCAGATCGCCGACGATCGTGACCACCGCGCGCGCGGAACCGTAGGAGTTGCGGTAGTGGCGCTCGAGGTCCTCGCGCTTGATCGAGGCAAGCGTCTCCGGGGTTTCGCTGAAACCGTAGGGATGCGCCGGATACATGAGCGCATACAGGCGCCGCTCCGCGACCTGGTCGGGCAGCGTCTCGGCTTCGCGCGCGTTCGCGATCGCGCTCGCTTTCTCGCGCTCGAAGGCCTCCGCGGGAAAGAGCGGCGCTTGCAGCATGTCGGCGAGAGTTTGCGTCGCCGTCTTTCGCTCGGCCTCGGAGGAGAGGCTCCTCAGCGCGAAGCCGGCGCGATCCAGGTCGAATTTCTCCTGCAGCTGCGCGCCCGCGTCGGCGATGCGGCGGCTCGCCTCGGTCTCCGAATAGCGAGACGAGCCCGCTCTGAGCATGGCGAGCGTGAGCCGCGCGAGCCCCGCCTGCTCGCGCGAATCGTAGGCGCTGCCCGCCGCGAACTCGACCGCGACATCCACGATCGGCAGGGCATGGCTCTCGACGAAGTTGACCCGCGCCCCCGATTGCGCGATCCAGTGATCGATCTTCACTCCCGCCTCGGCCGTCGCTGCGACGGCGAGAGTCATCGATATCCAGAGCGCCCGGCTGCGCATGGTCAGTGTTTCACTCCCGGAACGACAGCGCTTGCCGGGCGCGGATTCAAGGGCTGCGGGTCGAGTACGGCCACTGTCAGCCCGTCCTCGACGAGGTAACGGGCCGCCGCGGCCTGGATCTGCTCCGCGGTGA
>WNFO01016733.1_pt1 | contig 10143 bp, 7 predicted proteins | sample 5400251 | NCBI WGS metagenome assembly WNFO01 (sample SAMN13153354, study PRJNA577476) | soil metagenome | isolation source: 100 cm saprolite under Madrone tree | place: USA:California | collected 2016-06-14
TTCCTGCAGCAACTGCATGAAATCCCAACTTGCTTAGAAAACGCGACATCAGATCCCGGACTGAAGCGTCATCGTCTATGATTAGAATCGTGTCCTTGTGAGTTTTCGATTCCGCCAACGGTACCGTCGCATCGCTAGGTCCCGCTGACCGCGCGGATTCTGATGCTTCCGCGACCACCTGGGCCGGCAAGCGCACAGTGAAAGTCGCGCCTTTCCCGGGCTCACTCTCGACTGCGATGCGCCCCTTCATCAACTGCACAAACCGATAAGTAATAGCGAGTCCCAAACCCGTACCGCCGTACTTTCGAGCAATCGAGGCATCGGCTTGGGAAAACTCGTGAAACAGGTTTTCTCTCTGCTTCGCCGTGATTCCAATCCCCGTGTCGCACACGCGGAATCGAACCCAATTGTGGCCCTCGATTTTGTCTTTATCGACATCCACGGAGATGATTCCGTGATCGGTAAACTTGCAGGCGTTGCTCAGGAGATTGAACAAGATCTGCCTGACTTTGGTGACGTCCGCGCGCATTGCACCGACCTCGTTGGCCACGTGCACCTGAATCTTATTGCTGTTTTTCGCCGCCGCCGGTTGCAGCGTGGTGATCATTTCGTCGATCAACGGCGCAACTTCGAAGCTCTCGAGGTGCAGGCCCATCTTTCCGGCCTCGATTTTCGAGAGGTCCAGAACGTCGTTGATGAGCGCCAATAAATGCTTCCCTGCTGACTGGATTTTCCGGAGATCCTTCACGTCATCCGACTTCCCTGACTCCCGCGTCTCTTCCTCCAACATTTCGCTGTATCCGATGATGGCATTGAGTGGTGTCCGCAGTTCGTGGCTCATGTTTGCCAAGAACGTGCTCTTCGCGCGGCTGGCTTCCTCCGCTGTATGTTTGGCCTTGAGGAGTTCCTCTTGCGTCTGTTTTCTGTACAGGATCTCTTTCTCCAGTTCGCCCGTTCTGGTCTTCAATTCCTCGTTCGCACCCCGCAGCGCCGAGTCCCTTTGCTGGATTTCGGACAGCATGGTGTTGAAGCCGTCAATCAACCTTCCAATTTCATCGCCGTAGGACTTGGTCGCTCGCACCTCGTAATTGCGGTTAGCCGAAACCACTCTCATAGTGTCTTCCAGGTGCAGAATTGGCCGGGAAATCAACCGTTGAAGTTTCGAAGAGACGAACAATGCAAACAAGCCAGAGATCAGCACGAAAATACAAAGAATCCCCGCGTAGCGCTTGGCCCTTACGCTCCATTGCCGCATGTCCGACTGCAAGAACAATGTCCCGAGGTGTTCCCCATTCAGGGTCACGTCGTGGAAAACCTGCAGATTTCCACCTTCAAATCGATAGCCTTTGTCTTGCGAATGGGCGGGGAGCAGCGCGGGTATGACATTGTTGTTGCGGACGTAGTGTGCAAATATCTTGCTGTCACGGCCGTACAGGCCGGCGGTTACGATGTCTTCCTTGGCCGTTAGCGCCGACAACGTCGCGGTCGCTGCGGGCACATCTTTGAATTCCATCGCGCCGGCGCTGTTGTACCCAATGATCCCCGCCTGCGTCATCAGATCTTCAATTAGCAAGTGGCGGAAGGAAATCAGGTCGTAAATTAGAAAACTGAAGGAAGAAAGCACCAGTGCCGCGCTGCTTGTAAGCATCGTGATAAGCGTCAGCTTGCGCTTGATGGAAAGATTCTGGAGAATCATCCCGGCTTCCTTCCGGCGGGGGCAGTTTGCGGGATGATCTTTGCGAGTGTCAGCAGTCGGGAGCTGATGTTCAAGTCTGCTTCACGCGCCGCTTCCACATTGATCTCGAAGCGCACTCGATTGTCTTCCAGCGTGAATCGGATCATGCCTCCCCGTTCGGCAAAGCCCGGTGTCTCGCCCACCGTCAGGATCGGCAGACCCTTCACTATCTGCACGATTTCGTCTATGTGCGCTTTCTCCGAAGAACTGACGAACAGGATTTTGACGTCCTTCAGGTCCTTCAGATCCTTCAGTTCCTTGCTCCACTTGAGCCGCTTCACGACAAAGCCTCGGGTGCCGATTTTCTTGTCTTCGACGATACGATCGATGATGTTGCCGAAGGGGTCCGTCCCTAAGACAGCAATCACGATGGGGGACTCCTGCTGCGCAAATGCTGCGGCTGGCCACTCCACGAATTTCGCGAAGTTGAAAATAAAGCCCGCCTTAATCAGGTATTCCGAAGAATCGGGCTCTTGGGCTTGCGCGTCGGCCCAGGATGTCCAATTCAGCGACATACCCAGCACTAGCATCAGAATTCCGAATCGTCTCAACATCAAGTTTCCCGCCCGTGGGTACTAAATAGGTTCACAATTTCCATTCCCAATCACACTCAGAACTTCAGCGTGATGCTGCCGTAAATGCTGCGTTTCACCTCGGTGGGAGAAGTGTTGATGAAATCTGGAATAAATTCCAAATGGCGGTTGTCCAGCAGGTTTTGGCCGCCGATGGAAAATTCCACTGACGACACAGGCCTCCAACTGAGATGCGCATCCAGCGAGTAATAGCTGGGTATGTTCAGGCTGGGAAGATGATCCACAAAACGCAGCGTGGTATCGTGTTCGAAGTGCTTGGGCAGATCGATCGAAGACCTCACATACCACTGATGGCGAGGGCTCGACCCATTTGGAATATCGGGAGTTGGGTCCAGGCTGTTGGAGTTCTTGCTTATATCCATCTGTAGGTAGCTATACGAGCCCACTAAGCGCCATTTGGGAACGACTCGCCAGTCCGCGAATAGTTCGACGCCATATGTTCCGCCGCTCATTTTGTTCGCGGCAACGAAGGGAATAACGATGTCAGTGGGCGCCGGACTCCCTTCGAGAAAAGGCGCACCTGGCTCGGCCGTTCGGAGGTTGGAGTACGTGTTATAAAACGTCGCAATATCCGCCGAGAACGAGTTGGTCGCCTGAACTCGATAGCCCAACTCATAGGCAAGCAGGTCTTCAGATTGGAATTGCGGGCTGCCAAAGACCGTTACAACCGCGGGAAATGGGGTTGGATTCGCAGGCGTCGTCGGCGGTATGACTTCGGAGTTCAGCCGCAGACCCTCCTCGGTTAGTGCAGGGGTGCGCACCGCGCGCGACACGGCCGTCCAGATGGATTGATTTGGTGTCAGCGTCCACAGCAGTCTCGCGTTCGGTTCGACCTCGAACCCCGTGAAATCGTTATGCTCGAACTTCGATCCCAGGGTTATCCGTAGTTTCTTATCAAAGAGTCCTATCTCGTCCTGAACGAATGCGCTGAAATGGTTTAGAGTCAACTGATTTGGCTGTAGGGAAACGGAAAAGCTGGAATCGTTCCGGTCTCGAATCGACCTGTAACCCAGTCCCCAGATAAATTGCTGTGAATCTCCAACGTGGAAACCATCTTGGAAATCCAGGTCAAAAATATTCTCATGATCTACGAACAGCGAATTGTCCGCTATCGTGGTGTTGTCGTAATACATCTGCAGCGACATCGAAGAACCTTCCGAGCTGTGATTCCACCGGCCCAGAATGTTTCGAATAGGGGGCGTTTAACGAAGGAACCGTCAAAGTCTCTCCATACTTGGAGCGATAAATATCCCCTTGCAGCGTGAGAGAATTCGGACCCGCTGGCGTCCAGTCTGCGCGAAATCCTCCGCGCAGCGCGTCCCAACCGTCATGCGCGGTCATCCCGGAGGGATACAGTGATGGCCCCCAATCGAAGTACTTTCCGTAAGCTCTGTAGTAGGTGTTGTCGCCGACCTTGCTTCCATAGCGCACACCACCGGAACCTCGCTCTTCGTCTCCCGCACCTGCGGTCACAACGGCCGATTGCGTGTCTTTGGCCTTCTTACTAATGATGTTAATGACGCCGTTCACCGCGTTGGCGCCCCACAATGTCGCTCCCGGGCCGCGGATCACTTCAATCCGGTCGATATCCTCGAGCATTACGTCCTGCACGTTCCAGTACACACCGGAAAATAACGGTGTATACACGCTACGCCCGTCGATAAGGACCAGCAGCTTGTTGTCGAAACGTCCGTTGAAGCCTCGCGAAGCAATGGCCCACTTGTTCTCGTCGATGCGCGCCACTTCCAAGCCAGGCACAAGTCGCAGCGCTTCGGGAATACTCGTGGCCCCCGAGCGCCGAATGTCCTCCTGCGTGATCACAAAGACAGCGGCCGCCGCGTCCGCCACCTTTTGTGTTCGCTTGGACACTGAGGTGACCTGCATGTTCATCAGGTCTTCCACGCTCAGCGTCGTCACGTCCGGCACGCTCTGCTGCGCTCCCGAGTTGGCGGCCAACAGCACCGCCGCAAAACCTGCAAGCATGGTTCGTCCGGCGGACCTTGCCGCGCCGAGACTCTGTTTGCAAATCGACCGCATTTTTAGCTTCCCTTCTATGAAGAACTCGTCAGCAAAGCTGGCGTATGATTCCCCACCGTGGACTTGTTCCTGTTTCCGTGTCGCTGATTTCTGACTTCGTTTTAACCCATGATTCATCTCTATCCCCATGTGACCTGCCCGATAATTCCGCTGTCCAGCCGCTCAGGATTTCCTGGGCGGCACATTTCACCCTTCATCTCTTCTCCCCAGTCACGGTAAATACCGTCGAGTACGTCAGCGTGTCCGGCCGGCGCAGATACTCGAGGAATCTTCGCGTCTGCTCCCGCGCTTCACTTTCGCTCCCCAGCAACCGCGCCAACTGAGGCCCGGCTATCTCCAACTTGAGCTCCCACTGCTTCAGGATTGCTGGCTCGATTTCTCCTGCGATCAAGTGGTAGCATTCCACCTGTACATCGATGTTTTTCAGCCCCGCCTTGCGCGCCAACGAAAACAGCTTTCGTCCCACGAAGGGATCAAAACCTGTTGGACTCAACGCCTTCACTACTTTTTCGGCCGTGCTTTGCACCTCAGGATCTTCCGGGTAGTGCCATAAGAGCTGGCCGTCCAGGTCCTGCACCAAAACCGTGCCACCGCGCTTGCAAACTCTGACCATTTCTCGGACTGCGCCTTCTTTGTCCTTCAGGTATTCCAGCAACATCCGCGAATACACCAGATCAAAGCGATCCGAGGGAAACTTCATGGCCTGGGCGTCCCCGCGAACGAAGTCCACTTGTGGAATCCCGCGATTCTTCTGCTTCGCTTCTTGCACGCGCTCTGCGCTGACGTCGACTCCGGTGGCTCTAATCGACCCGTCCAATGCACAAACCTCGCGTAAAATAACTCCGGGACCACAGCCAACCGAAAGAACTTCTGCTCCCGCCTGCACGCGATGCGCGAGGTACCGCTGCACCCATGCGTGCGCGTCTACCTTCAGCTCGAGGCGCATGGCCTCGCGCGGGTCTTCCATAATGTAGTCGGCAGTTGCCGCGCCTCTGCTCATCACCGTTCCTGACCTATGAGCGCAGGTTGCAGCTCATGCTTTTCCATACGCGCCAATAATTTTGTATAGAAACCGTCGACGTGCCGGTAGAACCGAGGGTGTCCGTCTTTGAGCCAGATTCCCTGACAATAGTGGCGGAGAAACTCAGCACCCAGCTTGTAGAGGACGTGTGTCGCCATTTCCTCTGCAATTACGGGAATCTCCTCCAGTTCGAAATCGTCGTACGCTTTCGAACACGCGGTCAGAAGCGCGGACGCTGCCTCGGAAACTTCTGATTCAGGAAGTGTCGGGTGCAGAAGCAGGTCGCAACGATTTTCCAGATAGCTGAAATTCACACCCAAAGGTCCGCGGTAGGCAATCGCCGCGCCGACTGGTTCTTCTTTGTTTGCCCGGTAAGCCAGCCACACATGTCGCGTGCGTCGCAATCCAACGCCGCGGTAGAGTTCATCTACCGCTCTGAATTCGACGTCTTGCTCCAATTCTTCTGCGGTGATGTAGATACTGCCGCGCGCCGCAGCCGCTATCTCCAAAAGGGCCTCTTGATGAGATGGGTTGTATGGCACCACCCGAATTCGTTTTCCCGTCGGCAGCGACAGCGTTCGCGGCAATGCGAAATATGCGTGCCTTTGCACAGACGATAGAGATTCTCCGATCGTCTGCACCATTGAACCGAAAACTCGCGCCGGAAATCGGTTCTCCGGCCGAAACCAATTCTGCGCCGAGAGGTCGCGCCCTTTGCGAATACTTGCCGCCGCCGCGGCCAGCATCACCGCCCGCGACGCATACGGATTGTTTTCAGAAACGAGGTGCTGTGACATCCAGCCGTTTTGCGTGGTCCGCCAGACTGCAAGCGACGCTCGCCCTCGCTTCTTGTCTCCAGCGGTCAGCACGTAAAGCAGCGATTCCCCGGCACTCAACATCCGTCGCCAGTTTTCCCGAACCTGTGCCAGGTGCGGAAATAGACGTGCCGCTTTGTCCGGATACAGAAAGCCCGTGTGTTCGTAGAGAGCAAAGATTTCGCCGACCGACAGCGCATTGACCTGGACCCCGTACGCGTCATATATGTCAGACAGATACGGAAGACCGTCTACGGTCTTTTGATCGAGCGTGTCTAACGACATAATCGTCGCCTCCGCGACATCCGCAGCAACTCCGACCCTGAGTAAAGCGTCAGTGCCGACATCCAATACCCGGGTCGCCAAGCCTCTAGGCAAGGCTCTAGAACTATTAGTACCGTCCCTTTATGCCGGAGCGACGTGTATCTCAAAATGGGTCATTCGTACTGTTTTTCAGGAAGCAGCCGACGGATTATTAGCCTGTTGGATACACAAGGGACGAGTCTTTATCGGGAGTCGCTAAGACCTCGTCAGAAAGGGACAAATCTAGGCATAAACATATATGCCCGCAACTTACACAATTCACGCGGTTTAGTTGTTCTAACTTAGGCTCCGCGAATCTATCGCAACTCAATCGTTGGGAGGGTTTGACCAAGACCAAAACGGAGATGTGAGGACGGGCTTTTCTCACGTATGGACCTTCGAAGCCCGCGTCAGATAATGGTTCGGCCCGTTGATTCTGTGCGATTTAGCCTTTGAGAGCGAAGGAGTTCTTTCCCAAATCTTTCCCCGGACGCCTGGCGAGTTCGCGGAGCCACGCGTCGATTGCGGAGTGTTGCTCGGCACCCATCTCTTCAAAGAGCACGCCCATGCCGAAGATTCCAAAGCCGCCACCAGAATGCATATAGAGCACTTTGCCCTGCAGTTCGCATGTGCTCATGCCATCGCAGATGCGGAGACGTAATTGTGTACGAATGGGAATGGGCTCGAGCGTATCGATATAGCAACCACGCGAGCTTAATTCGGAAAGCTGTGCGCGGACGCACGTTCCGTCGCGAGCGGTGACTTCGGCATCTGCGAAAAACGGAAACCGCGGATTGGCGCGCCTAACTGCGTACGGACCTTCAACCATGGTGTCTCCAGTTCTTGAACGCAACATTCGTGTAAATCCATTGTATAAAACCACGGCGCGGACATCCAGACGTTTTGTGCTGCGGGTCGCCGAAAGAGGTAACTGACTCTCCGTACGGGTGGCTGAGCGAAGACTCGAAATTGCGAGGGGGGCAGAAAGAGAAGCCACTGCACAGTCCCCGAAAGGCACTTGGAATAGAAGTTGAATCAGAGGGAAGGACTAAGTTAGGGCAAAGGAACATCAACTGCGGCTTGCTTACTTTCTTCTTGTGCATGAAGAGATGGCGAGTGAAGATTTAGCTACCTTGAGGAATGATCTCTTCTCTCGCCGCTGGTTCTTGCTTTCCGTCGTGTTTCTAATCGCAACCGCAATCTACCTGGGTTGCGTGCTCTCGCCGCCTTCACTTATGGATGATGTTGATGCCGTGCAGGCACAAATCGCTAAAACGATGCTGACGAGCGGCGATTGGGTGACGGCTCGTTTGGACGGAGTGGTCTACCTAGAAAAGGCTCCATTAATTTACTGGCTGATAGCAATCTTCTACAGGATTCTTGGCGTGTGCGATTGGGTCGCTCGCCTTCCGGTGGCACTCGCCTCAATCGCTCTTGCGCTCCTATCAGCCTCTTTCGGCATGTGGGCTTTCGGAGAACGAGCCGGTTTTTATGCAGGATTATGCATGTCCACGTGCGTTGGATTATTTCTCTTCACGCGCATTCAAATCCCCGACGTGATGCTCACATTCACCATTGCACTTGCCCTCTGGGCGTTCTTGCGCGCTCTGGATGAAGAGGAAAAACAGCCACGACTGTGGGCGGCCATTTTTGCAGCAAGTCTGGGCACGGGACTTTTACTCAAAAGTCTGGTCGGCATCGTCCTTCCGGCTGCAGCCGCTTTGATCTACCTTTCCTTTTCCAAACAACTGTTCTCCCGGAGAACCTGGCTGCGATTGCGGCCAGTAAGTGGTTCTCTGATCGTGCTGCTGATTGCCGCTCCTTGGCATGTGCTGGCGACACTACGGAATCCGCCCTATGTTGCCTGGACGCTGCTGAGCGGCCCTGGCCTGTACCACGGATTTCTATGGTTCTATTTTGTGAATGAACAACTGCTGCGGTTCCTTGACCTAAGGTATCCGCGCGATTACAACACCGTTCCACGACTGTATTTCTGGCTGTTCCACCTCTTGTGGCTCTTTCCCTGGTCTGTGTACTTGCCAGCGATCACAAGGCTCTCTTTCAAACCTGCGGACCGCGCCGGACAAACCAAGCTTCTGGCGCTTTGCTGGGCGGGGTTCATTCTTGTTTTCTTCACGTTTTCCACGACCCAGGAATATTACTCAATGCCGTGCTATCCGGCCTTGGCTCTTCTGCTTGGCTCCGCAATGGCAGCAGGAGGTAAGTGGATCGATCGAGCAACACGCGTATTGGGGGCAACGGCCGCTCTCGCTGCTTTAGCCGCCATCGCTATTGCGTTTGCTGTGCGCAATCTGCCCACTCCAGGAGATATTTCGTCTGCGCTATCGCACCATCCTTCGGCTTATACACTATCGCTAGGGCACATGCTGGATCTCACCTTCGATTCCTTCGCCTACCTTAGGTTACCGTTATACCTGGCAGGGGCCGCTTTTTTGCTGGGGGCCGCGGGTAACTTGCGGCGGACAGGCATCCATGCCTTTTTGACCTCCGGACTGATGATGGTTCTGTTTTTTCATGCAGCGCGGTTAGCGCTGGTCGCGTTCGATCCTTACCTGTCTTCGCGCCCGCTGGCGAATGCGTTTCTTTCAGCGGCCCCCGGAAAGCTCATCGTTGACCATCACTACTACACATTCTCTTCCGTGATTTTCTACACGAATCAGGACCCCTTACTCTTGAACGGCAAATTCAATAATTTGGAATATGGAGCGGCCGCACCAGGCGCTCCAGCGGTCTTTCTGACTGATTTGGAATTCAAAGACTTGTGGACCAGTGATAACCGGTATTATTTAGTTGCATCTAAGAAAGGAGCCGATCGCATCGAAACCCTGATTGGCAAAGAGCATTTTGAGACCATTGCTGCCAGCGGAGGCAAGTTATTGTTAACCAATATCGCCTCAAAGCGTGCTGCCGGCGATCTGCGGATTACGCCCTGCCGAACTTTTGTACCGCTGTTCCCTACTTCGTCCGCAGGAAATGATGTTCGCGACTGAAGCCGCACGCAAACTTGCTGCGAGTTCTCACCGTTCTGGCCCGCCAAGAGCGCTTTTTCTACTTCTCCGCGTCGCCCTCGGCATAGGCGGATCGGGAGCCTTGCTCTGTGTTCGTCTATAGAATGTTCTTGTGAGCTTATTTAGTCTGATCGTGTACCTACTTGGGCTGCGTCGAAGCGTCTATCCCTATGAGGAGGAGTCTGGGGAAGCAGAAGCTGGATATATAGGGGCAGAATCGACAAATTGATTTTGAAGGCAGCGACCCTGCCGATTCTCCAAATCGAAGTCAATCTGGGCTCCTGAACTTCTAGGGCACCGGAACCAATTTCACTCTCGCCGGGAATTACTTAAAGGCGCAAAGTACCTCAAGAGGAGGACTGGATGGAAGCAAGCTATAGAAGAAGGGAAGCTATGAAAGTCATGGTTCTCGGCGGAGACGGATATTGTGGCTGGGCGACCGCTCTATATCTTTCCGCCAAAGGGCACACTGTAGCGATTGTGGACAACTTTGTGCGCCGTCAATGGGATCATGAGCTGGGCGCCCAGACTCTTACGCCCATCCTTCCTTTGAGCGACCGCCTTAAGACATGGACTCGCCTGACAGGCCGGGCCATCGATCTTTTTGTGG
>WNFO01006749.1_pt1 | contig 10142 bp, 8 predicted proteins | sample 5400251 | NCBI WGS metagenome assembly WNFO01 (sample SAMN13153354, study PRJNA577476) | soil metagenome | isolation source: 100 cm saprolite under Madrone tree | place: USA:California | collected 2016-06-14
CGCCGACCTCGCCTTCCGCCAGCGGGAGGCCGCTCTCGGGATCGACGACTTCGATGAAGAACAGGTCGGTCCAGATGCGCAGACCATCCGCCTCGCCGTCCTCGGCACCCATCATGCCGGCCTCGGTCATTCCGAACGAGTCGCGCACGCCAGCCCCCCACATGCGCGCGAGCTTCTGGCGTTTGGCGCTCGAGAGCGGCTCGGCCGAACAGATCACCATCTCGACCGACCCGGCGGCAAGATCGATGCCCATCTGGTCCGCGAGATTGGCGAGATGCAGGCCATAACTCGACATCCCCATCCACAGCCGCGGGGAGAGCTTCTCGATCAATTCGAGCTGCAGCGGGGACGGCGTGGTCGATCCGCCGCCCGCCCAGATGGCGCCAAGTCCGACGGCTTCGGCAGCGCGCGCCATCATGTGTCCAACCGGGTGGATGCCGAGCGGAAACGAGCAATGGACCGATCCGGAAAGCATTGCGCCGGCACAGACGAAGACCCGCGCGAATCCTTCCATCGCGACCGCGATGTCGCCGTGGCTGCGCGGATAGAACAGCGGCCGCCCCGTCGTTCCACCCGAGCGCCAATGCTCGGCAATCGGATCGCCGTCCGCAGGCGGCAGGCAAAAGTCGCGATAGAACTCCGCATCCGACATGCTCCGCAACATGTCCTTGTCCATGATCGGTATCTTCGCCCACATCTGCGGGTCGTCGAGCCGATCGAGGTCAACGTGGTCGAGCTTGCCGGCGAAGAACGGCGCCCGCTTGGCGCGTCGCACCGCTTCGCGCTTGCGCGCTGACTGGAGCGCCCGGATCGCCGCCCTCGATTCGGGCAGACGCAGCGGCGAATCCGGCGTCGGCTGCATCAGGGCGTCTCAGGCTCGAGATAGCGCAAAGTACCGATCCAGCGCTGCTGCTGGCGATAGTCGGCTGGGAGGTCGCCGCTTGCCTCGGCCGCGATCATGTCGGCAAGGCGCAGGCGCTTGGCCTCGCTGTCCTCCGGCATCGCGTCGAGCACGTCGCGCAACATCGATGCATAATCTTCCCCGACCGGGCACACATCAGCGCAGCGCCGGCAGCCGGTGACAACGCCAGAGCCGCGCAAAATGCTCTGCCAGAGATTGAACATGGTCTCGGTGCGCAAGAGGTCCTTCTTGCTCTGCGGGTCTCCCTCGCTGATGACCGCCTCCATGTGCTGCGTCAGCTTGGCAAAACCATAAGGCGAACGGTAGGTGTCGCAAGCCTCCCAATCCCGCGCCCAGTGGCGGACCGCGTCACCCGGGCATACCGAGAGGCAGCGTCCGCAGGAGGGTCCGAGACACAGGCTCTCCTCGCGCCGCCGGTCGGGCTCGACGTCGACCGAGGAGAGCACGGCGGTGAGGACAACGCGCGGCCCGAATTCCGGCGTCAGCAGCTGCTGATTGAGGCCGAGCGTTCCCAGACCTGCCTCGACGGCCGCGTGCGGCAGCGACAGCAGCGCGGGCATGTGCTTCGACGGGTTGCCGTCGTAGCGCCACGGATCGACGTGCGTCGGCGGCACAATCACAGCCGGATAGCCCTGATCTTCGAGCCAGTAGACGAGCTCGAGCGACACCTCCTCGAGCGTCGAGAGCGCAAGCTCGTCGTTGTAGAATTTGGTGCGGTCGCCCCACGCGATGATGCGGGCAACCCCGTTGTTGAGATGCTTGGCGAGCACGATTACGCGCTTGTAGTCATGCTCCGTGATGTCGATCGGCCGACGCGGATCGCGCGGGTCCGGCGGGTTGAGATTCATCGCCTCGCCATCGGCGATGCCGACGAGATCGGCGCCCAGCTCGCGCGCCCTGGTCTTGATGTCGGCCGCGGCGATCGGCGCTCTGAAAATCTCTACCATCACGTCTTCTCCGGCTCCGCCAGGCGGCCATGCCGGAACTCCCCCTCTGCCGCCCGGCTCTTCTGCGCCCGCAAAAATGTCTGCAGTTGACGACCGACGATCCCTTGGTAGCCGTCAGGACCGACCCAGCGGATGTTCCATGCGTCAAGCCCGCAAACCGGATCCCCGCGCCGGCGCGCCTTGAGCCACTCCTTGCCCAGCGCCGCCTTCTCCGGGGTCTTTTCCGGAATGACCTTCTGCTGCTCGGCAAGGTGCGCATGATAATCATTGCCTACCGGACAGACCGCGAGGCAGCGCGGGCAGTCGCCGAACGAGCCGACGACGCGCAGCAGTCCCTGCCAGAAGCCGAACACGTCGCGCGAGCGCATCGTCGCAACGAGCTCTGCGCTCGGTGCGCCGCCCGCATGGGCATCGATCATGCGATCGAGGAAGCGCAAAATTTGCGCAAAGCCGAACTCCTGCGCGTATTCGGCGCAGCCCCGCTTGTCGATGCCGAAGTGCAGCACCGCCGAGCCCGGACAGGAGTGCAGGCACCGGCTGCAGGATTCGCCGATGCAGACCTGTTCGGTCATAACCGCGTCGGCCTCGAGCTCGAGCTCGGTGAGCACGCCGGTGAGATAAATGCGCGGCCCGAATTCGGGCGTGAGAATGTTGACCTCGAGCCCGAGCGTGCCGAGGCCGGCCTCGACGCCGAGGTGGCGGGTGGAGAGACGCCCGTAGCTTGCACGCTTCAAGCTCCATTCGGTCTCCTGCGCCGGAACCACGAAGCTCGGGTGGCCAGCGGATTCGATCTCCTCGGCCAGCCGATAGGAAACTTTGTCCATCTTCCGCAACACCAGCATGTCCATGTACTGGACCGGCACATTGCTCTTGCAGCGGAAGGCGCCAACCGGAATGCGCTGGACGATGACGATCACGCTCTTGACGTGCGGGGAGATCCGCTCCGGCGTCTGCGGCCAGCGCGGATCGGGCGGAAAGGCGTTGAGCGTCTTGGCGCTTGCGATCCCGACGAGATCGGCGCCGAGCGCCTTGGCACGCGCCTTGACGATTGCGGCGCCGATCGGCTCGCCGCGACGCAATGGCGAGGGACCGGCGCGGCCACCGGCGCTGCTCCAGCGCCGCGGCGCCGATCGCGGACGATTGGTCTGGCCGGCCGTCATCGGGAGCGCCGCCATCGAAACCTCGCCGAGGGGCATATTTTTACTGGTAAATTACTGATAATTTTGCCATGGTCAAGCGCCCGCTTATCGGCCGATGCGCGATCAATGAACGAGAGAAGCGTGCGCAGAATCCTGCCGTCGCAAGAGCGATCCAAAACCCAGACGCGGGTCGCGAGGCATCTCGTCTCCTCGCCGCACGAGCTCGCCGTCACCGAGTTCGAACAGGGGCTCATCTGCGCGGCCGAAGCGTTCTACCGGTTCTATGGCGTGCTGCTCGGTCGCGAGGGGCGCCACTACAACCTGTCCGGCCACGACAACGTGGTCTTGCAGCAGATCATGGCAGCGAGCCGTCCGCTTGCGGTCGCCGACATCGCGCGCTTCGCCAACCGCGACGATATTGCAAATATCCAATACAGCTTGAAGAAGCTGATGCGCGCCGGTCTGATCGAAAAAGCGGCGAAAGGCTCCGCGCGCGAGACGAGCTACCGCGCGACCGAGCTTGCAAGGAACCGCACCCGCGAGTTTCTACTGCTGCGGCGCGAGCTCTTCACCGATCCCAGCGCGCAAATCCTCAATTTCGACCAGCAGCTCGAAACCTGCGCCAAGCTGATGAACACGATTGCCGGCTTCTACGACCACGGCGCACGCGTCATGGCGAGCCGCGAGCAGACTGCGGAAGACGCCGCCGCATCGCATTCCGGCAGCCCTCACCCGCGAAACGATCGTCGATCTGCAGTTCCGATCGGGTCGGGGTAGCCGCCGCCGACCGCAACAGGACGGCCGGTTTCGAGCGAGGCGATCACCGCTTCGAAAGCGCCGACCGTATCGAGCATCTCGCGGGTCGACACCGGAAACGGCCTGCCGCCCTCGATCGCGTCGGCAAACGCTTCGAGCAGGATCGCGAGCGAGTCCGCGGCGGGAAGCGTGCGAATGCGCGGCTCCTCTCCCGGCGACGCGACGGTCAACCTCGTCTCGTCCCGGGCCTCGGCCCACCCGTCGGTGCCGAACACGTGCACGCGCCAATAGGTCGGCCCGGCTCGCACGGTCGCCATGATCCCGGTCGCGCCACTCTCGAACGCGAGGAGGATTGCGGCCGCATCGCGCGGGTCGGGCGGGAGTTTCCGGCGAAACAGGCGCGCATCGACACGCGCAACCGGTCCGAGAAGGTGGACGAAAGCATCGAGCACGTGAAGGCCGGCGCCGGTCATGCCGCCACCCGGCGCTTCGCGCGGGTCATCGCGCCAGCCGCCCGAGACGCGGGTGCTGTGCTCATTGCAAAAATGCCCCTCGACGTGAAGCACGTCGCCGAGCGCGCGATCGGCAACGATCCGCTCGAGCTCGCGCATGGAGGGGAAGCAGCGCTTGTTGTTGCCGAGCCCAAGCACGGTCCCGGCGTTCCGGCATGCTGCGACCGCCCGCTCGGCTTGCGCTCGCGTGAGCGCAAGCGGCTTCTCGCACCATACCGGCTTGCCGAGCTTCGCCACTGCGACGATCTGATCGACGTGGAGCGAATGCGGCGTTGCCAGCACAACGGCCTCGACGCGCGCGTCCGCAATGGCGGCGTCGAATTCGGTCGAAAGCTCGAAGGCATGTTGCGCCGCGAATTCGCGGACGGCCTCGGGCTCCTTGCTCACGCCGCGGATGACGTGCAGGCGCTCGCTCCTGCCCTGCACCGCATTGACGATCGACTTGCCCCAGCGGCCGAGGCCAATGACGGCGAGGTTGATCATTAGTTCAAGACTTCCAACACCCCCTGCATCCAGAGCATGCGCGTCAGGTTGCGTTGGATCTTTCCACTCGTGGTCTTCGGGACGGATCCGGGCCGGATCAGCACGATTTCACTTGCCGAGATTTCGTGCTCGTTCGCGATCGCCTCGCGGATGCATCCGACGATTTCCTCAGTTTCGAGCCGACGCCAGTATGCTCGTTCCACTTCCTGAACCACTACAAGCTTCTCTTCACGGTCTTCGTCCAGCAACGCAAAGGCCGCGCCGCCATGCCGACTCAGCGCCGGATGACAGTTCTGTACCGTGTTCTCGATATCCTGCGGATAATGGTTCATACCCCGGATGATGATGACGTCCTTGATGCGGCCGGTCACATAGAGCTCGCCGCGCTCATCGAGAAACCCGAGGTCCCCGGTGCGCAACCAGGATGCATCGCCTTCGCCATCGATGCTCCCCTGGAACAGGGATTTCGTCGCCTCCGCATTTTTCCAGTAGCCCTGGGCGACACTGGGCCCGCTGACCCATATCCCGCAGCTGCGGCACGGCGCGAGCTTTCGTTGGCTCTCTGAATCAGCGATGGCAATGCGCTCGCCCACGAGGCGGCGGCCACATCCGACGAGGACCTGATGATCATCGTCTTTTGTCGCAGCGATCACCTGATTGCGCTGCAACGCATCGCGGCTAACTGTTCGCATCACCGGGCCGACACCCCTGCAACCTCCCGAGACCAGCAAGGTCGCTTCGGCCAGGCCGTAGCAGGGATAGATCGCCTTGGCATCGAAGCCATACCGGCCGAATGTCGACGCAAACCGCTCGATCGTGTCGGCGCGAACGGGCTCGGCGCCATTGAACGCCAACTTCCAACACGAGAGGTCGAGGTCCCTCATTTGCTCCTCGCGAAACCGGCTGACGCACAGATCGAATGCGAAGTTGGGCGCGCCGGCAACTTCTGCCCGATAATCGTGGATCGTTCGCAGCCACGTCATCGGCCGTTGCATGAATGTGCCCGGCGATAAGAGCACGCAGCACGCGCCGACGTAGAGCGATTGCAGCACGTTGAGGATGAGACCCATGTCGTGATAGAGCGGCACCCAGCTTGCGTAGGTCGAGTCCCGCGTATTGCCGAACGCGAGCCGGATCATCTCCAAGTTTTCGAGGAGGTTGCCATGGCTGACCATCACGCCCTTGGGCGCTGACGTCGAACCGGACGTATATTGCAGAAAAGCGATGTCGGCGCGACCGGGAACCGGATAGGCTCCGGATTCGGCCGTCGCGTCAATCGCCGTACGCGGCGCGTCAGCGCTCGGATCAAGAATGACCCACTCGAAGTCGGCATCGCGAAATCGATCGATGACGTCGGGACGGGAGACTGCCAAGCCGACATTCGTCACTGCAAAGCGGGGCGAGCAGTCGGCGATGATCGCGCTGCTGGCGTCGCGCGAGTTCGCGCGGCGGGGAACCATTAGCGGCACGGCGATCACGCCGGCGAGAAGGCAGCCAAAAAAAGCAACGATGAAATCTAGACCCGGCTGAAACAGAAGAAGCGCCCGATTCCCCGCTTGCCCTCCCAGTCGTGACGCCAATGCGCGCGCCCGGCGATCGAGCTCGCCGAACGTCAAGACAGCCTCTTCGCCGCCGCGTTCCGACAAGAACGCGTAAGCGCGATCCTGGGGTTGCTCGGCGGCGCGATGACCGAGCAAGTCGACCAACGATGCGAGTGAATGATGCAGGTCGTCGCGACCGTCGCGTGCCGTCAACATTCGGGCTAGCCGCCGCCAAAAGCTGTTTGGCCCGGTAAACGGGTCACAATATGGCGCGCGAGCTCGATGATACTTGGATGTTCGAAGACACTGTCGGACGCGAGCTCAAGTCCAAATCGTTCTTCAAGGTCCGCGAGCATGAACATGGCCATCGCCGAGTCCACCCCAAGGCGGCTGAATTTCGCATTGGGGTCGATCCGATCGGCCGGCAGCTTCAACTTTTTCGCCAGATAGTCGATACACCACGCGCAGATTCTGGCCTCCATCGTGTCGTATTGCAACCCACTCTCCCAACGCTGCGGACGCAGCCGGAAGCCTCGTTCAAGGCGGCGGCCCACGCGGACGACCCCAGCATTCCCGAGTTGATGATAATTGCCCCGCCGATCATCGCCAAGGCCTCGGTGGCCTGCCCCGGCGTTCGGGGAGCGGATGGTTGTCGCTATGTCTTGCTCCATTCGTCGGGCGACGTTCGCGCGGTAATGGCCATAGTCCATGAAATTCCTCGGATCGCGCGTGATCGCGTCGTCGACCCGAAAGTCGAGAAAGCCGCTGCCTGGTCTGCCGGCCACCAGGCCCGCGAGCGCCGCCTTGCAGCGCGCGAGGCGCGCGGCGCCCGCGCTTCCCGCCTGCGGCATCGAGGTGAAAAAGGCCGGAGGCATGACCAGGACAACAGGGACGCTGCGCGGGAGAGCAACTATCAGGGAATCCAGTCTTTCGATCCACGGAAACGACATTTCGCCAACCGGAGGAGATATCGGTTCCGCCTGCGTCGGCGCCTCGGGCGCGAATGCCCAAACCTTCCCCTGCTCGTAATCCGAGTACCCGACCGGGTCCGACGCCGATCGTTGGCCCAACGCAATCCGAATTCGCCGAATGGCAAGTTCCAGCGAGTGCCAACTCAAGAGATTCTGGAGATACTCGAGGTCATTCCCGTAGAGCCAGAATGGGAAGGGATGCGCAAGCGGCAACGCCGGATCCTGCGTGCACCAAGTCTCGTCCGACACGACGACCAATGCACCGATTCGCGACCGGTGAGCGATAAACCAGTGTATCACGGTGAGTTGCTCGCGTGGGCCCGTCCCGGGCACCGTCAACTGGGCGAAGCTCAGCCCCGTTGCTTGGGACAGTCGCGTCGGGTCGAGAAGCTGTCCCGTGGAGCTGCCAAATACGGCCGCATCGAAATTCGAGTTCCGCCCGCGGCTCACGTTGGCCGTGCGGGGACTTTCGTCCAGGATCCCCGAAATCCCGAAGCCCCGAAACCGCCCGCTGTCGTAAGGATCGATGAGCACGAGCAGGGCATAAAGCACCCCGGAGGTCAAAACCAGAATGCTCGAGAAAGTGGCCAGCCAGCGCCGCCACGCGGCATTCCCGGGCACTTCAGAACTGGAAGTAAATGAACTCATACGACTGCTCACTTCCGAGCTGGACCAAGATCGCTACGCCGGCAAGGGCGAGCATGACCGCAATGACGGCACGCGGCTTCTCGTTCAACCGAACGGACAGATCCCGCGAGGAAGGCAGCAGAATGGCGCACAGGGCGCCGACCGCCGAGATGCTCGGATGCGTGATCTTGCTCGGATCGGGGACAGTCGCGAGCCCGGCAAAAACGTGCCAAGCGGCCTGGAGCGTCCCCGCGCGGAAGATCACTCCACAGAGGAGTACGAAGGCTATCGTGATCGCCCAGCCCATCAACCATGGCGGAGAAGGAAGAAACGTCCGCCAGCCCAGCGCCAAAACAATTGCCAGTCCCTGCAGCGTACCCCAGAGCACGAAATTCCAGCCTGCGCCATGCCACAGTCCGCAGAGCATCATCGTGAGAACGATGGCAGCGCCGTATTGCGCCATCGTGTGTCGTCTGCCGGCGAGGCGTATATCGGAGAGGGGAACAAAGACGTAATCGCGCAGGAATCGCGACAGCGTCATGTGCCAGCGCTGCCAGAATTCCAAGATGCTGCTCGCCCGAAAGGGCGCATTGAAATTGAGCGGCAGCTCGATGCCGAAAATCAATCCGAGCCCGATCGCAATGTCGGAATAGCCGGCAAAGTCGAAGAAAATCTGGAACCCGAATCCGAGCGCGAACCAAGCGCTTCCGTCGGTCACTGGACCGGCCGCCGCCTGCGCGTAGATCGGGTCGAGCATGCGCCCCAATGGATCGCCCAACACGGTTTTCTCGATCAAACCGATGATGATGAACGTGGTGCCGAGCGCACAGCGACGCTCCCATCCGGGAGCAAATACCTCGTGCCCATATTGCTTCCCGACCTCCGACCATCGTGCCAAGGGGCCGGCAATGGCCTGGGGAAAGAAGCAGATGTAGAGCGCATACCGGTCGAGCGAGCAAATCTCGGCGCGCCCGCGCCGAAGGTCGACCAGGTACATCACGTGATGAAAGGTGAAGAAGCTGATGCCGAGCGGTAGACCAAGCGACAAATGGCCGATTGACGTGCCGACGAGGGAGCCGATGCTATCGGCGAAGAAATTCGCATATTTGAACAACCCCAGGACTGCAAGGTCCGCGATAATCGCGGCCGTGATGAATGCCCCTGTTTTGGTTGCGACGTAGTAGCTCGCGGCAAGCCAGTTGACGAGGATAGAGCCCGCGAGAAGAAAGACGAAGCGCGGATCCCAGTAGCCATAAAAGATCAGCGAAAGCACCACCAACGTTGGAATACGCAGGCGCGGCCAGGGATCGACTATTCGGTAGATGACGATCGCTGTCGGCAGGAAGACTAGCAGGAACGGATAGCTGTTGAATAGCATGCGGGTTCAGATCACTGCTAAAATCGGGCCAGTCGTCAGCCCGCGGTGCTTAGGTAACGTGATCGGTTGCCGCTGGCAACTACGGCTCGCGCCGGCAATCTTCGGCCACATCGGCAGTTCCTAGGATCGGTCGAAACATCCCACAAAATCCGTCGTGAAACCAGATGAATTCTCTACGAAGTTGCAGGAGGGAAGAATGGAAACACAGGAGCTCTATGAACGAGGGCTGAAGCTCCGCCGCGAGATGTTCGGCGAAGCGACGGTCGAGAAACGAATGAATGCTTTCGGCGCATTCGGCAAACCGCTTCAGGACATCATCAATGCATATGCGTATGGAGATGTCTGGAGCCGGCCGCTGCTGCCGTTAAAGATCAAGAGCCTCGTCATGCTGGCGATGATGGCGGCGGCGGCCCGACCGAACGAGCTTCGCGTCCACCTCAAGGGCGCCGTCAAGAATGGCTGCACGGCCGAGGAGATTCGGGAGGTGCTGCTGCTGCTGGCGCTCTATTGCGGAATCCCCTCGGCGAACGAAGCGCATCAGGCGGCTATCGAAGTACTGAGCGAGACGGGCCATGACGTCGGGGCGTGATGGTTGTCCACGCATTCCATGGTTGCGCTATTATCGAGTTTCGACTGCGCGAAAATCGCTCGCCAGCATCGAACTTGCGGAGGAACCGATGACCAAACGCTTTGCCCTGCTCGCCGCAGCCGCTTGCATTGCCGGCCCCGCGCTCGCCCATCACGGCTGGGGCAGCTACGACGCGGCCCATCCGGTCACCGTCGCCGGACCGATCCTCACGTCGAAGTTCGAGAGCCCGCATGTCACGATCACGGTGCGCGGAGACGACAAGGAGTGGATGGTGACG